>Ga0008833_1000523_pt1 | contig 34811 bp, 31 predicted proteins | sample HotLakConsoUCCLE_FD_62216 | JGI IMG/M metagenome (GOLD analysis project Ga0008833, IMG submission 62216) | Hypersaline microbial mat communities from Hot Lake, Washington, USA - Hot Lake Consortium UCC-LE | ecosystem: Environmental > Aquatic > Non-marine Saline and Alkaline > Hypersaline >... | reverse complement strand
GCCGTTGATGCCGTGCTTGGCCGCGCAATAGGCGGACTGGTAGGGGACCGACCGGTATGCGAGGCCGGACCCGGCCGTCACGATCCGGCCCCGGTTGCGCCGTTCCATCAGCGACAGGGCGGTGCGGGTGCCGTTGACGACGCCGAGAAGGGTGGCGTCGACGATCTGCTCGAATTCCTCGGCTTCCATCGACATGAACGGCGAGAAACTCGTGAGCATCGCCATGTTCACCCAGACATCGACGGGGCCCAGAACCTCCTCGATCGTTGCACCGGCGCGCGCGACGGCCGGGGCATCGGCCACGTCGCATGAAAGACAATACACGCGGTCGCCGTAAAACTGCTCGAGTTCCTCCAGCCGCTCGCGGCCTCGCGCGAGCACGCCGACCCTGTAGCCCTTTTCGACAAGACGGGACACGACGGCACGTCCTGCGCCGGCACTGCCCCCGGCCACGACGGCCACTCTTTGGTCCTGTCCCACGATCGCTCCATTCCAAGAAAAACGGGGTTACCAGTGCTTCCAAAACCCGGGAAACTGCGCCAGGTTCCCCGGTCTCGCCGCAGGAACCGACGTCCCGACGGCACGTTGTCATCGCACGGGGTGGAAGGAGGAAGGTCTGATGCAGTCTTTAATGGACGATTTCGCCATGGGGACGGCGCTGCCCCCCGAGGTCATCATCATGCGCCTTCTCGGCGCCGTCGTGCTGTGCGGTCTCATCGGGTTCGAACGCGAGACCCGGCATCGCCCGGCAGGTCTGCGGACCCACATGCTCGTCGGGCTCGCCGCGGCACTCTACTGCCTGATCATGCTGGAAACGCTCCACAATCCCGGGGTGCAGGGCGAAGAGATCGGGATGGACCCCTTGCGCCTCGTGAACGCGGTCACCAGCGGGGTGGCCTTCCTCGCCGCCGGGATGATCGTCTTTTCCCAAGGCAAGGTCCGCGGGCTGACGACCGGCACGAGCCTGTGGCTTGCCGCCGCGGTCGGGCTCAGTTCGGGTTTCGGCATGTGGCTCATGGCTGCCGTCTCGACCCTTCTGGCACTCTTCATCATCGGAGCGATCAGGGTCGTCGAGCGCAAGGCCATGGGCGGCCAGAGCGACGATACCTAGCCTCCGCCCCCCGGCCCCGCATCCCGAAGGTCGGCGTGACGGGGCTAGTTCCCGGAACGTGAAGACCTGAGATACCCCCGCCTCTCGACATCGGGAAAGGTGTCGCCACTGCGGACATAGCCCGTGTTCTGGACGAGCGCGCCCGGCACGAAGTCCCAGGGCTCAACCCGTCCCTCCCGAAGAGCCGCGTTCACGACCGACCTTGCGGTCTGGCTGGCCCGCTTCTCCCCGGCAAGGGCGTCGAGATTCCAGGTCTCCTCCGCGCGCGCCGTAAGCCTTTCGAGGTCGGCCCTCGCGGACGGTTCGCGCGCGAGGTCGGCAAGTTCGAGCGGGTCGTTCCCGAGATCATGCAGCAGGGGCGGGTAGGCCCGTGAGAGCACCAGCTTGAGGTCTCCGTCCCTGAGCATCACCCGGGGCGCGTCGGTGCCGCCGTCGAGATGCTCGGCGAGGACCGAGCCGTCGCGCGAACCGCCGTCGAGGAGCGGTGCGAGGCTTCTGCCGTCGAGCGGTGTGCGGATCATGTCCCGCGCCGCCCCGGAGAACTCCACGAGCGTCGGAAAGAGGTCGAGGAGCGAGACGGGCGTCGTGACCCTGCCCCGCGGGATGCGGGGTCCGCGCAGGATGAGAGGCACCCTGATCGCGGGTTCGAACAGGGTCTTCTTGAACCACATGCCACGCTCGCCGATCATGTCGCCGTGGTCGGAGGCGAATATGACGATGGTGTTCTCCGCCATCCCCGCCTCCGAGAGCGCGTCGAGCAACCGGCCGAACATCGCGTCGACATGCGAGATCATTCCGTAATAGGCCCGGCGCGCGCGGGCGGTCGCCCCGGCGTCGATCGGGGTGCGGTCCTGTCCGTAGTGGGCATGGAGCATCCGCGAATGCGGGTCGCGCGCGTCGAGCGGGATAGGGTCGACCACCGGCGGGTCGATGTCGATGCCCTCGTAGAGGTCCCACCATTCGCGGGTGGTCACGTAGGGGTCGTGGGGTTGGGTCAGCGAGACGGTCATCATGAACGGCCGGGTGTCCGCTCTCCGGGCCCGGACGTAGACCTCGCGGACGGCGTGGTGGATGACGTCCTCGTCGTAGTCGATCTGCATGGTCCGGGCCATCGGGCCGGCATCGAGGATCGTCTCGACCGAGGAGACGCCGGCGCCGAACCTGTTTTCGGCATCGCGTTCCTCGGGTTCGGGCGTCCAGGAGAAGTCGGCGGGGTAGATCTCGGTGGTCAGCCGCTCCTCGAAACCGTGCAACTGGTCGGGCCCGACGAAATGCATCTTGCCGGAGATGCAGGTGTAGTAGCCACGCAAGCGCAGGTAGTGCGCGAAGGTCGGCACCGAGGCGGGGAATTCCGAGCCGTTGTCCCAGGCGCCGATGCGCGAGGCGAGACGGCCCGACATCATCGCGAAACGCGAGGGCGCACAGAGCGGGTAGGGGCAATAGGCCTGTTCGAACACCGTGCCGGCTTCCGCGACCCGGTCGAGATTGGGGGTCTTGCAGACCTTGCCGCCATAGGCCGAAAGCACCGAGGCGGTGAGCTGGTCGGTCATGAACAGAACGATATTCGGCATGTCGGGGGAAGTTTGCAATTCTCTGGCCTCGGGTTTTGGATCGGTGTTGTCGACACCGTGTCGACGATAGCGTAGCGTTGTGTTTCAGAATCGGCAAACCGACGCAAACCGACAGTGAGAGGATGAGAGAGCTGCCGGATATCGAGACGACAGACACGCTGCCCGACGAGGCGGCCGCCCCGCGGCACGGCGGCCGCGCGGCTCTCGTCCACGACACGCTGCAGCGCGAGATCCTGACACTCGAACTCGCGCCGGGCGCGGCGCTCGACGAGACCCAGATCGCCCGGCGCTTCTCGAGTTCCCGCTCTCCGGTCCGCGAGGCGCTGAGCCGGCTCGCCGCCCAGAACCTCGTCGTCATGCTGCCCAACCGGTCGACGGTCGTGGCCCCGCTTCAGCTCGCGGACTTTCCGCGATACATCGAGGCGCTCGATCTTTCGCAACGGGTCTGCACGCGCCTCGCCGCGGAGCGGCGGACCGAGGAGCAACTCTCGGCCATGCGCGTCGCGGCTTCCGCCTTCGACAAGACACTCCTGCCGCACGACCACCTCGAGATGCTCGCGGCGAACAAGGCGTTTCACATGGCGGTCGCGGCCGCGTCGCAGAACCGCTTTCTCGCGGCACAATACGACGCGCTGCTCGACGAGGGGCGGCGCTTCATGCGGCTCTATTTTCTTCATCTCGACAATGCCGCCTACCCGAACCCTCTGGCCGAAGACCATCACGTCATGGTCGAGGCCATTGCCGCACAGGATGCCGACGAGGCCGAGCGCCTCGCGCGGATACACACCGCGGGGTTCCGCGACCGGCTCCTGTCGTTTCTCGGACGCAACGGAACCACGGGTATCAGCGTTGCTGCCGACACCGACCCGGGCGCCACCTCTGGCGGCGTCCGCAAGAAGAGCCGCCCGTGACGCGGCGAAAGTCCCTTTCCAACAGGAGATCCGACATGTTCCAGAAGACACTCAACCTGATCGGCGCCTCGGCGCTGGCCGGTGCGATGGCGCTGCCCTCGGGCGCGCTGGCCCAGGCCGACCCCGGCCCGACGGTGACGATGATCCAGGAGCGCGGAAGCCTTCTCTGCACCGGCCACAACGGCAGCTATCTCGGCTTCGCGGAAGTCGACGACGAGGGCGAGTGGTCGGGCTTCGACATCGAGATGTGCAAGGCGCTCGCCACCGCCATTCTCGGCAGCCCCGACGCGCTCCAGATCATTCCCGTGAGCTGGGCGCAGCGGTTCCCGGCCCTTCAGTCCGGCGACATCGACGTGATCATCAAGGTCACCGGCTGGACGATGAGCCGCGACACAGAGCTTGGCCTGCAATACTCGCGGCCCTACTTCATCGGGCCGACGAACATTCTCGCGCGCACCGAGATCGGCGCGACCTCGCCCGAAGACCTCGAGGGCGGGGTGTTCTGCATCAACGCCGGCACCTCGATCGAGCGCATCGTGGCCGACTACATGGGCGCGCGCGGCATTTCCTACGAGCCCCTGAACTTCGACAACCCCGAGGAGTTGCGCGCCGCGCTCTATGCCGGGCGTTGCGACGCGCTGGCCGGTTTCGGGCCGTTCCTCGCAGCGACGCGCTTCAACGCGCCTGACCCCGAGGACTTCACCATTCTCGACGCGGTGCTCGCCCTCGAGCCCGAGGGCATCGCCGCGCGCGAGGGCGACGACGGTTTCATCGACGTCATCAACTGGATGATGTCGGCGCTCCTGATGGCCGAGGAAGCCGGGATCACCCGGGAGAACGTGGACGAGGTGCGCGCCGACCCGCCGTCGGCTTCCGTCGAGCGGCTTCTGGGCGTCAGCCCCGGTGTCGGCGAGCGCCTCGGTCTCAGCGACGACTGGGCCTACAACATGATCAAGGCCGTGGGGAACTACGGCGAGATCTACGACCGCACCGTCGGCGATGATTCCGTCTACAGGCTGCCGCGCGGGTTGAACCATCTGTGGTCGAACGACGGGCTTCTCTACCCGCTCGTGCTCGACTGAGGCAAGGCGCGGGGCCGGGCGTCGACCCGGCCCCGCGCCGCTCATCGAAAGCCTCATGCTCAAAGCCATCCGCAACCGCAAGGTCAGGGGCGTCCTGATCCAGGTCGGCATCCTCGCCGCCGCAGCGCTTCTGACGCTGACCTTCGTGCTGACCGCGCGGGAGAACCTCGTCTCCCAGGGCATCGCGACGGGGTTCGGGTTTCTCGAACGCTCGACCGGCTGGCCCATCAATTTCGCGCTCTTCGAGGTCTCCGACCGCTCGACCTACGCCCGGATGCTGCTCGCGGGCTTCGTGAACACGATTTTCGTGGGGCTTTTCGGACTGGCGGGGGCGACGCTGGTCGGTATTGCGGTGGGCCTCATGCGGGTGTCGTCGAACCTCATCCTGAACATCCTCGGCACCGTCTTCGTCGAAACCTTCCGGAACGTGCCGCTGATCCTGCAGATCATCTTCTGGTACGCGATCCTCACGCACCTGCCGTCGCCAAGAGGGGCGATAGACCTTGCCGGTGTCGGGTTTCTCTCGAACCGGGGGCTGATGCTGCCCGCGCCCGCCTGGTCGGGGGCGGATTTGCTGCTGATCGCACTCGCGGTGGTCTTTGCCGTCTTCGCCGCGCGCAGGTTCGGGCAGGAGCGGCCCCTGATGAACCGGGGTCTCCTGCCCCTCGCGCTCGTCGCGCTCGCCGTGGCGCTGCTCTTTCTCGGACGGGACCCGGACCTGCCGCTCGTCAGCCTGCCGGAGTTGCAGGGGCTGCGTTTCGTGGGCGGGGTGACGATGAAGCCCGAGTTCGCCGCCCTCTTCATCGGCATCACGGCCTTCGGCGGCGCCTATATCGGCGAGATCGTGCGCGGGGGGTTTCTTTCCGTCGACAAGGGGCGGCTCGAGGCGGCCCGGGCGCTCGGCCTGTCGGGCTGGCACGTGAACCGCTTCGTGCGCATTCCGCTGGCGGTGCGCGCCATGCTGCCGGCGCTGACAAACCAGTATGTCTGGCTGATGAAGGCCACGACCCTCGGCGTCGCCATCGGCTACCCCGATTATTTCATGGTGGTCTCGACCTCGATCAACCAGGCCGGTCAGGCCATCGAGCTTCTCCTGCTGCTGATGGGAGGCTTTCTTCTCATCAACTACACGATCAGCGGCACGATGAACTGGATCAACGCGCGCCTCGCGATCAAGGGGCGGAGCTGACATGACGGTGATCGAAAGCCCGCTCGCGCCACCGCCGACGGCGACCGGTCTCGCCTGGCTCAGAAAACGGCTGTTCTCGACCTGGTTCGACGGCATCGTGACGGTTCTCGCCGGCGCGGCCCTCGTCTGGCTCGTCGTCGCCATCGCCGACTGGGCCTTTCTCAACGCGGTCTGGGGCGCGGCCGAACCGGCGCGCTGCCGGGAAGTGACGGGTGCCTGCTGGGCGGTGATCGAGGCGCGGGGCCGGCTCATTCTCTTCGGGCTCTACCCGTTCGAGGAACACTGGCGCTCGACCCTCGCCTGCCTCGCCATCGTGGCGACCATGGTTCTGTCCTGCGTGCCCGCGCTCTGGGGCCTCAAGCGGCTGGCGGTGCTCTGGCTGACGGGATTCGGAACCTTCGTTCTGTTGATGTACGGCGGCGTCTTCGGGCTTCGGGTGATCACGACCGAGCAATGGGGCGGCCTGTCGCTCACGGTGTTCATCTTCGCCTCGGTGGTCGTGCTCGGCATGCCGATGGCGGTCGGCCTCGCACTGGCGCGGCGCTCGAAGCTGCCGGTCATCAGCTGGCTGGCGGCGATCTTCATCGACACCGCGCGTTCGCTGCCGCTCCTGACCATCCTCTTCGCCGCCGCGGTCGTCGTGCCCTTCGTGTTGCCCGACTGGGCGCAGGGCAGCAAGCTCGGCCGGGTGATCTTCGCCTTCTCGCTCTTCTACGCCGCCTACCAGGCCGAGATCATCCGCGCCGGCATCCAGTCGATGTCCTCGGGCCAGGAAGAGGCGGCCCGGGCACTCGGGATGGGCTACCGCGCGACCGTCTTCGACATCATCCTGCCGCAGGCGTTCCGCAACACGCTGCCCTCGACGATCAACCAGGTCGTCATCACCTTCAAGGAAACCTCCATCGTCACGATCATCGGCTTCTTCGAGGTCACCGCCTCGGGTTCGGCCGCTGTCGGCCGGGGCGAGTGGGGGGCCTATTACGTCGAGGTCTACGTCTTCGTGGCGCTTGTCTATTTCGTCTTCGTCTTCGGCCTGTCGCGCTATGGCGCCTATCTCGAACGGCGCACGAGGCTCGACCGTGGCTGAGGTGGCGATCCACATGCAGGGGGTGACCAAGCGCTTCGGGAATTTCGACGCGCTGACCGCGGTCGATCTCGATGTCGCGGAGGGCGAGCGGGTGGTGATCTGCGGGCCGTCCGGCTCGGGGAAATCGACGCTCATCCGCTGCATCAACCGCCTCGAGGTGCATGACGAAGGAACGATCGAGGTGGAGGGCGTCGAACTCAGCGACGATGACGCCGCGATCCGCGAGGTGCGCCGCGAGGTCGGCATGGTGTTTCAGGACTTCAACCTCTTCGAGCACCTGACCGCGCTCGAGAACTGCGCCCTGCCGCGCATCCGGGTGCGCGGCACGCCGCGCGCCGAGGCCGAGGCGCTCGCCCGCGAGGAGCTTTCCCGCATGCGGATCGGCGAGCAGGCGGAGAAGTACCCCGACGAGCTTTCGGGCGGCCAGAAACAGCGCGTCGCAATCGCCCGCGCGCTTTGCATGCAGCCCCGCATCATGCTTTTCGACGAACCGACATCGGCCCTCGACCCGGAGATGGTGGGCGAGGTGCTCGACGCCATGGTCTCGCTCGCGGACGGGGGCATGACGATGATCTGCGTCACCCACGAGATGGGCTTCGCCCGGCGCGTGGCGGACCGGATCGTCTTCATGTCGGAAGGCCGGATCATCGAGGAAGGCCCGCCCGAGAGTTTCTTCGACGCGCCGCGGGAACCGGAGACCCGGCGGTTCCTCGACCAGATACTGGGCGGCTGAGCGATGCGCGGCAGACGAGCGACCCGTGTTTTCGCGCCAGTGGGCGGGGCGAGACGGGCACCCGCTCACTCATCGGCTTCCGAGACCCCGGCCCGATCCGACGAACCCCCAACGGGCGGCGCGACGCCATCCCGACGCACCGCCTTTCCGGATCTCGCCCCTGCGACACCCCGAAAGGCCCCCGAACGACGAGGAACACCATGTCTCCAGATACCCAGCGCCACACGACCCATGACGCCGAGGACGACCCGCGCAATCGCGATATCCTCATCTACATCGACGGGAAGTTGACGCCGCGCGCCGAGGCGAAGGTCTCGGTCTACGATTCCGGCTTCATGCTGGGCGACGGCATGTGGGAGGGGATGCGTCTCTACAACGGCACATGGGCCTTCTTCGACGAGCACATGGACCGGCTCTTCGACAGCTGCAAGGCGGTGTCGCTCGACATCGGCATGGACCGTCAGGGCATTCTCGACGCGCTGACGATGACCGCCGAAGCCAACGGCATGACGACCGACGTGCATTGCCGCCTGATGGTCACGCGGGGCGTGAAGGTGAAGCCCTTCCAGCACCCGTCCCTCAGCCGCTCGGGACCAACGATGGTCATCATCATGGAGCATTCGAAGCCGAAGGACGCGCTGCAGTCGCGGGGCATACGCCTTGCGACCGTGCCCCAGGTGCGGGGGCTGCCGACGAGCCAGGACCCGAAATTCAACAGCCACTCGAAACTCAACTGCGTCATCGCCTGCCTGCAGGCCGAGGAGGCGGGGGCGGACGAAGCCCTCATGCTCGACCCCCATGGCTTCGTGAACACCACGAACGCCTGCAACTTCTTCATCGTCCGAAAGGGGGAAGTCTGGACCTCGACGGGCGACTACTGCATGAACGGCGTCACCCGGCAGAAGGTCATCGACCTCTGCCGCGAGAACGCCATTCCGGTCTACGAGAAGAACTATTCGCTCTACGAGGCCTACGGGGCGGACGAGGCCTTCCTGACCGGGACGTTCGGGGCGCAGACGCCGGTCGCCGAGATCGACCGGAAGACGATCGGGACGGGTGAGCGGCCCGTCACCGCGCGTATCCGCGACCTCTACAAGGACCTCGTGGCGCGGGAGACGGCTGGACATTGACGCGGCACGCTGGTCGGCAGAGCAGAGATTGTGCTGTTCGCAACGGCCGCCTTCCGTGCAGCCGCGCCCTGGACGCGCCCTCGTCAGCGATGAAGGGGCGATATATTCGGGGTGCTCCGGCGGGCCGGCTACATCAGCCAGCGCGCCAGGAACGGCACGATGATGCTTGTCAGCAACGCGTTCAGCGCCATCGCGATACCGGCATAGGCGCCCGCGACGGGGTTCACCTGGAAGGCCCGGGCCGTGCCGATGCCGTGGGCGGCCACACCCGCGGCGAACCCCCGCGCGCGCCAGTCGCGGATCTGCAGGAGGTTCATCAGGGGCGTCACGCACACCGCTCCGATGATGCCGGTGAGGATCACCAGCACCGCCGTGAGGCTGGGAATGCCTCCGACCGCCTCGGAGACCCCGAGCGCCACGGGCGCGGTCGTGGATTTCGGCGCGAGCGAGAGGATGACCTCTTGCGGCAGACCGAAGGCCAGCGCCAGCAGGATGGCCGAGGCCGACGCCACGACCGACCCCGCGAGCAACGCCAGAAGGATCGGCGCGACCGAGCGGCGGACGGTGTCGCGGTTCTCCCAGAGCGGCAGGCCGAGAGCCACCGTCGCGGGGCCGAGCAGGAAATGGATGAACTGCGCGCCTTCGAAATAGGTGCCGTAATCGGTCTTCGTCAGCCAGAGAACCGGTGCGATCAGCAGGACCGACATGAGCACCGGGTTGGCCCAGGGCGGGTTGCCCAGCCGTCGCGCGGCTCCGTCGGCGGCGAGGTAGCCGAGTATCGTCGCGGTCAGCCATAGAAGCGGACTGGCCGAGAGATAGCTCCAGAGGCTCGCCACCCCGGTCATGAGCCACCCCCTTCGGTCAGTCGCCGCACCCCGATGAACGTGCCGACGGCAGCGAGCATCGCCAGCAAGGTGGAGACCACGAGGATCACGAGGAGCGCCAGCCAGTCCTCCGACAGCACGTCGAGATTGCCGATCACCCCCACGCCCGCCGGCACGAACATGAGCGACAGGTTCGCGAGGATCACGCTGACGGTCGGCTTCAGCGTTGCCGCGAGCGCGGGCGATATCCGCAGAGCGAGAACGAGAAGCGCGAGGCCGATCACCGGTCCCGGGACCGGCAGGGCGAGCGCGCGCGCGGCGACCTCGCCGACGAGTTGGCAGCCCAGAAGGAGCCCGAGAGTTGGAAGCATTGCCGTCATGCCCTTCGATTGGTCCGGAAAAGCCCTTCCGATCCTATGACCGTTTCGGCCCACCGCCCACCGCGATCTGGCGCAGGGTGGGGTTCGAGTTGGAAGGGGACCGTCATCGGCCTGCGGCCACACGGACGGCCGGCGCTTCGGGCAGCGTGCCGGTTTCCGCGTTTCGAGCACCATGGGAACCACCCGACCGGCGGTGCCGTTGTCCGAAACGACGGCGAAATGCGATTTCAGGACGGACCGCCAGAGTGACGGACGCAATTCTCACGCTGACGCCGAACCCGGCCCTCGATCTCTGGATGACCACGACGAGATTCGAGCCCGGCGCGAAGCTGCGGTGTTCGAAGCCGAAGGTGGATCCGGGCGGCGGCGGGATCAACGTGTCCCGGGTCGTCCATCGGCTCGGCGGCGGGACCCTTGCCCTTCATGCCGCCGGCGGGCGGACCGGCGCGGATCTCGCCGAAGCGCTCAAGCGCGAGGAGGTGCCGGCGGAATGCTGCACGATCGAAGACGAGACGCGTGAGGACATCGCCGTGCGCGAGACCGACACCGGCAAGGTCCTGCGCTTCGTCACACCGGGACCGGAACTGAGCGCCCCTGAGCGGGAAGACCTGCTGTCGCTCCTGTCGCGCCGGATGTCGCGGGACGCGCTCGTCGTCGGCAGCGGGAGCCTGCCCGGCGGTGTGGGCGACGATTTCTGGGCCGAGGTGACGGTGCGCTGCCGGAAGGCGGGTGCGCGGTTCGTCCTCGACTCGCACGACGCGGTCGGTCCGGCCCTGAAGGAGGGCGTCTACTGCTTTCGCGAAAACCGCATGGCGGTCGCCGCGATAGAGGGCCGCGAGGTCGGCTGGCCGGAGGAGGTCGCGGACTGGGCCGGGGAACAGGTGCGGTCGGGTGTCGCGGAGATCGTCGTGGTCACCGAAGGGGCGGAGGGCGCGCTTCTTGTGACGGAGGACAGGCGCATTCTCCAGCGGCCTCCGAACGTCGAGCTCCATAGCGCTGTCGGGGCGGGCGACAGCTTCGTGGGCGGGTTCTGTCTTGCATTGTCGCGCAACAGCGATCTCGAAGAGGCCCTTCGCCGTGCCGTGGCGACGGCTGCGGCGACCCTGCTGACCGAAGGCACGGAGCTTTGCCGGAAAGACGACGTGGAGCGACTGGTCGCGGAACTGGGCGAGCCCCGGCGCATGTGAATGGCGGAGCGCGTCCCTGTCGCGACACCGTCGCGTTCCTTCGCCGGCACCGGTTCCGGCACATGTCCACCCATGCCTCGATGCCGGGGGCGCCCTTCTGCAGAGGTCGGCTGGCGAGCCGATTCCCGGGCTTCGGGTCCTCGCGAAGCGCGATGAGCCGGAGCGTCATGTCTCAGGAACGCAATGGCGATCTGGGCGTTGGCGTCGTGGCAAAACGGGACGTTTGTTCCTTTCAGAGAGGAGACAGGATGCCGAGACAGATCGTGACACTTGCCTTCTCGGCGACGCTCACCGCGTTTTTCTGGCCGATCGCACCTCTGGCGCAGGACGGCGCCGGCGAGGCCGGGGCGGACATGGCCGCAGACGCCGAAGCGGACGGCACCTCCGGATACCGCTTCGCCGAAGACTTCACGGACCTTCAGGTCGTCAACGCCGTCGGCGAGGAAATCGGGGAGATTTCGCGCATCATCATCCGCGAAAACGAGGTCACCCACGCGGTCGTGTCCATCGGCGGGTTCGTCGGACTGGGTGGCTCTGACGTGGTGCTGCCCTTCGACGTGTTCCGCTTCGACGGCGAGCGCGCGACGATCGACACGCTCGCTTCGGCCGATCAGATCGAGGGTCTCACCGTCTTCGACCCCGGGGCGTTCGGCCTCTCCGATTGACCTTCGGCCCTCTGGAACAATCGCAGGTTCTTCCGGTTGAACCGCGAAGGTCGCGAGGAAAGGAGCATCGAATGACCCTGCGCATCGCCATCAACGGTCTTGGCCGCATCGGACGGGCAACGCTCAAGATCGTTCACGAGACACCGGAGCTCGAACTGGTGGCCGTCAACGACATCGCTCCGGCCGACAACCTCGCCTATCTGCTCAGGAACGACTCGGTCTACGGCCATTACGGTGAGAAGGTCGGTCACGAGGGCGACGACCTCACGGTCGGCGACAGGCGCTACCGCGTGCTGGGAGAGAAGGACCCGGCCGCCCTGCCATGGGCCGACATGGAGGTCGATCTCGTGCTGGAATGCACGGGGGTGTTCACCACGAAGCCCGATCTTCAGAAGCACCTCGACGCGGGGGCGAAGCGCGTGATCCTCTCCGCACCCGCCAAGGGGGACGAAGAGGTTCCCTTCGTCGTGCACGGTGTCAACGAAGCGGGTGACTCGAAGATCATCTCGACCGCCAGTTGCACGACGAACTGCATCGCCCCGGTGATCGAGGTCGCGGGCCGGCGCATCGGCATCGAGAAGGCGATGATGACCACGGTGCACGCCTACACGGCCTCGCAGGCGATCGTGGACGGGCCGGCAAGCAAATGGCGGCGCGGTCGGGCCGCGGCGGTCAACTTCGTGCCGACCTCCACCGGCGCCGCGAAGGCGACCACGAAGGCCCTGCCCGAGTACGAGGGGCGGTTCGACGGCGTCGCCATCCGCGGCCCGGTGCCGGCGGGGTCCATCGTCGACATCACCCTCGTGACGAGCCGCGAAACCAGCGTCGAGGAAGTGAACGGGATCTTCGAGGAGGAAGCCGCCAGCGACCGCTACCGCGGCATCATGGGCGTAACGGACGAACCGATCGTTTCGTCGGACATCATCCGTGATCCGCGGGCATCCCTTGTCGACCTCACGATGACGAACGTCGTCGGAGGCGACCTCGTGAAGGTGATGGCCTGGTATGACAACGAGTGGGGCTATGCCGCGCAGATGGTGCGGGAGGCCAAGCGGATGTCGTCGGCATGATTTCGCGCCCTGCAAGGGGGGGCCGGCGGCGCGTCCGGCGGATGCACACCGGTGAGCGGCTAAAGGCGGACCCTCCCGGCATGTCCGCTGGCGAGCGAAAAGGTGCGGTCGCGGCGGCCGGTTCGGCCGTAAGTACCGTTCCGACGCCGCTTGTCGTTCAGGCGTGGGGGAGTCGCCTGCCGTGACAAATGACGCTCTTCCCGACAGCGACGATCTCGCCGAACGGCGGTGGCACGCCGTGTCCCGCGAAGAGGTTGCCGATGATCTCGGCAGCGACGCGACGCGCGGTCTGTCGGACAAGGAGGCCGAGCGCCGCCTCGAGGCCTATGGCGAAAACAAGCTGCCCCAGCGCGCCCGCGAGACCGTGGTGGGCACGTTCATCCGGCAGTTTCGCGACCCGCTGATCTATATCCTCCTCGCCGCGGGTCTGGTCTCGCTGGCGATCGGGAACATCGAGGACGCCGCCTTCATCTTCGCGGTGCTCCTGTTCAACGCCGGGCTCGGCACCTACCAGGAATACAAGGCGGAAAGTGCGGCGCAGTCGCTTCAGCAGGTGATGAAGATCACCGCGCTCGTCACGCGCGAAGGCGAGCGCGAGGAGATCGACAGCGCGCAACTCGTCCCCGGCGATCTCGTCACAGTCAGGTCGGGCGCTTCGGTGCCCGCCGACATCCGGCTCCTGAAGGCGCAGGAGCTGAGGGCGGACGAGTCGCTTCTGACCGGCGAGTCGGTGCCGGTCTCCAAGCGCGCCGACGGGGAGGTCGATCCGGACGCGCCACTCGGTGACCGGGGCACGCTTCTCCACGCCGGGAGTGCGGTCGCAAGCGGCCGCGGCACCGGTCTCGTCTGCCGCACGGGGACGATGACCGAGATCGGCCGCATCGCGGAATCGCTCGCAGAAGAGGAGCAGGTGCCGCCGCTGGTGGTTCGCATTCGCCGGTTCACGCGGATCATCGCCATCGGCATTCTCGGCATCATCATCGTGCTCGGTCTCGTGCAGGCGTTGCGGGGCGATGACCTCATCGACATCTTCTTCCTCGCCGTCGCACTGGCGGTTTCCGCCATTCCCGCCGGGCTGCCGGTGGCGATTACCGTGGCGCTGTCCATCGGGTCGAACCGCATGGCCGAGCGCAACGTCATCGTTCGCAAGCTGCCGGCGGTCGAGGGGCTCGGTGCCTGCACCCTCATCGCCAGCGACAAGACCGGCACGCTGACCGAGAACAAGCTGACCGCGAAACTGATCCGTCCCGTCGAGGGCGGGGATGTCGAGGTGGGCGGCGCGGGTTACGCGCCAAAGGGCGACTTCACGCGGGACGGCGCCGGCGTCGCTCTCGAGGAAGACGCATGGCTCGAGGATCTCGTGGTCTCCGGCGCGCTCTGCAACGAGGGTCGTTTCGACGTCGAGGACGGCGATGTCAGGGCGAGCGGCGATGCGATGGACATCGCCTTTCTCGTGCTCGCGCGGAAATCGGGGTTTTCGCAGGAGGAGCTGGAAGAGAGGCACCCCGAGCTGAACGCCATCCCCTTCGAGTCCGAGCGCCGCTTCGCGGTGAGCTTCAACCGGCATGACGATGCGGTGGTCGCCCATGTGAAGGGCGCGGCGCAGACGCTGGCGCAGATGTGCGACGTCGATGCGGAGGCCGTCGGCGAGCGCGAGGAGCGGCTTGCCGCCGAGGGCTACAGGGTTCTTGCCGTTGCAAGGGGCGAGGTCGACGAGAAGACGGCTGAAGAGGCCGACCCCGAGGCACTCGGCGGTCTGCGGTTTCTCGGTCTCGTCGGGCTGATCGACCCGGTGCGCGAGGAGGTGCCGGGCGCCGTCGAGGCCTGCCATGACGCCGGCGTCGAGGTGCGCATGATCACCGGCGACCACCCCAAGACCGCGTTCGCCATAGGCCAGAGGCTGCATCTTGCCGAAGCCGTCGACGAGGTGGTCACCGGGCAGGAGATCGCACGCGGCGAGGAGGACGGCGGCGGCGGCGACCGCATTCGGGACGCTGCGATCTACGCCCGCGTCGAGCCGAGGCAGAAGACGACGATCGTGGAGGCCCTGCAGGACGCCGGCAATTTCGTCGCCGTCACCGGTGACGGCGTGAATGACGCGCCAGCACTTCGGGCCGCCCATATCGGCGTGGCGATGGGCGAGAGCGGCACCGATGTCGCGCGCAATGCCGCCGACCTCATTCTGACCGACGACAATTTCGCCTCGATCGTGAACGGCATCCAGGAAGGCCGGATCGCCTATGACAACGTCCGCAAGGTGGTTTGGCTCCTGATCTCGACCGGGGTGGCGGAACTGGTGCTGTTCACGCTCTCGGTCATCTTCAATACCGCTCTGCCGCTGACCCCGGTGCAGCTTCTCTGGCTGAACCTCGTCACCAACGGCATTCAGGACGTGGCGCTGGCCTTCGAGAAGGGCGAACCCGATGTCCTGAAGCGGCGACCGCGCGATCCCGACGAGCGCATCTTCAACCGGCTGATGATCGAGGAGGTGCTGATCTCGGGCCTCTACATGGGTCTCGTGGGCTTCGCGGTCTTCTATCTCCTGACCGCCGAGATGAACTACGACACCTTCGAGGCGCGCAATCTCCTGCTGCTGCTTCTGGTGCTCTTCGAGAACGTCCACGCCTTCAACGTCCGCTCCGAAACGCGCTCGGCCTTCCGCATTCCGCTCAGCGCGAACCGGCTTCTCGTCGGCGCTGTGGTGGCCTCGCAAGCCGTGCACATCGTCTCGATGTTCGTCCCCGGCTGGCGCGGCGTGCTTGAGGTCGAGCCGGTTTCCCTGCTGACATGGACGATCCTTCTCGGGATCACGCTCACGAAACTCCTCATCGTCGAAACCTACAAGGCCTTCCGCGGACGGGCGCTCGCCGAGCGGACCTCGGGTGTCCGGCCGTCCGGCGGTCGCAATGGCGGCAAGGACCGGGAGGGCCCGACTGTCGTCGAACGCGCCAGGACCGCCGATTTCGCGCGGGAGGCGAGGCACGCCGAGTTCGCCGAGACGGCCGAGCGGGCGGAACGGATCGTTTCCGAAGGGGAGTCTGGCGGGGCGCCGGGCGGGGAGTCTGGCGACAAGCGGAAAAAGGAGGAGAGACCATGAGCAGCGATGCTGTCTACGTGCGCGACCTCGCCGACCTCGGGCGGCGCGACGGTGCGATCGTCGGGGGCAAGAACGCCTCGCTCGGCGAGATGATCCGCAGCCTGCACGAGGTCGGCGTCCGGGTGCCGTCGGGCTTCGCCACGACCGCCGACGCCTACTGGCGGTTCATCGACGACAACGACCTCAGGCAGGCGATCTCGGATGACCTCGGCAAACTGAAGGGCGACCGCAGCAACCTCTCGAAAGTGGGCGAGGCGGTGCGCAAGCGCATCCTCGGCGGCGATATGCCCGGACCGGTGGCCGAAGCGATCCGGCAGGCCTACCGCGACCTCGCCGCGCGGCTCGAGCGCGACGACCTCGACACCGCTGTGCGCAGTTCCGCCACCGCCGAGGACCTGCCGGAGGCGAGCTTCGCGGGCCAGCTCGAGACCTTTCTCAATATCCGGGGCGAGGAGGCGCTGATCGACGCAGTGAAGCGCTGCTTCGCCTCGCTCTTCACCGACCGCGCCATCGCCTACCGCGAGGAGAACGGCTTCGACCACATGGGCGTCGCGCTCTCGGCGGGGGTGCAGCAGATGGTGCGCTCCGACCTCGCGGGCTCCGGCGTGATGTTCTCGATCGACACCGAGACGGGCTTCCCGCGTTCCGTTCTGATCACCGGGGCCTGGGGCCTCGGCGAGACGGTGGTGCAGGGCATTGTGGACCCCGACGAATACCATGTCTTCAAGCCGCTGCTGGAGGTTCCCGGCGCCCGCCCCATCGTGTCGAAGACCCTCGGCGGAAAGGAACGCAAGATGGTCTACGGCAGCGGCAAGTCGCAGACGAAGCTCGTGGACACGAAGGCCGGGGAGCGCGCGTGCTACCTGCTTACCGACGACGAAGTGCTGCAACTCGCGCGCTGGGCCGCGGCGATCGAGGCGCATTACGGGCAGGCAATGGACATGGAGTGGGCCAAGGATGGCGAGACGGGCGAGCTCTTCATCGTGCAGGCGCGCCCCGAGACGGTGCAGTCCCAAAAGGAGGCCGACACGCTGAAGGCCTACCGGCTCAATGAAACCGGCAAGAAGCTCGCGGGCGGACTGGCCATCGGCGATGCGATCTCGGCCGGCAAGGTCCTGCGCCTCGAAAGCCCCGACGAGATCGACCGGTTCGAGGAAGGCGCGGTGCTCGTCACCGGCATGACCGACCCCGACTGGGTTCCGATCATGAAGAAGGCCTCGGCCATCGTCACCGACCACGGCGGGCGCACGAGCCACGCCGCCATCGTCAGCCGCGAGATGGGACTGACGGCGATCGTGGGCACCGGCGATGCGACCGCAAGGCTGAAGGACGGGCAGGAAGTCACGGTCTCCTGCGCGGAGGGCGACGAGGGGGTGGTCTATGACGGCGTGCTCGACTTCGAGACGCGCGAAATCGCGCTCGACGATGTGCCCGACACACGCACCGACGTGATGGTCAACCTCGCCAACCCGGCTTCGGCCTATCGCTGGTGGCGCCTGCCGACGGACGGCGTGGGACTGGCCCGGATGGAGTTCATCATCAACAACATGATCCGCATCCACCCCATGGCGCTCGTCCGCTACGACGAACTGGAGGACAAGGAGGCGAAAAAGCGCATCGACGACCTGACCCGCACCTATGACGACAGGACGGAATACTTCGTCGAGACGCTGGCCCGGGGCATCGCGCGGATCGCGTCGGCGCATCATCCGAACCCTGTCGTGGTTCGGATGAGCGACTTCAAGACGAACGAATATGCCGACCTGATCGGCGGCGCCGCCTTCGAGCCGGAGGAGGAAAACCCGATGCTCGGCTGGCGCGGCGCTTCGCGCTACTATGACGACGATTACCGCGAGGGCTTCTCGCTGGAATGCCGGGCGCTGAGGATGGCGCGCGAGGAGATAGGGCTTTCGAACATCGTGCTGATGATCCCGTTCTGCCGCACCCTCGCCGAGGCCGACCGGGTGCTGGAAACGCTCGCCGAGGAGGGCCTCGTGCGGGGCCGGACAGGCCTTTCGGTCTACGTCATGGCCGAGATCCCGGCGAACGTGTTTCTCGCGGAAGAATTCGCGAAGCGCTTCGACGGCTTCTCGATCGGGTCGAACGACCTGACGCAACTCGTCCTCGGCGTGGACCGCGACAGCGAACGGCTGAGGCGGCTCTTCGACGAGCGCGACGAGGCGGTCAGGGCCGCCATTGCCGACCTCCTCGCCAAGGCGAACCGAGCGGGAATTCACACCGGCATCTGCGGGCAGGCGCCGAGCGACCACCCCGAGTTCGCGCAGTTTCTCGTCCGACACGGCATCGGCTCGATCTCGGTCAGCCCGGACAGTTTCCTGCAGGTCAAACAACAGATCGCGGAGGCCGAAGCCGAGGCGGATCGCCGAACAGCCCGGGAGGCAGCGTCATGAAGATCGCCGTTTTCGACGTCGAGTCCTGGGAGCGCGAGACCTTCGAACCGCTGCAGGATGATCACGAGATCGTTTTCGAAGAAGGGCAGCTCGACGCCGATGCCGCCGACAGGCACTCCAACGCCGACATCGTTTCGGCCTTCATCTACTCCGACTTTTCCCGAGAGGTCCTGCGGCGGTTCGACGGTCTCCGCTTCATCGCCACCCGGTCCACGGGTGTCGATCACATCGACATGGACTGGTGTGGCGACAACGATATCGGGGTGGCGAACGTGCCGAGCTACGGCGAGAACACCGTCGCGGAACACGTCTTCGCGCTTCTTCTCGCGATCAGCCGCAACATCGTGGACGCCGCCGACCGCACCCGGCGCGGTGATTTCACCCAAGGCGGGTTGCGTGGTTTCGACCTGAAAGGGCGGACGATGGGCGTCGTCGGCACCGGCGATATCGGCGAGCATACCGCGCGCATCGCCCGCGGCTTCGGCATGGATGTTCTGGCCTTCGACGTGCAACCCCGCGACGAGATCGCGCGGGAGATCGGGTTCGACTATGTCGGAATGGAAGAGCTTCTTGGCCGGTCGGACGTCGTCACGCTCCACGTTCCGGCCAACGACAGGACGCGACACCTGATCGACGCCGAGGCCTTCGCAAGGATGAAGGACGGCGCGATCCTGATAAACACCGCGCGCGGCTCCATCGTCGAGACCGAGGCTTTGCTGGAGGCTCTGGCGAGTGGCAGGCTCCGCGCCGCGGGCCTCGACGTGCTGCCCGAGGAACCGGCGGTTCGCGAGGAGGCGGAACTCCTGCGGTCCTATTTCAACCGGGATCACCGGCTCGATACCCTTCTCGCCGATCACATCCTGCTCCGGATGCGCAATGTCGTCATCACCCCGCATACGGCGTTCAACACCCGGGAGGCGGTGCAGCGCATCCTGAATACCACGCTCCGGAACATCGAAGGCTACATCGCCGGCGAGCCGACGAACCTCGTCTCGTCCTGACCGAAACCAAGAAGGGGAAGGGAATGGCCGAGAAGGTCTATCAGAAGCCAACCAAGGACGTTCTTGAAGCTCAGGGCGTAGATCCAGAGAGCGGTCTGTCTGACGCCGAGGCGAAGAAACGGCTCGAAAAGCACGGCGAGAACCGGCTTGAAGAAACCGAGCGGCGAAGCGCCTGGCGCATCCTTCTCGACCAGTTCAAGAGCCTGATCTTCGCCATTCTGTTCGGCGCGGCGGCGCTCTCGTTCGTCTTTTCGGAAGTCGTGCAGGGCATCGCCATTCTCGTCGCGATCCTGATCAACGCGGCCATCGGCTTCTTCACCGAGCTTCGCGCGACGCGGTCGATGGAGGCGCTGCGCGAGATGGAGCGCATTTCGGCCCGTGTCCGGCGCGACGGCGAGGAGCGGGAGATCGATGCGGCCGAACTCGTGCCGGGTGACATCGTGCTGCTGGAGGCAGGCGACGTCGTGCCCGCGGACCTGCGGCTGGTCGAGGCGGGAAACCTGCGCGCGAACCAGTCGGCGCTCACGGGCGAGTCCGTGCCACAGGGCAAGACGGCGGACAGGATCGAGGAGGAGGTGGAACTCGCCGAGCGCGAGAACATGGTCTTCAAGGGCACCTCGATCAGCAACGGCAGTGCCCTGGGCGTGGTCGTGGCGACAGGCATGGACACCGAACTCGGTCACATCTCGAAGCTCGCCGAGGAAGCCGAGGAAGAAGTGACGCCGCTGGAAAAGCGGCTGAACCGCCTGTCGCGCCGGCTTCTCGTCGTGATCGTGATCGTCGCCGCCGTGACCTCCGTCATCGGCATCCTTTCCGGGCGCGATCTGCTCCTGATGGTCGAGACCGGCGTCGCGCTGGTGGTGGCCGCGGTTCCCGAGGGCCTGCCGATCGTCGCCAGCGTCGCGCTCGCCCGTGGCATGTGGCGGCTGGCGCAGCGCAACGCCCTGGTCGAGCGCCTGTCGGCGGTGGAGACCCTCGGAGCGACGAACGTGATCTGCTCCGACAAGACCGGCACCCTGACCGAGAACCGGATGACGCTGACGCGGCTCGCGCTGCATGAAGGCGACATAGACGTGCCCGCCGACGAAAACGGGGCCTTCCGGCGGGGTGGCGAGGAGATCGACCCGAAGGACCGGCCGCTCGTGCGGCGGGCGCTCGAAGTCGCGGTTCTGTGCAACGCGGCGAGCCTTGACGGCTCGGAAGAGGACGAACGCGGCACGGGCGACCCGATGGAGGTGGCACTTCTCGTCGGCGGTTGCCGGGCCGGCATCCTGCGCGACGACCTTGTCGTGGAATACGAGGAGTTGCGCCGCGAGGAATTCGACCCGTCGGTGAAGATGATGGCGACGTTTCACGAAGACGAGGACGGCGTCCGCGTTGCCGTGAAGGGCGCGCCGGAGGCGGTGCTTGAGGTTTCCAGCCATGTCCTTCACGGCAAGCAGCGCCGGAAGCTCGACGACGACGGACGTTCGAAGTGGCTCGAGCGCAACGAGGCGACGGCGGCGGAGGGCTTGCGCGCCCTCGCGCTTGCCGAAAAGACCGCGGGACGCGAGGACGAGGACCCCTACGAGGGCTTGACGCTGATCGGTCTCGTCGGCCTGCTCGACCCGCCCCGGTCGGAAGTGCGCGAAGCCGTGCAGGAGTGCCGCAAGGCCGGCATCCAGGCCGTCATGGTCACCGGCGACCAGCCGAGCACGGCCCGCGCCATCGCCGAGGCGGTGGGGCTTGTCGACGACGCGGGCGAGGCGGGCGTGATCACCGGAAGGGAGATGAAGCCGACGAAGGATCTCTCCAAGAAGGACAAGCGGCACATTCTGAAGACACCGATCTTCGCGCGGTTCGACCCCGAGCAGAAACTCGACCTGATCGAGGTCTATCAGGATCACGACAAGGTCGTGGCGATGACCGGCGACGGCGTGAACGACGCACCGGCGCTGAAGAAGGCGAACATCGGCGTCGCCATGGGGCAGCGCGGCACCGAGGTCGCGCGCGAGGCCGCCGACATGGTGCTGCGCGACGACAGTTTCGCCAGCATCGTCGAGGCGATCAGGCAGGGCCGCACGATCTTCGGCAACATCCGCAAGTTCGTCATTTTCATGCTGTCGGGCAATACCGGCCAATTCTTCGCCGTCTCCGTCGTCGCGTTTCTCAACGCGCCCCTGCCGCTGCTGCCCCTGCAGATCCTCTACATCAACATCGTCTCCGATGTGTTCCCGGCGCTTGCGCTGGGCGTCGGGGAAGACAGGGCCGATGTCATGAAGCGTCCGCCCCGCGACCCGAAGGAGCCGATCCTGACCCGGTTCCACTGGGGCGTGATCGGTGGTTACGGCGCCCTGATCGGCCTGTCGGTGCTCGGGGTCTTCTGGCTGGCCTTCGAGCTCAACCTCGGCGCCGACGAAGCGGTGACGATCTCGTTTCTCACCTTCGCCTTCGCCCGGCTCTGGCACGTCTTCAACATGCGCGACCCCGAAGCGCCGTTCTTCCGCAACGAGGTCACGACAAACAGGTATGTCTGGATCGCGATCGGCATCGGCGTCGTTCTGACGCTTGCGGCCGCCTACCTGCCGGTCCTGAGCGATGTCCTGGGCACCGTGCCGCCGAGCGGCGAGGGTTGGCTGCTGATCGCGGCGGGGAGCCTCGTGCCGCTGATCGTCGGCCAGGTCGCGAAGCTGGGCTTCATCCGCCGGCTTTTGCCGGGAGGAAAGGATGACTGAGCATCGCGCCGCGGGGTCACTCGGCGGCGCTCTCGTGTTCGTCGGTCTTCTCGGCGCCGACCCGCGCCTGTTCGCGTTCCCGCTCGATGCGGTCCGGCTTGATCTCGGGTATGAGACGGAAGGTGAAGGACTGGCCGGGGCTGACCTCGCGGCCCTGACCCCGGTAGGAAATCGTCACCGGATACGCGGTCATCGGCCGGCTCGTCACGATCAATTCCCTTTGCGTAATCTCGAAATCGAGGACCTGACGGCGAAAACGAACCGTTGAACGCAGTCTTTCGACTTCGTCGGGAAGCCGTGGGTTGAAGACCAGCGTGCCCGTTCTGAGCTCGAGACCGGTATAGCAGCGCTGCATCAGGTCCACCGTGCCGGCCATCGCGCCGAGGTGAATGCCCTCCTTCGTCGTGCCCCCCTGGATATCGGCGATATCCGCGTCGAGCGCCTTTCGGGCGAGTTGCCATGAGCGCTGCCGATCCGCCCGCGCCAGCACCCAGGCGTGGGCGACCCAGCTCAGGGTCGAGCCATGCGAGGTGCGCCGCATGTAGTACTGGATGTTGTGCAGGATCATGTCGGGCGTGAACTTGTAGCCGAGACGATCGAACATGTGGCCGATCTCGTCGCTGCTGAACAAATAGAAGATCATCAGCACATCGGCCTGCTTGGAGACCTTGTAGTCGTTCGGGTCCTTGCCTTCGGCCTCGAGAATTCGGTCGAGCCTCTGGAGGTCGCCGTAGCGTTCGCGGTAGCCGTCCCAGTCGAATTCGCGCAGCTTGTCGTACCCCTCGAACTGGCTGAGAATGCCATCGTCGTGGAAGGGCAGGAACAGCTTGCAGCTGACATCCTCCCATTTGGCCAGCTCCTCGCGCCCAAGCTCGAGCCGTTCGCAAAGCCGGATGCGTTCGTCCACGGGGATCAGTTCTAGAATGTCGTCGGCGCGCGAGAGTATCCACGCGGCCATGAAGTTCGTGTAGGCGTTGTTGTCGAGGCCGCCATTGGTGCTGGGGTCGACGCCGGGATAGGCGGTGTGAAACTCGTCCGGTCCCATCACCCCCCGGATGCCGAAGCGCCCGTCGGGACGTTCCTCGGCGAGGCTTGCGAGAAAGCGTGCGATCTCGCAGAACAATTCTGCCCCGTAGTCGCGCAGGAAGTCGCGGTCGTCGGTGGCCTGCACATATTCCCAGACGTTGTAGGCGATGGCGGCCCCGATATGGCGCTGTCGCCAGGAATTGTCGGGTATCCAGCGGCCTGACCGGGGGTTGAGGTGGATCCGCTGGCTTTCCTCGCGCCCGTTGGACCCGCTTTGCCACGGGAACATCGCGCCCTTGAGACCCGCCTCGCGCGCGGCGCGGCGTGCCTCGTCGAGCCGGCGGAAGCGGTAGCTCAGGAGGGCGCGGGTCAGCACCGGCATCCGGAGCGTCAGGTAGGGAAAGATGAAGAGCTCGTCCCACATGACGTGGCCGCGATAGGCTTCGCCGTGCCAGCCCCGCGGCGGCACGCCCACGTCCATGTCGACCGAATGGGCCGAGGCGGTCTGCAGGAGGTGCAGGATATGAAGGCGCAGCTTCAGCTGTGCGTCCGCCGTCGCGTCCTCGCCCTCAATGAGGATGTCGAACTGTTCCCACAGATGTTTCCAGGCCCGGACATGTTCCACCTCGAGCGCGCGGAAGTCGTGGGCATGGCGCACGTGGTCCACGGCCTCGCGGAGCGGCTCGGTCATGGCGTTGTCGCGGCTGTCGAAATACGCCGCGATCTTCTCGATCTCCACCGGGCGGCCCTCGCGCGCCTCGATGTCGAATTCCTCCTCCACCTTGTCGGGCATGATCCCGGACCGGGCGGACGAGACATGACCGCCGTCGATCGCGACGGACGTCCGGGCGGCGAGGGCGACCTCGCGGCGCGCCTGCACGAAGCGGGACCTGAGGGTCAGGATGCCGCCGTCCTCGCGCGACGTGTCCAGGGTCTCGAGGTGCCGCCCGTCGAGGTCGCGGTATCGCGCGACGCCCCAGTTGAGGACGCTGCCGTCCAGTCCCGCCCGCAGGTGCATGTCGCCCGACCAGTTCTCCGGTGTGAGCTTGAGGGACAGGGCGCAGAAATGCGGATCGTGCATCGAGACGATGCGCCGCTCGTCCCACCGCGTCACGCGGCCGTCTTCGTCGCGAAACCGCAGGTTGCGCGTCAGGACTCCGGCCCGCAGGTCGAACTCCTGGCGATAGTCGAGATACTCGACGTCGTCCGGCCGGATCCACGGCCCGTCGCCGATCCGCATGGCGAGCGGCAGCCAGTTCGGCAGGTTGACGAGGTCTTCGTTCTCGACCCGGTGCTCGCCCACCTTGGAGGTGAGGCGATTATATCCGCCGGCGAGATAGGTGCCGGGATAATGCACGTCGTCGGCCACCGCGTCGGGGGCTGCGGCGCGCGAGACGATATAGCCGTTCCCGAGCGCGCAGAGGGATTCGCGAAGCCCTTCGGCTTCGGGCTCGTAGCCGTCGTAACGCATGCACCAGGCGTCGCTCATGTCGTCTCCGTTGGTGGGTTCGCATTCGGTTCGGCGAGCCAGTCGATGAAGCGGCGCACGTCGCCGGGGTCGGCCAGTGCGTAATCGGCCAGCGTGACGCGCGCCCCGCCGCGCACGGCGACCAGAAGGCCCGCCTCGCCGAGCGCCGTGAAGGCGTCTTCATCGGTAAGGTCGTCGCCGAGATAGACCGGCAGCGCGCCGCCCTGTCCCATCGCGGTATGTGCCAGCAACCAGTCGACGGCGCGGCCCTTGTCCCAGTCGGCGCGCGGCTGGATCTCTATCACCTTCTTGCCACGGCCCTTTCGCAGCCTCTCGTGACGGCCCGCGACGTCGTCGACGGCATTCTCGATACGGGCCACATCTTCCCCGCTCGCCTCCCGATAATGGACAGCGATGGCGAAGGTCTTCCGCTCGATCCGCGCGCCTTCGATGCCCGAAAGCGCATCGTGCAGGTCGGCTTCTGCCCTCTCTATCGGTTCCTCGAAACCCCTGGCCTCCTCGGGGCGCTCGGTCATGCCCCCCGGCCCGGAAATATCGAAGCCATGGCTTCCGGCGTAGATGACACCTTCAATTCCGACCCGGTCGCGCAGGTCGGCAAGGTCGCGGCCGCTGATGATCGCGACCGGCGCCCGCTCAGCCAACCGTGCAACGGCCGCGCGGGTTTCATCGGAAATCGCGGCATCGCGGTAATCCCGGACGATGGGTGAGAGTGTTCCGTCGAAGTCGAGAAAGACTGCGGGTGGCCGTGCCTTAAGGCGCTCGCCGATTTCGTCGATGCGGTCCCAGACAAGCGGCAGTCTGTCGAGCGTCTTGAGGCCGTCGCCCCCGGGCAGGATGAGGCGGCGCAGGTCGCGCGTGACAAGATCGGCGCCCTGTGCGCGCAAGGCGTGGCCGTGGACCCGGCTTTCGCCCTGGCGGTCAATGCCGACCACGAGTTGAAAGCGCCCGGCGGCACCGGCCTCGACGCCGGCGACGGCATCTTCGACGATCATGGTCTCGCTCGGGCCGTGGCCGAGTTCCCGTGCGGTCTGGAGCAACTGATCGGGTGCGGGCTTCGGCGAGAGACCGAGGTCTTCCGCCTCGGTCCCGCTGACGGTCGCGTCGAACGCATCTGCTATGCGAGCGCTTTCCAGCACACGCCGCGCGTTGCGGCTCGCCGAGAAGACACCGACCGTAAGGCCAGCGCTCTTCAATGCCCCGATCAGGGCTTTCGCGTCGTCGAACACAGGCACCTCGTTGGCGTCGAGCCATGCATGAAAGCGCTGGTTCTTGAGGTTGCCGATGCCGCGGATGCTGTCGGTTCCGAGATCATTCTCTCCGCCATCCGGCAGATGGATTTCCCGGGAGGACAGAAATTTCCGGATGCCCTCATGGCGCGGAACGCCGTCGACATGGGCGAGATAATCCGCCCGGCTGAACGGTCGCTCCGCGTCCCGCTCCTCGAGCAGGGCGTCGAAAACCTCCTTCCAGGCCGAGAAATGGGCCTCGGCGGTGTCGGTCACGACCCCGTCCATGTCGAGGATGACCGCCGCGATGCCGTCCCCCTGATCGTCCCTGTCCGTCATCCCCACCCCTCTGTCGCGCACGTCCTTCGTCACCGGGCAACGCCCCGCCGATCTTCGGTCACAAGGTTCAACGCCGATACCGCCTGTCCGGTTTCATGGTGCGGCATGAACCCCGACCGGGGTCCTGGCGTTGAGCCGCCGAAATGGCCGCGCACCCGCTTGGCGCGCCTTCACGAGAAGGGAGTTTTCGATGCCGACCCTCATTCTTCTTCGCCACGGCGAAAGTGTCTGGAACCGTGACAACCTCTTCACCGGCTGGACCGACGTCGATCTCTCCGATCGTGGCGTCGAGGAGGCCCGTCAGGCGGCACGGCTGATCGCGGCCGAGGGCATTTCATTCGATCTCTGCTTCACCTCGGTCCAGAAACGCGCGATCCGGACATTGTGGATCGTGCTCGATGAACTCGATCTTCTCTGGATGCCGGTCCAGCGCCACTGGCGGCTCAACGAGCGGCATTACGGCGCGTTGCAGGGGCAGAACAAGGACGAGAAGCGCAAGGAAGTGGGGGAGGAGCAGGTGCACGAATGGCGCCGGAGCTTCGCGACGAGGCCACCGGCCCTCGAGCCGTCCGACGAACGCTTCCCGGGCAGCGACCGGAGGTATGCCCTGCTTCCGGACGCCGAAATTCCGAGAACCGAGAGTCTTCGTGACTGCATCGCGCGCACCATGCCCTACTGGCGCGTGCGCTTGGAGCCGGCGCTGATGGCGGGCCGGACACCGCTTATCGTCGCGCATGGAAACAGCATGCGGGGGATCGTCAAGCACCTCGACGACATTTCCGACGATGACATTCCGGGTCTCGAGATTCCGACGGGCGTGCCGCTGGTCTACGAGTTCGACGACGCGCTTCGTCCGATGGAAAGCCGGTACCTTAAGCCCGCGTAGGGCGCCTGGAAAGGCGCGGCACGGACGCCCGGCCAGGCGGCGATGGCGAACAACCACCGAGGGCGTGCGGCTGAACCCGCGATAGCCGGAACCCGGCCGCGCGGTGGGAATTGGTCGTCACGGCCACAGGCCGGCAACCCCAATCAATGGAGGCCCAGATGACCAGCGATCTCACGAAACTTGGCAGCATCGCCGCGCTCGCCACCGCCCTCACGGCGGCCGCCGCCCTCGCGCAGGACATGGACGAGGCCGACACCAACCAGGACTCGTCCGTCAGCGAAGAGGAGTTCACCGCCACCGGAAGCGACAGCGACCTTCAGATGACGAACTGGAGGATGTTGATGAGCAACTGGGACCGCGACCAGAGCGGCACGGTGAGCGAGGAGGAGTTCACCACCGGAGCATCCGATGCCTCGGAAGCGACCGGCAACCAGGCCTGGACCGAGCAGGACTTCGGTCAGGCGGATACCGACCAGAGCGGCGACCTCGACGACGCGGAATTCGCCCGGATGATCTTCGTCATCTACGATGCCGACCAGAGCGGCGAACTCAGCGAGGACGAGTACTCCGACTACACGGAAGACCAGGAAGCGATGAACGAGGGTTCGCAGCAGTAACCCGCGATGCCCCGCCATCCTCGATGTCGCCGGTCACGAGAGGGCCGGCGGCTCGCGCGTGAAACGGGAACCCGGTCGTTCGGGGCGCGTTTTTTCGGCATCTGCAGGGTCAAGTGCCTAAAACGAACCACCGGTGATCCTCGAACCGAAATGTCCGACCGCGTAGGCGATGGCGCCCGCGCCGGCCCCGATCAGGAGCATCTCGAAACCGGCCCGCAGGGCGGTACGATCCGTGAAGAACGCGCGCGAAGCGCCGACCGCGAAGAGCGTGACGGCTGCAAGCGCCGCCGCGAGGGCGAAGCGGGAGATGGCGAATTCCGGCAGGAGGTAGGCAACCAGCGGGACGAACCCGGCCAGAATGAAACCGACGAACGTCGCCAGGCCGTGGCGGGACGCCTGGCGCAGGCCCGGACGGTTCTTCGACTTCGAACGCTCGGACAGGATATCGCTTGCCGCCATCGAGACACCGTCCGCGAAGAGGCTCGCGAAGCCGAGGATCAGGACGGCCTGTTGCGAAAGGGATGCCCCGGTTATTCCCGCGACGATCGCGAACGTCGTCACGACCCCGTCATTCGAGCCGTAGACGATTTCGGGAAGATAACGCTTGATGAGACGGGCGGCGCGCGCCGCTCCGCCTTTGTCGCTACTCATGGCCGGGCAATCACCTGAACTTCGCCGACCCCGCCTTTCGGCCCCGCGCTTCGCGGTTTTCGGCGGGCGCCTTGCGCCTCACGTTATTGCGTCACCCGCGACTGCAACTGCTCGTAGTCGAAGTCTTCGATCGTATCGACCTCGACCGGGCCATACGGCATGTCATAGCGCGGACCCGTCATGTCGCCGCGATAGGCGTAGGGATATGCGTAATACCCTGGCCGCCCGTAGGCACCGGTATCTATCACGACGGCGGATATGGCTCCGTCCTGCACGATGATGTCGGACACATACCCGTAGCGGACGTTGTCGGAGAGGTAGGCATAGTCGCCGATGAGGTCCGTCGCCTTGAAGATCTCGGGGCCCGCGACGAGGTCGTCGTCGACGACCTGCGTTGCCTCGGTATCGGCTTCCGTGATTGTCTCTTCGTCGAACCAGTCATCGAACCAGCCCCCCCGAAGACATCGTAATCGTCGACCGTTTCCTCCGTCACCGGCACCTGCACCTGTTGAATGCCGTCATCGACGGTGACTTCGTCCCATGGCACATGAACGTGGGTATCGCCGATGTCCCAGAACCCGCCGACCTCGGCGATGATTCCCAGCACCTCGCCGTCATTGCTGAAGATGACGTTCTCGACATCGCCGATGTCTTCACCATTGGCGTCGATGATGTCGGTCACGTCGAACATCTCGTCGACGCTCCAGCCCTCTTCGTAAAGCGGGTCATAAGTCCAGGTCGAAAGCACTTCGACGTCCTGCGCCGCCGTGCCATTCTCCTGCGCCATGGTCGGGGCCGCGGCGATCATGGCCAGAACACTCGCTGCGCCTGCGGAAATGAAAGTGCGTTTCATTCGAGTTTTCTCCTTTTTGCGCCGAAGGCCCGGAAGCCTCTGTCTAGGGTCCCAAACCGGTCTGCTGGTGAATTGTTCCCGGGGCGACGACACCGGACCCTTCTTGCAGAAGTCTCTTCGTGGCGTTCCGTCCCGGAAGCGGGCTCGCGTGTCAGTGCGAGGGAAAGAGGTCCCGCACGCCTTCGGGAACCATTCGCATCACATGCTCCATTTCGCCGGCCGGAACATGCTGCTGCATCGCTGCGAAGACCGCCCTCGCCGCGTCCTCCGGATCGAGTGGCGACGCGCCCTCCAGCGTCTCCGACACGCGACCGAGGAACTCCTCGCGCGAGCGGTAGGCTTCGGGCTTCCCGGTGGGGCGGTAGTCCTCCCAATAAAGGCCGCGCACGAGCGTCGGCAGGTGCGACGAGAGGTGGAACGCCTCCTCGATCGTCAGCCGGTCCCGCAGCGCCCAGAGCACGGCGCGCAATGCGTGAAACTGCTGCTGCTTCTCCGACCCGATGGCATCGCCGATGTCGTTCAGCCAGCTATGGGTCTTCTGGAGTGTGCGGTCGAAATTCTGCAAACCGGTCATGCTCACGGGCATTCTCCTTCTCGTTCCATGAAGCGGGTTCGTCGGTCCCCCGGTCATTGCGCCGAGGGATTGACCTCCCGCTTGGCAAGTTCGGTCAGTCCCTCGTCGGCCCCCTTCTCCTCGTCGAGGGTGGCCAGCAGAGCTTCGAGATCCTCGTCCTCGCCGAGCTGCTTGGCCCAGCATGCGAGGGTTCCGTAGACCGCGATTTCGTAATGCTCGATCCGCTGGGCGGAGGCGATGAGCGCCGCGTCCCGCAACGCCCCATCGAGCATGCCGGCCCATTTCTCGCCCTCGTCGATGAGGCGCTTCATCGACTGGTCCTCATGTTCGGATGGGTCTGCCCCGTATCGGTCGAGAATGGTCTCGATCCGTTCCAGTTGCGCCCTCGTTTCACCGAGGTGGTCATCGATCGCCTGTTTCAGATCGGGGTCGCGCGCGGTCTCCTTCATGCGCGGGAGCGCCTCGACCAGCTGATTCTCGACCGACCGGGCTTCCTGCAATTCCTTCAGGTACAAATCGCGGAAATCACTGATGTCCATGGTCTTCTCCTTTTCGTTTCAGGAGTATGGCGGGCGTCACTCGACAACGACGGGCGCTGCCGGAGACGTGGTCGGAGGTGCTGTCCAGGGCCAGACGATCGCGATGAGACCCAGCCAGAAAAGCAGCAGGATCAGGAGGACGGCGAATGCAGCTGCGGCGCTCGGGTAATATCTGTAGCCGCCGCCGTACCGGTACGGCCACCGGTCACGAGTGTAACCCCAGGGCGCAGCGGCCACCGCGAAGAGAAGAAGCAGAATGAGAAGCCAGAACCAGAACGCGTCCACGGGGTATCACCTCCAGCCAGTGCGAACGCCACCATTTCGGTATTCGGCGGGTTCGCGGGGTCAGTGCGGCGGTAACGCCGGATCGAAGCCGAGGTTCCTTGTTGGCGATGAATTCCGGACGATATGAAATGCGTGCGCGAGTTCCGGGGTCGCGGCCCCTTGCGTATTTACCCGGTCGAGCCCCGCGGTTCCCGTAAAGCCGCCGTCACGACCGGTTGACCGTCAACAGGGTCCACCTGTTTTTGATCGGTGACTTGCGGGGGGAGACTCTTCGTCCCCGCGCACCTATGCTTCAGCAACCGGCGCAGGACCTGCGCAAGGAGGGTAGGCCGCGCTGGTGCCTGGCGGGCATGAACGGGAGCGATCGAGATCACCGACCTATTGCAGATCATCTATTCCTCGCAGCCCTTCGGGTACGACGAGGCCACCTTGAATGGCGTGCTGCTCGACGCCCGGCGCTGCAACGGCCGTGACGGCGTCACCGGGGCGCTGGTCTGCCGGCAGGACGTCTATCTGCAACTGCTGGAGGGCCCCGCGGAAACCGTCAGGGCTTCGTTCGAGCGCATCAGTCGGGATGACCGTCACACCGATGTGAGGCTTCATGTGTCGAGAAGCGTGTCCGACCGGATGTTCGGCCAGTGGGCGATGCTCCACGACCCGGCCCGGTCATCGATCTGGAGCAGTTCGGAAATCTCCGGCGGTGCCCTCGATCGCGCAACGGCGGAAGATTTCGTGGCGATGTTCGAGGCCATCGCAAGCCATGCCGGGGCCGGCTCGGCTGAGTAACGGCCCCTGCCTGCTCGAGAAATGTCGATCATCGAGGCCCGGCGCGTTGCCGGCAAAGGCGGCCGGCAGGGTCGTCGGCAAGAAACTGGCTCACGAACCTTGTCCTTGCAGAGAGCGCGGACTCCTCCGCCATCAGTCGGCGGGCAACGTCTTTCAGGGTGATCATGGGTTTTTTCCGGAGAAGCGGTCGACGGGAAGTTTCAGATAGGCGCGGCCATCATCCTCGGCCGGGGGCAGACGGCCGCCGCGCAGGTTGATCTGGAGCGCCGCCAGCATGCGGTCGGGCAGGGGCAGCGTAGCATCCCGCTCGTCGCGGCGCTTGATCCAGTCCTCCCGGCGGGTTCCGTCCTTGACGTGCAGGTTCCCGGCCTTGTGCTCGGCCACCGTCGCCTCCCACATCGGCTCATCGCGTCCTTCGGCCCCGTAATCGTGCCCGACGAAGAGGCGCGTCTCTGCGGGCAGCGCGAGAATGTCCTGGATCGAACTCCAGAGTTGCCCGGTGTTCCCGCCCGGGAAGTCGGCACGCGCGGTGCCTGCGTCGGGCTGCATGAGCGTGTCGTGGACAAATGCGGCGTCGCCACAGACATAGGTGATCGAACCCAGCGTGTGACCGGGCGACAGCATCACGCGCGCCTGAAGCTCACCGATCCCGAAGGCCTCGCCTTCCGCGAAGAGATGGTCGAAGTCCCGCCCGGGGTCGAATACGCCGGGCATGTTGTAGATATCTTCCCAGAGAGCCGAGATCTCGTGGACCTTCTCGCCGATGGCGTTCGGCGCGCCTGTCCGCTCCTTCAAATGCGCCGAGGCCATGACGTGATCGGCATGGGGATGGGTATCGAGCACCCATTCCACTGTCAGACCGTTCTCCCGCACGAGGTCCAGCACCTGGTCCATGCTCTCGGTCGAGAAACTGTACTGCCGCGGGTCGAAGTTCCAGACCACGTCGATGAGCGCGGCCCTTTTCGTGGCCGGGTCGGCACAGACATATTGGATCGAGCCGGTATCCGGCTCATAGATACCCCAGACGTCGGGACTGCCTGGCCCCCTTGAGGCGGAGTGGCGCACGACCCGCTGTCGCAGCTTCGAGGTGCTCATCATGTTGCTCCTTTCCGGTTCAAAGATGTTGAGGGGCTTGCCACGGGTGCCAAGCCAGGGTCCGACGAGCATCGCGGGCACGAAGACCAACCTGCCGGTCCCGATGAGCGGCAGAGCCGTCCACGCGGGACCAGGGCAGAAGCCGCCGATCCCGTATCTGGTGCCGAAACGTGCCGCACCGGGGATCGGCGGCCGGCCGATCCCGGTACTCGATAGAACGTCGCACGCGCTCTCGAGCACCGGAGCCTTCCGACGCCATGCGAGCCGATAACCGATGAAAGCCGTTATGGTTGCTCCCGCCATCACGAAGGTCGAAGCCAAGCAGGTCGCATCGTCGAGATGATGCGCGACTATGCGGTGATGCGCGAACAAGCGCGTGTCTGCCATGAGGCGGCGACGTTTACCTCGCGTCGATGAGCACTGGCCGTCCATCCTCGCGCCATTCCGGCAGACCGCCTTCGAGGCGCCGCGCATCGAAGCCGTGTTTGCGCAGGGCCGCCACGGCCTCGTGGGCGTAGACGCAATAAGGGCCCCTGCAATACGCCACGATTTCGGCGGCCGGATCGAGCGTCGGAACGATCCGCTCGATTTCCGTCAGCGTCGTGTTGAGCGCGCCCGGAATGTGACCCGCGGCGAATTCATCTGCAGGGCGGACGTCGAGCACGGTCACCGAACCCTCGGCGATCCGCGCCGAGAGGTCGTCCCGGCTGACCGGTTCCGGGGCATCCTCGCCGCCTGAAAGCCCTCGCAGGATACGTTCGACCTGCGCGAGGTTCCGTTCGGCGACGACGCGCAGAAGGTCCATCAGCTGAAGCGTCCTGGCATCGGTCAGCCTGTAGATCACCGCTTTGCCGTCGCGGCGGCTGGTGACGAGGGCGGCCCGGCGCAACTGCTGCAGATGCTGCGAGCAGTTGGCGACGGTGAGGCCGGTCTTTTCCGCCAGCGCCTCGACCCCGCGTTCTCCCTGCGCCAGTTGTTCGAGAAGCGAGAGCCGCGCCGGAGCCGACAGGGCGCGCGCGACGAGCGCGTATTCCTCGAGAAGTGCTGCCTTCGGGCTGATTGACACTGGACGCCTCCCGACTGTAGATCATTCAAGTGATAGTTTGAATAATAGCGATTCCATCGCTTCCCACAAGCGCGAAGTCCAGACCCCATGTCCGAGACCATCCTTGCCGCCGAACCGACGATCCGCCTCGCCGCCTTTCTGGGCGTTCTGGCGGCGATGGCGCTGTGGGAGGTGGCGGCGCCCCGGCATCGGCGGGAGATTCCTCGGCAGATCGGGTGGACGAACAACCTGGCACTCGTCGTGGTGGACACGGTCATCCTGCGGCTGTCGTTCCCGATCATCGCGGTCGGCCTTGCGGTGATGGCCGAGGAGAGCGGGCGCCGTGACATCTGGCTCGACCGGATGCTGCTCCGGCCCCTGCGCGGGCCGGCGAGCGGCCATGCGCTCGATCCGCGCATCAACAGACAGGAGCCGGCCGAATGACCGCAAGCGAGTTCACGCGCGGCATCCGCGAGAACCGGGTTCAGGTCGCGCACCAGTTGATCCAGGTGATGCTGGTGGGGTTCGCCATCGGCATGACCCGCACGGTGGTTCCCGCACTGGCCGAAAGCGAGTTCGGGCTGGAGCGCGGCTCGTTCCTGCTGCTCGCCTCCTTCGTCGTGGCCTTCGGTGCGGTGAAGGCGGTGATGAATTTCGTCGCCGGGCGCTGGTCGGAGCGGATCGGACGCAAGCGGGTGCTCTTCTGGGGCTGGATCGTCGCACTGCCGATCCCGGTGATGATCTGGTATGCGCCCGACTGGAACTGGATCGTCGCGGCGACCGTGCTGCTGGGCGTGAATCAGGGCCTCTGCTGGTCGATGACGCAGACCGCGAAACTCGACATCACCAAGGCCGAGGAACGCGGGCTCACCATGGGGCTCAACGAGTTCTCCGGCTATGTGGGCGTCGCGATCGCAGGCATCCTGACCGCCTATGCCGCCGAATGGCTGGGGGCACGGGTCGGCTTGCTGGTCTTCGGCATGGCCGTGGTCCTGCTGGCGCTGCTGCTCACCGTCGTCTGGGTGAAGGACACGCTGCCATGGGCGAAGGCGGAGACCGCGGCGCACAAGGCAGCACCCCCGAAGTCCCTGCCGCGCTACCCGCGGGGCGTGTCCGAGCATCCCAACGCGGGCGAGGTCTTCGCGCTGATGAGCTGGCGCGACCGCCGCCTCTTCGCGATCTCCCAGGCGGGGCTGGTCGAGAAATTCGTCGATGCGCTGGTCTGGGCGCTGTTCCC
>Ga0008833_1000521_pt1 | contig 34947 bp, 37 predicted proteins | sample HotLakConsoUCCLE_FD_62216 | JGI IMG/M metagenome (GOLD analysis project Ga0008833, IMG submission 62216) | Hypersaline microbial mat communities from Hot Lake, Washington, USA - Hot Lake Consortium UCC-LE | ecosystem: Environmental > Aquatic > Non-marine Saline and Alkaline > Hypersaline >... | reverse complement strand
AACGAATATCCGCACGAGCTGTCGGGCGGGATGAACCAGCGCGTGATGATCGCCATGGCCCTCGCCGGAGAGCCCGACCTGCTGATCGCGGATGAGCCCACCACCGCGCTCGATGCCACGATCCAGGCCCAGATCCTCGACCTGCTGCGCTCGCTCCAGGACGAGACGGGCATGGCGATGGCGCTGATCTCGCACGATCTGGGCGTGATCGCCGACATGGCCGACCGGGTGGCGGTGATGTATTGTGGCCGGGTGATCGAGGAGGCCGCCGCCTCCGCCCTCTTCGACGCGCCCGCCCATCCCTATACCCGCGGCTTGCTGGCCGCGCTGCCCGATCTGGACGGCCCCCGCCGTCGGCTGGAGGCGATCCCCGGCGCGGTGCCCGCGCCCGATGCGCTGCCGCCCGGCTGCGCCTTCGCGCGGCGCTGCCCGCATGTCTACGGCGTCTGCGAAGAGGCGCCCCCGCGCCTGCGCGAGTTGCCGGGCGCGCCCCGGCGTCGTGCCGCCTGCGAACGGCTGGAAGCGCTGTGGCAGCCTCCGGCGCCGCACGCCGTCCCCCAACGTGAAAGGACCGAGGCATGACCGCGCCGCTGCTCAGCGCCCGGGCGCTCGCCCGGCACTACCCGGTGCGCCGTCCCGGCGGGCTGTTCGGCAGCCCTGCCACGCTCAAGGCGGTGGACGGGGTGGATTTCGACCTGGCCCGCGGCGAGGTGCTGGGGCTGGTGGGCGAGTCGGGCTGCGGCAAGTCCACCACCGCCAAGCTGGTTCTGGGCCACCTGCCGCCCTCCTCGGGCGAGGTGCTCTTCGACGGCGCGCCGGTGCCGGTGGACCGGCGCGGCGACTGGCGGCGGATGCGCCGGCGGATGCAGATGATCTACCAGGATCCGCTGGGTGCGCTGGACCGCCGCCTGCCGGTCGTGACCCAGATCGCAGAGCCCTTCGAGATCCATTTTCCCGCCATGCCGCGCGCCGAGCGGCGCGAGCGCGCCGAGGCGCTGATGGCCTCGGTAGGCCTGCGTCCGGACCAGGCGGCCAGCTACCCGCACGAGCTGTCGGGCGGCCAGCGCCAGCGCGTGGTGATCGCCCGCGCGCTCGCGCTCGATCCGGAACTGCTGGTCTGCGACGAGCCGGTCTCGGCGCTGGACGTGTCGATCCAGGCGCAGGTGCTCAACCTGATGAGCGACCTGCGCGAGCGCACGGGGTTCGCCGCGCTCTTCATCAGCCATGACCTCAAGGTCGTCCGCCAGATGTCCGACCGGGTGGCGGTGATGTATCTGGGCCGCATCGTCGAGGAGGGCTTGCCCGAAGAGGTGTTCCACACGCCGCTGCACCCCTACACGCAGGCGCTGGTCTCCGCCGCGCCCACGCCGCGGCGCCGCGCGCGCGACCGGATCGTGCTGAAGGGCGATCCGCCCAACCCGGTGAACGTGCCGCCGGGCTGCCCGTTCCATCCGCGCTGTCCGGCCGCGGTGGCGCGCTGCCGCGACACGGTGCCCGCCCTGCTGCGCGACGGCGGACGGGCCGTCGCCTGCCATCTCGCACAGGGCGCCGGCGGAGACCTGTCCCCCGCGCCGCGCGCCATCCCCCGGCCGGAGGTCGCCTGATGCTGCTCTACATGCTGTCCCGCATTTTCCGGGCAATGGTCACGGTCGTGCTGATCGTCACGCTGGCCTTCGTCATCCTGCGGATGACCGGCGATCCCTCGGTCATCATCCTGGGCCCCGACGCGCCGCCGCAGGCCTACGAGGCGTTCCGCCGGAACTGGGGCCTCGATCAGCCCATGATCGTGCAGTATTTCAAGTATTTCGGCGCGATCGCCGAGGGCGACCTGGGCCGCTCCATGCGCGACGGCCGCCCCGCGCTCGAACTGGTGATGGAGCGGGTGCCGCTCACGCTGGCGCTGACCCTGCCTGCGCTCCTGTTCAACCTGGTGCTGGGCCTGGGCGCGGGGGTGATCGCCGCGCTCAATCGCAACTCCTGGCTCGACCGGGCCATCATGACGCTGTCCGTGGTGGGCTTCACCGTGCCCAGCTTCGTGATGGGGCTGGTGCTGGCGCTGGTCTTCGCGGTCAAGCTGAAATGGCTGCCCTCGGGCGGGTCGGGCACCTGGCAGCATGCCATCCTGCCGGTGGTGACCATGGGCATGATCGGCGCGGCGGTGATCGCACGCTTCACCCGCTCGGCCATGCTGGAGGTGCTGGGCCAGCCCTATATCCGCACCGCCTCCGCCAAGGGGCTCAGTTGGGCGGGCGTCGTGGTCCGCCACGCGCTGCCGAACGCTGCCATCCCGACCCTGACGATCATCGGCTTCATGGTGGGCTCGCTAGTGGCCGGTGCCGTGGTGGTGGAAAGCATCTTCTCCTGGCCCGGGGTGGGGCGCCTGCTGGTGGGGGCGGTGGCCAACCGCGATCTCGCCGTGGTGCAGACCATCCTGATCCTGATCGGGTTCACCATGGTCTTCGCCAACCTGATGGTGGATCTCGCCTATGGCTGGATCGACCCGCGCCTGCGCGTCCGCAACCTGTCCACCGCCAAGTGAGGGCCAAGCGATGAGCATTTCCTCCCCAGACCCGTCCGCGCCCGACGCCTCCGCGCCCCCGCGTTCGGCCTCGGTCTTCACCGCCAAGTCGCGGCTGCGCGCCTTCTTCGAGACATGGCCGCCGCTGATCCTGCTGGCGCTGGGCTTCGTGGCGCTGATGCTGCTGGTTGCGATCTTCGGCCATCTGTTCGCCCCGCGCGACTACATGGCCATGAACCTGAGCGCGCGCCTGTCCGAGCCGGTCTTCGCGGGCGGCGGCTGGGACTATCCGCTGGGCACCGACGAGCTGGGCCGCGACGTGCTCTCGCGGCTGATCGCCTCGATCCGGATCAGCCTGAGCATCGCCTTCGTGGCGACGCTGGTCTCCGCCGCGATCGGGGTGGCGCTGGGGTTCCTCGCGGCCTTCATGCGGGGAAGGGTGGAACAGGCGATCCTGATGGTGATCGACGCGCAGGCCGCCATGCCCTTCATGATCATAGCGCTGGCGGTGCTGGCCTTCCTGGGCAACTCGCTCACGCTGTTTACCGTCCTGCTGGGGTTCTACGGATGGGAGCGGATCGCGCGGATCGCCCGCGGTCTCGCCATCGCGGCGCAGGAACAGAACTATGCCGCCGCGGTGCGCGACCTGGGGGCCTCGCCCTGGCGGATCTACGGGCGGCACATCCTGCCCAACATCGCCTCGACGCTGCTGGTGTCCATGACGCTGAACTTCCCCGAGGTGATCTTGCTGGAATCGGGCCTGTCCTTCCTGGGCCTCGGCGTGCAGCCGCCCGAGACCAGCCTGGGGGCGATGGTGGGCTACGGGCGCGACTACATCCAGTCCGCGCCCTGGATCATGCTGGCGCCTGCCGCGGTGATCGTGCTGACCACGCTGTGCATCTCGCTGATCGGCGACTGGCTGCGCGACCTGTTCGACCCGACCCTGCGCTAGGCGGTGTCGACAAAAGGGATTCGCATCGCGCGTTGACCGTGTTTCAAGCTGGGATCCGCGACGGAGACCGGCTTGGCACGCGACCTGATCTCGGACGCGGAACGGGCGTTCTCCGAGCGGTTCGTCTTGATCGTCCGCGCCCCGAATGGGCGCAAACGCACCAACCACCGGCTTGGTCTCGACGGGATTTTACGGATCGCGCGGGCCGGCGCGCCCCGCCTGACGAGTTCGACAGGTGCTCGAATGTCTGCCGGCGGTTCCGACGCTGGACGCGGGCGGGGCTGGGGGAGGACATGATGGAAGCCCTGGACCAAAGTCGGGCGGTGCCGGATGCGCTGCGGATGATCGACAGCACTGTGATCCGCGCCCATCATCAGGCAGCGGGTGCTGGAGGGGGACCCCGCGACAGGGTTCGGGCCGCTCGAGAAGTGGCTTCACCGCCAAGATCCATCTTCTCGTCAAAGGCGAGCCATTGACCCGCCATCGGTCCGAGGACAATGCCGAGCGGCCCGCCCATGAGGACCGAGATCACGCCGGGACAGACATCCGACTGCATCGGGTGCGATCCGGTCATGGCGGACAGAGGCCATGATCCTGACAGCATCCGGAAAAACATGGCGGCGCGTAAGGCGATCGCCCAAATCCCCCTGCGCAAATCACGCAAGATGCGCGTCGGAGTCGATCATTCGCTGGATGCCCCGAGGAACATGGCCGAGCGGTGCCACGACAAGCCGAAAAACGCTCGCCGCGTCGCACCCGTCACGACAAAACCGCCGAGAGCTTGCCCGGCTTCATCGATACCACGCCCATCCGCCTCCCGGTCCGCCTTTTGTCGAAAGGGCCTGAGGTTTATCCGTACCATGGAAGAAGAAAAGTCCTCCAAGGAATGTCCGCGCGGCACTGCATGCTGGCGCCGAGGGACAAAGCTGCTCCAGCGACAGCGGCGTATTTCCGCTTTCCGCCCGAACCGACCCGTGCCCGCCCCCCTCACCCCCCATCCCCACCTTGCGCCGCCCCGCCCGCATGCCCTACACAAGCACCAGCCAAGCGAAGGGAGGCCGCATGCGCCGTGTCGTCGTCACCGGGCTGGGGATCGTCTCCAGTATCGGCACCACTGCCGGGGAGGTGCTGGAGTCGCTCCGCGCCGGCCGCTCGGGCATCACCGCCAACGAGGCCATGAAGGAACACGGCTTCCGCAGCCAGGTGGCCGGCGCCGTGGATATCGACGTCACCGAGCATGTGGACAAGCGGACGCTGCGCTTCATGGGGCCGGGCGCGGCCTATGCCCATATCGCGATGCAGCAGGCCATCGCCGATGCGGGGCTGGAGGCGGACGATATCGTCAACCCGCGCACCGGGCTGGTGGCGGGTTCCGGCGGGCCGTCCACCTCGGCGATGCTGGTGGCGCACCAGACCGTGCTGGACAAGGGCAGCCCCAAGCGGATCGGCCCCTTCGCGGTGCCCAAATGCATGTCCTCCACGATCAGCGCGAACCTGGCCACCGCCTTCCACATCAAGGGGATCAACTACTCGATCACCTCGGCTTGCTCGACCTCGCTGCATTGCATCGGCAACGCGGCCGAGCAGATCATGATGGGCAAGCAGGACGTGATGTTCGCCGGCGGCGGAGAGGAGCTGGACTGGACGCTGTCGTGCCTGTTCGACGCGATGGGCGCCATGAGCGCCAAGTTCAACGACACGCCCGCGCGCGCCAGCCGCGCCTTCGACGCCGATCGCGACGGGTTCGTGATCTCGGGCGGCGGCGGCATCGTGGTGCTGGAGGAGCTCGAGCACGCGAAGGCCCGCGGCGCGAAGATCTATGCCGAGATCACCGGCTATGGTGCCACCTCGGACGGGCATGACATGGTGGCGCCCTCGGGCGAGGGCGGCGAGCGGGCGATGCGGCTGGCGCTGTCGACGCTGCCCGAGGGGCGCAAGGTGGGCTACATCAACGCGCATGGCACCTCGACACCGGTGGGCGATGTGGGCGAGGTGGAGGCGGTGCGCCGCGTCTGGGGCGAGGGCAATACGCCGCCGATCAGTTCCACCAAGTCGATGACCGGCCACAGCCAGGGCGCCACCGGCGCGCAGGAGGCGATCTACTGCCTGCTGATGCTGGAGCACGATTTCATCGCGCCCTCGATCAACGTGGAGACGCTGGACCCGGCGTTGAAACCCGCCGAGATCGCCACCGCGCGGGTGGACGGGGCCGGGCTCGACACGGTGATGACCAATTCCTTCGGCTTCGGCGGCACGAACGGATCGATGCTCCTCAGCAAGTATCACGGATAGGCAGAGACATGCCCAACCAACTCTCCGGCAAGCGCGGCCTGATCATGGGCGTCGCCAACGAGCGATCGATCGCCTGGGGCATCGCGAAGGCCATGCACGGGGCCGGGGCGGAGCTGGCCTTCACCTACCAGGGCGAGGCCTTCGGCAAGCGGGTCGAGCCGCTGGCCGCCTCCGTGGGCTCGGATTTCCTCTTGGATTGCGACGTGACCGACGACGCGGCGATGGACGCGGCCTTCGCGGCGCTGGCGGCGCGCTGGGACAGCCTCGATTTTCTGGTGCACGCGATCGCCTATTCGGACAAGTCCGAACTCACCGGCCGGTTCATCAACACCACGCGTAAGAACTTCAAGCACTCGCTCGACATCTCGGCCTATTCCTTCATCGACGTGGCGCGCAGGGCCCAGCCGCTCATGGCCGGCCGGGGCGGCACGCTGATGACTCTGACCTACCAGGGCTCGAACAAGGTGGTGCCCAACTACAACGTGATGGGCGTCGCCAAGGCCGCGCTGGAGGCCGCCACCCGCTACCTGGCCAATGATCTGGGCCCCGAGGGGATCCGGGTGAACGCGATCTCGCCGGGGCCGATGAAGACGCTGGCGGGCGCCGCGATCGGCGGGGCGCGGCGCACCTACAAGCATACCGAGGTCAACGCGCCCCTGCGCTCCAACGCCACGCTGGAGGCGGTGGGCGGCACCGCGGTCTGGCTCGCCTCCGAGGCGGGCGCCTTCACCACGGGCGAGGTGATCCATGTGGATGGCGGGTTCCATGTGCTGGGCATGCCGCAATACGACAATCTCTGACGGCGCGCTGCTTGGCGGGTGCTGCTCTTGCGTATTTTTGGAACAATGAAGGGTGCAAGGCACGCGCTCGGGCAGCGGCCGGCGTGACCGGGGGCGGCAGCCCGGTCGCGATGGGGCCGGAGGTTCGTCGGCCCGGCTTCATTGTTCCCCTAATACGCCCGCCGGAGGCGGTGCGGCGCCTGCCGCGGGTGCGGGGCTCAGAACCACTGGCCCGGTTCCATCAGCCCCAGGTCCAGCAGCTGGCGCGAATGCCACTCGAACGGGATCGAGTTGTGCCAGCCGAAGCCCGGGATGTCGAAGGTCGAACCCGGGTTGGTCTTCAGGGCCTTGGCGGTGCGGAAACTGACCAGCGCGGCCGTGACGTTGTTGTGCCAGGGGCAGGCATAGGTGTTCAGTTCCTCGTCGTCGAAGGTGTTGTCGGGCCGCAGTTGCAGCCCGGGGCGCGCGCGGAACAGCGAGATGCGGTCGATCTTGCGCCGTTCCGCGGGCACATGTTCCTCGTAGCGCCAGCGCAGCCCGCCGAAGAAATCGAGTTGCCGTTCCTTGGGATAGTTGTGATTGTCGGGATCCGGGCGCGCCAGCGCGTAGTAGCCCGAACGGTCGAGATGCGCCTCGTCCAGCGAGACGGCGTTGGGGAAGCGGTGCAGGTCCAGCGCGTAGAGGTCGATCGCGTAGGTCAGCATCGCATCGCGCCGTTCCTCGGCGTGGAAGGCCAGCATCTCGCCCACCGTGCGTGTCTCGCAGAACGGGTAGAACAGGTATTCGGCATTGTAGCACCAGAAGAACCAGGTGCCCGGCGCGGCGTCGTTGAGCGTGTTCACCGCGGTTTGCATCGCGCCTTCCGCATGCGGGTCGTAGGTGATGCGGTGGACGGTATCCACGAGATCGGGCGCGAGCGCGAAGGCGTCCGGCATCAGCGCCAGCACCGCGCGAAAGCCCGATTGCATGTGGTGGCGCAGGGTGGTGTCCACCTCCACCTCGTCCTCCACCAGAACGATTGCCACCGGCCCCTTGGCCAGCGCGTCGCGCCCGCGCGACAGGAAGTCCTTCAGCCCGTCATATCGCATCGCTGCCTCCGGTCGTGGTTTTTGCCGCAGAATCGGTTAAACCGGCGTGCATTGCAAGGCTGGCCGGTTCCGGTGTAGGACCGCCGCCTGTCGACCCGCTGGAATCCGCGCGAGGCCCCAGGACATGACCGAGGCGAAAAAGCTCTACATCCGCACCTATGGCTGCCAGATGAACGTCTATGACAGCGAGCGCATGGCCGAGGCGCTTGGCGGGCGGGGCTATGTCACCACGGACAGCCCCGAGGATGCGGATCTGATCCTGCTCAACACCTGCCATATCCGCGAGAAGGCGGCGGAAAAGGTCTATTCCGAGCTGGGCCGCCTCAAGCCGCTGCGCGAGGCCCGGCCCGAGCTGAAGATCGGCGTGGCGGGCTGCGTCGCGCAGGCCGAGGGCGCGGAGATCATGCGCCGCCAGCCGATGGTGGACCTGGTGGTGGGCCCGCAGAGCTATCACCGACTGCCCGAGCTGGAGGCGCGGGCGCGCGCGGGCGAGAAGGCGCTGGATACCGACTTCCCCGAGGAGGACAAGTTCGAGATCCTGAAATCGCGCCCCAAGGCGAAGCGCGGACCCACCGCCTTCCTGACGGTGCAGGAGGGCTGCGACAAGTTCTGCGCCTTCTGCGTGGTGCCCTATACCCGGGGCGCGGAGGTCAGCCGGCCTGCGGCGCGCATTCTCGACGAGGCGCGCGACCTGGTGGAGCGCGGCGTGCGCGAGATCACCCTGCTGGGTCAGAACGTCAACGCCTATCATGGCCCCGGCCCGGACGGCGAGGCGTGGTCCCTCGCGCGGCTGATCTGGGCGCTGGACGGGATCGACGGGCTGGAGCGGATCCGCTTCACCACCTCGCATCCCAACGACATGGGCGACGACCTGATCGCGGCGCATGGCGCGTGCGCGAAGCTGATGCCCTACCTGCACCTGCCTGTGCAGGCCGGCTCCGACCGGATCCTGAAACGGATGAACCGCAAGCACACCGCCGAGAGCTATCTGCGCCTGATCGAGCGCATCCGCGCGGCCCGGCCCGACATCCTGATCTCGGGCGATTTCATCGTGGGCTTCCCCGAGGAGACCGAGGCGGATTTCCAGGCCACGCTCGACCTGGTGGAGGCGGTGAATTACGGCTACGCCTTCTCGTTCAAGTATTCGCCCCGGCCCGGCACGCCGGCGGCCGAGCGGCGCCAGGTGGACCCGGAGGCGGCCTCGGAGCGGCTGTCGCGGCTGCAGGCGCTGCTGACCCGCCAGCAGCGCGCGGCGCAGGACGCGATGGTGGGCCGGGAGGTGAGCGTGCTGTTCGAGAAGCCCGGCAGATTCGCCGGGCAGATGGTGGGCAAGTCCGAGTATCTGCACGCTGTCCACGTGGCCGATACCGCCGCGAAGGCGGGCGATCTGGCCCGGGTGCGCATCGTCGACAGCGGTCCGAACTCGCTGGCGGGCCGGTTGGCCTGATCTGTGCTCCACATCAGGTTTTCCTTGCAACCCCCTGTGTAACCGAGAAAATCGCGGTTTTCCACTGCGCGATCACGCAGCATCTGCCGGGCTTTGGCCAGATTCGCCACAATATCTGGTGGTTTTCGCTTCACAGCGTCCGTTTGTTTGCTAAACTTTTGATTATATGCGCTTTGGGCCGCACCTGGGAAAACTGTTCGCGGCCTGTGTGGGAGAACTTTGTGAAGGGACAGAAGCTGTGGCGAAAAGAATGATAGACGCCCTGCGCGCCGGCGTCGCCGGAGCGGCGCTGGCGATGACCGGCCTGGCGGCGGGAACGATTCCCGCCCTTGCCGGAACGAATGTGCAGGTGGACGGCGCGCCGGTCGTGGCGACCCAGCAGACACGCACGGTGGTCGGCGAACGCTACATACCGGGCATCTCGCTCTCGCCGGACGGCTGCGAGATCTGGGTGATGGATGACGGCGCCGAAGGCTACGCGGTGTCCAACGTGCGGCCCGACGGCACGCCCGTCTGCCGCGACGTGAATGTCTGCGGGGTGATGAACACCGACCAGTTCTTCGCCACCGACAGCCACCGCATCCATGCGGGCGGCCAGCAGCGCCTGCGGGAATTTTTCAACCAGGCGTCGGCTTTCGGCTACATCATCGTGGGACATACCGACAGTCGCGCCTCGGATGAATACAACATGCGCCTCAGCTACAACCGCGCCAATTCCGTTGCGGCGGTGGCGCGCAGCGCGGGCGCGCGGGTGATCGACGTGCGCGGCTATGGCGAGCGCCATCCGCGGGCGAAAAACACTTCCGCCGAGGGCATGGCGCAGAACCGCCGTGTCGAAATCCTGTGCGTGCGTTGAGGGGACAGCCATGAAATTCCTGAAAATCGCCATCGTGGCGGCCACCGCTGGCTCCATCGCCGCCTGCACCCCGATCGGGCCGGACAAGTCGCTGGATCGCGGGATCGATTCGGACGACCTGTCGGGCCTGAACTGGGGCATCTGGGTGGACCCGCAAGGCTGCGACAACTGGATCGCCGATGACGGGGTCGAGGGCTACATGGCCCGCCGTCTGGATCGCTACGGCAAGCCGGTCTGCTCGGGCGTGGCGCCGCCGACCGTGGCCACCGGCCCGTTCAAGGAGAACTCGCCGATACCGGACCTGCTCTGATCGCTCGGGGCATGGGACCCATGCAACGGGCCGGTCGCGCGGAGACGCGCGACCGGCCTCTTGCGTTTTTGCAAGGCCGCGCGCTTGCACCCGGTGGCGCATCTTGGCACCATCCCCTCTCACCCAGGCGCAGGAGACATGCGTGAGCACAGGCACATTGACCGAGGCCCTCATCGAGTTTCCCGACAACCGTCTGCTGATCGACCTGTGCGGCGAACATGACCGCAATCTCGCGGACATAGAGCAGAAGCTTCACGTCCAGATCCTGCGCCGCGGCAACCAGCTTGCCGTGATCGGCGAGGATGCCTCGCGGCAGGAGGCGGTGGATGTGCTCGAATCGCTCTACCAGCGGCTGGAGCAGGGGCGCAGCGTCGAGACGGGCGATATCGACCGCGAGATCCGCATGGGGGCCTCCGAGCCGCGCTCGCGGGACGGCAACCAGCTCGAGATGTTCGACGGCGGCCCGGTCGAGATCAAGACCCGCCGCAAGCTGGTGGAGCCGCGCACCGAGGCGCAACGCGCCTATGTGCGCAACCTCTTTGCGCACCAGATGGCCTTCGGCATCGGCCCGGCGGGCACCGGCAAGACCTATCTCGCGGTGGCGGTGGGCGTGTCGATGTTCATCAACGGCCATGTGGACCGGATCATCCTGTCGCGCCCTGCCGTGGAGGCGGGCGAGAAGCTGGGCTACCTGCCGGGCGACATGAAGGAGAAGGTCGATCCCTACATGCAGCCGCTCTACGATGCGCTCAACGACTTCCTGCCGGGCAAGCAGCTGGCCCGGATGATCGAGGAGAAGACGGTCGAGATCGCGCCGCTGGCCTTCATGCGCGGGCGCACGCTCGCCAATGCCTTCGTCGTGCTGGACGAGGCGCAGAACGCCACCTCGATGCAGATGAAGATGTTTTTGACCCGGCTGGGCGAGGGCTCGCGCATGGTCATCACCGGCGACCGAAGCCAGGTGGACCTGCCGCGCGGGGTGACCTCGGGGCTGGCGGACGCGGAGCGGCTGCTGCACTCGGTCAAGGGCATCTCGTTCAACTATTTCACCGCGAAGGACGTGGTGCGCCACCCTCTGGTGGCGGCCATCATCGAAGCCTACGATGCCGACAGCCCGGCCTGATCGTCTTCCATGCACGACCGTCGGTCGTTGCCCCGGCCGGACTGTCTCGCCGCGGCCGGTGCGGGCGCGTGGCTTGACGCAGGGGACGCGCCGGTGACGGTTGAGGTGTTGCTGGAAGACGGGCGCTGGCAGGCGCTCGGGCTCGAGGGCATCGCCGCGCGGGCGACGCAGGCGGCGCTGGCGCATCTGGGCCTCGATCCGGAAGTCTGGGAGGTCTCGCTGATGGGGTGCGACGATGCGCGCATCGCGGCGCTGAACGCCGATTTCCGCGGCAAGCCGCAGCCCACCAACGTGCTGAGCTGGCCCTCCGGGGAGCGTGGCGCCGAGACGCCGGGAGGCACGCCCGCCCCGCCCGATCCGCGCGACCCGGAACTGGGCGACATCGCCATCGCCTACGATACCTGCCTGCGCGAGGCGGCCGAACAGGGCAAGCCGGTGGTGGACCATGTGACGCATCTGGTGGTTCACGCGCTGTTGCATCTTCTGGGCTACGATCACCAGCGTGACCCCGATGCCACCCTCATGGAGGGTTTGGAAACCGAAATACTTGGCAAACTCGGGGTTGCGAACCCATATTGACCCTGCGGTCTTGGTGGCCGCGGCTTGGATGAATGACAATGGACGGAAGCGAGGGGCCTTCTAGCGCGGCGCATAGCGCGCAGACCGAAGAGTCGGATGAACGTGATGGCGGTTTTTTCCGCCGGATTCTGGGGGTGCTGGGCACCTCGGAACCACAGGGGGGAGGGCAGGAGGGGCTGAAGGACCACACCTCCATCAGCGCCGCGGGCCACGGCATGATGAACCTTCGGCGCCTGCGCGTCGAGGACGTGATGATCCCCAAGGCCGAGATCGTGGCCGTGCCGGTCACCATCACCCGTGATGAGCTGGTCGACGTGTTCCGCGAAAGCGGCATGACCCGTCTGCCGGTCTACACCAACACGCTCGACACGCCGGTGGGCATGGCGCACCTGAAGGATTTCGCGCTCAAGCACGGGTTCAACGGCACCGGCGAGCGGTTCTCGCTCAAGCAGATGCTGCGCCCGCTGCTTTTCGTGCCGCCCTCGATGCCGATCGGGGTGCTGCTGGCGAAGATGCAGACCGAGCGCCGCCACATGGCGCTGGTGATCGACGAATACGGCGGGGTGGACGGGCTGGTGACCATCGAGGACCTGATCGAACAGGTCATCGGCGAGATCGAGGACGAGCACGACACCGAAGATGACAGCTGGTGGGTGGCCGAGAAGCCGGGCTGCTACCTGGCCCAGGCCAAGACCCCGCTCGAGGAATTCGAGGCCGAGATCGGGCGCAGCCTGACCGACCATCCCGATATCGACGAAGAGGAAATCGACACGCTGGGCGGGCTGGTCTTCATGCTGACCGGCCGGGTGCCCGCGCGCGGCGAGGTGCTGCCGCACCCCTCGGGCATCGAGATCGAGGTGGTCGATGCCGATTCGCGCCGGATCAAGCGGTTGCGCGTGCGCCTGCCCGAAGCCGCCGATGGCTGAGCGGGTCGCGCCGCGGCCTTGGTTCGCGGCGCGGCTCGAGGCGATTTCCCCGCTGGCGCGCACGGCGGCGGCCGCCCTGTCGGGGGCGGCGCTTGCCCTGTCCCATGCCCCGTTCGAGCTGTGGCCGCTGGCGCTGCCGGCGCTGGTGTCGCTGGCGCTGCTGCACGGGGTCGAACGCGGCGCGGGCGGCGCGGCGCTGCGCGCCTGGATCGCCGGCAGCGCCTATTTCGCCGTCGCGCTGCACTGGATCGTGGAGCCCTTCTTCGTCGACCCGGAGGCCCATGCCTGGATGGCGCCCTTCGCGCTGGTCTTCATGTGCGCGGGGCTCGCGCTGTTCTGGGGCGCCGCCGGCTGGGCCGCGCGGCGGATCGCGCCCGGTCCCCTGGTCTTCGCGCTGACGCTCGCGCTGGCGGAACTGGCGCGCGCCTACCTGTTCACGGGGTTTCCCTGGGCGCTTGTCGGCTATGCCTGGATCGGCACGCCGGTCATGCAATGGGCGGCCTGGATCGGCCCGCACGGGCTGACCCTCGCCACGCTGGCGCTGGCCGCCGGCGTGGCGGCGCTGGTCTCGCGGGGCCATGCGCCCCGGGCGGTGGCGCTGCTGCTGCTGGGGCCGGGGCTGATGTGGGGCGCGGGGCTGGCGCGCACCGCCCCGGGCCTGCCGCCCGGGACGGAACAGGTGGTGCGGCTGGTCCAGCCCAACGCCCCGCAGCACGAGAAATGGGACCCGGAGCGCATCCCGGTCTTCTACAGCCGGCAGGTGGGCTTCACCATGGCCCGGCCCCGGCCCGACCTGGTGGTCTGGCCCGAGACCGCGCTGCCGGGCCTTCTGGAACGCGCCGAAGCGCCGCTGGCCCATATCGCCGAGGCGGCACGCGGCGCGCCGGTGGTGATCGGCATCCAGCGCAGCGACGACGCGGGGCGCTATTTCAACTCCGCCGTGGTGGTGGGGCCGGGCGGGGCGGCGCTCGATGTCTACGACAAGCACCACCTGGTGCCCTTCGGTGAATACATGCCGCTGCCCTGGATCTGGCGCAACATCGGCATCCACGGGCTCGCCTCGCGCGCCGATGGCGGCTATACGCCAGGTCCCGGGCCCCGGCTGCTGGACCTGGGCGCGCTCGGCCCGGCGCTGCCGCTGATCTGCTACGAGGCGGTGTTTCCGCAGGATGTGGGCGGCGCGCCCGCTCGGCCGCGCCTGCTGTTGCAGCTGACCAACGATGCCTGGTTCGGCATCTTCTCGGGGCCGTGGCAGCACCTGGCCCAGGCGCGGCTGCGCGCGGTGGAGCAGGGGCTGCCCCTGCTGCGCGCGGCCAATACCGGCATTTCCGCGGCGGTGGACGCGCATGGCGGGCTGCTGGCGCAGATCCCGCTGGGCGAGGCGGGTTACGTGGACGTGCCCTTGCCCGCCGCCCTGCCGCCCACCCTCTACGCCCGGACCGGCGATTGGCCGGCGGCGTTGTTGCTCGCATTCCTTCTGGCGGCGGCATTCGCGCACGGTCGCACGAATCGCGATTGACCTTGGCACGCGCGGGGCTTACGCCCGGTCGGAATTATCAAAAAGACCGCCACAACGGCTTCCTGGCGTGGCGGGAGAACCTCAATGGAGCGCTTCCCATGGCCCGCAAGAACTACATCTTCACCTCGGAATCCGTGTCCGAGGGACATCCCGACAAGGTCTGCGACCGGATCTCGGACGCGGTGCTCGATGCGCTGCTGGCCGAAGAGCCCAATGCCCGCGTCGCCTGCGAGACCTTCGCCACCACCGGCATGGTGGTGATCGGCGGCGAGGTCGGCCTGTCGGACCGCGACCGGCTCAGGAACTACATGGGCCGCATCGGCGAGATCGCCCGTGCGTGCATTCGCGACATCGGCTACGAGCAGGAGAAATTCCACTGGAACACCTGCCACGTGCTCAACTTCCTGCATGAGCAATCCGCCCATATCGCGCAAGGCGTCGACCGAGACGGCGCCGGCGACCAGGGCATCATGTTCGGCTTCGCCACCAACGAGACCGACGCGCTCATGCCCGCGCCGATCCAGTTCTCCCATGCGATCCTGCGCCGGCTGGCCGAGGCCCGCAAGAGCGGCGCCGAGCCCACGCTGCGCCCGGACGCGAAAAGCCAGCTGTCGCTGCGCTACGAAGACGGCAAGCCCGTCGAGGTCATGCAGATCGTGCTCTCCACCCAGCACGAGAGCGAGGACCAGACCAGCGACGACATCCGCGCCATCGTCGAGCCCTATATCCGCGAGGTGCTGCCCGCCCAGTGGATCACCGACAGGACCGAGTGGCACGTGAACCCCACCGGAACCTTCGTGATCGGCGGCCCGGATGGCGATGCGGGCCTCACCGGCCGCAAGATCATCGTGGACACCTATGGCGGCGCGGCGCCGCACGGCGGCGGCGCCTTCTCGGGCAAGGATCCCACCAAGGTGGACCGCTCCGCCGCCTATGCCGCGCGCTACCTGGCCAAGAACGTGGTGGCCGCGGGGCTGGCGGAGCGCTGCACGCTGCAACTGTCCTACGCGATCGGCGTGGCCCGGCCGCTGTCGATCTACGTGGACACCCACGGCACCGGCAAGGTGCACGAAGAGGCGATCGAGGCGGCGCTGCCCAGGGTGATGGATCTTACCCCGCGCGGCATCCGCGAGCATCTGGGCCTTGACCGACCGATCTACGCCCGCACCGCCGCCTATGGCCATTTCGGCCGCGAACCGGATGCCGATGGCGGCTTCAGCTGGGAACGCACCGACCTCGCGGAGGCGCTCACGAAGGAGATCTGACCCGCCCGGTCCGCATGCTGCGCGCGACATTCCTTCTTCCGGCCGGAAATATCCCCGCCGGAGGCACGGGCGGCCCCGCCGCCCGTTGCGCGCGGGCGGGCCGCGCGCTAACCCCGCCCCATGAGTGACAGCAGACATCCCTCCGGCGCCCCCTGGCGCAATTTCTACGGCCGGTTCAAGGGCAAGGGCCTGCGCCCGGCACAGGAGGCCGCGCTGCGCGACGAACTCGCGCGCCTCGCGCCCGGCCCGGTCGGCTGGGAGCAGAACCCCGAGCGCCGCCCGCTCGATCTCGACGCGCTTTTCGGCGGCGCGCCGGTCTGGCTGGAGGTGGGCTTCGGTGGCGGCGAGCACATGATCCACCAGGCCGGCCGCAACCCGGGCGTCGGAATCATCGGATGCGAGCCCTATATCAACGGTGTGGCGATGCTGCTGCGCAAGGTGCAGGAGGCGCGCCTGGCCAATCTCCGGGTGCATCCCGGCGACGTGCGCGACCTGTTCGACGTGCTGCCCGACGAAAGCCTGCACAGGGTCTTCCTGCTCTATCCCGATCCCTGGCCCAAGAAGAAGCACCACCGCCGGCGGTTCGTGACACGGGAATACCTTGTCCCGCTCGCACGGAAGATGCGGCCCGGCGCGATCCTGCGGGTGGCCACGGACATTCCCGATTACGTGCGCCAGACCCTGGAACAGGTGCCGCGCCACGGTTTCGAGTGGCTGGCCGAACGCCCGGCCGACTGGTGGGAGCCGTGGGACGACTGGCTGCCCACCCGCTACGAGAGGAAGGCCCTGCGCGAGGGCCGGCGCCCGCATTACCTGACCTTCCGGCGGGTCTGAGCGGGGCCGGACGCGTCGACGCGTCCGAGGCAAGGATTTTCGAAAATCCTTGCGGGCGCCCCGCATCGAGGTGCGCGCGCGCCGCCGGCATGGCGCGCGCAAAATTCGTCGACGAATTTTGCCGGGACTTTCGGAAGATCCTGGCCACTGGACCCGGGCGTGTCGCTTCGCTATCGAGACGCCATCGCATTCTCGAAAGGCCCTGCCCATGTCCGCCCATGGCTCCCCTGTTCCGATGACGGCCCGCCGCTCGGGCCCGCTTGCGGGCGTGGCCCATGTGCCGGGCGACAAGTCCATCAGCCACCGCGCGCTGATCCTGGGCGCGCTCGCCGTGGGCGAGACCCGGATCACCGGCCTGCTGGAGGGCCAGGACGTGCTGGACACCGCCGCCGCCATGCGCGCCTTCGGCGCCGAGGTGGAACGGCGCGGCGACACCTGGCATGTGCATGGCGTTGGCGTGGGCGGTTTCGCCGAGCCCGACCAGGTCATCGATTGCGGCAATTCCGGCACCGGCGTGCGACTCATCATGGGCGCCATGGCCACTACGCCGATCGCCGCCACCTTCACCGGCGATGCGAGCCTCGCCAAGCGACCCATGGCGCGGGTGACCGACCCGCTGGCGCTGTTCGGTGCGCGCGCGGTGGGCCGCTCCGGCGGGCGGCTGCCGATGACGCTGGTGGGCGCCGCAGAGCCGGTGCCGGTGCGCTACGCGGTGCCGGTGCCCTCGGCGCAGGTGAAATCCGCCATCCTGTTGGCTGGCCTTGGGGCCCCGGGCGAGACCGTGGTGATCGAGGCCGAGGCCACGCGCGACCATACCGAGCGGATGCTGGCGGGCTTCGGCGCGCGGATCGAAACCGGGGACAGCGCCGAGGGCCGGGTCATCACGCTGACCGGTCAGCCGGAACTGGCGCCGCAGGTCATCGCCGTGCCGCGCGATCCGTCCTCGGCGGCCTTCGCGGTCTGCGCCGCGCTGATCGTCGAGGGCTCGGACGTGCTTGTGCCGAATATCGGGCTGAACCCGACCCGGGCGGGCCTGTTCGAGACGCTGCGCGAGATGGGCGCGGATCTCGTCTACGAGAACCCGCGCGAGGAGGGGGGCGAGCCGGTGGCGGACCTGCGCGCGCGTTTTTCACCCGGGTTGCGCGGGGTCGAGGTGCCGCCTGCGCGCGCCGCCAGCATGATCGACGAATACCCGGTGCTGTCGGTGGTCGCGGCCTGCGCCGAGGGACCCACCGTGATGCGCGGTGTCAGGGAGTTGCGGGTCAAGGAGAGCGACCGGATCGAGGCCATGGCGGCGGGGCTCCGGGCCTGCGGCGTCGACGTCGAGACCGGCGAGGACTGGTGGATCGTGCATGGTCGCGGCGCGGGCGGGGTGCCGGGCGGGGCGACCTGCGCCAGCCATCTCGACCACCGCATCGCCATGTCCTTCCTCGTGCTTGGGCTGGCGGCGCGGGCGCCGGTCTCGGTGGATGATGGCGGGCCGATCGCCACTTCCTTCCCGGTGTTCGAGCCCTTGATGCGCGGGCTGGGCGCCGATCTGGGCGCCGATCCGGTGGCGGGCTGAGGTCCGCCGCGGCTTGCCCGCCGGGACGGGCTGGTCTACCCAGACGGTCAGCGCAATGAAAGGAACGCCATGGCCTTCACCATCGCGATCGACGGACCCGCGGCCAGCGGCAAGGGCACGGTGAGCAAGGCCGTGGCGGCGCGGCTGGGATTCGCCCATCTGGACACGGGGCTGCTCTACCGGGCGGTGGGGCGCCGGATGCTGGACGGGGTCGATCCCGAGGAGGCCGCCCGCGCGCTGACGGCGAAAGACCTGGAGGCGGCGGATCTGCGTGGCCCCGACGTGGCCGAAGCGGCATCGAAGGTTGCGGCGATCGCGCAGGTGCGCGAGGCGCTGGTGGATTTCCAGCGCGCCTTCGCACGCCGCGACGGCGGGGCGGTGCTGGACGGGCGCGATATCGGCACCGTGATCTGCCCCGAGGCCGAGGTGAAGCTGTTCGTCACCGCCGGCGCCGAGGTGCGCGCGGAACGGCGCTTTCTCGAACTCGCGGCGCGCGGCCACAAGCTGACGCGCGACGAGGTGCTGGCCGATATCCGCGCCCGCGATGCCCGCGACAGCGGGCGGACGACGGCGCCGATGCGCGCGGCCGAGGATGCGGTGATCCTGGATACCAGCGAACTCTGCGTGGACGAGGCGGTGGCGGCGGCGCTGCGGGTGATCGAGGCCGCACGGGCCGCGGGCTGATGCGGCCGGGGGCGACGCTCAGATCCGCCGCAGCACCCGGAAGAAGGCCATGAAGGCCGCCAGCGTGACCAGCAGGCCCACGAAATCCCCGACGATGTATTTCACCATGCTGCGCAGTATCTCGCCCCTGGGCAGGGTGCCCTCCCACAGCAGATGCAGCAACAGCCCGCCCAGGATCGAGGAGATCAGCCCGCCCACCACCAGAACGCGCCATCCGGCCCGGGGCGACAGGGTGCGGCGGCGATCCGACAAGGTGGTCCAGTCGAGCAGGGCGAAGATCGCGGGCGTTATCCCGTAGCTGATGGCAAGCGCCGCATAGGTCATCCAGTCGTACATCGGGCTGCCGAAATAGACCGAGTTGGCGAGGATCGCGCCGGGCAGCAGGTAGGGCACCGATTTCCAGCCGTTGAAAAAGGCCACCAGAACCTTCACGCCGAACGGCAGGTAGATCAGCGCCGCATCGGTGCTGACAGCCGGAAAGAACAGGTTCTGGACCGGCAGCACCAGAAGGTAGGTCAGCACGACCCCGGCGAACAGCGCGAGGCTGAAAAAGGCCGTCTTGCCGAGATCATCGGTGGTCAACAGGGCAGACCTCTCGTTTCACCGGCGAATGTCGCACGCGTTCGAGGCTGCGCGTGGCAGCCGGGTTCCGCAAGGATAAGCGCATTTTCGGAGGTGGCGCACAAGGCTAGAAGTGCGCGGCCGGGCAGCGGGCGCGCACCGGGCCGGGCGCGCCTGGCGCCGCCGGGTGGGGCGGCGCCGGCCAGGGCAAAGGGGCTTTGCCGGGCTAGGCTGCCGGAGCGGGGCGCACAACGCCGTCGGTCAGCCGATATACCCCTTGCGGCAGATCCTCGCATCGCGTGACGAACCCGCCTTCGATCAGCCGCCGCAAGGTGCGGTGGAAGGTGGGCTGAGAGATGCGCGCTACGGTCGGGTGCGCGCGCACGACGTCCGTCGAACAGACCAGGCCGCGCGCGTCGTCCTTCGAAGCGTTCGAGTAGAAGGCCAGCAGGATGTCGCGTTCGTTCGGGGTGAGCGAGTCGATGCCCAGATCACGCTCCATGGCGTCGAGAAGATCCCGGAGCTGCGCCAGTTGAGAGATGATGGATGTTCCCATGGTCCAAAGAAACTCATACCGATTAATATTGCACAAGCAACATAGATCGGGATTTGCGAACCTTCCAGCAAAAAAAGGTTTTGCAATTGCAGAGTGACAATCCTGCCATGCGTCTGCGGGAACCGCTCGGGCCTTGCCAAACCGGCCGTGACGGGATAAACCGCGCGCGTCGAGACGGCGAGAACGCCGCAAAGCGAGGCTGCGGGTAGGGTCGGGAATGCACCGGCCCTTCTTGTTTTGCGGGCGGCCAGGACCAACCCAAGACCGGCGGAGACAACCGCGCGGCCAGACAAACCGAAGAAAAGGAACCGATAGGCCACATGGCTCAGAACACATCCATGGAGGAATTCGAGGCCCTCCTTAACGAAAGCCTCGAAATGGACACGCCCCAGGAGGGCTCTGTCGTCAAGGGTCGGGTCATCGCCGTCGAGGCGGGGCAGGCCATCATCGATGTCGGCTACAAGATGGAAGGCCGCGTCGATCTCAAGGAATTCGCAAATCCCGGCGAGGCGCCCGACATTTCGGTCGGCGACGAGGTCGAGGTTTACCTGCGCGCGGCCGAGAACGCCCGCGGAGAAGCGGTTGTCAGCCGCGAGATGGCCCGTCGCGAAGAGGCGTGGGACCGTCTGGAAAAGGCCTACGCGGACGATGCCCGCGTCGAGGGCGCGATCTTCGGCCGGGTCAAGGGCGGCTTCACCGTCGATCTGGGCGGTGCCGTGGCCTTCCTGCCGGGCTCCCAGGTCGATGTGCGCCCCGTGCGCGATGCCGGCCCGCTGATGGGGCTCAAGCAGCCCTTCCAGATCCTCAAGATGGACCGCCGCCGCGGCAACATCGTGGTGTCGCGCCGTGCGATCCTGGAAGAGAGCCGCGCCGAACAGCGCGCCGAGGTGATCGCCAACCTCACCGAGGGCCAGGTGGTCGACGGCGTGGTCAAGAACATCACCGAATACGGTGCCTTCGTGGACCTGGGCGGCGTGGACGGCCTGCTCCACGTGACCGACATGGCCTGGCGCCGTGTCAACCACCCCTCCGAGATCCTGTCGATCGGCGAGACGGTGAAGGTGCAGGTCATCAAGATCAACAAGGACACCCACCGCATCAGCCTCGGCATGAAGCAGCTGCAGGAAGATCCGTGGGATCTGGTGGCCGCCAAATACCCGCTGGACTCGGTCCATACCGGCCGCGTCACCAACATCACCGACTACGGCGCCTTCGTGGAGCTGGAGCCGGGGGTCGAGGGCCTCGTGCACGTCTCCGAGATGTCCTGGACCAAGAAGAACGTGCATCCGGGCAAGATCGTCTCCACCTCCCAGGAGGTCGAGGTCATGGTGCTGGAGATCGACCAGGCCAAGCGCCGCGTGTCGCTGGGTCTCAAGCAGACCATGCGCAACCCGTGGGAAGTGTTCGCGGAATCGCATCCGCCGGGCACCGAGGTCGAGGGCGAGGTCAAGAACATCACCGAGTTCGGCCTGTTCATCGGTCTGCCGGGCGATATCGACGGCATGGTGCACCTGTCCGACCTCAGCTGGGACCAGCGCGGCGAGGAAGCCATCCAGGAATACCGCAAGGGCGACGTGGTCAAGGCCGTCGTCTCCGAGGTGGACGTGGAGAAGGAGCGCATCTCGCTGTCGATCAAGGGCGTGGGCGGCGACAAGTTCGCCGAGGCCGTTGGCGGGGTGAAGCGCGGCTCGATCATCACTGTCAATGTGACTGCGATCGAAGATGGCGGGATCGAGGTGGAATACGAGGGCATGAAGTCCTTCATTCGCCGCTCCGACCTCAGCCGCGATCGCTCCGAGCAGCGCCCCGAGCGGTTCTCGGTGGGTGACAAGGTCGATGTGCGCGTCACCAACGTGGACAGCAAGACCCGCCGCCTCGGTCTTTCGATCAAGGCGCGCGAGATCGCCGAGGAGAAAGAGGCCGTGCAACAGTATGGCAGCTCGGATTCGGGCGCCTCGCTGGGCGATATCCTGGGCGCCGCGCTCAAGCGCGACGACGAGTGATCCGCGCCCTGCCTGCCCACTTGGGAAAGGCAGGGCTTCGAGCACGCCCCGCTGCCTCGCGCAGCGGGGCATTTTCGTGACGCGCGGCGCGAATCACCCGCCCTCGCAGGACCCGCCATGGTGCCGGGGGCGGCGCCTGCTTCCGCCGACCGTCCCCATTCCGAGCCTCCGGATGCAGCGCAGAAGGCGGAATCGCGCCTGAAGCCTCGTGAAGCTGTTTCCGCGTGGCGGGATTCTTCCTATAGTCCGTCACGAAAACAAGCGGCGAAATCGCCTGCGCGGGGGACCAGACCGATGATCCGATCGGAACTCATTCAGAAGATTGCCGACGACAATCCGCATCTCTACCAGCGGGACGTCGAACGCATCGTCAACACGATATTCGACGAGATCACCGACGCCATGTCGCGGGGAGACCGGGTGGAACTGCGCGGTTTCGGCGCCTTTTCCGTCAAGAAGCGGGATGCGAGAGTGGGGCGGAACCCGCGCACGGGCGAGTCGGTTCACGTCGAAGAGAAGCATGTGCCCTTCTTCAAGACCGGCAAGCTGTTGCGCGACCGTCTGAACGGAAAACAGGACTGATCATGCGCTATATCCGCTATGCCTTTCTCGCCGCGCTGGCACTCATTCTGGTTTCGGTGGCGCTGGCCAACCGGGGCATGGTGACGCTGCAATTGCTGCCCGGCGCGCTGTCCGATCTGGTGGGGCTGAACCGCACGGTGGACCTGCCGCTGTTCCTCGTGATCTTCGGCGGGATCGTGACCGGGCTGTTGATCGGCTTCGTCTGGGAATGGCTGCGCGAGCACAAGCACCGCGCCGCAGCCGCCGCCCGCCGCAACGAGGTCAAGCGGCTGGAGCGCGAGGTGCGCCGCCTCAAGGGCGAGAAGCACGAGGGCAAGGACGAGGTGCTGGCCCTGCTCGACGAGGCGAGCTGACCGGCCGATGCGCTCCGGCATCCGGGTGAAGATCTGCGGGCTCACGCGCTCGGAAGACGTGGCCACCGTAGCGGCGGCTCGCGTCGCCTATGCGGGTTTCGTGTTCTTCGAGAAATCGCCCCGCCATCTGGACATGTCCCGGGCACGGGCGCTGGCGCTCGACTGCCCGCCGGGGCTGGCCAAGGTTGCGCTGACGGTGGACGCCTCGAATGCGGCGCTGGCGGCCATCCTCGACGAGGTGCCGATCGACATGTTGCAGTTGCACGGCCATGAAAGCCCCGAGCGGGTGGCCGAGATCCGCGCGCAATTCGGGCTGCCGGTGATGAAGGCGGTCGGCGTGGCGGACGCAGACGATCTGGCGGCGCTCGACAGCTATGCGCGGGTGGCGGACCAGTTGCTCGTGGACGCCAAGCCGCCGCGCGGCGCCGAGGTGCCCGGGGGCAACGGGCTGGCCTTCGACTGGCGGCTGATCGCCGGGCGGCGCTGGCCCTGCCCCTGGATGTTGGCCGGCGGGCTCGATGCCGGCAACGTGGCCGAGGCGATCCGGCTGACCGGGGCGCGGCAGGTGGATGTCTCCTCCGGTGTGGAGGCGGCACCCGGGGTGAAGGACGCGGCGCGCGTGGCGGCGTTCTGCAGGGCCGCCGCGGCTTAGGACGGCGTTAACCGTCCATGCGCCATGATCGGCGCATGGCCGAGCTTCCCGATTACCTCACCCCGGAACACTGGTTGCGCACCGTTTTCGCCGCGGCGGAAGTGCGCAGGGGGGGCGTGCTCAAGCGGCAGGTCCGCGATATCGAACGGCTCTGCGGGCAGGACATGTTCCTGGACGAGGCCCGGCGGCGCGGCTTCCAGGTGGTGCGCAACGGGCGGCATTTCGTGGTGTTCTGCAATTCCGAGCCGATCCGGCGGGTGGTATAGCGGTCCGTCGACGGACCGCGTTTGCGCTGCGTGGACGCAGCGCCCGCGCGCCGTCCACGGCGCGCGGCCGAAGGCGCGTCGACGCGCCTTCTTGTCCTCCGTCCCCGTGCCGCCTAGAACAACCCTCGACACGCAGGAAAGGGACCAGCATGGCCGAGGATCTCATCAACAGCTTCATGACCGGCCCCGACGAGAACGGCCGCTTCGGGGATTTCGGCGGGCGCTTCGTCTCCGAGACGCTGATGCCGCTGATCCTCGAGCTGGAGGGGCAGTACGAGCACGCCAAGACCGACCCGGAGTTCTGGGCCGAGATGAACGACCTCTGGACCCATTACGTGGGCCGGCCCTCGCCGCTCTATTTCGCCGAGCGGCTGACCGAGCGGCTTGGCGGCGCCAAGGTCTACATGAAGCGCGACGAACTGAACCATACCGGCGCGCACAAGATCAACAACGTGCTGGGCCAGATCCTGCTCGCGCGCCGCATGGGCAAGAGCCGGATCATCGCCGAGACGGGTGCGGGTCAGCACGGGGTGGCCACCGCCACGGTCTGCGCCAAGTTCGGCCTCGAGTGCATCGTCTACATGGGTGCCCATGACGTGGAGCGGCAGGCGCCCAACGTCTTCCGGATGAAGCTTCTGGGCGCCGAGGTGGTTCCGGTGACCTCGGGCCGCGGCACGCTCAAGGACGCGATGAACGACGCGCTGCGCGACTGGGTGACCAATGTGCGCGACACGTTCTACTGCATCGGCACGGTGGCGGGCCCGCATCCCTACCCGGCGATGGTGCGCGACTTCCAGTCGATCATCGGCAAGGAGGCGAAGGAGCAGATGCAGGCCGCCGAGGGCCGCCTGCCCGACACGATCATCGCCGCGATCGGCGGCGGGTCGAACGCGATGGGGCTGTTCTATCCGTTCCTCGACGACAAAGAGGTGAATATCATCGGCGTCGAGGCCGGCGGCAAGGGCGTGGACGAAACGATGCAGCATTGCGCCTCGCTTACCGGCGGCCGTCCGGGTGTTCTGCATGGCAACCGCACCTACCTGCTGCAGGACGATGACGGCCAGATCCTCGAAGGGTTCTCGATCTCGGCGGGGCTCGATTACCCGGGGATCGGGCCGGAACATGCCTGGCTGCACGAGATCGGGCGGGCGCAATACGTCTCGATCACCGACAGGGAGGCGCTGGAGGCGTTCCAGCTGTGCTGCGAGCTCGAAGGGATCATCCCGGCGCTCGAGCCCAGCCACGCGCTGGCCCATGTTATGAAGATCGCGCCGGATCTGCCGCGCGACCACATCATCTGCATGAACATGTGCGGCCGGGGCGACAAGGACATCTTCACCGTGGCCCGCGCGCTCGGCTTCGACATGGAGGGCTGAGACCCCGCGCGGGCCGCGCGGCGCGGCTGGGTCGGCTCGGATCAGCCCTCGGCCAGAGCGTGGCCGCGCAACACCTCCAGCGGCACGATCTCCAGCGCGCGGGCGTGGGTGGACGAAAGGTCCACCCGCGGCGCGCAACCCTCCTCATGGGCCTGCAGGAAGCGGCTGGCACAGAGGCACCAGCGATCGCCCGGCCGCAGCCCGGCAAAGCCGAATTCGGGGCGCGGGGTACTGAGATCGTTGCCCACGTATTTCGAGTAGGCGAGGAATTCCTCGGTCATCACCGCGCAGACGGTATGGCTGCCGCGATCCTCGTCGCAGGTGTTGCAATGCCCGTCGCGGAAGAAGCCGGTCAGCGGGTTTGTGGAGCAGGGCGAGAGCGCCTTGCCCAGCACGTTCGTTGACGGATCTTTCTGCATCTCGGGTTTCCTTTCCTGCGCAAGAGGATAACGCAATCAGGACGCAAGGCAAGCCGGCTCAGGGCAGGGCGGCGATGGCGCGGAACATGGCGATGTTGGACTGGTGCACGCCCGCCTCGCGGAACCCGCGATCGGCGCCGTTCACCGCGATCACCGTGCCGGAGGGCCGGTGGACATAGATATACTGGCCATAGATCCCGCGGGCGAAGAACTCGCCCTCCACGGCGCCCACCGGCACCCACCACTGGTAGCCATAGCCGGTTCGGCCGGGCTCCGTGGGGGCGCTGGCGGAGGTGGAGGCGGCCACCCAGCCCCGGGGCACGATCTGTTGCCCGTTCAGCCGACCGCCCTGGGCGAACATCAGCCCCAGGCGGGCATAGTCGCGCGTCGTCATGTTCAGCCCGCCCAGCACGAAGGCCGTGCCCTCGCCATCGGCCAGGTAATAGGGGTCCGATTCGAGCCCCATCGGCGCGACGATCCGTTCCGACAGCAGTTCGGCGATTGGCCGGCCGGTGACGCCGCGCAGCACCATGCCCACCACATGTGTGTCGATGGAGTTGTAGCGCCAGGTCTCGCCCGGGGTCGCGAAGGTCTCTGTCAGCGCGGCGGCGAAACCGTCCATCGAGCCGCCCAGCGCCAGTACGCGGCCCATGCGGTTGATGTCGGACCCGGGGTCCAGGTAATCCTCGTCGAAGGTGACGCCGGAGGCCATCCGCAGCACATCCACCAGCCGCGCGCCGTCATAGGCGCCGCCCGCCAGCGCGGGGGCATGGCGGGTGACCGGATCGTCCAGCGCCACCGCCCCCTCGGCCACCAGCACCCCGGCGAGGGCGGAGAGAAAGCTTTTCGCCACCGACCAGGAGATCCGGCGATCCTGCGGCCCTGTGCCCAAGCGATACTGCTCGTGCACCACCTCGCCCGCGCGCAGCACCAGGATGCCCGTCACCGCGCGGGCCTCGGCCCAGGCTTCGAAGCCCTCGGGCATGGCCAGCGGCGCGCCCCGGGGCAGGGGGCTGGCGGGGCCTTGCCCGCGCGGCACGGGGGCAAAGAGGAACGCGCGCTGCATGTCGCTGAAATTTCCGACGATCCGGTCCTCGTCGAACAGCGAGTTCACCGCCCAGAGGCGGGCGATTTCCTCGCGCTTGGCCACGCCCACCACGATGGCGGCGAGCAGCAGCGCAAGGCCCAGACGGGCCGCCCATTTCAATGTCCTGCGCATTCCGCCCCTCCCCGCGCCGTCCCTCGGCGCCTTCGACAAACCACGCTCGGGCCGCCCAGCGCCCAGCCGGGCGCACAACCGATGTTATGGCAGACGGGCGGCGGCCTGCCAGCGGATCCAGCGGCCATGGAAATCCGCAAGCCCCAGATCCAGCCGGTGATCGCCGGGCCAGAGCCGGAGGCTCAACGCCGCGCCCTGTGGCAGGCCCGCGGCCTCCATCCCCAGCCAGGCCAGCGGGGCATTGGCGGTGGCGTCCGCGCCCGCCGCGTCCAGAGCGACGCGGGCGCGGGCCTGGGTCTCTGGGCTGAAATACTGCCAGGCGATGGTGTGGAACACGAGATGCAGCGCGCCGGGCGCGGGGGAGGCGAGGCGGCTTTCCAGCCAGGCGCCCGCATCGGCGGCATCCACCGGCGCGGCGTGGACCTGCAGCGCGGCACGGGTGCGCGCCAACCGTTCGGGCTGATCCGCCCAGAGATAGGCCAGCAGGCGCAGCCTGTCCTCGGGGTGGGTCGGGTCGAGCGGGGTGAGATCGACGCCGCGCCGGTCGGTCACGCGCAGCGTGGCGCGGGGCGGCAAGGGGCCCTCCCAGTCCGGGGAGAGGGTGACCGCCGCCTCCCCGGGGCCGTATCGGTGCGCACCAAGCTGCAGCGCGTAGCGATCCGCCATCAGGTTCAGCCCACCGCTCGCGCCCAGTTCCGACAGGCGGAAGGGCAGGCCGAAGCGATCCGCCAGCAGCAGCATGGCGGCGATCACCACGGCGCTGCGGCGGATCTCGTTGGTCTGGGGCGGGCGCTGCATCCAGTCCAGCAGGAAATCCTCGTGCCGCTCCAGCGTCGCGGCCACGCCGTGGCGCAGGTCCGAGTCGCCGGGCGCCGCGGGCGGGAACAGCGCCGACAGCGCGGGATCGATGCCTTGCAGGTGCAGCGCGTGAAGCCCACCCGCGATGCGCAGCGGCAGCGAGGCCCCGCCGGGCCCCAGATCGGTGGCCCAACCATCGGCCTCCGCGCCCAGCGGCCCGTCGGCGTCCCAGGTTTCCGCCAGCGCCTCCATCAGGCGGGCCATGAAGGGCGAGTCGAGCCGCGCGCAGGCCCGCCCCTGCGCGCGGAAGGCCCCGGCCTGGCTCAACGGAAGCGGTCCACGAGCTTTTGCAGCGGCGAGCGGGTGTCCTCCGGACCGAGGGCAGGCTCTGCGGGCGGGGTGGGCCTCGTCCGGGTGTCGGCCCTTGGCGGGGCCCCTGTGGCGGGCCCCCTGGTGCCGCCCGAGCTGCGCGGCGGAGCCACCCGCTGTGCCACCGCGTTCAGGAAGCGCGGCCCGTCGCCCTCGGCGAGGGCCGGGGCGCCGTCGGAGATGCCGCGCAGCAGGTCGTCGAGCCAATCCTCGTCGGCCTTGGCGAAATCGTGCAGCACGTATTGCGCCACCAGCTCCTTGCGGCCGGGATGGCCGATGCCCAGCCGGACGCGAGCATAGTCCGGCCCGATATGCTGGTGGATCGAGCGCAGTCCGTTATGGCCCGCATGTCCGCCGCCCTGCTTGAGCCGGCACTTGCCCGGTGCCAGGTCGAGCTCGTCGTGGAACACGGTGACATCGTCGGGGGCGAGCTTGTAGAAGCGCATCGCCTCGCCCACCGACTGTCCCGAAAGGTTCATGTAGGTCTCGGGCTTGAGCAGCACCACCTTTTCCGTGCCCAGCTTGCCTTCGCAGAGCTGGCCCCGGAATTTCGCCTTCCAGGGCGCAAAGCCGTGATCTGCGGCGATTCGGTCCAGCGCCATGAAGCCGATATTGTGCCGGTTGCGGGCGTATTTGGCCCCCGGATTGCCGAGTCCCGCGAAAAGTCGCATGGCGCGCTCCTTGCTGTAGGGCGGTTGCGGGACTTAAATGGGCCATGAGACGGGTTTTGGCCAGAGCGGGAGGCGGCGGATGTACCTGACGATGAACCGGTTCAAGGTGAAACAAGGCCAGGAGGCGGACTTCGAGGAGGTCTGGAAGCGCCGCGACAGCCACCTGCGGCAGGTGCCGGGCTTCAAGGCGTTCCACCTGCTCAAGGGTCCCGAGAAGGAGGGCTATCGCCTCTACGCCTCGCATACCGCGTGGGACAGCGAGGCGCATTTCCTGGTCTGGACGAAATCCGAGGCCTTCCGCGCCGCGCACAAGGGCGCGGGCGAGAACCGCGACATGTATCTGGGCGCGCCGGAGCTGGAAATCTTCGAGAGCGTGCAGGCGCTGGAATAGTGGGCGGGGGGCTCATCGAGCCTGACGGCCCTCTTCGCGGGACGACCCGGAAGGCAAGGCCGCTTGCGGGTTGACGGGATGAGCGCGCGAAATGCGGCAGAGGGCATCGCTGGGGCGGTTGCGGCGCCGGCCCTGGCCGCCGGGGCCATTTCCCGCGCTCCCGCATGGACGGAAAAGGGGCGGCGCCATGCGGCACCGCCCCTTTTCATGTCCACCGTTGGGCGGGGATCAGTCCGCGCCGCCGTGATCGGCCGGAACCTCGTCGGCCGCCGCTTCGGCCGCATCCTCCTCGGCCCGCAGGCCGGAGGGTGCCGAGACGTTGGCGATCACGAAATCACGGTCGATCGTGGGTTTCGCGCCCTCGGGCAGCGTCACCTGGCTGATGGTGATCGTATCGCCGATATTGGCGCCGGCCAGGTCCACCGTGATGCGCTCGGGGATGTCGCCCGCGGTCACGATCAGCTCGACTTCCGGGCGCACCACGGTCAGCACGCCGCCCTTCTTCAGGCCCGGCGCGGTGGCTTCGTTCTCGAAGACCACGGGGATGAACAGGTTGATCTTGGTGGTGCGGCGCAGGCGCATCAGGTCCACATGGGTGGGCAGGTCCTTGACCACGTCGCGCTGCACGCTGCGGCAGATCACGCGCACATCGTCATGCCCGTCGACCTTGAGGTTGAACAGGGTGGACAGGAACCGGCCCGCGCGAAGCCGCTTGATGAGCGCGTTGTAGGGGATGTTGATCGGCAGCGGATCGGCGCCGCCGCCATAGACGATCCCCGGAACCAGGTTCTCGCGACGTGCCTGACGAGCGGCCCCCTTGCCTGTCCCCGTCCGAACCTGGGCGTGAAGATCAGGAATCTCTCCAGCCATGATGGTGTCTCCTTGCATGGGGCGGGCATCCTCCAAGGGTGTATGCCCGCGTGAAGCCGCGCCTATAGACCGGATCGGCCCGGTTGAAAAGGGGGAAGGGCGGCCCCGGGGCGCTTGCCGCCGGCCGGGCCGCGTGGCATGGGCCGGGAATGCAGATGTGGCAGGATCTCGGGCGGACGCGGGTGGCCGCCGCGGCCTTCGCGGCGATGGCCCTGTTCTGGGGCGGGCTTGCGGCCCTGATGCCCCAGATCAAGGCGCGCGCGGGCGTGGGCGATACCGAACTGGGCCTGCTGCTGCTGCTGGCCACCTCGGGCGCGGCGCTGACGGTGCTGTCGGCCGGTCGGGTGGAGCGGGTGCTGGACGGGCGCGGCATGCCGGTGGGCGTGCTGGCGCTGGTGCTGGCATTGGTGCTGGTGGGGATGGCGCCCGGGCCGGGACTGCTGGCGGTGGGGCTGGTGCTGGCGGGCGCGGGCTCGGGGCTGCTCGACGTGTCCGTCAACGTGCACCTGGCGCGGCTGGAACAGGAGGCGGGCCGCGGCCTGATGAACCTGGCGCATGGCGCCTATGCGCTGAGCTATGCCGGCGCGGCGCTGGCCGCGGGGCTGGCGCGCGAGGCGGGGGTGCCGCTGCAGGCCACGCTCTGGGCGGCGGCGCTGGGGGCGCTGGGCCTGGCGCTGGCGGTGCGGCGCGCGCGCGAGCCCCTTTCGGCGCAGGCCGAGGGCGCGGCCAAGGCCCCTGCGCTGGCGCCGGGCCTGGTGGTCGCGGGGGGCGCGGTGATCCTGGTGGGCTTCCTGGCCGAGCAGGCCACCGACGGCTGGTCGGCCCTGCACCTTGAGCGCAACGCGGGGGCGGGTGCGGCTGCTGCGGCGTTAGGGCCGGTGATCCTGGGCCTGACCATGGGCGCCGGGCGGCTGATGGCGCAGGCGCTGCTGGCGCGGCTGGACGAGGCGCGGCTGTTGCGCTGGGCGGCGGGGCTGGCGGCGCTGGGCACGGCGCTTGCCGCCTGGGCGCCGGGGCTGGCCTGGACCTGGGCGGGCTTTGCGCTGATGGGGCTGGGGGCCTCGGTGATCGTGCCGCTGGCGCTGGCGCTGGTGGGGCGCGGCGCGGGCGAGGCGGGGCGGATGCGGGCGATCTCGCGTGCCTCGGTGATCGGCTATGCGGGGTTCTTCATCGGACCGCCCGCCATGGGCGCGCTGTCGGACTGGCAGGGGCTCGGGCTGTCCTTCGCGGCGTTGGCCTGTTGCTTCGCGCTGATCCCGCTGGTGTTGGGCCCCTGGCTTGCGTCCGCCGCGCGCCGCGGCTGAGGCGGGCGCAGTCGAGGCAGGCGCAGTCGAGGTGGGCGCGCGACCCTGCATCCGCGGCGCGGTCGGGACGCGTGTTCGGGCCAGGACGACGGGCCTAGGCGGCGCCCAGGTAGCCACCCGCCCGCACCAGCCGGTCGTGCAGGGCGAATTCCCCGGCGCGGGCCGCGCGCAGGCGCGCCTCGAGATCCGCCGAGAGCGGAGTGTCCACCGGCGCGGAGACGTTGCGCGGGCGCAGGGTGATCTCTTTTCCGAAGCGATCGGACAGGAAAGCCAGCAGGCGCGGCTGGGCCTCGTAGGCGAAGAGATGCTCGACCATCGGATCGGCCGTGCGGCCGCAGAGAAAGCGGTGCTGGCTGCCGATCTCGGCGAAGGGCGGCGGGCTGTCCGAGAGCAGTGCCTCGACGAAGGCCTCGAACCCGATCCCACCGGTCGAGTGCCGCCCCGCCTTCAGCCGGCTGCGGTAGCGATACCAGCTGCGGATCTGTTCCAGCGGGTCGCGCATCACCGCGAGCGCCTCCGGGCGTGCGCCGTAGTTCTCTTCCAGGAAGGGGCGGAAGCGGTTGGCGAAGCGCGGGGCGGTCATGTGCTTGAGCCGGCCGCGAAAGGCGATGTCGGCGCGTGGTCGCAGCGCCATTTCCACCGCCGTCGTCCCGGTCTTGGGCACGGCGAGAAATGCGAGGTTCGGCGCGAGAAAGACCAGCATCGGCTCAGGCGGCCTGCCAGCGGCCCTCGAAATCCTCGGGGATGAGCAGCACGTCGCGGCCCAGCTCGTCGATGCGCCGGCGGCCACAGAGCGCCATGGAGGTGTCGAGTTCCTTCTGGATGATCTCGAGCGCGGCGCGGACGCCTTGCTGGCCCATCGCGCCCAGCCCGTAGATATAGGCGCGGCCCACATAGGTGCCCTTCGCGCCCATCGCCAGCGCCTTGAGCACGTCCTGGCCGGAGCGGATGCCGCTGTCGAGATGCACCTCGATCCGCTCGCCCACCGCGTCGAGGATCGACGGCAGGGCGCGGATCGAGCTGAGCGCCCCGTCGAGCTGGCGCCCGCCATGGTTGGAGACCACGATCGCGTCGGCGCCCACGTTCAGCGCGGCCTTGGCATCCTCCGCGTCGAGAATGCCCTTGAGGATCACCGGCCCGTCCCACTGGTCGCGGATCTTCCTGACCTTGTCCCAGTCGAGCGAGGGATCGAACTGCTCGCCGGTCCAGGCCATCAGCGAGGACGGGTCGGAAATGCCCTTGACGTGGCCCACGATGTTGCCGAACTGCCGCCGTTTCGTCGACAGCATTTCCAGCCCCCAGCTCCATTTGGTGGCGAGGTTCGCCATCGTCCTCAGCGTGAGTTTCGGGGGCGCGGAGAGACCGTTCTTCAGATCCTTGTGCCGCTGGCCCAGGATCTGCAAATCCAGCGTGATCACCAGCGCCGAGCATTTCGCGTCCCTCGCGCGCTGGATCAGGCGGCTCACGTAATCCTCGTCCTTCATGGTGTAGAGCTGGAACCAGAAGGGCTTTTCGGTATGCGCGGCCACGTCCTCGATCGAGCAGATCGACATGGTTGATAGCGTGAAGGGCACGCCGAAGCGTTCGGCGGCACGGGCGGCCTTGATCTCTCCGTCGGCGGCCTGCATGCCGGTGAGGCCCACGGGCGCGAGCGCCACCGGCATCGTCACCTCCTGGCCCACCATGGTGGAGGCGGTCGAGCGGCCCGACATGTCCACCGCAACGCGCTGGCGCAGGCGCAGGCGGTCGAAATCGGTGGTGTTCTCGCGGAAGGTCTGTTCCGTCCAGCTGCCCGACTCGGCGTAATCGTAGAACATCCGCGGCACGCGGCGTTCGTGGATCCGCTTGAGATCGCCGATATGGGTGATGACGGGCATGGACGGTCCCTCCGGCAGTGGTCAGGTTCGCTTACCAATCGGACCCGCTTGCCGCAAGTGGACATTGCCGCGCGGCTGTGTCTGGATCGGGCGGACAGGGGAGGCGGGTGATGACGCTTTGGTTCGAGGACATGCCGGTGGGGTTCCGCTACGAGACCGGCTGGCGCCGGCTGGACGAGGCGGCGATCACCGGCTTCGCCCGGCAATGGGATCCGCAGCCCTTTCATACCGATCGCGAGGCGGCGGCCGCGTCCGCCTATGGCGGGATCATCGCCAGCGGGTTCCACACGCTGCTCACGGCCTTCAACCTGTGCTACGAGACCGGGCTCTGGGCGGAGGCGTCGATGGGCGCCTCGGGCATGGAGCGGCTGCGGTTTCTCAGGCCGGTCCGGCCCGGCGACCGGCTGCGGGTGGAGGCGGAGGTGATCTCGTCGCGGCCTTCGGCCAGCCGTCCGGACCGCGGGCGCACGGTGTTCCGCTACACGGTGTTCAACCAGGACGGAGCGCCGGTGCTGGATTACGAGGCCGAACACCTGCTCAAGCGCCGCCCGGCCTGAGCGGGCTCAGGCGCGGTGGGCGCCCTCGGCCAGGCCGCGGACGAAGTCCAGCACCGCGTCCACCGGGTGGCCCTCTGCGATCCGGCCCACGATGGCGCTGCCCACCACCACGCCGTCGGCCACCGACGCGATGGCCTCGGCGCCCTCGGGCGTGCGGATGCCGAAGCCCACGACCACGGGCAGGTCGGTCTGCGCCTTGATCCGGGCGACCTCGGGGCCCACATCGGCGGCCTGCGCCTCGGCGGCGCCGGTGATGCCGGTGATCGAGACGTAGTAGACGAAGCCCGAAGTGTTCTCCAGCACCTTGGGCAGGCGCGTGTCGTCGGTTGTGGGCGTGGCCAGACGGATGAAGTTCAGCTCCGCGGCCTGGGCGGGAATGCAGAGCTCGTCATCCTCCTCGGGCGGCAGGTCCACCACGATCAGCCCGTCGATCCCGGCCTCCCTCGCGTCGGCCAGGAAGCGGTCCACCCCGCGGCTGTAGATCGGGTTGTAATAGCCCATCATCACGATCGGGGTGGTGTCGTCCTGCCGGCGGAAGGCGCGCGCCATGGCCAGCGTCTTCTCCAGGGTCTGGCCGCCCTCCAGCGCGCGCTGGCCCGCGCGCTGGATCGTGGGACCGTCCGCCATGGGATCGGTGAAAGGCATGCCCAACTCGATGATGTCCACGCCCGCGCCCGGCAGGCCCCGGATGATCTCGAGCGAAGTGTCGTGATCGGGATCGCCCGCCATCACATAGGCGACGAAGGCCTTGCGGCCGGCGGCTTTCAGCTCTGCGAATTTCGCGTCGATGCGGGTCATGGGCGTGCCTTCGGAGTTCCGGGTCGCCGTGATGTGCCCCAGCCGCGTCCGGAAATCAATGCCAGCCGGGGGCGCGCGTTCCGTCTCGGGCCGGGAGATCCGCCCGCTCGTGTCCGTTCCGGGCGACACGCCCGCGGGATATTCGGAGCCGGAAGAAGGCCGCATGTCGTCGTCGCCCGGATGACAGCCGGGGGAGGCCCGCGCCGCCGGGCAGGGGCCTGACCCTGCGATGCCTGCCCGCTTGCGCGCGGGCCGCGTTCTGCCTAGAGACGGCCCGACACCGGCAAAAGGGGCGCGAGATGGGCTTCAAGATGGGAATCGTGGGTCTGCCCAACGTGGGCAAGTCGACCCTGTTCAACGCGCTCACGCGGACGGCGGCGGCGCAGGCGGCGAATTTTCCCTTCTGCACGATCGAGCCCAATGTGGGCGAGGTGGCGGTGCCGGATGCGCGGCTCGACCGGCTGGCGGAGATCGCGAAATCGAAGCAGGTGATCCCCACCCGCATGACCTTCGTGGACATCGCCGGGCTGGTGAAGGGCGCCAGCAAGGGCGAGGGGCTGGGCAACCAGTTCCTGGCCAATATCCGCGA
>Ga0008833_1000517_pt1 | contig 35136 bp, 36 predicted proteins | sample HotLakConsoUCCLE_FD_62216 | JGI IMG/M metagenome (GOLD analysis project Ga0008833, IMG submission 62216) | Hypersaline microbial mat communities from Hot Lake, Washington, USA - Hot Lake Consortium UCC-LE | ecosystem: Environmental > Aquatic > Non-marine Saline and Alkaline > Hypersaline >... | reverse complement strand
TGCGCCGGTGGCGAGAAGGGCGGTGGCGAGGGCTGCGATGGTCAGTTTCATGGTCGGTCTCCGTGTGGTTGGCCCGGAGGCCCCGGGCGGTTGCGATCGGTGTTGATCTGCTGTCCAAGTTGGGGCCCGGCGACGGCGCTGGCAAAACACATGCGATCACCCTGATGTGTGTGACCGGCGGCGCAAGACCTGTGCAGGGGCGCACATTCTGGATCGTTCCGATTCAACAAGTTGGCCTGTTTTTCCGGAGACTGACCCCGGCGGGCGGGCGGCCTCGGGTCACGCCGCCGTCAGGCACCGTGTGCCCTGGCGGGCCGGATGTTTCAGCCCGCGTGTCACAGCCGTTCACGGCTCACGGAGGCCGTGAGCGGCTGTAACGGAAAACCCGGCTTTCGGAGGATCCGCGGACGGGGACGCACGGGGTGCACGGGGGCGCACGCCCCCTTCGCCCGCGCGCACGCGCGGGCACGGCCCCGCGCGGGGCCGTGGCGCCCGGCATGCGACCGCTCAGTCTCAAGCTCCGGCAATGCTGCCGTCTTTCGACACGGCAAAGGCCGCGCCCCGGGGCGCGGCCTTGCGCTGCATGCCGAGCGGTCCGCCCTCAGATGGCAGCCTTCAGGCTCTCGTCGAGATAGATCTCGCGCAAACGCCGCGCCACCGGCCCGGGCGTTCCGTCACCCACGGTCTCGCCATCGATCGACACCACCGCCGTCACGAAAGCCGAAGCGGATGTGATGAAGGCCTCGTCCGCCGCCTTGGCTTCCTCCAGGGTGAAGCCGCGCTCCTCCACCTCCATCTGCGCCTCGCGGGCGAAACGCAGCACGGCGGCCCGGGTGATCCCGTGCAGGATCTCGTTGCCGAGATCGCGGGTCACGATCTTGCCACCCTTCACGATATAGGCGTTGTTCGAGGTGCCCTCGGTCACCTTGCCATCCTCGACCATCCACGCATCGTCCGCGCCCTGGGCCAGCGCCATCATCTTGCCCATGGACGGGTAGAGCAGCTGCACCGTCTTGATGTCCCGCCGGCCCCAGCGGATATCCTCGATCGAGATCACGCGGATGCCCGACTCGGCCTGCCTGCTCTTCGCAAGGCCGGGCTTGGACTGGGTGAACAGCACCACCGTCGGCGCCACCGTCTCGGGATCGGGGAAGGCAAAATCGCGATCCGCCGGCGCACCACGGGTGATCTGGAGATAGACCAGCCCCTCCTCCACGCCGTTGCGGGCCACCAGTTCGCGATGAATCTCCAGCAGCGTGTCGCGGTCGATCGGGGCCCTCATGCTCAGCTCGCGCAGCGAGCGGTCCAGCCGCGTGGCATGGCCGTCGAAATCGACCAGCTTGCCGCCCAGCACCGCGGTCACCTCGTAGACCCCGTCTGCCATCAGGAAGCCGCGGTCGAACACCGACACCTTCGCCTCCGTCTCGGGCAAGTACTCTCCGTTCACGTAAACCGTGCGCATGGCTCTCTCCTTCGTCTCAGCCCCAGAGCGCGGGCTCGGGCGGGTGAACGCCGCGTTCGTCATAGCGCAGCGGTGTGTCGCGGTCTTCGGCCAGCAGAAGCGGGCCGTCAAGATCCGTCACCTCCGCCCCCTGGGCCGCCAGCACCGCCGGCGCCATGGCAAGCGAGCTGCCCAGCATGCAGCCCACCATCACGCGGTAGCCCTCCTCCAGAGCCGCCTGCCTGAGCGCCAGCGCCTCGGTCAGCCCGCCGGTCTTGTCCAGCTTGATGTTGACCACGTCATACTTGCCCTTCAGCCCGGGCAGGCTGGCGCGGTCATGGCAGCTCTCGTCGGCGCAGACCGGCAGCGGCCGCTCCATGCCCAGCAGCGCGTCATCGGCGCCCGCGGGCAGGGGCTGTTCCACCAGCGCCACGCCCAGCCGCACCAGGTGCGGGGCCAGGTCCGCATAGATCTCCGGCGTCCAGCCCTCGTTGGCATCGATGATGATCCGCGCCCCGGGCGCACCGGCGCGCACCGCCTCCAGCCGCGGCATGTCGTCCGGCGTGCCCAGCTTGACCTTCAGCAGCGGGCGATGGGCGTTGGCCGCGGCCTGCGCACGCATCTTCTCGGGCGTGTCCAGCGACAGGGTATAGGCGGTGATCTGGGGTTGCGGCGCGGGCAGGCCCGCCAGGTCCCAGGCGCGCCGCCCCTCGCGCTTGGCCCACAGATCCCACAGCGCGCAATCCACCGCGTTGCGCGCCGCGCCCGCCGGCAGATGGGAATAGAGCGATTCGCGGGTGACCTGCGCCGGCAGGCTCCCGATCTGCGCCGCCACGCTGTCCAGAGTCTCGTCGTAGCGGGCATAGGGCACGCATTCGCCCCGCCCGGTCACGCCGTCCTCGGTGGCATGCACCGTCAGCACATGCGCCTCGCTCCGCGACCCGCGCGAGATGGTGAAGACCTGCGCCAGCCGGAACGTGTCGCGCGTGACCTCGATCTGCATCGCATCCTGTCCTTCTTCTGGCCTCGGCCATCCAATACCGAAGCGGTTACGCCGCGCCGAAGCATGCCTCCGCACGGGCGCGTCCCGGCCGCGCGGACAGCCCGCAAGGGCCGGAGCAGCGCCCCGGCCCGCCCCTCAGATCCCCGCCAGCGCGTCCACCAACCGGCCCGCGCCGTGGCGGAACGGGTCCACCGTGGGCAGGCCCATGCGCTCCTCGATCTCGGCGCAGCAGGCCAGCGCCTCCTCCTCCGAGAGATGCTGGGTGTTCACCGACACGCCGACCACCTTGCAGGCCGGGTTCGCCACCCGCGCCAGCTCCAGGCTCATGTCGCGCACCGCCTCAAGGCTGGGCAGGCCGTAGCCCGGCAGCCCGCGCATATGCGTCCGCGTGGGCTCGTGACACAGCACCAGCGCATCGGGTTGCCCGCCATGGATCAGCGCCAGCGTCACCCCGGAATAGGAGACATGGAACAGGCTGCCCTGCCCCTCGATCACATCCCAGTGGTCATCGTCGTTGTCGGGTGTCAGCCACTCGATCGAGCCGGCCATGAAATCGGCGATCACCGCGTCCAGCGGCACGCCCTCGCCGGTGATCAGGATACCGGTCTGGCCGGTGGCGCGAAAGCTCGACTTCATGCCGCGCGCGCGCATCTCGGCATCCATCGCCAGCGTGGTGTACATCTTGCCCACCGAGCAATCGGTGCCCACGGCCAGCAGCCGCTTTCCGCGCCGCGTCTCGCCGTTGGCGATGGGATACTCCACCTCGGGCACCCGAACGTCATGCAGCGCGCGACCGGTCGCCTCGGCCACCGCCACGAGGTCGGGCTCGTTGCGCAACAGGTTGTGCAGCCCCGAGGCCAGGTCGAACCCCTCTTCCAGCGCGGTCACCAGCACCTTCTTCCATTCCTTCGAGATCACGCCGCCGCGGTTCGCCACGCCGATCACCAGCGTCTTCGCCCCGGCGGCCTTCGCCTCTTCCAGAGTCATGTCGGGCAGGCGCAGGTCGGCCTTGCACCCCGCCATGCGGAACTGGCCGACCGCGTTCTCCGGGCGCCAGTCCTTGATGCCCTGGGCCACCTTGGCGGCAAGCTGGTCGGGCGCATCGCCGAGAAAGAGCAGGTAGGGTGTCTGTATCATGGGGCAGCCTCCGGTCGGTTCCGCGCGATGCTATCCTGCCTGCTCGCGGAACCTGTCGCAATCAACCCCCGCACGCGCATTGAAAAGCGGAAGAAAGTCGCGCAAAATCTCCATATGCTCGAATATTCTTCGACGGCTCAGCCGAGCGTATCGCAGCTTCGCGCATCACGCCGCCCCGATCCGTCCGGCGGACGCGATGCCGGAATCACCCCGGGGCCAATCGGGCCCGCGTGCCACGGGCGCGACGCGGCGGGCGCCGCAGCGTGAAGCCCGCGCCGCGCCGCAGCGAAACCGCCTTGCGCCGACGCGCGACATTTCATAACCCATGGGGCGAAGATGACGCAATTTCCTGACCGAGAGGCCCCATGAGTTTCCGCACCCAGCCCCCCGCGCCGACCCGCCCGAACCGCTGCCAGCTCTTCGGGCCCGGCTCGCGCCCCGAACTGTTCGAGAAAATGGCCAAGAGCGCGGCGGATGTCATCAACATCGACCTCGAGGACAGCGTCTCGCCCGACGAGAAGGAGATCGCCCGCCGCAACGTGATCGAGGCGATCGGCGACGTGGACTGGGGCAACAAGACCCTGAGCGTGCGCATCAACGGGCTGGACACGCCCCACTGGCACCGCGACGTGATCGCCCTGGTCGAGCAGGCCTCCGACCGGCTGGACCAGATCATGATTCCCAAGGCCGGCAATGCCGCCGACATGTATGCCGTCGACGCGGTGGTGACGGCGGCCGAGAAGGCCGTGGGCCGCAAGCGCCGGCTGGCCTTCGAATGCATCATCGAGACCGCCGCGGGCATCTCGCATGTGGAAGAGATCGCCGCTGCCACCGACCGGCTGGAGGCGATGAGCCTCGGCGCCGCCGATTTCGCAGCCTCGATGGGCATGGCCACCACCGGAATCGGCGGCACGCAGGAGAACTACTATATGCACCGCGAGGGCCAGAAATACTGGTCCGACCCGTGGCACTGGGCGCAGGCCGCCATTGTCGCCGCCTGCCGCACGCATGGGGTGCTGCCGGTGGACGGGCCGTTCGGCGATTTCTCGGATGACGAGGGTTTCCGCGCCCAGGCGCGGCGCTCGGCCACGTTGGGGATGGTGGGCAAGTGGGCGATCCACCCCAAGCAGGTGGCGCTGGCCAACGAGGTCTTCACCCCCTCCGCCGAGGCGGTGGCAGAGGCACGCGAGATCCTCGCCGCGATGGAAGAGGCCAAGGCCAAGGGCCAGGGCGCCACGACCTACAAGGGCAAGCTGATCGACATCGCCTCGATCAAGCAGGCCGAGGGCATCGTGCGCCAGGCCGAGATGATCGGCGGAACCTGAGCCGCCCGGCATGGCGCGCGCGCTCCGCGCGCCATGCCCGTTCCGTCCGGCCCGGTCAGTCGTCGCGCAGGCCCAGCAAGCCGAAGCCGCACAGCCGGGCGCAATCCGTGGCATCACGGCCCATGTCCTCGGGATTCATGATGCCGTCCAGCCCCAGCCCCTCGAAGCGCGGATCGTCGCATTCCCCGTCGCCGGCATATGCGGAACTGTCATCGCCGAAGGTGATCGCCGCGCATCGGGTGCGGGCCACGGCCTCGGCGAACACCCAGAGCGACAGGCGGCCCGTCTCCATCGCCGAACGGCAGTCCATGGCGTCACGGCCCACATTCTCCCAGTCCAGTGCCGTGGCCATCGCCGGGCCGCGGAACCGCCGGTCGTCGCATTCGCCGTCCCGGGGATATTCCGAACTGTCGTCTCCGAAATCGACCGATTGGGCTGCCAGCGCAGGGGGCGTGGCCCACAGCGCCAGGGCCAGCACGACAGACACAGGCTTCCTCGCCAAACTCTCCACACCCGGACTCCGGCAGCGGGCCTGGGCGCTCCATGACAACGGGGGAAGGGGCGCGGTGTCGTTTTCGTCGACGAAAACGACCCGGAAAATCGATTTTCCGGCCCCCCCGGCCGTTACCGGCGGGATGACGAGACCCCGCGGCCCGTGCCGGGGCATCGCGTTCGCGGCCGTCGACGGCCGCGCCGCCCCCCGCCGGTCCATGGGACCGGCACCGGATCGCGCCGTGCCGTTGCATCCGCCGATCCGCCCGGCCATATAGGCAACGTCCGAGACGGAGCCGATCCATGACCAATTATCTCGACTTCGAGAAGCCGCTTGCCGAGATCGAGGGCAAGGCCGAAGAACTCCGCGCGCTTGCGCGCGGCGGAGAGGGCATGGACGTGGAGGAGGAGGCCGCCGCGCTCGACCGCAAGGCCGAGACGATGCTGGCCCAGCTCTACAAGGATCTGACGCCCTGGCGGAAATGCCAGGTCGCCCGCCATCAGGACCGGCCGCATTGCATCGACTACATCGAGGCGCTGTTCGCCGAGTTCACGCCCCTCGCGGGCGACCGGAACTTCGCCGACGATCATGCCGTGATCGGCGGGCTGGCGCGGCTGGACGATCGTCCGGTGATGGTGATCGGCCACGAGAAGGGCAACGACACCAAGAGCCGGATCGAGCGCAATTTCGGCATGGCCCGCCCGGAGGGCTACCGCAAGGCGATCCGCCTGATGGAGATGGCCGGGCGCTTCGGCCTGCCGGTCATCACCTTGGTCGACACGCCCGGCGCCTATCCGGGCAAGGGCGCCGAGGAGCGCGGCCAGTCCGAGGCCATCGCCCGCTCGACGGAGATGTGCCTGCGCATCGGTGTGCCTTTGGTCTCGGTCATCATCGGCGAGGGCGGATCGGGCGGGGCCGTGGCCTTCGCCACCGCCAACCGCGTGGCGATGCTGGAGCATTCCGTCTACTCGGTGATCTCGCCCGAGGGCTGCGCCTCGATCCTGTGGAAGGACGCCGAGAAGATGCGCGAGGCCGCCGAGGCACTGCGCCTGACCGCGCAGGACCTGCTGAAGCTGGGCGTGGCCGACCGGGTGATCCCCGAGCCGCTGGGCGGCGCGCATCGCGACCGCGAGGCGACCATCGCCGCCGTGGGCCGCGCCATCGCCGAGATGCTGGCAGAGCTTGACGGCAGGGACGCCGCCGCGCTGGTGGCCGACCGCCGGGGCAAGTATCTCAAGATGGGCTCGAAGGGCCTCGCGGCCTGACAGGGCCAGGCCCGCAGGGCCGCAACATTCTCATAAGCGGAATGCAGCCGCCCTCGCCGACGCGTCGGGTGACGGCCCCGATGCGCACGGCAGGGTGCGGCGCATGGAATTGCCGTTCGCCAATGACGCGGGGTTTCCGCGCCTCATCAATCCCCGCGTGGTGCCGGTGCTGCCGTTCGTCGTGGGACCAGTGCTTGAGGCCGGCCGCAGGGCGCCCGCCGCCAAGGCGTCGGGGCGCGGCGTGTCCGTCGTGGCGCCGGGCCCGGGCATCACCGCCTCCGGGCCCCTGATCGGGTGGGATCTCGACACCAGCGCCCGGGCGGGCGCCACGGTCATGGTGCCGTGCGGCCTCGCGCATCCGTCTTCCCGAGCCAGAAACGCGGACCTGCCCGCCGGCTTGGCTGGTCCGACGGATCCAGACCACAGGCCGCACTCAATGCCCTGTCACTCCTCGAACGTGTGAACACCCTGACGAGAACGCGCTCCTAGCGCCGCCGCAGCGCCATCCGCGCCATGAGGCCGTCGCGCCGCACGAACTGGTGATAAAGCGCGGCCGCCACATGGCCCGCGATCAGCAAAGCCAGCGCCAGCGCGAACAGCCCATGCCCGGTGCGCGGGCGCAACGCGTCCAGATCGGGAACCGGGCCGGGCGCGCCGCCGAACACGATATCGCCCAGCCCCGCCTCCACCGACATGGCGATGCCGGAGGCCGCCAGCCCGAAGACCAGGGCGTAGAACGTCCAGTGCAGCCAGGGAGCCAGCTGGTTCAACGCCTCGTTGCCGATATCGGCAGGCTCGGGATGGGCGGTGCGCAGCCGCAGCACAAGCCGCACCAGCATCAGCGCAAGGATCGCCAGGCCAAAGCTCATGTGCAGGCGCAGCACCCCCACCTTGTCGGGCGAATCGTCGGGAATCGGGTCGAGGCTGAAGGCGCCGCCGATCAGTGCCCCCAGGATCATCAGGGCAAGCAGCCAGTGCAACGCGATCAGCGCGGGGTGGTAACGGGTCATGCGAAAGCTCCTGTCGGCGATGACGGATCGTGAAACCATGCCTGACGATAGCATGGACGGCACATATTGCAAATGCAATAATTGTAATCACAATAATTTCATGGTAGGCCGTAGCCATGTCCGATAGCGAACTGACCCGGGCGCGGCTGTCCAGCATCGGCTGGATGCTGCAGCGCGTCGCCACGACCGCAGAGCGCGAGATGGCCGCACGGCTTGCGCCGCTCGGGCTCTCCGTCCTGCAATTCGCGGTTCTTGTCGCGGTGCTGGAACGTCCCGGCGCCAGCCAGGCCGAGATCGGAGGACGCTTCGGCCAGCCCGCCTACGCGATCAGCCGCGCCCTCGACGCGCTGGAGGCGGCGGGCCTCGTCGAACGCCGGCCGGACGCGCAATCCCGCCGGATCAACGTGGTGCACCCGACAGAGACGGCGCGCGCCCTCGCCACGCAACTCCGCGAGATCGTGGCGGAGAGCAACGCGGCCCTGACCGCCCCGCTTTCGGCGCAAGAGCGGCAGGCGCTGGCCGGGCTGCTGGCCCGGCTTCTGCCGCACGAGGACCGGCGCTAGCCGCGCGAGGCGGGTTCCGCCCTCCGCACCGCCCAGATCGTGGCCGCCGGGCCGATCAGCTCGAACAGCACCGTCGTGCCGATCGTGACCGTCAGGAACAGGCTCGCCATTGCGGGGAATTCCTGCGCGGCGACCAGCGCCATGCCCACCGCCACGCCCGCCTGCGGCAACAACGCCATGCCGAAAAACGGCCGTTGAGTCGCGGGGACACCGCCAAGCCGCCCGCCACCAGCAGCACCGTCACCAGCACGATGGACAGCGACAGCGACAGGATCGCCCGGCCATGGGTGGCGAGGTTGTCGCGGGTCAGCGCGCCGCCCAGCAGGAACGCCACCATCGTCAGCGCCGTGACCGACAGGAACTCGTACCAGGATCGCGCCGTCTCGGGCAGCAGGTCGAACCCGGCGCCGCCCGCCGCGATCCCGCAGGCCAGCAGCAAAGTGACCCGCGGCAGCCGGGTGCTCGCGCCGATCCGGTCGGCGGCAAGGCCCGCCAGGAACAGCGCGCCCAACACCGTCAGCATCTGCGGCAGGTCCATCCCGTTGCCGGTCATGGCGCGCCTACCCGGCCAGCATCTTCAGCCCCTGGGTCACGTCGGACCGCACCGCCAGCCGCAGGCCCGGCTCGTCCCCGGCCTTGAGCGCGGCGATGATCAGGCGGTGGAAATGCGGCGGTTCCTTCCGCCGCAGCCGGCCATAGAGCGCCCCCATCGTGGGGCCCAACTGCAACCAGACGGTTTCGGCCATGGCCAGCATCGCAGGCGCCTGCGCGCGCAGATAGAGGGTGCGGTGAAACTCCAGATTGGCGCGGATATAGCCCCCCGCATCCTGCCGCTGGATCGCCTCTCCGATGGAGTTGTTGATGGACTGAAGGCGGTCGATCAGGGCGATATGCGCGCGCGGCAGGGCCCGGCTGGCCAGTTCGACCTCCAGCAGGGCCCGCAGCGCCGCCAGTTCCTCGATCCGCTCGTTCGACAGTTCCGGGGTCTGCACCCGACCCGAACTGGACATCGACAGCGCGCCTTCGGCCACCAATCGCCGCAAAGCCTCGCGCGCCGGTGTCATCGACACGTCGAATTCCTTGCCGATCCCCCGCAGCGTCAGCGCCTGCCCCGGCGGCAGCTGTCCATGCATGATGCGGGTACGAAGGCCACGATAAATGCGGTCATGCGCGGCGGGCGCGGGATCTTGCGGGCGCGTGTTCAGCAACATGGTGAAGCATTGTGATCACGAAATTCGCGAGCGTCAATCGCTGTTTCGGCTCGGTGCGCTGCCAGGGGCGAAGCGGAAGCGGTGCAGCGCTGCGCCGTGGTCGTGCAACCAGCGCCGCGCCGGACGCCAGTCCCCGTAGAGCCGCTCCACCACCGTCCAGAACGCCGGCGAGTGGTTCATCTCGGCCAGGTGCGCCACCTCGTGCGCGGCGACATAGTCCAGGATCTCGGGCGGCGCGAGGATCAGCCGCCACGAGTAGTTCAACCCGCCTTCGGCCGAACACGACCCCCAGCGCGAGCGCGTGTCGCGCAGCGTCAACCGGGTGTAGGATCGGCCGAGCGCCGCGGCGTGACGATCGGACGCGGCGGCGAGCCGGTCGCGCGCGCGGGCCTTGAGCCAGCCCGCCAGCGCGGGCCCTTCCCGTCCGCGCGGTCCCGGCACGAGAAGCAGCCCGTCCGCGATCTTCACCGCCCGCCCGGCGCCCGGCGCAATTGTCAGCGACACGCCCTCCACCGGAAGGCTGGCGCCATGGGTCACGGCGATCTCGTCAGGCCGGCGATCCAGATGCCCGCGCAGCCAGGCCTCCTTCTGGCGGGCGAAGGCCAGCGCCTCGGCCTCGGCCACACCGCGCGGCAGGGTCAGCGTGACACGGCCATCCAGCGACGAGACGCGCAGGCTGATCCGCCGGGCGCGGGCGGAACGCCGCAGCACCAGCGGAATCGGGGGGTTGCCGGGAAGCTCCCATTGGCCCATATGAGCGGTCTCCGAACGTGGCGCCAAAAACTTTGACTCACCTGGCCGCTTATGGCAGGTGGCGCGAGTCGTCGACAAGAGCGAGTTAAGAGGGATTTCCCATGCCCAAGGAAGAGTGGGGCGTCAAGCGCCTGTGCCCGACAACCGGCAAGCGCTTCTACGACCTGAACAAGAACCCGATCGTCAGCCCCTACACGGGCGAGGTGGTCGTGCTCGACACCGGCAAGGGCCGGATGCTGGCCGCCGATGCAGCGGATGCACAGGCGACCAAGGCCAAGGCAACCAAGGCCAAGGACGACGAGGAAGTGATCGACGATGAAGATGTCGACATGGATCTCGGCGATGATGTCCTGGAAGACGATGAAGACGAGGACAATGTCTCGCTCGACGACATAGCGGACGTGTCCTCCGACGACGACGACGGCTGAAGGCGGTGGCGGACGGCGCGGATTTTTGGCTTGATCCCGCCCTCGCCATTGCCTAGATAGCCGCAGCGGGCCGGATGGCCCGCGGGAACGGGGCCTTAGCTCAGCTGGGAGAGCGCTTGCATGGCATGCAAGAGGTCAGGGGTTCGATCCCCCTAGGCTCCACCAACCTACTGCTTCTGCAATCGTGAAATCGGCCTCCCCTGCGGCGCCCCCGCGGCGGATATCGGAGCTCAGGACGGGACCGCTCCGAGCACCCCGCCCAACACGCCCAGCGCCGCAAGCACGAACAGCGCGTCGCCCTTGCCGAAGCCCGGCGCGGGGTGCAGGCTGTTGCGCCGCAGCCCCGGCGCAAGCCCGCGCGTCTCCATCGCCACCGCCGCGCGTCCTGCCCGCCGAATCGCGAAGGCCAGCAAGGGCACGACCAGCCCGGCGAGCTCGGCAGGGCCGGGAAGACGCTGCATCGCGCGCCCGGTCCGGATCGCGCGTGCCATGCGCAGCGTCACGAACGCCCGGCCCAGGTCCGGCACCAGGTGCATGGCGTGCAGCAGCGCGAAGGCCGCCCCCGGCGGCAGCCGAAACGCATGCATCAGGCTGCGGATGAAGACACCCGGATCGGTCGTCAGTACGAACACCCCCGAGATCATGCCGCAGGCCAGCACCCGGACGAACAGCACCAGGCCCGGCGAGTCGACCGCCCGACCCGATACCTGTTCCCCTGCCATCTGCACGGCATAGCCGGCCTCGCGGTCAAACAGCAGCGACGTGATCAGGAAGCCCATGCCGAACAACGCCAGCGGCACCGCGATCAACACCAGCCGCCGCAGCGGGATCCGCGCGTCGGCGCGCAGCAGCACCGTTGCGATGCCCAGCGCGACGAGCTGGAACTCCAGGTTCATCAGCGACAGCGAGGCCGCGATCCAGGCCGCGCAGACCCCGAGCTTGGCCAGCGGATGCAGCGCCTTCAGCACGCGGCGTCCGCCAGAACGTGCAAGAGCGGCGCCGCCTCGGGCGGCGCAAGGCCGGCGCCCGCCAGCAGCGCCGCGTCCGACAGGATCGTGCGGACCGGCCCGCAGGCCCGGATCGTGCCGCCGGCCACGACCGCGGCGCGGTCCGCCACCCGTAGCGCGAAATCGGCATCATGCGTCACGATTGCCAATGCCTGCCCCGCCCGGGCCAGGGCCCGCAACCGCGCCGCGATTCGCTCGGTTCCGTGCCAGTCCAGACCCGATGTGGGTTCGTCCAGCACCAGGACGGGCCAGCGCCCCGGCTCGGTCAGCAAGGCCAGCGCCAGCCGCCGCTTCTGGCCGGCCGACAGGGAGAACGGGTGCCGATCCGCCACCGATTCCAACCGCCAATGGGCCAGAACCCGGCGCACCGCCTGGGCATCCAGGCCCTGCGCCTGCACTTCCGCCGTCACGCTCTCGCAGCCGAAATGCGCCTCGGCCGACTGGAAGACCACCGCGCCGGACGGCCCGTGCCTGCGTCCCGCGCGCAGCGGCACAAGCCCCGCAAGGCAGGCGGCGAGGGTGGACTTGCCGGCCCCGTTCGGGCCGATCAGCGCCAGCACCTCGCCCGAGTTGAGCTCCAGCGACACGTCGCGCAACACAACCGGCCCGAAGGGCGGCGCGCAGGCGGCCTGCTCCAGCCGCAGACAGGGCGTGACGGTGCCGGCCCGCTCGGACAACAGCAGGTCGCGCAGGCGCGCCCCGGTCGCGCGGTCCGCAGGCAGATGCCGCCCGGCCTCGGCGACGCACAGCCCCGGCGGCAGCCCCGGAAGCGCAAGGCGCAGCCGCGCCGCCAGCGGGATCCAGATCCCGGCATCCAGCAAGTCCCCAGCCGCCGCGCCGAACACCTCCGCCGGTGGCCCCTCGGCCACGAGGCGGCCACCGGGGCCCAGCACGAGGCAACGGTCGATCCGGTCGAGGATCGGCCCCAGCCGGTGATCGACCACCAGCGCGGTGCGCCCCGGTGCCAGCAGCAGCTCCGCCAGCCGGCGCGCCGCCACCGGCGCGAGGCTCGCAGTGGGTTCGTCGGCGATGGTCAGCCGGGCGCCCTGGGCCAACAGCGCGGCCAGCGCCACGAGTTGCCGCTCTCCGCCCGACAGCGTGCCGACGGGGCGGGTGCGCCACGCGCCCGGCAGGCCGACCCGCGCCATGGCCCCGGCAACACGCCCTCCCAGCCGCCGTCGGGGCATCGCGCGGTTCTCGGCGGCGAAGGCGATCTCCTCCTCCACCGTGAAGCCCGCGAGCGTCTGCTCGGCATCCTGGAACAGGAAGCCCGCCTCTGCCGCCCAGCCCGAGGGCGGGCGGGTTTCCACCGGCTGACCCCAAAGCCGGATCTCGCCGCCCCTCGCGCCGGGGATCGAGGCGGGCACCAGCCCCGTAAGCGCATGCAGGAGCGATGATTTCCCTGCCCCGGACGGGCCCAGCAGCAGCGCCCTATCGCCCTTTTCGATCGCAAAGCCGACCGGCCCGACCGCATCCGCCGTGGCGAACGGATACCGGACCGTGACGCCCTCGCAGGCGATCGCTTCAGCCATGCGCGCCGCGCGTGTCCCGCTCGATCGCAAGCCCCGCCAACACCCCGGTGCGGTAGAGCGCCTTCACCACGAGATGTCCCAGAAGCCCGCCCAGCAGCGCCCCCGACAGGCAGCGCAGCACGAACATCGCCACCAGCAGACCCGGCGCGAGGCTGCCGTAATCGAACCGGATCCAGGTGTAGCCGAAAGAGGCCAGCGCCGCGCCCACGCCCGCCGCCATCAGCACCGGCAGCGAATACCGCCGCCAGCGCGTGACGGCAAAGACCGCCTCGGCGCCCGCGCCTTGCACCAGCCCGGTCACCAGGAGCATCAGCCCGGCCGGGCTGCCCAGAAGCACCTGCACCGCGGCGGCCATCACCTCGGAGGCCAGCGCGACGCCGGGCTTGCGGATGATCGCGGCGGCGATGATCGACACGATGAACCAGAAGCCCATGACCACGTCCATCGTCAGCGATCCGAAGATCGCCTGAAGGACCAGCCACACCTGGACCCAGCCCAGGTAGAGCACTCCGAACACCGCCCCCAGAACGGCCACGATCATGGTTTCACGCAAGGTCCAGGTGGAATTCTCCGGCATGTCAGCCTCCATTAGACGGGTCTGGAAAGGAAAGCGGAGGGCGGCGCCGGGGCGCCCCGCCCCCGGGATCAGGCGCGGGTGGGCGAGTTCGCCGAAAGGGTCACGTCCATCGCGACATGGCCCTGCGGCGCGCCGAAGCCGGTGAAGGCCTGCGCGAGGGTCTCGAACACCGGTCCCGCGTCGCCGCGCAGCTTGGTGCAGAAATTCTTGGACCGCGCGAAGGTGCCCGATTCCTTGAGGAAATCTATGCAGCCTTCGATCTCGCCCATGTGGCTGTCCAGGCCCAAGGGGTATAGCGAGAATTGCGCCGCCACCGGCTGGCCGAGACCCGGGGCCGCCGCCACCGCCGCGCGCGCCCGCGCCACCCGCTCCGGCATGGGCAGGTCGGGCACCGGCCCGCGCGCCGGGGCGCAGATCGGATCGTCCGGCTCACCCGGACAGCCGCGCGACACAGTGGCGTGCATCGTCACATGAACGCCGCTCCGCGCCGCCGCCACGAACAGGTCGCGCATGGCCGGGAACAGCACGTCCGGCGGGCCGACCATCAGAGTGGACAGGTCATCCGTCTCGCAGCGCAGCCGCGCGCGCCATGGGTCCAGCGCATCGAGCGCGCCCAGGATGATGCCGACGAACGCGTCGGACATGGGGTAGAGAGACACTTGTGCGCCGGAGAACATCTTCACCTCGCTCCGCTGGCATTACCCAGATCAGCTTGAGGGTCCGCGGGCTTGCGCCCGTCATCTCAGCCCCGGCGATACGGAGCTCCCCTGTTGATGCGGCGATCCTAACAGCCATGCGCGGCGATGCAAGGGCCAAACGCGGATCCCGGATAGGGCTGACGGTCACCGCCCTTCCCCGGCGACCCCCAAGAGGGCAAGCGGACGCCCCGGCAGGCGGACCGGCCGGCCGGGTGCACCGGCGGGGCCGGGTCAGACGCCGCCGTCGCGCGCCCGTGTCCAGCGGTAGAGCCAGACCGGGCTTGCCGCGGCGCCCGCCTCGTCGCGCAGCACCAAACGCAGGTCCACGCTGTCCTCGGCACCGGGCGCCATCAGGAATGTCACCCGCGTTCCCAGCCCATCGGGCAGGGCGAACAGGCTGAGGCCGGTCAGCTCCGCGGCACCGGTGGCGGACAGGTCGGCGACGAGGCCCGCGCGCTCGCCCGCGAAATCCACCACGAAGCGGCGTGTCCCGGGACGATCATGCTCGCGCCCGCTGCGGCTCTGGCGGATCGGGAAGGCGACGCCGGCCAGAGGCTCCGCCCGGGTCCAGTTGATCCGGTAGGCGAAGCGATGCTCGCTGCCCGCGGCCAGCGGCGCGGCAGGCCGCCAGAACGCCACGATATTGTCCATGAACTCGTCGCCGGTGGGGATCTCCACCAGCGTCACGGCACCCGGGCCCCAATCCTCCAGCGGCTCCACCCGCGCGGACGGGCGGTCGTGATAGCGCGCCTCGGAATCCTCGAAATCCTCGAAGTCGCGCGGCGTCTGCCACAGGCCGAATGCGCGCGGCCCGTCATCGAGGAAGGCCGATGTCTCGACTCTTGCGGGATTGGCGATCGGGCGCCAGAGCCGCTCGCCCGCCCCGTTGTCGATCACCAGGACGTCGCTGTCATGCACGCGGGGGCGGAAATCGTCCGAGACGGCGGCGCGCATCGGGCCCTTGAGATACATCGAGGTCAGCGGCGCCACCCCGATATCGGCGATCTCGCGGCGCGGCAGAAGGGTGACGGTGATATCCGTCACCGTCGCCGCGCCCGGACGCAGCACCATCTCCAGGTGGCCGGCGAGCGAAGGGCTGTCGATCACCGCCTCCAGCCGGATGGCGCCCCCCTCCGCCCGGTGCAGGCGCAGCCAGGTGAAGCGGGGAAATTCCTCCGGCGCCGGACCGCCGGTGCCCAGCGCCACGGCCCGCGCCGACAGGCCATAGACCATCGCCTGCCCGATGGCGCGGAAGTAGCTGGCACCCTGCACCACCAGGACCTCGTCCATCACGCCCGCCCGGTTGAGCGGGTGACGCAGGCGCAGCCCCGAGAACCCCGCGCCGGGCGCGGTGTCTGGGATGGCATCGAAATAGCGCGGCTCGAATTCGAACAGGCCCGGCGAGAAGGGCAGTCGGGCGAGGCCCTCCTCCCCCGGCAGGTCGATCCGGACCGGGTCGGGGAAATAGAGGCCGGGCGGCAGCAGGTCGGCGGCGTAGCCGGGGCCCAGAGGCAGCATCGCCGCGCGGCCCGGGATCGGGCGGATGCCGCGATAGGCGTCGTAGTTCAGCCCCGCGAAAGGGGGCGGCAACCGGCCCGACGGCGCCGCGTAGGGTCCGCCTGCCAGTGCCCGCGCCTCCTCCAGCAGCGACGCCTGGCCCGCCCCGCGCAACGCCGGCGCGGCCAGCAGCGCCGCCGTTCCCGCGAGGAAAGCACGCCGCCTCATGCCGCGCCCCGGTCCAGCCAACGCTGCATCAGCGGTGCGGCCAGAAGGGGCAGAGCCACCGGCAGAAGCCACGCCGCCGAAGAGGCCGGATCGGTCGAGACGGCGAGCGCCAGCAGCGCGAGGCCGGCCGCCGCTTCCGGCAGGCCCGGCGGCAGGTGCAGGCGGGGCGCGCGGCCCGATTTCCAGCCGCAATCGCGGCCCATGAGCACCGACAGCACCGCCCCGCTTTGCCGCACCATCACCAGCGGCGCGACCAGCGTGGAGAGCGCCAGTTCGCCCAGGCTCGCCCGCAGGACCGTGTGCCGCCGCGCCGGGGTCCGCGCCCGCGCCAGCCAGACCGCCAGCGCGCAGAGCTTGGGCAACAACAGCACGCCGGCGACGACCAGCAGGGGCAACACGCCCTCCACCTGCACCGCCCCGGAGGCGACCAGCACGACCAGCGCCAGCCAGATCGGCGCCGCAAGGTAGCTGGCGATGCCCGAGGCAAGATGCAGCCGGCTGACCGGGTCCAGGCCCGGCTCGGCGATCAGGCGCAGATGTTGCAGGTTGCCCTGGCACCACCGCCGGTCGCGCTTGTGAAACTCCGCCAGCGTCTGCGGCCCGTCCTCGGCGCTGCCGCGCGTGTCGGGATCGAGCGCGACGGCCCAGCCCGCCCGGCGGATCCAGGCAGCCTCGATGAAGTCGTGGCTCAGCGGCGGCCCGCCAAAGGGGGCGGGGCCAGACAGCACGGGCAGCGCCGCGGCGCTGCGGAAGGCTGCGATGCGCATGATCGCGTTGTGACCCCAGTAATTGCCCGCCTCCCCGGACCAGGCGGCAAGGCCACGCCCGAAATTCCGCGACAGCAGCCGCGCCGCCGCCCGCTGATGCCGCCCGAAAAGGCTGCGGCCCGGCACCATCGCCATGCCCGCCTGCAACAGCCCGAGGCGCGGCTCGCTTTCCATGCGGTGGATCATTTGCCGGATGCGCGCCGCGCTCATCCGGCTGTCGGCGTCCAGCACCAACATGCAGGCATACCCGTCCGACCGGGTCGCCAGCCATTCGGCGATGTTGCCGGGCTTGCGCCCGGTATTCTCGGCCCGTCGCCGGTAGGTGAGGCTGCCGGCGGCGACCAGCGGGGCGAGCGCCGCCTGTTCGCGCGCGATGCCCGCCTGGTCCTGCGTGTCCGACAGGACGAAGATGTCCAGGCTTTCGCCAAGGCCCAGCGCATCGGCGCCGCGGCGGAGTTCCGCGAGATACCGGGCCAGTGGCGCGGGCTCTTCGCCGCACAGCAACACCAGCACCGCCGTGCGCGTCCTGGGCCGCCAGTCGTCGGGCGGTGCGGCAGTCGACATTTCGGGCCGCACGACGCCCAGAAGCGCCGTCGCCGCGCCACCCGCGATCCATGTGGCGCCGAGCGTCACCAGCGCCAGCGCTGTCCAGGCGGCCGGCGTCCATTCCACCACGGCAGCGGCGACAGCCACGCTCACGCCGGCCGCGCCCAGCAAGGTCAACGCCAGATACGCTGCAAGCCACCCGACCCCGGGCCGGTCGAGCTTGAGGGAACGCGTCCGCCCGGGACGGGCGATGATCTCTGCCAATGACATTTCTTTTCTGGCCCCTCCTTCGGGCCCGATTCGGTGCGGGAGCATGTCCGCCCGGCAAGGCGCGGAAGTATCGCAAGCCGCGGCGCGGACAAGATGGCGTCAGCGGGCGCTGCCCCCCGCGGGCGGCCACATGCGCGAAAACACGCCGTCGCGCCGGACGATGCCGTGATAGAGAGCGGCCCCCACATGCAGCGCGATCACCGCGATGATCGCGAGGCCGGCCGCGTAGTGGACCGACTTGGCCAGTTCCGCCAGCGCCTCGGAGCGGGGCACGAGCGCCGGAACGCCCAGCGCGTCCAGGCTTTCGATCGGAAATCCGCCAGCCCTGACGCGGATATAGCCTGCGACCGGCAGAACGAACAGCAACGCGTAGAGCGCCGCGTGCGTCAGCCCGGCGATCCGCGCCTGCCACGCCGGAAGGCTGGAAGGCCTGGGCGGCGGCGGGTTGCGCCAGCGCCATGCCAGCCGCAGCACCACGAGCAGCAGCAGCAGGACGCCCACGTTCTTGTGATAGATGAAAAGCGCATTCTGGAAATCGCGATCAAGGCCGGACTGCACCATGGCCAGCCCGGCGGGCACCGTGGTCAGGACCAGCACCGCCATGAGCCAGTGCAACAGGCGTGCCGGGGTCGAGTATCGCGTCTGCTCCATCGTCGCCGCCTTTCCTCCGCAAGCGAGCCAGCTAGCCCGCACCATGCCCGGATCAAGCGCACTGGCCGCACCTTGACAGGCGCGAACCGGTGCTAGACTCCGCGATATGGTCGACGTCACGCCCAATCTCGCCCCGTTGTGCCGGATGGCGCCGCTGCCGCTGCACCGCGGGCCGGTGGCGCGTCTGGGCGGCGCTGCACTGGCCGGTGCGGTGGCGGTGCCGGTGGTGGCGCTGGCGCTGGTGGGGCCGGTTCCGCTGGCGCTGGGACTGGCCGGTATCGGCTACCTGGGCGCTGCGGCGCTTGTCCTGGCCATGATGCGCCGCGGCTATCCGCATGACGGCCCGGGCCTGTGCAACCTGGTGACGCTCGCACGTCTGGCGCTGACCGCCGCGCTGCTGGCGCCGCTGCTGGCGCCGGCCTCGGGCTGGGCGGTGCTGGCCCTGGCCCTGCTGGCGCTGTCGCTCGACGGTGTGGACGGCTGGCTGGCCCGGCACGAGGGCCGCGTGTCCGCGTTCGGCGCGCGGTTCGACCTGGAGGTGGACGCCGCGCTGGGGCTGATCCTCGCCTTGAACGCCGTCGCCTCGGGCAGCGCGGGGCTGGCCGTGCTGGCGCTCGGGCTGCCGCGCTATGCCTTCGTCGCCTCGGCCTGGGCCTGGCCGTGGATGGCGCGCCCTCTGCCCGAGCGGTTCGGACGCAAGGCGGCCTGCGTGGTGCAGATCGCGGCGCTCACCGTGCTTCAGGCGCCGGTGGTGGAGGGGGCGCCGGCCGCCGCGCTGGTGGCGGTGGCCGCCGCTGCGCTTGGCTGGTCTTTCGGGCGCGACGTGCTCTGGCTGTGGCGGGCCCGCGGGTGACGCGCCCTTCCCGGCGCCGCGCGGCGGATTTGGCACTGGCGGCGGCGCTGCTGTACCTCGTGCTGATCCAGCCCAATCACCCCGCGGCGCTGGCCTGGGGGGCGCTGGCGGCCTTTCCGCTGGAATGGCCCGCGATCCTGCTGGCGCTGCTGGCGCTGGGGCCGGGGCGCGCCGGCCGCTGGGCGCGGGCCGCGCTGGTCGGGCTGCTGGTGGTGATCGCGCTGCTGAAGGCCGCCGATTTCGCCATGTTCACGGCGCTGGCGCGGGGGTTCAACCCGGTGGCCGACCTCGCGCTGGTGGAGGCGGGGCTGCGCCTGCTGACCGGGGCGGTCGGGCCGGTTCTGGCGGGGCTTGCCGCGCTGGGCGCGCTGGGCGCGGTCGCGGCGCTGGCGTGGCTGCTTTGGTGGGCGACGGGCGTCTGGGCACGGGCCGCACCCACGCGCCCCGCACCGCGCGGCGCGGCGGCGGGCCTTGCACTTCTGTGCGCGGGCATCGCCACCGCAGAGATCGGCGACACGATGGGCCGCTGGGACCTGCCCGCCCAACCGCCCGGCGCCGCCTTCACCGCGCGTCTGGGGGTCGAGCGGCTGGAGATGGCGCGCGCCACGCTGGCGGACCTGCGCATGTTCCGGGCCGCCGCGGCGGCCGATCCCTTCGCGGACGGCGCCGGCGCGCTCGACCTGATCGACCGCGACGTCATCGTGATCTTCGTGGAAAGCTACGGGCGCACCAGCTTCGACACGCCGCTTTTCGCCGGGCTGCACCGCGCGACGCTGGCGGCGGGCGAGGCCGATCTTGCCGCGCGGGGCCTGTCGATGGCCTCGGGGCTGCTGGCCTCGCCCACGCGCGGCGGGCAGAGCTGGCTGGCCCATGCCACCTTCGCCAACGGGCTGCGGGTGGATGGGCAGACGCGCTATGGCGCGGTGCTGGCCTCCGGACGGCAAACGCTGTTCCACCATGCGGCGCGGGCCGGCTTCCATACCGCCGCGGTGATGCCGCAGATCACGCTGGACTGGCCCGAAAGCACCGTGATGGGCTTCGAGACCATCCTCGCCGCGGCCGACCTGGGCTATGCCGGGCGCAACTTCAACTGGGTGACGATGCCCGACCAGTTCACCTTCGCCGCGATGGACCGGCTGTTGCGCGATCGCCCCGGTGACAGGCCACGCTTCATCCAGGTGGCGACCGGCTCGTCCCACGCGCCCTGGGTGCCGGTGCCCGACCTGGTGGATTGGGACAGCATCGGGGACGGGCGCATCTTCGACGCGATGGCGGCGGCGGGCGACCCGCCCGAAACGGTCTGGCGCGACCGGGACAGGGTGCGCGCGCAATACCGGATGGCGGTGGATTACGCGCTGCGGACGGTGCTGTCCTATGCCGCGCGCCATGCCGACGATCCGCCGCTGATGATCGTGCTGGGCGACCACCAGGCGGCGGGTTTCGTCGCGCTGGACGAGCGGCCCGACGTGCCGATCCACCTCCTCGGCCCGGCCCACCTCGTCGAGCGCGCGCGGGCCGACTGGGGCCTGTCGCCCGGCCTGATCCCGCCCGCCGATGCGCCCGTGGCGCCGATGGAGGCGATGCGCGACCGTATCCTGCGCAGCTTCACCTCCGCCGCGCCGCGCGGGGAGGGCTGAACGGGTGCGGCGGCCTGTCCTGCGCGGTTTGCAGATCGCGGTGGCGCTGGGGCTCCTGGCCCTGTTGTGGCGGGTCGCCGACGGCGCGGCGGCGCTGCGCCATCTCGCCGGGGCGAGCCTGCCCTGGCTGGCGGTCGCGCTGGCGGCGCTGACGGCGCAGACGGTGCTTTCGGCGCTCCGCTGGCGGCTGACCGCGGGGCAACTGGGCATCACGCTCGATCCCCGGACGGCGCTCCGGGAATACTACCTGTCGCAGATCGTGAACCAGGCGCTGCCGGGCGGCGTGCTCGGCGACGCGGGCCGCGCCATGCGGGCGCGGGCCCATGCGGGGCTGCTGGCCTCGGGGCAGGCCGTGGTCTTCGAGCGGCTGGCCGGACAGGTGGCGCTTTTCGTGCTGTTCGGCGCGGCGGTGGCGGGGACGCTGGCCGTTCCGGGCGGCTTCGACTGGCCGGATGCCCTGCTGATGCCGGTGGCGGCGTTCCTGGCCTGCGGTCTTTGCCTCGGGCCGCTGCTGTGGCGGATCGGGCCACGCCTGCCGGGCCGCGCGGGACGGGCGCTGAGCGGGTTCGGCGCGGCCTTCCTGCGGGCGGTGGCCGCGCGCGAGGTGCGCGGCCGGCAGGCGGCGATGAGCCTCGGCACCGCGCTGTGCAACATCGCCGGCTTCGCCTGCTGCGCGGCGGCCATCGGCGCCCCCTTGCCGCCCGCGACGGCGCTCGTGCTGGTGCCGCTGGTCCTGTTCACCATGCTGATCCCCGTGACCGTCAGCGGCTGGGGCCTGCGCGAGGGCGCGGCGGCCGCGCTGCTGCCGCTGGCCGGAGCCACCGCTGCACAGGGGCTGGCGGCCAGCGTGGCCTTCGGGCTGGTCTTTCTTCTGGCCGCGCTGCCGGGCCTTCTGGCTGTAGGCCCCGCCACCCGACCCGGCGCCGTCGGGCCCTGAACCTGCGGCGACCTTGCGCTTGTCCCGCCCCTCGGGAGGCCCATCTCTCCCTTGTGATCCCGCCACCCTGACCGGAGCACCGAACCATGACCGCCCGCAGCGCCGCCTTTGCCGTTCCCGGCGATCTGACGACCCTGACCGGTGGCTACATCTACGACCTCCGCCTGCTGGCCGGGCTGCGGGCGCTGGGCCGCGAGGTGGCGCATATCCCGTTGGGAGCCTCCTTCCCCGACCCCACGCAAGCCGACATGGACCAGGCCGCCGCGCGGCTGGCCGCCGTGCCCGCAGGGTGCCCTGTCATCATCGACGGGCTGGCCATGGGCGCGATGGAGCGCCGTGTGCTGACCGGCATGGCCGCACCCGTCGTCGCGCTGGTGCATCACCCGCTGGCCCATGAAAGCGGCCTGCCCCCGGACCGGCGCGGCCGGCTGCACCGCAACGAGCGCGACAACCTCGCGCTGGCCGCGCATGTCCTGGTGCCCAGCCCGCATGTGGCCGGCGTGCTGGCCGCCCGATATGGCGTGCCGGCCGACCGCATCACCGTCGCCCGGCCCGGCACCGACCGGCCGCTGGGCCGGGTGCTCCGGGCCGATCCGCCGCTGATCCTGTCGGTCGGCATCCAGATGCCGCGCAAAGGGCATGACGTGCTGCTGCGCGCGCTTGCCCTCGTCGCGGACCGCCCGTGGCAGGCGGTGATCGTTGGATCGGCGCTCGACGCGGAGCATGCCGCTGTGCTGGCCGGGCTGGTGACGGCGCTGGGCTTGGCGGGCCGGGTGCGACTGGCCGGCCGTGTGCGCGACGACGCGCTGGCTCGCCTCTATGGCGAGGCAAGCCTTTTCGCCCTCGCCACGCGCTACGAGGGATACGGCATCGTCTTCGACGAGGCGATGGCGCATGGCCTGCCCATCGTCAGTTGCGACACCGGCGCGGTGCCCGAGACGGTGGCGCCCGGGGCGGGGCTGCTGGTGCCGCCCGACGATCCGGGCGCCTTCGCCGAAGCGCTGGCTCGCCTGCTGGACGAGCCCGGGACGCGGGACCGGATGGCGGCGGCCTCGGCGCAGGCCGGGGCGGCGCTGGGCGGCTGGGAAGGCACTGCGCGGCTGGTGGGCCGGGTGCTGGACCGCGTGGCGGCGGAGGGCTGAGAAGATGCCGGGCGACGATCTGGTCCTGGCGGAAACGCTGGCCCGGGAAGCGGGCGATATCCTGCTGGAGCACTGGGCCGCCCGGGCGGGGCTGGCCGTCACCTCCAAGCGGGCCGGCGATTTCGTGTCCGAGGCCGATCGCGCCGCCGAGTCCCATCTGCGCGCGGGCCTCGCGCGGGACCGCCCCCGGGACGGCTGGCTGGGCGAGGAGACCGGCGCGGCGGCGGGCGGCGCGCGGCGCTGGATCGTGGACCCGCTGGACGGCACCACGAATTTCCTGCGCGGGATCGGGCATTGGGCCGTCTCCGTCGCGCTGGAGGCAGAGGGCGAGCTGGTCCTTGGCGTGGTGCACGACCCGGTGCGGGCCGAGACCTTCGCAGCACTCCGGGGCGGCGGCGCCAGGCTGAACGGCCGTCCCATCGCGGTGGCGCGGACCGCGACGATGGCCTCTGCCCTGTTCGGCACCGGCATTCCCTTCGGCGGCATGGCCCATATCGACGATCACGCCGCCGACATTGCCCGGCTGATGCCGCGCTGCGCCGGGGTGCGGCGCATGGGCGCCGCGGCGCTCGACCTGGCCTATGTGGCGGCGGGGCGTCTTGACGGGTTCTGGGAACGGCGGTTGCAGACCTGGGACATCGCGGCGGGCCTCGTGCTGCTGCGCGAGGCCGGCGCGCGGGTGGAGGGCTGGGCGCCCGACGAACGCCTCGAGGACACCGGCACCGTCATCGCCGCCACGCCGGGCCTGTTTCCCCGGTTCGCCGAGACCCTGCGCGCCTAGCCCATACGCGCGAACAGATCGCCCGAGCGCGCCCCGGCAGGCAGGCCGTCCAGCCAGGCGCGCACCGCCGCACCTTCGCGCCAGTCGGGCCAGAGAAAGCCGGATCGCTCGCCCACCACCGGGTTGAACCGGCAGGGCCCCAGCGCCTCCAGCCGGTCGATGACCGCGTGGGTCAGGTGCCTGAAGCCGGGCAGGTATTCGACAGAAACCAGCGGCACCGGCTGCGACAGCCCCGAAAGCACCTGGATCTCGAAGCCCTCCACGTCGATCTTGACGTAGGCCGGCCGCCCGTGCCGCGCGATCAGCCCGTCCAGCGTGACCATCCGCACCCGTTCCGTGCGGTCCCAGCGCACATGGCCGAAGCCGGGGGCGGCGGGCGCATCGGCGACGAAAGCCGCCTGCAACGAGGACACCGTGGGGTGGCGCGACGAGACGGCCATCTCGGCCTCGGTCTCGGCCCCGCCGGCGGCGGCCTCGATCAGCACCACGTCGCGCGGCAGCGTCAGCCGCAGGTAACGCGCGAACAGCGCCTGCGGCTCCAGCGCCACGACCCGCGCGCCGGCCCGCCGCATCGCGCGCGCCCGGGTGCCCACATGGGCGCCCACGTCGAACACGAGGTCGCCGGGGCGCAGGATCTGCCCGTAGAACCGGCGCCACGCCCGCAAGGTCGCGGGGTTGTGATAGATCGCCAGCGATCTGGCGAGGCCGAGCCAGCGCTCCATGCAGCCGCCCTTTCCGACATGTCCCGCCAGAGGTAGCGCGGCAATCCGCCTGTCCAGCCTCGCGGCCCGCCCTTCGTGCCGTGCCACGCCCTTTGCCATTGGCGCAATCGCCCTAGATTGCGGGGTTCAAAAGGAAAACAGGTCGCTTGATGTTGCAAGACCCCCTCGCCCCGGCCGCCCCCGCCCTTGCGGCACGGGTGGCTCCAGCCGGATCTTCATTCCCGCCCGCCCTGGCGAGGCCGGGGCACCCGGCATGATTGCGGCACCCGCGCTCTGGTGTGTCGGTCCCGAACGGGCCGAGCTGCGCCCCAGCGCGCTGGGCGACGGCGTGCTGGTGGATACCCTGTTCTCCGGCATCAGCCGGGGCACCGAACGGCTGGTCTTCGAGGGCCGCGTGCCCGAGACCGAGCGTGACCGGATGCGCGCGCCCGCTCAGGAGGGCGCGTTCCCCTTTCCGGTGAAATACGGCTATTGCGCGGTGGGCCGCGTGGCCGAGGGGCGGCTGAAGGGGCGCGATGTCTTCGCGCTGCACCCCCACCAGGCGCGTTTCCGTCTGCCCGAAGCAGCGCTGACCCCGCTGCCCGAGGGTCTTCCGCCCGCCCGCGCGGTGCTGGCCGCCAACATGGAAACCGCGCTGACCCTGCTGTGGGACAGCGGCGCGGGCGCGGGCGACCGCATCGCCGTCATCGGTGCCGGCGTGCTGGGCGCGCTGACGGGCTACCTCGCCGCGAGGCTGCCGGGCACGGAGGTGACGCTGGTGGACGTGACCGCCGCGCGCGCCGCGCTGGCCGCCCGGCTCGGCTGCGCCTTCGCCCTGCCCGATGCCGCGCCGCCGGAATGTGACGTGGTCCTGCACCTGTCCGGGACAGCGCGGGGCCTGACCACCGCCATCGCCTGCGCCGGGCAGGAGGCCGCCGTGGTGGAAGGCAGCTGGCACGGTTCCGGGGACACGCCGGTGCCCTTGGGCGGTGCCTTCCACAGCCGGCGGCTGCGGCTGATCGGCTCGCAGGTGGGCCACCTCCCGCCCGCCCGGATCCCGCGCTGGACCCATGCCCGCCGCATGGCGAAGGCGCTGGAACTGCTCTGCGATCCGGCGCTGGATGCGCTTGTCACCGGCGAAACGCCCTTTGCCGATCTGCCCGCGCGCTATGGCGCGATCCTGTCGGACCCCGGCACCCTGTGCCACCGCATCACCTACGACGCCCAGTAAGGAGACCCCATGTTCGCCGTCGAAGTCCGCGATCACATCATGATCGGCCACTCGCTGCCCTCGCCCGTGTTCGGCCCCGCGCAGGGGATGCACGGCGCGACCTTCACGGTCGATGCCGCCTTCTTTACCGAGGATATCGACGCGCATGGCCTTGTCGTCGATATCGGCCTCGCCACCGAGGCCCTGACCGAAACGCTGGACCCGCTGCGCTATCGCAATCTCGACGAGGTGCCCGAGTTCGAGGGCAAGTTCACCACGACGGAATTCCTTTGCCGCCACATCTTCGACGCGATGGCCGCCGTGGTGCGCGCGGGACGGCTTTCCGATGCGGGGCGGGTGCGGCGGCTGCGGATCACGCTGCACGAAAGCCATATTGCCCGCGCCTGGTTCGAGGGAGATATCTGAGCCATGGGCTTTTCCGCCGACTGGCTGGCGCTGCGCGACCCCGCCGACCGGGCGGCCCGCGATGCCGTTCTGGCGCGGCGGGCGGCCGAGGCGGCCGGGCCCGCCCCCCTGGTGGTGGATCTGGGCTGCGGCACCGGGGCGACCTGGCAGGCGCTGGCCCCGCTTCTGCCCGAGGGCACGCGCTGGCGCCTGGTCGACAACGATCCGGACCTGCTGGCGCTGGCCGGGGCCGCCGCCGGAAGCGCCGCCGAGACGGTGGAGGCAGACCTGGGCGATCTGGACAGGTTACCGCTGGCCGGCGCCACGTTGGTGACGGCCTCCGCCCTGCTCGACCTGATGCCCGCCGCCTGGGTCGAGGGTCTGGCACGCCGCCTCGAGGTGCCGTTCTACGCCGCGCTGAGCTATGATGGCCGAATGCGCTGGAGCCCCGAAGACCCGCGCGACGCCGGTGTCACCCGGGCCTTCAACCGGCACCAGCGGGGCGACAAGGGCCTTGGCCCGGCGCTGGGGCCGGACGCGGCCAGTCACGCGGCCGCGATCTTCGAGGCGGCGGGCTTTGCGGTGCAGCGCGCCGAAAGCCCCTGGCGCCTCGGCCCGGACATGGCGGCGCTGCACCGCGAGTTGATCGACGGGATCGGCGCCGCCGCGGCGGAGGCGGGCGCGGTCGAGGCCGCCGCCTGGGCCCGGCACCGCCATGCCACCGCCGAAAGCGCAGGCTGCGTGATCGGGCATCTCGACCTGCTCGCCTGTCCCGCCCGACATATGCATGAGGAACCCCATGTCCTTCGTTGACGTCACGCCCCGGGTCTGGAAACGCCTGCTGGACGTGCGGCAGGGGCTGGCCTGTTGCTGCTGCGGCCGCTGGAGCCCGGCGGAACGCGCGGCGCTCGACCTTTACGGCCCGCTGGCGCGACGCGATCTGGCGCCCGTCACCGTCGCGCAGATCGGCCAGTCGCTCGACGGGCGGGTGGCCACCGTGACGGGCGATGCGCGCGACGTGTCGGGGCCGGACGGGCTGGCGCATCTGCACCGTATGCGGGCGCTGGTCGATGGCGTGGTGATCGGGGTGCGCACTGCGCTGCACGACATCCCGCGCCTGACGGTCCGGCTTTGTCCCGGGCAGAATCCCGCCCGGGTGGTGATCGACCCGAACGGCCGCCTGCCGGACGACGCGCCGGTGCTGGCCGAGAACGGCGCGCGGCGCTTCGTGATCCAGGCGGTGGACCGCGCCCGCCCCGAAGGGGTGACGGCGATCCGGCTGACCCCGCGCCATGGCCAGCTCGACCCCGCCGAGATCGCCGCGGCGCTGCGGATGGAGGGCCTGCGCAACCTGCTGGTGGAGGGCGGCGGCAATACCATCGCACGCTTCCTGGAGGCCGGGCTTCTGACCCGGATCCAGGTGGCCATCGCCCCGGTGCTGATCGGCGGGGGCCCGCAAGGGCTGACACTGCCCAGGCCCACGGAGCGGCTGGCCGATGCCATACGGCCCGACATGCGGGTGTTCTCGCTCGGTTCGGACGTGGTACTGGATTGCGGGCTGTCGGACGAGGCGGCGGCCGCGACCCAACCGCGCCATTTCCGGCAGGCAGGCAGCGCGGAGATCTGAACCGGCGCGGCGATGCAGGCCCTGCCGTCAGCCTCCCGCCGGGATCGGTCGGGAGACTGGCCGGTGAACGGGCCCCTGCCCGAAAGGGCGATCCCGGTTGGCCGCGGGACCGGTCCCCCTGCCGTGGCAGGCATCACGACGGCGGCACAGGTGGCGCAGACCATCCCGAGACGCGCGACCGGCCGCCCGCAGACCGTCCGCCGTCGGCATTGGCCGGCAGCGACGCGCGGCCATCCCGCTCGATCATGCCGCCCCCGTGCGAAGCCATTGAAAGGGCGGCGCTCGCGGATCACGCGCTCGTCGTGCCGGACCCCGGCCTGCCGGATGACGACAGGAGGCGGCGGCGGTGGCCCGTCCTGCGCGACGGCGGGCGGGTGCCGGTGATCGTGCCGCCGGCCGGCGACCGTCCGGCCGACCTCGGCGAACGCGCGACGACGCCGCTTGCGGCACGGCTGCAGCCAGGTTCCTTCGGCGGCCCGGGACAGGCCCGAGGGCGCCCGGCGTCGGGCAGATCCCATCCGGCGCTCCTTCGTCTGGACAGGCGCCCGGCCCTGTGCGACGGTTTGCGGGATGGTGGCCGGTCCTTCGGGCTCGGCTGAAAAGGGAATGCGGTGCGGGCCGAGACCCAATTCCGCGACTGCCCCCGCAACTGTAGGCGGCGAGCGACCCCGCGCGACACCACTGGGCCCGCACGGCCCGGGAAGGTTCGGGGAAGCGCAGACCCGCGAGTCAGGAGACCTGCCATCTCCGGTGCGTGGTCCACGCGCCGCAGCCACCTTTACCCGGGCGGGGCGCGCGGGGACGGAGTGATCGGGATGACCCGCGAGGGTGCCGGGCATTGCCGTTTCCGACTGCCCCCGCCCCTGCGCGGAGGGCGCGATGATCGCAGGACGGACGATTTCCAACCACGAGACCGGGGCGCTGGCCCCGACGGAGCCGCGCGGCGGCCGAACCGCTCAGCAGGGGAGCGCGACGGCATGAGAGCCTTTCCCCCCGAGCGCATCGTCTGCCTCACCGAGGAGACGGTCGAGACGCTTTACCTGCTGGGGCAGGAGGACCGGATCGTCGGGGTTTCGGGCTACGCGGTCCGGCCCGCCCGCGTGCGGCGCGAAAAGCAGCGCGTCTCGGCCTTCACCTCCGCCGACACCGCGAAGATCCTCGCGCTGGAGCCTGACCTGGTGCTGACCTTCTCGGACCTTCAGGCCGATATCGCGGCCGACCTGATCCGCGCCGGGGTGACGGTGACGGCCTACAACCAGCGCGGCCTCGACGGCATCCTGGCGATGATCCGTCATCTCGGCGCGACGGTGGGGCAGGCCGAGCGCGCCGAGGCCCTGGTCGGTGGCTATGAGCGACGCCTTGCCGAAATCGCCGCGCGGCAGGCGGGGCGGCGCCCGGTCGTCTATTTCGAGGAATGGGACACGCCGATGATCTCGGGCATCCGCTGGGTGTCGGAACTGGTCGGAATCGCCGGCGGTGTCGATGCCTTTGCCGATCTGGCGGCCATGCCGGCGGCCCGTGACAGGATCGTTTCGTCCCCTCGGGTGATCGAGGCGGCGCCCGACGTGATCCTGGCCTCCTGGTGCGGCAAAAAGGTGCGGCCCGAGAAGATCGCCGCGCGCCCGGGCTGGGAGAACATCCCCGCCGTGCGCGATGGCCGGATCTTCGAGATCAAGTCGCCGCTGATCCTGCAACCCGGCCCGGCGGCGCTGACCGACGGGCTGGACGCGATCCTGGAGGCGCTGGCATGAGCCCGCGCCCCGCCGTGATGTCCTGGAGTTCCGGCAAGGACAGCATGATGGCCCTGCAACTGGCCCGGCAGGATCCCGCGCTGGAGGTGCGGGCGCTGTTCAGCACGTTCAACGAAAGCGCAGCGCGGGTCGCGGTGCACGGCACGCAGCGGGATGTGGCCCGGGCGCAGGCCGGGGCGCTGGGCCTGCCACTGATCGAGGTCGATCTGCCCTTTCCCTGTCCCAACGAGGTCTACGAGGCGCGCGTGGGCGCCGCCGCCGCCGCCCTGCGCGACGAGGGCGTTCTGGACTGGGTGTTCGGCGACCTGTTCCTGGAGGATATCCGGGCCTACCGCGAGGCGCGGCTTTCTCCCCTGGGCCTTCGGGCGCATTTCCCGCTCTGGGGGCGGCAGACGGCGGCGCTGGCGCGGGAGATGCTGACGGCCGGGATCGACGCAAGGATCGTCACGCTGGACCCGAGCCGCCTCTCCGCGGCGCTGTGCGGCGCACGGTTCGACGCGGCGTTCCTGGACGCGCTGCCCGACACTGTCGATCCCTGCGGCGAGCATGGCGAGTTTCATACCGTGGTGGCGGACGGGCCGGGCTTTGCCCGCCCGCTTGCGCTGTGCCGGGGCGAGACCGTGATGCGCGAGGGCTTCGTCTACACCGATTTCGCATTGCAGGAGGCGTGACCCGGCCCGGCCGGCCGTGCAGCCCGGGCGGGCCCGGACCAGGCGACCAGCTGCGGCATCGCCGGGATCAGGCTGCCCCTTGGTCCACGGCGAAACCGGCCTTCCGGCCCGCATCGGCCCGCCAGCGCCCCGCGCGCGTTGCGGGGGGAAGGCCATGTGCCGGGATTGCCAGAGCGCGGCAAGGATGGGGCCGCCGACCCGCGACCAGGTCAGGGTCTGATCAGGATGCCACGGCGGGAAAGCGATGCCGGTTGGACAAGATCGAGCATGCGGTTCCGGCAAAGCGGAAGGCGGAACTGGCTGACCCGGCCCATGTGAAGGAATGCCTCAAAGCCCATTGTGACAAGCGCCGCGCCCTGAACGGAGAGACCGGCCGCAATCGAGCCAGCATCGCGCACGGGCTGACCGAGACGCCGGGGCGCCTCGCACGGCGCGGTGACCTTCGCACGCGAGAGGTCATCGAGGGCTTTGTCGCCGAAACGGACATCGCGGAGGCAACCGCCAAAAGAAGCGCTCTCGAAGCCTGACTCGCGGAGCAGGAAGAGCCCGAGGGGGTCCAACTTCACCCCGCTACGCCGGGCCGGTATTTCGAGACGATTGGCCGCCTTGTCTGGAAGCCAGCCGGCTTGCCCCCAGTCTGACCGCGCACTGGTTGAAACGCTTTACAAGATCATCGCGGGGTCGCGGTTTTCCTGCTACAGATCGAGAGGTTACCATCCATGCGACAGGGTGGCTAAAGTCCCTGATCCGGGTCGAGCCGGGGCATGTGGGGGGGGCGATGGTAGCGGAGGAGGGACTTGAACCCCCGACACGCGGATTATGATTCCGCTGCTCTAACCAACTGAGCTACTCCGCCACGAGCGAGGGTCCAGATAGGCGAGCCGCGCGCGGGGGTCAAGCGGGAAGTTGGACGATATGCATGTCCGGAACGGTGCGCGGCCTACGCCTGCCACCAGCCACCCGGCGGCTCATCGTCGCCGGTGACGGCGCCCCTGCCGGCCGGAACGGGGCGCGGCTCTTTTGCGAACGCGCCCACGCCACGGGGTGCGCCTTGTCGCTCCGCGTCCCGTTCGCATCGTGACCGGACCCACATGCGCAAGAACAAGGGGCGGCACGCTGCAGCCGCACCCCCGGAGCCAGGGCGGGCGGTGCAGCGGTTGGTGAGCATCGAGCGGGAAGGGCGACGGCAAATCTTCACGGGCCGTCCGATCCCCTCGACGGGCCGTGCGGACTTGCCGGAAGTTTGGTGCCGGCGCAGGATCGACGGACGGCAGGGCCGGCGACGGACACCTTCGCGCATGATCGACGCAGAGGGCGGCGAAGCGCAACCGGCCCCGGGCGGGTGAACTGGGCCGGTGGCGCGGGCGGCGGATAGGCAGGTCTGGCGGCCCCTGTCCCGTCGGCTGGCGATCGACCGGCCGGGGGCCTGGTCGGCCAGCCAGCGCCGCAAACCGCGTGCCGTTGGATGTCAGGCCCCGATCAGAATGATGACCCGGGGCAACCCGGACGCACGGACAGCAAATGGGCCCGCATCTGAGCCTCCGCCCATGTGCCGTTGCGCTGCTCGAGGGCCCTGATGATCTCGTCGTGATGCTGGCAACTGCGCTCGAAGTGCCGGTGCAGATCGGGCTGGTAGTGCGACAGGAACGAAAGCGGCAGATCGATCAGACTGCCCAGCATCGCACTCAGGCGCGCACTGTCCGCCGCTCGCAGGATGACGACATGAAAGCGCGTGTTCAATTCGTCGTACTGGCGCGTGTCATGGACATCCTGCGCCCCGGCACAGACCAGCATTTCGACGTTGAGACGGCGCAGCTCGGCGATCTCGTCATCGGTGACGCGCGTCGCCGCCCGTTGCGCGGCCAGCCCTTCCAGCAGCATGCGCAGTTCGAAGATCTTGTCGATCTCCTCGATCGTCAGACTTGCAACGGTATACCTGCGATAGCGTTCGTGGATGACAAGCCCTTCGGCTTCCAGCAGGCTCAGCGCCGAACGCACCGGCGTCCGGCTGACCCCGATCTCCTCGCCCAGCACGCTTTCGCGCAATTCCTGACCGGGGGTCAAGGATCCGTCGAAGATCCGTTCGCGAATCGAGCGATAGGCCCGGGCCACCGATTCCGATAGCGACTGCGTATCCATGCACCTCTCCCTGCGTCCGGGCCGCAGCCCCCGCGTGACCAAGATAGAGCGGGGCGAAACGGCATCCAGCAAGGGAAAAACCGGGTCTCCTTCGCTCGCAGGCGACGCCCGGAACCTCGTTCAGTATACCCAAAAATATAAAACATGCAGATTTCGTTGACATTTTGCGCCGATACAGCATTCTGAGTATACCGAACCAGCGGGGGTTGCATGGCTTTTCTTGAACGACGCATTGCCGGAGTGGAGGTCTCGATCGCGCGCAAGGGGACAGGGCGCCCCCTGCTCTGCCTGCATGGGGGCGGCGGGCTGAAAGGGGCACTCGGCTTCTTCGAGCGGCTGACGGGCGCACATGAAGTGATCGCACCCTGCCATCCGGGCTTCGACAACACCGTCACGCCCGCGTGGCTGGACAGTGTCGATGACATGGCGCTGTTCTACCTCGACCTTCTGGACCAGCTGGCCCTCGGCCCCGTGGACGTGCTCGGCCTGTCGCTGGGCGGGTGGATCGCGATGGAGATCGGTATACGGGATCCCGGCCGGTTCAACTCGATGACGTTGGTCAGCGCGCCGGGGATGTCGTTCGAAGGCATATCTCCAGCGGACAATTTCCTGTGGCCGGAAGAAGAGCGCGCCGCCCGCATGGTGCATGACCGGGATCTTGCCCGGAGGATGTCGGAGCCCCCCGCCGACGAGGAGGAGTCGCTGCGTCAGCTGGCCAACTGGGCGGCGCTGGCGCGCTTGGCCTGGTCGCCGCGCTGGCACAGCCCCCGGCTCGACAAATGGGCGCATCGGCTGGACCTGCCGGTCAACCTGATCTGGGGGCGCGAGGATCGGCTCTTTCCCGTGTCCTACGCCCAGGCCTACGCCGACAGGCTGCCCGACGCCCGGGTCACCGTCTTCGAGGCCTGCGGCCATCTGGTGCACCTGGAACGACCCGACGATCTTGCCCGCTCGGTCACCACATTCGCGCAGGAGTGCTCCCGATGAAATTCGTGCTTTTCCACCTGATGCCCTATGCCGACCTGGAGCCGGAGGCGATGGAGGGCCGGGAAACGACCTGGCTGCACCTGTCCAACGCCAACTACGATCCGCAGAAGGGGCATCTGCTCTACAACCGCTATCTGGACGAACTCGAAAGCGCCGAGCCGCTGGGATTCGACGGCATCGCAGTAAACGAACATCACCAGACCGCCTATGGCATCATGCCATCCCCGGCCGTGACGGCCGCCGCACTGGCGCGGCGCACGTCGCGGGTGAAAATCGCGATCCTCGGCAATGCCCTGCCGCTGCGCAGCAACCCGCTGACCGTGGCGGAGGAGCACGCCATGATCGACAACATCACGGGCGGCCGGCTCATCAGTGGCTTCGTCCGGGGCATCGGCGCTGAGTATCACACGTTCGACATCAACCCGACGGAGAGCCACGCCCGCTACGGCGAAGCCCATGACCTGATCGTCGAGGCCTGGACGCGGCCCGGCCCGTTCGAATGGCGCGGCAAGTATTTCAAGCTGAATTACGTCAACCCCTGGCCGCGCCCCTACCAGCAGCCGCATCCGCCGATCTGGGTACCCTCGCAGGGCAGCCAGGAAACCATCGACTGGGCGGCCCACCCGGATCGGAAATATACCTACCTGCAAACCTTCAGCCCCGCGAAGGCGGTGGAAAAATACCTCGGGGTCTACAGGCAGGTCGCGCGTGACCATGGCTACGAGGCGAGCGACGATCAACTGGGCTGGGCCGTGCCCATCTATGTCGGCGAGACGGACGAGGCCGCCATGGCCGAGGCAAAACCGCATTTCGAGCGGTTCCGGAACACCTTCCTCAAGATGCCGCTCGAAATGCTGCTGCCGCCCGGCTACTCGAGCCTGGAGTCCATGCGCCGCATCCAGCAGGCGAAGAGCCAGGTCACGGGCAAGCTGACGCTGGAACAGGCGGTGGAACTGGGGATGATGGTCTGTGGCAGCGCGGATACCGTGCTGGCCCGGTTGCGTGGTTTCCATGCCGACATGCGGTTCGGAAACCTGCTGTGCATGATGCAGTTCGGCACGCTCCCCCACGACATGACGATGCGCAGCATGGAGCGGTTTGCGGCGGATGTGATGCCGGCCCTGCGCGACACGGCGACGCCGGCCAGGCAGGCGCGTGTCGCCGCCGGCTGAGACCGGAAAAGCATGAACCAACAAGAAACAGGGAGAACGAAGATGAATATCAAGGCAAGACTCGCCGCCGGCGTCGCGGGGGCCCTGATCGCGGCCACCGGAATGGCAAGCGCCGAGGTAACGCTGAACGCCGTCACCGGACTGCCGTCGCCCACCCCGGTCTCGCAGGTGTTCCTCGAATACGTGGAGCGCGTGAACGCGGCTGGCGAGGGCGTGGTCCGGATCAACTACATGGGCGGGCCCGAGGTCATGCCGCCCGCGCGCCAGGCGGCGTCGCTCCAGCGCGGGCTGATCGACATCCTGCATGCCCCCGCCTCGTTCTACGCCGGATCGGTCAAGGAGGTGGATGCGCTGCTGGCGGTCAACCGGCCGATGTCGGAGGTGCGCGAGAATGGCGGGCTGGATCTCGTCAGCGACCTCTGGACCGACCAGATCAACGCGCGGGTGCTTGGCTGGTTCGATTCCTCCGTGCGCTTCAACATGTATCTTGCCGAGATGCCGGAGATCACCGAGACCGGCGTCAGCCTCGAAGGCATGAAGCTGTTCACCACGCCGACCTATCGCGACTTCCAGGAAGCGCTGGGAGCAACGCCAGTGGCGATCGAAGTGGGCGAGATAATGACCGCGCTCGACAGCGGCGTGATCGACGGTTACGGCTGGCCCGATTACGGGCTGGTGGCGCTGGGCTTCGGCCGGCACACCAAGGTGCGGATCGATCCGC
>Ga0008833_1000510_pt1 | contig 35786 bp, 27 predicted proteins | sample HotLakConsoUCCLE_FD_62216 | JGI IMG/M metagenome (GOLD analysis project Ga0008833, IMG submission 62216) | Hypersaline microbial mat communities from Hot Lake, Washington, USA - Hot Lake Consortium UCC-LE | ecosystem: Environmental > Aquatic > Non-marine Saline and Alkaline > Hypersaline >... | reverse complement strand
GAACTCCCGGGAACAACCCGAACAATCCCGGCCTTGACTCGAACCTTCAACCACTTCAAACCTTCAACCAAGCAACAGGAAACTCCTCAGAGTTTTAACAACGGATGGGACATCCCCGGTGGGAGTATTTTGCTTGCCAAAGCGTGAACAGGCGTGCACCGATTGAGCTGCCATGACTACGGTAGCCTTTTCCAACTGGTCGGACGCGCTGGAGGCGGCGGATTTGCCGCAGAAGGCGCGAAACCGGCACCGCATTATCATCAAGTGGTTCCTCGGGCACTTGAGCCGCGAGCGTCGGGGCCTCTCGGTCGAGGCGGCCGGGGCGTTCGTGGACAGGCCGATCGAGGAGCGTGGTCCCGAAGGGTGGCAGGTCAGGCAAGGGGGGGAGGTGCTGAATTGGTGCTTCAGGGAAGCGCCGGTTCGCGCTTCGTGCCCTTCCTTCCCCTCGCTCCGGGTTTCGTGAATCGAAGCGGGGCGGCTTTCAAATCGCTTCGAAAATGGGCGATAGTAGTCGCAGGGGCGGGACCAAGGGGGCGTAGCGCGCCGCTTTAGCAAGCGATCGGTGGAGCGGTGGCGGTGCGTACGGACGCTTGCTGAAGCTGCGCGCTACGGGGGACCACCCCGCCCTTCGGGCAACCCTCTATCGGAGCAGGGGAGTCTGAAGTGAAAGTACTTTCGCACATTTTGGCATGGGACCGGACTCGGGGAGGGATTGGAGGAAGTCATGCCGTGCATGGGCCCGGCGAGATGGCGGGTGGTCCAAAGCCTCACCGCGTCGGCTACCGGGCTTGCAAGGCGGCAATTCCCCTGTCGTCCTCGTCCTCTTCCTCGTCCTCGTCCTCCCCCTGGGTCCCAAGCGTCCAAAGCCCGCCCGCTTCGGCTACGGGGAGCCGCCGATGCCCGTCCGATGGATTTTTCGTCCGGTCCGTCCGGTTGTCCGACTTGCCTCTCCTGGCGGGGGGACTTGTGCTTTTGTTTTGCTAGTTGCGGGCATCGCTTTTCAAGATGTGGGTTTGTCCGAATCCATGCCGTCCATCCGCATACTGCCCGATCGCGTGGCCAACCAGATCGCCGCCGGCGAGGTGATCGAGCGCCCGGTCGCGGTGGTCAAGGAGCTGGTCGAGAACAGCATCGACGCCGGTGCGGACCGGATCGAGATCGAGTTCCGCAACGGGGGGAAATCCTACATCCGGATCAGCGATAACGGCTGCGGGATGTCTCCGGACGAGGCGATGCTCTCCCTCGAGCGCCATGCCACCAGCAAGATCCGCGAGGCCGCCGACCTCCATACGGTTCGCAGCTTCGGCTTTCGCGGCGAGGCGCTCCCCTCGATCGCCTCCGTCTCCCGCTTCACGCTCCGCACCCGGGCCGAGGGCTGGGCCGAGGGGACCGAGATCTGCGTCAACGGAGGCAAGCTGATCCACAAAAAAGACTGCGGCATGCCGGTCGGCACCGTGATCGAGGTGGCCCATCTCTTCAACTCGGTGCCCGCCCGGCGCAAGTTCCTCAAGACGGATCCGACCGAGACCGCCCACATCACCTACACCACCCGCCTCTTCGCGGTGGCGCACCCGGAGGTCGCCTTCCGCGTGATCGACGGCGGCCGGACGGTCTTCCAGTCGCCCGCCTGCGAGGACCTGCGCGACCGGATCGCCGAGATCTGGGGGCGCGAGCTGGCCCGCGACCTGATTCCGGTTCGGAGCGCGGACGACGCGCCCTATCGGCTGAGCGGGCTGACCGCGCGGCCGGGGGTGGGGCGGGCCACGCGCCGCGAGCTGATCACGCTGGTCAACAGGCGGCCGGTCGACAGCCGCACCCTGGGCTTCGCGGTCCTCGACGCCTACGTCGGCCGGATTCAGAAAGGGCGCTACCCGCCGGCCTTTCTCTTCCTCGAGATCGATCCGGCCCAGGTCGACGTCAACGTGCACCCGGCCAAGCGCGAGATCCGCTTCCGCAACGAGGGCGAGGTCCGCCGCTTCGTGCTCGGAACGATCGGCGACACCCTGTCCGATTTCTCCAAGCGGGAAAAGGCCGAGGCCGCCGCCGCGCCGCCGACCTCGCCGCCACCGGCCCGGCCCGCGCCGGCCGCGGCCCCGTCCCGCCCGGCGCTTGACCGGGGGAGGGAGGGCCCGCGTCCTCCGGAAGGCGCGCCGAAGGCTCCCGTCCCGGCCGCCTCCGCCCCGGCGGCCGCCCAGGACCGGCCCCCGCCCGCCGCCGCCCCGACCGCGGGGGCATCGCGCGCCGCGGCTTGGAAGTTGATCAGCTTGGTCCGGGGGCGCTACGCGCTCTTCGAGACCGAGCGCGGCCTGCTGGTGCTGCACCTGCGCCACGCCGAGCAACGGGTGCGCTTCGAGCGCATCCTCGGGAGCGTGGACCCGGAGGGCCGGGGCAGCCAACAACTGCTCATCCCGATCCCGGTGGAGCTCGAACCGCTCGCGGCGGAGGCGCTGGAGACCGAGCTGGAGCTGCTCAACCGCAGGGGCTTCGAGATCGAGGCCTTCGGGCGCAATTTCTACCGCATCCTGGCGATCCCGGACTGGCTCCGGCAGGAAGAGGCGGAGGGCTTTCTCCGCGACCTCGTCGACCGCTTCCGCCAGCGCGGCGGCGCCCGCCGGGAGGAGCGTCTGGTCTGGGAGTCGGTCGCGCGCCTGGCGGCCGAACAGAGCGCGGGCCGTCCGGCGAACCACAACGAACAAACCGCCCGCTCGCTCCTCGAGTCCCTGATGGCCTGCGAGGCGCCCCATACCTCGCCGGAGGGCCGGCCCACCTACCACGAAACCGGCTGGAGCGAGTGGGAGCGCCGCTTCGGAGGCTGAAGCGATCATGCCGAAAGAACGCCTGAGCATCGCCCGTTGGCAGGAAGCGGTCGCCGAATCGCCCGAGCGCGTGGCCGACCGCCTGCTCGGCGAGCTGGAGCTGGCCACGGTGGAGACGCGCCGGGCCCTCTTCGCGGCGATCCCCGAGCGCGGGCGCCTGATCGAAAACCTCCAGTTCGCCCTCAGTCAGGGGGACGGTCCCCTGCGCGGCGTCCCCTACATGCTGCAGGACCTGTTCGACGTCCGCGGCCTGCCCACCGCCTGCGGCGCGCCCTTCGCCGAGCCCTTCGAGGCCCCGCTCGAGGAGTCCTGCCTGCTCTACCAGGAGTTGAAGGGGCGGGGCGCCGCCTTTTGCGGAAAGACCGTGCCGGCCGAGTTCGGCGTCAGCACGCTCGGGCGGAACCCGACCTTCGGCGACTGTCCGCACGCCACCGGCTCGCACAAGGTCGGCGGGGGCGGGGCCGGGCCCTCGGTGCGGGCGGTCGACGACGGCTGGGTCCCGCTCGCCTTCGGCATGGACGCGACGGGCGGGATGCGGGTGCCGACCGCTTTCCACGGGCTCTTCGGCTACCGCATGGCGCCGAACGATTACGCCCGCGACGGCGTCTTTCCGGTGGTGCCTTCGATGGACGCCGCCGGTTGGGTCACGGGAAGCCTCGCCGACCTCCGCCGGGTCTTCGACGCCTTTCACCCGCGAAAGTCTGAGCGCGCCGCGAACGCGCCCCGGGGGCTGCTGCTCCAAGACGACGCCCGCCTCCTCGACCGGGAGGTCAAGGCGGGGCTCCTGCGGGTGATCCGTCCGCTCGACGTGGAGGACGATCACGCCTCCGCCCGCGAGTTGCTCTCCCTGCTCGACCGGGCCGAGGCCACGCTGCGCCTGGTCCGGGCGCGCGAGCTCTACGCGCTCCACCAGTACTGGATCGAGGAGTACCGCGAGCGCTACGACCACGAGCTCCGGCGGATCATCGAAACCGGCGGGGAATGCAAGCCGGCCGAGGCCGAAGCCTGCGATGCCGACCGCCAATTGATCCGCGGCGCGATCCTCAAGCTCTTCGAGGATTTCGATTTCCTCGTGTTGCCGGTCAGCCCCCAGGCGACCCCGCGGCGGCGGAAATGGTCCCATCCGCTCGAGTCCGAGATCCTCCGGCTGGTCGCGCCCGCCAGCCTCGCGCTCCTGCCGGCGCTGACTTTGCCCTTCGCCTGCGGGAGCGCCGACTTCGGTGCGGTCCAAGTCCTGATCAACCCGAAGCGGATCGATGCGGTTTCGGGGATTTTCGACCAGGTCGAGGCGGTCTATGCGAAGGGCCTCCCGGCCGCCTTGTAATCGATCGCCCTCAGGTCTTTTGCTCCGGGCGCGGGAAGAGGATGGTCTTCTCCCCGAGCGCGCGTCCTTCCAGGCGCGCGCCCCAGTCGAGCTGGCCCTCGAGCGTCTCGAAGGCCTCGGCTCCGATCAGGCCGCGCACCTTTTCGCTGACGGCGGGCATGACCGGAGTGAGCAGCACGACCGCGAGGCGCAGCCCCTCCGCCATGGTGGCGAGCGCGGTCTCGAGCCGCGCGCGGTCGGCCGGATCTTCGGACTTGGCCAGCTTCCAGGGAGCGCGGGTTTCGGCGTAGCGGTTGATACCCGAGACGAAGGCGAAGATCCGCTCCATCGCCTTGTGGAACTGGAAGTCCTCGAACAGCGGCACCAGGTCGGCCCGGGTCTTTTCCCAGAGGGCCTTGAGTTCCTGCTCCGGGGCCTCGTCCACGGCGGCCGGCGGCACTTTGCCTTCGGTGTAGCGGCCTCCCATGTTGAGCAGGCGGCTGAGCAGATTGCCGAGGTCGTTCGCGAGGTCGCTGTTGTAGCGGCTCAAGAACAGGTCGAGGGAAAATTCGCTGTCTTGGCCGACGTTCATCTCGCGAATCACGAAGTAGCGGAAGGCGTCGGCCCCGAACTGGTCGATGAGGTCGAGGGGGTCGACCACCTCGCCCGTGCTCTTGGACATCTTCGCGCCGGAGCTGAGCCACCAGCCGTGGACGAGGAAGTGGCGGGGCAGTGGGAGATCCAAGGCTTTCAGCATGATCGGCCAGTAAACCGCGTGCGGCGGGACCAGGATGTCCTTGCCGATCACGTGGTAGTCGGCCGGCCAGTGGGCGTCGAAGTCATCGCCGCCGTAGCCCGCCGCGGAGATGTAGTTGGTCAGCGCGTCGAACCAGACGTAGGTCACGTAGTCCGCGTCGAAGGGCAGCTCGACTCCCCAGGAGAGGCGCTCCTTCGGACGCGAAATGCAGAGGTCGTTGAGCGGCTCCTTGAGGAACTGGAGCACGTCGGCGCTGCGGAAGCGCGGGTAAATCAGCGCCTCGTTGGTCTTGATGTGGTCGACCAACCAGTCCTGGTACTTGGCCAGGCGGAAGAAGTAGTTGCTCTCGGTCACCTCGACGACCTCGCCGTAGATCTCCGGCCACTTCCCGTCGACCTTCTCCTTCTCCGTCACGAACTGTTCCTGGCGAACGCTGTAGAAGCCGTTGTAGTCGGCCTTGTAGATCTCGCCCTTGTCGTGGAGCTTCCGGAGGATGGCTTGGACGACCCGCTTGTGCCGGTCCTCGGTGGTGCGGATGTAGTCGTCGTTCGAGATCTCGAGCCGTCGGCAGAGCGCCTGGAACTCGCCCGCCAAGCGGTCGCAGATCTCGATCGGCTCGACGCCGAGCTTCTTGGCCGACATCTGCACCTTTTGCCCGTGCTCGTCGAGCCCGGTGAGGAACTTCACCTCGTCGCCCATCAGGCGGCGGAAGCGTGCGACGACATCCGTCAGCACTTTCTCGTAGGCGTGCCCGAGGTGCGGCGAGCCGTTGGCGTAGTCGATAGCGGTCGTGATGTAGAACTTCTTGCTCATGAAAACCGGGCACCCTGCGCGATTTACCCGCCCGGCGCAAGCGCGGAGGGGCGGCGGGGGGACCACCTCTGGCCCCGCGCCTGGACGGCGCGGGGCCTGTCTCCTCCTTTCCCTTCGGGTAGGAGGAGAGTCGGGGGGCTTGGGCGTAGGGCGGTGGCGGGGGGACCACCTCTGGCCTCGCGCCTGGACGGCGCGGGGCCTGTCTCCTCCTTTCCCTTCGGGTAGGAGGAGAGTCGGGGGGGCTTGGGCGTAGGGCGGTGGCCGGTCTCTGACCGCCGCCTTCAACTTTCGACGCTCAGTCGAGCACTTCGACGATGAACTGGCGCTTGCCCTTCCAGATGCCGAGGCTGACGACGAGCTCTAGGGTCTCTTCGGAATCCTCGTCGGCGCTTTCGCGCAATTCCTCGAGGATCTCCGGATCGAAGGAGTAGGCGCTCCAGCGGCTGTCGCCGACCTGGAGGAAGACCGGGTTGGCCTGGATCACCCGCGCCTCGATCTCGTAGAGCTTGCCGATATAGGGGCCGAGTTCGGAATCGGGGACTTCGCCGAGGAAGGCGCCGTCGGGCAGGTCCTCGAGGAGCTCTTCGGAGGGGAGAAGGGGGAATTCGAAGTCCGGCGCTTCCTCGCCGGTGTTGAGTTCGCCATCGGGGCGGAAGGGATCGGTGGTGAAGCGGGCGAGAATCGGGAAGTGGTCGGAAAATCCGCCGCCTGCCCGACCCGCGAAGGACCAATCGAGGGGGCGGCCGAGCGCGTCGGTGTTGATCCCGGGCAGCTGGAGCACGGCGAAGCTGCCGTCGACGTAGTTGATGCCCGCATCGTCGTAAAGGCCGGGGCTCAGGATGAGGTGCATGAGGGTGCCCTTGCGGCCCCGCCAGACTTCGGAGTAGCGCTCTTCGGGCGGCAGTTCGAACCAGAGGTTGTAGAGGTCGCTGTCGGCGAAGGTCTCGTCGCTGTCGGATTTCAGGACCGTGTTCATGCCGGTCTTGATATCGGGAAAGATCCGGGAGTGGTTGTAGTGGGAGTTCAGGTCGCCGCCGACGATCAGGTCGACCGCCGGATCCTCCGCCAGTCGCGCGTCGACCAGGGTCCTCTGGACTTCGGCATTCTGCACGCGGATCGGTTCGCGGGCCGGGTTCGAGGCGCCCGATTTCCAGTGGTTGTTGTAGACCCAGAGCGACCGGCCTTCGATCTCGATCTCGACCTCGGCGATGTCGCGGGCCTGCTCGATCGGATGGAACTCCGCCGAGCGGATCGGGAAGGTCGAGAAGACGGCATTCACATGGGCGATGTCGAGCTCGGCGGGCTTGGCCGCGCCGACCACGACTTCGTACGGCCCGAGGCCGGCGTCGGCCAGGGTCTTCGCCAGCCAAGCGGCGGCGGAAAACCCGGCGTATTCGGGACGCCAGTCCTCGCCGAGCATGGCTTCGACCGTGGTCCCGGAGTACTCCTCGAGAAAGGCGTCGATCGGGCCGGCCGTGCTCTCCGGGGTGAAGTCGCCCTCCAGCTCCTGAAAAAGAATGATCTCCGGGCCCGCGCCGTCATTGACGGTTTTGAGGACGGTCGCGGTATTGCGGAGCTTGGTCCAAAGCTTTTCCCGGGTATAGGCGAAGGGGTTCTCCGGATCGTCCTGCCGGTAGTCGTCGAAAAGGGCGCGGCCGTCGACGTCGAAGAGGTTCTCCACGTTGTAGGCGACGAGCGTGAACTCGACGGCGCGAAGCGGCAGGAGGGCGATCCCGCAGAGGCAGGAGAGGGTGAATAAATATTTCATGGCAACCAGGGATAGTTTTTAAACTCCGGGGAGCGTTTTTCGTTCCAAGCTTTCCGACCTTCTTCCCCTTCTTCCGTCAAATAGTAAAGCAGCGTCGCGTTTCCGGCCAGTTCCTGAAGGCCTTGCTGCCCGTCGACGTCGGCATTGAAGGCCGACTTCAGGCAGCGGACGGCCAGCGGGCTGTGGTTGAGGATTTCGCGGCCCCATTGGACGCCCTCGGTCTCCAATTGCTCGTAGGGCACGACCTTGTTGACCAGGCCCATCTCGCGCGCCTCCTCCGCGTTGTATTGGCGGCACAAATACCAGATTTCGCGGGCCTTTTTCTGCCCCACGATGCGGGCGAGGTAGCCCGAGCCGAATCCGCCGTCGAAGCTTCCGACCTTCGGCCCGGTTTGCCCGAAGACCGCGTTGTCGGCGGCGATCGTCAGGTCGCAGACCACGTGCAGCACGTGCCCGCCGCCGATCGCGTAGCCGGCGACGAGCGCGATCACGACCTTCGGCATCGAGCGGATGAGCTTCTGCAGGTCGAGCACGTTGAGCCGGGGCACGCCGTCCTTGCCGATGTAGCCGCCCTTTCGATGGCCCCGGATCTTCTGGTCGCCGCCCGCGCAAAAGGCGTATTTCCCGTCCGTTTGGGGATTCGCCCCGCAGAGGAGGACCACGCCGATGGAGGGGTCTTCCCGCGCGTCGGTGAAGGCCGCGATCAGCTCGGCCACCGTGTCCGGGGTGAAGGCGTTGCGCCGGTGGGGGCGGTTGATCGTGATCTTGGCGATGCCGCGGGCGTCGCCCCCGGCTTTTTCATAGACGATTTCCTCGAAGGGGCGGACCGATTTCCATTCCATGGGCAGGACTAATGGCGCTTCCGCAGGCCAATGCAACCCCGCAACCCCGCTTCCTTCACGGGGGCTGCGATTCGGATAATGGTCGCCGGCATCGGTCCGTGGCCGCGCGCGATCGCCTCACGGGTCGAAGGTGGAAGGGGAACGTCCGGGCCTGTGTCCGGCGGGGGGACCACCTCTGGCCCCGCGCCTGGACGGCGCGGGGCCTGTCTCCTCCTTTCCCTTCGGGTAGGAGGAGAGTTTTGCTTTTTTGGGCGGCGGGCGTTTCCTGTTTTCGAATCTGGGGATTTTTGGAAACCGATCCTTTTCGAGTTTCTCCTTGGATTTATCGTAAGGAAGGCGGCGGCGGGGGTATCTATTGGTCTATGGCTGATTCAGAACACACTACCACCTGGCCCGAACTTGCGATCGGGCTCTACGACAAACTCACCGGCCGCGGGGCGGAGATTACCTACGAATTCCAAAATCTCGAAGTGACCGTGCCCAGCGGCACCGGCGAGAAGGCCGAGTTCGCCAACTGGAAGCTCAACGGAACGATCAAGATCTCAACCAGCGAACCCTCCTGATTCGATGGCGGGAAACTTGCAGGTCGCCGGCGCGGTCACCGTGACGACTGCGGCCGGTGACTTCGAATTGGGCGGCTGGAACGGGCGTCCGGCCGTATTTTTCCCGTCCCTCGGGGTCGCTTGGAGCGTCTGGAGCACGCTTTCCCGCAGCGGCCTGCGCTCGAAGATCGGCCTCTGCCCGTTGCGGGCGGAGATCACGGTCTTGCTCTACCGGCGACCGCTCCTCCGGCTTCGGACCGGGGGCGGATTTTCTTGGAAATTGACGCCGGTGCGGTTCTTCAAAGGCGGCGCGGATTGAGTCTTTAGATTTGCCAAAGGCTTGGCTGCGTCGGAGGCTCCGGCGCATGTCAGATTCGAAAAAACAGGCCACGTGGGGCGGGCGTTTCACCGAGGGTCCGGCGGAGTTGATGCTGCGGATCGGGGAGTCGGTCTCCTTCGATTACCGGCTCGCGCCATTCGACGTGCGGGGGAGCAAAGCGCAGGCCGCGATGCTCGCCAAAGTCGGCCTCCTCAGCGACGAGGAGGCGGAGGCCATCCGCGAGGGGCTCGACGCGCTGCTGGCTGAAATCGAGGCGGGAGAATTCGACTGGGATCCGGCCTTCGAGGACGTCCACATGAACATCGAGCAGGCGTTGACGAAGCGCGTGCCCGCCGCCGCCAAGCTGCACACGGCCCGCAGCCGCAACGATCAAGTCGCCACCGACATGCGGCTCTGGTTCAAGGACGCCTGCGGGCGGCTCGACGCCTCGCTCGCCGCCGTGATCGCCGCGCTGTTGGATCTGGCCGAAGGCAGCCGCGAGGTAATCATCCCCGGCTACACCCATTTGCAGCGCGCCCAACCGGTCTCGATGGCGCACCATTTGCTCGCCTACGTCGAGATGCTCGCGCGCGACCGGACGCGAGTGGCGGCGGTGGCGGAGCAGGCCAACGTCTGCCCGCTCGGTTCCGGAGCGATCGCCGGAACGACCCTGCCGATCGACCGCGAGTTCGTCGCCCGCGAGCTCGGCTTCGTCGACGCCGAAGGGCGGCCCCGGATCACGCAGAACAGCATGGACGCGGTCGGCGACCGCGACAGCTTCATCGATTTCGCCGCCGCCTGCGCCACGATCGGGGCCCACCTCTCGCGGATGGCGGAGGACTTCATCCTCTGGAGCAGCGCGGAGTTCGGCTTCGTGCGCCTGCCCGACGCCTTCACGACCGGGTCGAGCCTGATGCCGCAGAAAAAGAATCCCGACGCCTTCGAGCTGATCCGCGGCAAGTCCGCGCGCTTGTTCGGCCACCTCCAGGCACTGCTTTCGATGGTCAAGGGCCTCCCGCTGACTTACAACCGCGACCTGCAGGAAGACAAGCCGCCGGTCTTCGACGCCTTCGACCAGACCAAGTTGATGCTCGACACCGTGGCGGCCTGCCTGCCCGGGGTGAAGGCCTGCCCGGAGCGCTGCGCCGCCGCCGTGAGCGACCCCGCCCTGCTGGCCACCGACCTAGTCGACTACTTGGTGGAGAAGGGCGTCAAGTTCCGCGAGGCGCACCACATCGTCGGAGCGCTGGTGGCGCTGGCGGAAGAGCTGAAGACCCCTCTGAATCAGCTGCCCCACGGGGAGGTCGCGAAAGTCGACGCCCGTCTGGAAGCCGACTGGACCGAAGTCTTCGACCTGAAGCGCGCGCTCGAGGCCCGCGAGCGGCCCGGCATGCCGGGTCCCGGGCAGGTAGAGGCGCGCATCCGTTTTTGGCGGGAACGGCTCGATGCTTCGAAATCCGGCGGCTTCATCTAAATCTCCCGGCCCCCGGTGTAGACGCGGGTCACGCGCTTGGTCACCGAGCAGAGGGTTTCCCAAGGGATGGTCCCGGCGAGTTCGCTGAACTCGGAGGCGGTGATTTCATCCTCGCCGCCGCGGCCGATTAAAACGACCGGGTCGCCCGGACGGACCGAGGCCAGATCGGTCACGTCCACGACGGTCTGGTCCATGGTCACCCGGCCGAGCACGGGGCAGCGGCGGCCGTGGATCAGCACTTGGCCGCGGTTGCTCAACTGGAGGGGAATACCGTCGCCGTAGCCGGCGGTGAGGACGGCGAGTTTGGAATCCCGCTTCAGCCGGCAGGTGCGGCCGTAGCTGATGTCGCAGCCCGCGGGCAAGCGCTTCACGATGCCGACGCGGGTGTGAAAGCTGAAGACCGGCTCCACCCGCGCGGCCGCGAGCGCGGACTGCGGGTAGGGCGGGATGCCGAACTGGAGCAGGCCGACACGGACCGCGTTGAAGGGCGAGCCCGCGCCGAGCGAGTCGAGGCTGGCCGAATTATCCGCGTGGACGAGCAGGCCCTCGCCCGGCTCGTCACCGATCGCGGCGAGAAAGCGCTCGCGCTGGACGCGGGTGAACTCCGGGTCCCGGTCGGCGGCGGAGAAGTGGGTGAAGACGCCGGCCAGCCGGAGGCTCCCGCTTTGGCGGATTCGGCGCAGGAGGGCGGCGGCCTGTTCGTGCCAGACGCCCAGCCGCCCCATGCCGGTGTCGATCTTGATGTGGACTTCGAGCCGCCGCTCCTTCCGCCGGGCCACGCCTTCGAGGCGTTCGACCTCCTCTTCCGTGCTGACCGTGGCGGTCAGCTCGCAGTCGAAGAGCAGGCCTTCCTCGCCCGGCAGCACCGGGCTGAGCACGAGGATGGGCCAGCCGCGGCCGAGGTTCCGGATGTCGGAGGCCTCGTTGACGTTGGCCACGGCGAAGCAATCCACCCCGCTCTGCATCAGCCGCCGGACGACCTGCGGCATGCCGTGCCCGTAGGCGTCCGCCTTGACCACGGAGACATAGCGCACGCCGGGCGGAAGCGCCGCCTGGATGCGCTTCAAGTTCCGCTCGAAGGCGGCCAGATCGATTTCGGCCCAGCAACGTAGAGTTTTGCTCACGATGCGCAGACTCGCAGTCGAGTCGGCTCCGGGCGAATCGAAAATCGGCCCGACAGGCGCTTTCCCGCCCGGCCGCTTTTCCCGCGGCAGGATCAGGCCCGGTGCCGCTCCGGCGTCCAGCGGGCGAACTGGGGCGGGGCGGCTTCGAAGAGCCGCACGGCCGCAGTCGGGCGGAGGAGGGAGCCGCCGTCGAGCAGCCCGGCGATCCGCTCCGGAGCGTAGCGGACGGTCCGCGCCGACTCCGGCGGGGCCTGCCAGCCCTTCCGCTGGGGGAGGTGGTGGACGGGGCCCGGCAGGCGGGAGAGGCGCGCGTCGTCGATCGTTTCCAAAGCGCCGATCACCCCGTCCCGGATCGGCAGCGCGTGCCAGGCGCCCTTCTTCCAATCCGAGACCAGCCAGGCTTCGCCGGTCGGGGATTCCGCCGCGATCCGCGCGGCCGCGAGCTCGAGGCTGTTGTAGGCGAAGAGCGCCGGTGGCGCCGGGGCGAGCCGCCGCCAGGTTTCGAGCGCCATGGCGCAGAGCCGCAGGCCGAGGGTGGAGCCGGGGCCCTCGCAGTAGACCAGCGCGCGCAGCCCGTCGAGCTCGACCGCGGCCTCCTCCAAGACGGCGGCGACGGCGGGAAACAAGCGCTCGAGGGGCGCGCCGCTTTCCCGGCTGCGGGCCAGCCATTCGCCGCCGGCGCCGAGCACGCCGGCAAAGACGGCGGTCTGGCTGCCGTCGACGACGAGGGCGGGCGCGGGGAGCGGGCGGACGGCTTCGGTCATTCGCCCATTCCAAGGGCGCGGCCGGTGGCGGGCAAGCGGAGAGCGTCGGCCGGGCGTCGAAAACCCTTCTTTATGTGATAAGCAAAGCTTGACGAAGGTATTTCACAGGTTTAGGAAATCTTATCGTGAAGACAACCGATACCGAACGCCGGGTTTGCATGACGGACGCCACCGAAGCGGTCGCTTCGGTCGCCTACCGGGCCTCCGAAGTCATTGCGATTTACCCGATCACCCCATCTTCGGGCATGGCCGAGCTCTGCGACGAGTGGGCCAGCGGCAGCCGCCGGAACATCTGGGAGGACGTCCCCGAGGTCGTGCAGCTCCAGTCCGAAGCCGGGGTGGCCGGCGCCCTGCACGGCGCTCTTCAGGCGGGCACCTTGGCGACCACCTTCACCGCCTCCCAAGGCCTGCTGTTGATGATTCCCAACATGTACAAGATCGCGGGGGAACTCTCGCCCTTCTGCATGCACGTGAGCGCGCGGGCGGTGGCGACGCACGCGCTGTCCATTTTCGGGGATCATTCGGACGTGATGGCCTGCCGCCAGACGGGCTTCGCCATGCTGGCCTCGAACACGGTGCAAGAGGCCCAGGACCTGGCTCTGATCGCCCACGCGGCCACGCTTCGCTCCCGGATACCCTTCCTGCATTTCTTCGACGGCTTCCGCACCTCGCACGAGATCAATAAGATCGAGCTGATCGACGACCGGGTCGTCGAGGCGATGCTCGATCCCGAAGCGATCCGGCGCATCCGGCAGGACCGGATGACGCCCGACCGGCCGAGCATCCGCGGGACGGCTCAGAATCCCGACGTCTTTTTCCAGGCCCGCGAGGCGGCCAATCCTTTCTACGACGGTTGTGCCGACGAGGTCGAGGCGGCGATGGACCGCTTCGCCGGGTTGACCGGACGCATGTATTCGCTTTACGAATACAGCGGAGCGGACGACGCGGAAGACCTCGTCGTGATGATGGGCTCCGGCGCGGAGACGGCCGCCTGCACCGCCGAGCGCCTGAACCGGGAGGGCCGCAGGGCGGGCGTGCTGTCGCTGCGCCTGTTCCGGCCGTTTGACGTCGCCCGATTCATCCAAGCGATGCCCACGACCGTGCGCCGGATCGCCGTGCTGGACCGCTGCAAGGAGCCCGGCGCCTTGGGCGAGCCGCTCTGCGTGGAGACGATGGCGGCGCTGGAGGAGGCCCGTCAGTCCGGCCTCGTCTCGGACTCTTTTTGCCCGAGGGTCATCGGCGGGCGCTACGGCTTGGGCTCGAAGGACTTCACCCCGGCCATGGCCAAGGCGGTCTTCGACGAGCTGGCGGCGGAGCGGCCGAAGCGCCGCTTCACCGTGGGGATCAACGACGACGTGACCGGTCTCTCGCTGGCGGTGGACGAATCCTTCGACATCGAGCCGGAGAACCAGATGCGGGCGGTCTTTTTCGGGCTCGGCTCGGATGGCACGGTGGGGGCGAACAAGAACAGCATCAAGATCATCGGCGAGGAGACCGCCAACCACGCCCAGGGCTACTTCGTCTACGACTCGAAGAAGTCCGGTGCGGTCACGATCTCCCACCTGCGCTTCGGCCCGCGTCCGATCCGGGCTCCCTACCTCGTCCAGAAGGCGAACTTCGTGGGCTGCCACCAGTTCCAGTTCGTCGAGCAGTACGACCTGCTGGACAAGGCGGCGCCGGGCGCGGTCTTCCTGCTCAACTCGATTTACGGCCGCGAGGCGGTCTGGGCCCGGCTGCCGCGCGGCGTGCAGGAGGCCATCCTCTCCAAGGGGCTGAAGTTCTATGTGATCGACGCCTACCGCGTCGCCCGGGAGGCCGGCATGGGCGGGCGCATCAACACCATCATGCAGACCTGCTTCTTCGCGATCTCCGGGGTCCTGCCGCGCGAGGACGCGATCGCGCAGATCAAGAAAGCGATCGAAAAGACCTACGGGCGCAAGGGGCCGGAGGTCGTGGCCAAGAACTTCGAGGCGGTGGACCGGACCCTGGCCGCCTTGGAGGAGGTCGCGGTGCCGGCGGAGGCCGATTCCGAGCTGGAGGTGCCGCCGGTGGTCCCGGCCGCCGCCCCGGACTTCGTCCAGCGGGTGACGGCGGTCATGCTGAAGAACGAGGGCGACCGGCTGCCGGTCAGCGTGTTCCGGCCGGACGGCGTCTGGGAAACCGCCACCAGCCAGTGGGAGAAGCGCAACATCGCCCAGGAGATCCCGATCTGGGACCCCGAGGTCTGCATCCAGTGCAACAAGTGCGTGCAGGCCTGCCCCCATGCGGCCATCCGCTCCAACTTCTACGCGCCGGGCGAGCTGGACGGGGCCCCCGAGGACTTCCGCTCGACCGAGTTCAAGGTGCGGGATCTTCCCAACCGCCGCTTCACCATCCAAGTGGCGCCGGAGGACTGCACGGGCTGTTCGCTTTGCGTGGCCGTCTGCCCGGCGAAGAAGCGGACCAACCCCCGCGAGAAGGCGATCAACATGCGGCCCCAGGCGCCGCTGCTCGAGAGCGAGCGGGCCAATTACGACTTCTTCCTCCGACTGCCGCATCCCGACCGGAGCGCGCTCAAGGAGGACGTCAAGTTCACCCAGTTCAAGCAACCGCTCTTCGAATACTCCGGGGCCTGCGCGGGCTGCGGCGAGACCCCTTACCTCAAGCTGCTGACCCAGATCTGCGGCGACCGCCTGCTGATGGCGAACGCCACCGGCTGCTCCTCCATCTACGGCGGCAACCTGCCGACCACTCCCTATGCCTGCGACCCGAACGGGCGCGGCCCGGCCTGGGCCAACTCGCTCTTCGAGGACAACGCCGAGTTCGGGCTCGGCATCCGCATCGCGGTGGAGAAGCAGGCCGCCCTTGCCCGGCAGTTGCTGGACCGCCTGCGGGCCCCGCTCGGCGGCGAACTGGTGGACGCCCTCGCGGCGGCGGACCAGTCGACGGAGGCCGGCATCGCCGCCCAGCGCGAGCGGGTGGACCGGCTCAAGGCGGCTCTCGCGGGAGAATCCTCGCCCGAGGCCCTGCGGCTGCTCGACCTGGCCGACGCCTTGGTCGAGAAGTCGGTCTGGATCGTGGGCGGCGACGGCTGGGCCTACGACATCGGCTTCGGCGGCCTCGACCACGTCCTGAGCTCCGGGCGGAACGTCAACATCCTGGTCCTCGACACCGAGGTGTATTCGAACACCGGCGGCCAGCAGAGCAAGTCCACCCCGATCGGGGCGATCGCGAAGTTCGCCGCCGGGGGCAAAGCCATGGGCAAGAAGGACCTCGGCCTGATCGCGATGAACTACGGCAACGTCTACGTCGCCAAGGTGGCGATGGGAGCGAAGGACAGCCAGACGGTGAGCGCCTTCTACGAGGCCATGCGCCACCCGGGGCCCTCGCTGATCATCGCCTACAGCCACTGCATCGCGCACGGTTACAACATGGCCTCCGGCTTCGACCAGCAAAAGCTGGCGGTCGAGACGGGCGCCTGGCCGCTCTACCGCTACGACCCGGCGGTCGGGGAGGGCGTCAACCCGCTCAAGCTCGACTCCCGCGCGCCCAAGACGCCGCTTTACCACTACACCGACAACGAAGCCCGCTTCCGGATGCTCAAACTCAAGGACCCCGAACGGTCCAAGGTCCTGGCCCGTCAGGCGCAGGCCTTCGTGGAGGAACGCTTCGCGCTTTACGAGCGCTTGGCGACACCCTACGCTTCGCCCGCCGAAGGCGAAACCGAGAACCCCTGAACCCGATCCCCAGCCATGAAGCTTGAAACCCGCTATCTGGGCCTCGCCCTCAAGAACCCCTTGATCTCGGGCGCCTCGCCCCTCGGCGACGACCTGGACAAGGTGCGCCGGCTCGAGGATGCCGGGCTTGCCGCCTTCACCATGTACTCGCTCTTCGAGGAGCAGATCATGCAGAACCTGATCGGGGCCGAGGCCCACATCGGGGCCTACGAACACTCCTTCGCCGAAGCCGTCTCCTATTTTCCGGAGGCGCGGCTGATGGAGCGGGGGGTGGACGTCTACCTCGAGCAGCTGGCCAAGGTGAAAGCGGCGGTGGACATTCCCGTGATCGGCTCGCTCAACGGCACGCGCGAAGGCCCTTGGGTCGAATACGCCTCGCTCATCGAGGGGGCGGGCGCGGACGCGCTCGAGCTGAACCTCTACTTCCTGCCCACCCGGATGGAGGAGTCGGCGGCCGATATCGAGGACCGCTGCAAGCGCATCGTTCAGGCGGTGTCCGACCAAGTGAAGATTCCCCTCGCGGTCAAGCTTTCGCCCTATTTCACTTCGCTGCCCCATTTCGCCCGGCGGCTCGGCCAGTCCGGCGCGGACGGCTTGGTGCTTTTCAACCGCTTCTACCAGCCGGACATCGACACCGATTCGATGGAAGCGCGCCCCTCGCTGAACCTGTCCCTCTCCACCGAACTGCGGCTCCGGCTCCGCTGGCTGGCCATGCTGAGCGAGCGCATCCCGGTCGACTTGGCGGTCTCCGGGGGGGTGCACACCGGCCTCGATGCGGTCAAGGCGATCATGGCGGGCGCCCATGCGGTGCAGATCGTGTCCACCCTCTTGATCAACGGGCCCGAACAGGTCGGCGACCTCCTCGGCGAGCTGCAGGCCTGGGCCGAGGAGAAGGAGTACGCTTCGGTCGAGGAGCTGCGCGGCTGCATGAACCACGCCCGCTGCCCCGACCCCGAGGCGCTCGAGCGCGCCAACTACATGCGGATCCTCAGTAGTTGGCGGGTTTGAGCGCTTTGCCTTTAACCAAAAATTCAACAAATGTAAGTTGAACCTTCCCTCCTTCGGGGACTTTATGGGGAAATGCCCCGGAAGATCAGCTTCATCAACTACAAGGGTGGGGTCGGCAAGACCTCCCTCGTAGTCAACCTTGCCGCCTCCCTCGCCCAGGCCGGCAAGCGGGTGCTTTTGGTCGATCTGGACGCCCAGTCGAATTCCAGCATCTGGCTGCTCCGCCTCGAGCGCTGGAATCCCCTCAACACCGCCGATACCGGGCACCTCTACTCGATTTTCGAGCCGGGGGTCTGCCGCCTGCGGGATTGTCTGGTCAAGGACGTGGTCCGGGGGGCGGAAGGCGAGGCGCTGCTGCCGGGGCTGGATGTGATCCCGGCCACCTTCACCCTGGTCGATATCGAGCACGATTTCGAGTCCGCCGACGGCCGGCCCGCCTTCGCCATCTTCCAAGAGCAGCTCGCGGAGATCGAGCAGGACTACGACTTCATCCTCTTCGACTGCCCCCCGAACGTGCTCTACGCCGCCCAGTGCGGGGTCTTCTGCAGCAGCGAGATCTACGTGCCCGCCAACCCCGACGCCCTCAGTCTGATCGGCTTCACGCTGCTCGTCGGCAAGCTCCAGCAGTTCCAGCACCTCAGCGCGAGTTTCCGGGTGGCGGGGATGCAGCCCCTCGCGCAGGTGCGCGGCGTGATCTTCAACGCGATCAAAAGCAACTTCGATATCGATGTTCCGAAAATGCGGATGCAGTTCCGCATCAATCAGTTCAAGAACCAAGGCCGCGTCGCCAAGGACACGCGGATCTTCGACAAGCAGGTGCGCGATGCGGTCGTCGTGCGGCGCGCCGTCACCCTCGGCCTGCCGGTCACGCTGGTCGGCACCCAGGCCCAAGAGGACAGCGTGGCGGAGGACTACCGCGGCGTGGCCGAGGAATTGATGAACACTCCGGCCATGCCGGAATAAGGAAGGCTTTTGTCATGCCCGAAAAATTCGAGAAATACAGCCCCGAGGAGTGGGAACACCTGCGCAAGCGCTTCTTCAGCTCGATGCTGAACGATACCGAGATCGCCAAGCTCGGGCAGAATGTCGGCATTTCCTGGCCCTTCAAGGGCAGCGACGAGACGCCCGCCAAATACATCGATTTTTCCCTCGAAGAACTCGCCGAGGTGCCCGGTCTCGTCAACAAACCGAAGCGTATCCATACCCTGATGGACATCCTGCGGGAGACGCTCGCCTTCGACGATCCCTTCTCCGACATGGTCGATACGGTCGAGTCGGAAAGCGAGGTGGACGATACCTTCGAGCGCATCCTCGCGAAGCTCAAAATCCCCACCAACTATCCGGCCGAGTTCGTCCACTTCAGCGAGGACACCTGCTCCCTGCTGGAGAGCGAGGACCTCAAGACCCTGGTCGACATCATCCACTTCGGCCAGAAGCTGGCCCAAAACGTGGTCGTGGGCGGCGACTTGAAGACTTTCCTCAACGGTCTCGCGCACAAGGACGAGGTCGGCATCGCCCGGCACATTCCCTACCGGCGCGGCGAGCGCGGCCTTCACCTGGCCGAGGCCATCGGCCTGATCGCGGGCGATCTGCCCGAGTCGGCCCGGCTCGAACTGCTCCAGCGCGGAGGCCTCGAGCTGAGCGAAGCGGAACAAGCCCTGCGCGCGAAGGCGGGCGATCTCGCCACGGAAGCGGCGCTCAAGTCCGCCGTCGAGGCGCTCGACGCCCGCTGCCAATGGTTCAGCGCCGAGGCCGCCGACCTCGAAAACGTGTTTTCGACCGGCGGCTCGCCCGAGCGTTATTTCATCAGCATGAACGACCCCCGCCTCGAGCGCGTGGCGGTCGCCCTCGCGCGGCTCCGCTTCGCGCCGCCCGAGGCGGAAAAGAAGGGCTTCTTCGGGAAGCTCTTCGGGCGCTAGGCCCGTCGGGGCTGGCCGGGGGCCGGGGCGGGCGCGCCCGGATCGAACGACAGCCGGGAATGACTCCCATCCAGCAAAAGGCTGGCGCTGGGGGGGATGAGCGGCCAAGCTGCCGCCATGTCCCTTCGCGTGAAAATTTCTTTCCTCTTGGTTCCCGTCCTTTTGCTCGTCTGGTGGGTCTGGCCGGCGGGCGGCGAGGAGGGGGCGATCAAGGGCCGCTTGGACGATTTGGTCGACTTGGTGGAGAAAAGCGGCAGCGAGTCGACCCTCGAAGCGGCCGGCCGCGGGCGCAAGCTCTCGGAGTTTTTCGCCGACGGCGCCGCGATCGAATACCTGCCGGGCCGCAGCCTCCGGGTGGAGGGAGAGCAGGCCGCCGGTGCCTTCCTTCAGGCGCGTTCGATGGCCGAGGCGATTTCCATTTTCATCATGTCGCATCAGGTCGAAGTCGACGAGTCCGGGGAATCGGCCCGCTCGAAGGTCCGCGCGACCGCCGGCGTCACCCTGAGCGGCGGCGAGACGGAGAGCGAGACCCTGACCCACGGCCTGTCCTGGGAAAAGATCGAAGGAGAGTGGCGCATTCGCGAAGCCGAAGTCCTGGGCGAATGAGCGGGAGCGGGCGGGGTCGGCTCCGTTCGTGGCGGGGACCACCTCTGGCCCCGCGCCTGGACGGCGCGGGGCCGGTCTCCTCCTCTCCCTTCGGGTAGGAGGAGAGTTTTTTTTCTGGGGGTGGGCGCTGCGGGCGGGGTCTGCTCCGTTCGTGGCGGGGACGACCTCCGGCCGCGCGCCTGGACGGCGCGGGGCCGGCCTCCTCCTTTCCCTTCGGGTAGGAGGGGAGGTTTTGCGGCTCCTTTCCGAGGACTCTGCGGGGAGCGTCGCGCCCTCAGGTTTGTGTTGCCTTTCGGGGCGCGGTTTAAAAACTGCCCGCTGACTCGACCGACCTATCCTACCTGCCATGAAAGACAGCTTCCTCAGTTCGGAGGGCCGCATCGGGCGCGGCCTTTTCGTGCTTCGCCTCCTGCTCTTCGTGATTCTCACCGGCGCGACCTTTGGCGGAACCTACCAGTTTTTCTCCGAGTGGAAAGAGGGGCACCACATCCCCCTCGGCATCTTTATCACGCTCGTCGTGGGCCTGCTCTGCGCTTTCGCCCTGCTCATGCAGCTGATCAAGCGCCTGCACGATGCCGGCAAGCCGCCCTTTCTTTCGATCCTGCTGTTGGTTCCCGGCGTCAATCTGCTGCTGCTGCTCTACGCCGCGGTCGTCCCCTCGAAGGGCTGATCGCGGGGAGCTGCCCCTTTTTCCGGCCGGGGCGCGTCAGTAGAACAGGTTCCGGTCGAGGCTGCGGTACTGGATCGCCTCGAGCAGGTGGGGGCTCCGGATTTCGGCCGCGTCGGCGAGGTCGGCGATGGTCCGCGCGACCTTCAGGATGCGGTCGTAGGCGCGGGCGGAGAGGCCGAGTTGTTCCATCGCCTGCTGCAGCAGATCGCCTTCTTCGCGGCCGATCGCGCAGTGCCTGCGGATCTCGGCGTGGCTCATGCGGGCGTTGCAAGGGGCGCCCTTGGCGCCGGGCAGTTCGCGGAAGCGGGACAACTGGCGCTCGCGGGCGGCCTCGCAGCGGGCGCGGATGGTTTCCGAGCTTTCACCGGGCTGGGCCTTGCGGAGCTCTTCGATCCGCAGGGCCGGCGCTTCGATATGGATGTCGATCCGGTCGAGCAGGGGCCCGCTGATGCGCGAGCGGTAGCGCTGGATCTGCGGCACGCTGCAGCGGCATTCGCGGGCGCCGTCCCCGGTGTAGCCGCAGGGGCAGGGGTTCATCGCGCAGACCAGCATGATCGAGCAGGGCAGGGTGACCTTGCCGGCGCTTCGGGAAATCGTCACCTGCCCGTCCTCGAGCGGCTGGCGGAGGACCTCCAGGGCGGAGCGTTTGAACTCCGGCAGCTCGTCCATGAAAAGCACGCCGTTGTGGGCGAGGGAGATCTCGCCGGGGCCGGGGATGGCGCCCCCGCCGAGCAGGCCGACGTCGCTGATGGTATGGTGGGGCGAGCGGAAGGGGCGCTGGAAGTAGCGGTTTTTCTCGCTCAGGGTGCCGCCGGCGGCGGACTGGATGCTGAGGATTTCGAGGAACTCGTCCATGCTCGGCTTCGGCATGATGCCGGGGATGCGCTTCGCGATCATCGATTTGCCGGAGCCGGGCGACCCGATCATCAGCAGGTTGTGCCCGCCGCTGACGGCGACCTCGACCGCGCGGCGGACCGCGTGCTGGCCCTTGACTTCGGCGAAGTCCGGGCGCTGTTCCTCCGGCGGTTCGCGGAAGAAGCTGCTCTCCCGGGAGGGCATGGGCGGGATGGGGAGCTCGCCGTTGAGGAAGCGCACGGCCTCGTCGAGGCAGCCGACGGGGTGGACGTCGATGCCCGAGACGAGGGCGGCCTCGTCGGCCGACTCAGCCGGCAGGATGAGGCCTTTCTTACCGCTGCGTTTGGCCAGAAGCGCCATGGCGAGCGCCCCGCGGACGGGACGGGTGCGGCCGGAGAGGCTGAGCTCGCCGGCGATCACGTAGTCGCCGATCCGGTCGGGCTCGCAGTGCTTGGTCGCGGCGAGGATGCCGATCGCGATGGGCAGGTCGTAGGCCGGGCCCTCCTTCCGGAGGTCGCCGGGGGCGAGGTTGATGGTGGTGCGGCTGTTCGGCATGCGGAAGCCGCTGTTGCAGAGGGCGGAGAAGACCCGGTCCTGCGACTCCTTGACGGCGGTGTCGGGCAGCCCGACCAGAAAGAATTTGAGTTCGCCGAACTCGCCGGTATTCACCTCGACTTGAACGGGATGAGCGTCGACCCCGACGAGGGCGGCGGAATGCGTGAGTCCCAACATAGACTCAAGATGCTTGGAGAATTTTCAAAAGTGAACAAGCTTTCAGTTGTCCGGAAGGCGAAATTTCCGCGTTCGCGCGCTCGGGCCGGCGGCCGCGCATGAGGGTCGGGCTGACAGGCGGGATCGGATGCGGGAAGACCACGGTGGTCGGCTTCTTCCGGGAAGCGGGTTTCCGGACGGTGGAGTCCGACGGGATCGTCCGCGAGCTGCTGGCGGACGACGCGGAGCTGCGGGAGGCGCTGGAGGGCCGCTGGGGCCGGGAGGTTTTCGGCGGGGACGGCTCGGTCGACCGGAAGGCGATCGCGCGGCGCGTCTTCGGCGACGAGGCGGAGCTGCGCTGGCTGGAAGCCCGGCTGCATCCGAAGGTGCGGGAGCGCTGGACCCGTGCGCTGGCGGCCGAGCCGGAGGCGGACTGGCTGGTCGAGATTCCGCTGCTCTTCGAAAAAAGGCTTGAAACGGAGTTCGATTTCACTGTCTGTATTTCCAGTCCCGACGATGTTGTGGAGTCCCGGATGCGTGACCGCGGATACTCGGGGCGGGAAATCGAGCTGCGAAGACGCCGGCAAATGCCGCTGGAGCAGAAGCGGACCCGGGCCGATTTCGTCCTTTCCAACGCCGGAAGCCTTGAATTTTTGAATACCCAAACCACGCGATTGATCGGCGATCTGCGATCGCGCTGAGCAATCCGGATTTCACCGCGCGGGGCCGATCGTCGGCGCCCGCGCACCGTAACACCTACCCAAAGCAACTGCATGAGTTCCGAAGACGACCCGAAAGCGGACAGCCCGGTCCGAGACGATTTCAACCTCGAGTCCGGCACGCCGAAGAAAAAAGCGGCCAAGAAGCGCGCCCGCAAGGCGGCCCGCAAGAAGGCGAAGCCGGCGGCCGACGAGGGCGGCAAGGAGGAGATCATCGACATGACCGGGCGGATGGAATTCTCTCCGGACGAAGAGCCCGAAGCGCGCCCCCGGGGCGGCGAGCGCGGCGAGCGGAAGAGCGGGCGCGGGGAGGGGGGAGAAGACGCCGCGGACGATTCCGGCCCCCGGGAGGCCGGGCCATCCGGCGGCAAGGACCGGGACGAAGGCCGCCGGCCGGGCCGCGAGCATTCGCAGGACCGCGAGCAGGATCGCCCGCAGGATTCGCCCGAATCGCAGGGCGGCGGCCACCCGCACCACCGCGAGAACCGGTTCAAGAACAAGAAGGCCAAGAAGAACAAGAAGCAGCGTTGGCAGAATCAGAATCCGAACCAGCATCCCAAGAAGAAGCGCTTCCGGGAGGAGGAGACGCCGATCGAGTTCGGAGAGCTTTTGGACTTCGAAGGCTTCGACAGTTTCGAGTCCCTCGACGCGATGGCGGGAGAGCTCGGCGACGGGGCGCCCTTCGACTACGACCACGTCTACAACCTTTCGCTGGCCGAATTGCGGGAGGAAGCGCAACGGAACTCGACGGACGGCGGGCTCGCTCCCAACCGCGACCAGTTGATCAACGCCTTGGTCGCCGCCGCGGCGGAAGCCAAGCGGCCGATCCTGGCGAGCGGCGTGCTCGAGCTGCTGGACGACGAGGACGGCGGCCTGTTGGTCTTCGAGCGGGACAACTACCGGATCAAGGCGCTCAGCGTTTACGTGCCGCAGGTCCTGATCGAGCACTACGGGCTGCAGCGGGGGCACATCGTGCGGGCGCGGATCCATCCTCACCGCGAGAACGAGTCCTGCCCTTTCGCCGTGCGGATCGAATCGGTCATGGGCCGCGATCCCGAGACTTTGGCGGAGATCGTGCCCTTCACGGAGCGGGTGCCGTATTACCCGCTGCAGCGTATTTTGATGGAGTCCGAATCGGCGGGCAAATGGGACGGCCTCTCGATGCGGGTGGTGGACTGCCTGACGCCGGTCGGCTTCGGCCAGCGCGGGCTGATCGTGGCGCCCCCGCGCACCGGTAAGACGGTCCTGCTGCAGGGCATGGCCAATGCCATCCAGACGAACTATCCGGACGCGCACCTCATCATCCTGCTGATCGACGAGCGGCCGGAGGAAGTGACCGATTTCCGCCGGCAGGTGAAGGGCGAGGTCATCAGCTCGACCTTCGACGAATCGGCGGAGAGCCATGTCCACGCCGCCGAGATGGTGATCGAAAAGGCCCGGCGGATGGTCGAAATCGGTAAAGACGTTGTTATTTTGCTCGATTCGATCACCCGCTTGGCGCGCGCCTACAACACCACCATGCCCAGCAGCGGCAAGATCCTCTCCGGGGGCGTGGAGGCCAACGCGCTGCAGAAACCGAAGCGCTTTTTCGGCTCCGCCCGCAATATCGAGGACGGAGGCAGCCTGACCATCATCGCGACCGCGTTGGTGGAGACGGGCAGCAAGATGGACGAGGTCATTTTCGAGGAGTTCAAGGGCACCGGAAACATGGAGCTGCACCTCGACCGGGGGCTGTCCGACAAGCGTATTTTCCCGGCCCTGAGCATGGACAAGAGCGGGACCCGGAAGGAGGAACTGCTCTACCATCCGGACGAAATGGAGAAAATTTATTCGTTGCGCCGCGCGATGAAAGGCCTACCTTCCACCGATGCCATGGAGATGCTCATCCAACGTATCAAGAAAACCAAGACAAACGCGGAGTTCCTGATGAGCGTCGCCCGTTGATCCCGAGTTTCAAACCCCACTCCAAGATTCTGTGACCTCTGCCGACGAATTCGTTCTTCAACTATTAATCGACAAGGGCATCGTGGACGCCGACACGGTTGCCGCCGCCCGGGAGGCCGCCGTCGGTGGCGCCGAAGCGGGGAATGTCGACAGCCGGACTTTGGAGCATTTGGTGGGAGAGGGCCACACCGATCAGCAGGCTATCGCGCGGGCCTTGGCGGACGAGTTCAATATGGACTTGGTCGATCTCGGGGAGGTTCGGGTTTCCCGGGAAGCCCTCGAAATCGTACCCTTTTCGCTCGCCAACCGCTACAAGGTGTTTCCCCTGGAAGTGAACGACAGCGAGGTGGAGCTGGCGATCTGCGATCCCCTGGACATGGATGCGATCGACAGCATCAGCCACGTGATCAAGCGCTCGGTCCTCACCCGGGTGGCCCCGCTCGAGGCGATCGAGGCCGCCATCAAGGAGCACTATGCCGGCAGTCAGTCGCAGGAGGTGAGCGAGATCTTCGCGGGGATGGAAGGCGGGGGGAAGGAGGAGGCTGAAGTCAAGTTGGAACTCCCGACCGGCGAGGAAGCCGGAGAGGAGGAGGCCCCGATCATCCGCTACGTCCACATGGTGATCTCCGAGGCGCTCAAGCGCCGCGCCTCCGACATTCACATGGAGCCCCTGGAAAAGCGCTTCCGGGTGCGCTACCGGATCGACGGGGTGCTGCACGAAGTGGAGAACCCGCCGAAGCGCCTCCAGCCCTCGATCGTCTCGCGTATCAAGCTGATGGCCAACGTCAGTATAGCGGAGAAGCGGGTGCCCCAGGACGGACGGATCAATATCCGGGTGGGGCAAAAGGTCATCGATCTCCGGGTCTCGACCCTGCCGACCGCCTTCGGCGAGAGCATCGTGATGCGTATCCTCGACAAGGAGGGGCTGCGCCTCGGCCTGCCCGAGCTCGGATTCTTCAGCGACGACCAGGCGCACTTCGAACGGATTATCTCCCTCCCGGACGGGATCTTCCTCGTCACCGGTCCGACCGGCTCCGGCAAGTCCACGACTTTGTATTCGGCGCTCAACTACATCAATCATCCGGACCGCAAGATTATCACGGTGGAGGATCCGGTGGAGTACGAGATGACGGGGATCAACCAGGTCCAGGTTCGCCGGGAAGTGGGAATGACTTTCTCCGCCGCCCTCCGCTCGATGTTGCGGCAGGCGCCGAACATCATCATGGTCGGAGAGATCCGCGACAAGGAGACCGCCGAAATCGCGGTCAACGCCTCGCTTACCGGGCACATGGTGTTCAGCACCCTGCACACCAACGACGCTCCCAGCGCGATCAGCCGACTGATCGACATCGGGATCAAGCCTTTCCTCGTCTCCGCGTCCGTCCGGGCCGTTATGGCCCAGCGCTTGGTCCGCCGGATCTGCCCGAACTGCAAGGCGCCGTCCGAGCCGAGCGAACGCCTGCTGAATTCGCTGGGCATCCGCCCCGACCAGGCGGCCGACGCCTCCTTCATGGAGGGCAAGGGCTGTCCGAAGTGCAGCTCGACGGGATTCCGAGGTCGGGTCGGTATTTTCGAGATGTTCAACATCAACGAAGAGCTGCAACAGATGATTTACGAAGAGGCCAGCCTCGTCGCCCTGCGCAGCAAGGCCCGGGAAATGGGCATGCGGACAATGAGAGAGGACGGCGTCCGCAAGGTGATCGCCGGCGTCACCACACCCGAGGAAGTGCTCCACGTGACGGTGGCCGACTCGATGTAACCCGAACCTTCTTTTGACCGCCGACTTCGCCCCCACCGCGCCATGAGCTACGAAATGAACGATCTGCTGGAACTGATGGTGGACCAGGGCGCTTCGGACCTGCATCTCCAGGTCAAGCAGTCGCCCACGCTCCGCATCGACGGCAGCATGACCCCGGTCGAGGGCCCCGCGCTCACGCCCCAGGACACGGAAGACCTGATGAAGGCGATCACCTCTTCGACCAACCAGGAGCGCCTCAAAACAACCGGCGGGGCCGACTTTGGCTTCGCCTACAAGAATCAGGCCCGCTTTAGGGTCAGCGCCCTACGCGCGAAGGGCTGTTATGGAATGGTCCTGCGCCAGATTCCGAACGACCTTTTCACCCTCGGCCAGATCGGCCTGCCGGACCGGATCAAGGAACTTATCAGCCGCCCGCGCGGACTCATCCTCGTGACCGGGCCCACCGGCTCCGGCAAGTCCACGACGCTTGCCTCGATGATCAACTGGATCAACGAGAACCTCGACGGCCACATCATCACGATCGAAGATCCGATCGAATACTACCACGAGCACAAGAGCTGCCTGGTCACGCAGCGCGAGGTGGGCAACGACGTGACCTCCTTCGCCGACGCCATCCGCGGGGCCCTGCGGCAGGATCCCGATGTCATCCTGGTCGGGGAAATGCGCGACCTCGAGACGATCGAGGCGGCGGTCGGCGCGGCCGAGACGGGCCACTTGGTCCTCGCCACCCTGCATACCACCGGCGCCGCCCGCACGGTGGACCGGATCGTCGACGCTTTCCCGGCGCACATGAAGGACCAGATCCGCACCCAGCTGGCTTCCTCCATCGTGGCGGTCATTTCCCAAGTCCTTTGCAAACGGGTCGGCGGAGGACGGATCGCCTCCTTCGAGATCATGGTCACGACGACTTCCATCGCGCAGTTGATCCGGGAGAACAAGACCTACCGCATCGCTTCGGACATCCAGACCGGTGCCAGCCACGGGATGATCAGTCTCGATGCCCATCTGCTCAGCCTCTACAACAAGGGCCTGATTTCCGCCCGGCAGGCGCTCGTGAAATCCCAGTCCGCCGCCGAGATGCGCAAGAAGCTGGTCGAGCACGGCGCCGTCCTCGAAGAATGAGCCTCCCCCTTTTTTGAACAAGTCTTTCCCCAATGTTTGAAGACCACAACGACATCGTCTACGAAATCATCGAGTCCGCCGAACTGCTGGACAAAAACCAGCTGGACGAGCTGAACGAAACCCACCTGCACACCGGGAAGTCCCTCGCCGACGTCGCGATCGATGCGGGCCTGATCGAGCGCACGGCGATGCTTTCGGCCATCGCCGACTACTTGGGCTACGACTACGTGGGCGATCCGCCGAGCTCCATTCAAGAAGAGGTCGCCTCGACCGTCCGGGCCAATGTCGCCCGCATGTACGCGGTCGTTCCTTACAAAGTCGACGATACCTCCGTCACCTTGTTGGCGAAGGACCCGTTCAACCCGAGCATTATCGACGACCTTACCTTCACGCTGAACAAGGACATTACGATCAATGTCTGCGACCCCGAGTACGTCGACTCGCTGATCGTCACGACCTACGGGGAGGAGGATTCCTCGGTCGACGACATTCTCGGCGACCTGGGCGAGAGCTTCGGCACGGACGAAGACCTCTCCGACGCCGATTTGGCGGACATGGCGAACCAGACGCCGATCATCCGTTTCGTGAACCTCGTCCTCCAGCAGGCGATCAACGACAAGGCCTCGGACGTCCATTTCGAGCCCTTCGAGGACAAGTTTCGGATCCGCTACCGGATCGACGGCGCGCTTTATGAAATGGCACCGCCGCCGAAGAACCTCGCGGTCCCGGTGATCTCGCGGATCAAAGTGCTCTCGAGCATGAATATTTCCGAGCGCCGCGTCCCCCAGGACGGGCGGATCAAGATGACGATCGCGGGCCGCCCGGTGGACCTGCGGGTATCCACGCTGCCCACGCAGTTCGGCGAGAGCGTGGTGCTCCGGGTGCTGGACAAGTCGGTCGTCAACCTCGACCTCGACGCGCTGACCATGCCGGAGGACATCCTCGTGACGATCCGCGAGCTGGTGGACCGGCCGAACGGGATCTTCATCGTGACCGGACCGACCGGGTCGGGCAAGACGACCACGCTCTACAGCGCCCTTCGCGAGGTCAACAAGGTCGAGACCAAGATCCTGACGGCGGAAGACCCGGTCGAGTATGAGATCGACGGCATCATGCAGGTGGCGGTCAACCACCAGGTGGGCTTGGACTTCGCCCGCGCCCTCCGCGCCTTCCTGCGCCAGGACCCGGACAAGATCATGGTCGGGGAGATCCGCGACCTGGAGACCGCGCAGATCGCGGTGCAGGCCTCGCTCACCGGCCACGTCGTGCTGAGCACCCTCCACACCAACGACGCGCCCGGCGCCGTCACCCGTCTGATCGACATGGGTCTGGAGCCCTTTTTGATTTCGGCCTCCCTGGAGGCGATTCTCGCCCAGCGGCTCGTCCGCCGGATCTGTCGCAGCTGTCGGACCGCCTACGAGCCCAGCCAGGATCTGATCGACATGCTCGAGGTGGATCCCCTCGAAATCGCCGACAAGGACTTCTTCTACGGTGCGGGCTGCCCGGAATGCAGCAAGACCGGCTACCGCGGGCGGATCGGCCTTTTCGAGCTGGTCAACGTGACCGACGCGATCCGGGAGTTGATCAACAAGCGGGCTCCCACGCTCACGATCAAGCAAAAAGCATTGGAGCAAGGAATGCGAAGCTTGCGCGACGACGGCCTACGCGCCATTTTTGACGGAAATACGACCATCGAAGAGGTCTTGAAGTACACTTAATTCTGAATCCCACACCCCATGCCGAAGTTTAAATTTACCGCAATCGACCAGAACGGAAAGCAGAAGACCGGTTCGGTCGATGCCGCCAGCGAAGAAGAGGCGAATTCGAAGATCAGCGCGATGGGCTTGATGCCCACGAACGTCGCGGTCGCCAGCTCCGCGCCGAGGGCCAAGTCCACTAAAGATGGCTCCAAGTCCGCCGGCAAGAAGGGCGGCGGAGGCATGTCCTTCGGCAAGATCATCAAGCCGGAAGAACTGGCGATCTTCACCCGGCAGCTCGCCACTCTCCTCCAAGCCGGCCTTCCGCTGCTTCGTTCCCTCGAGGTGATGGTCCGGCAGGAGCGCAACAAGCGCTTCAAAGCGGTTCTCGAACAAATCGCCGATCAGGTGAAGTCGGGCAACTCTTTCTCCGACGGCCTTTCCCAGCATCCGAAGGTCTTCGACCGCCTCTACATCAACATGATCAAGGCGGGTGAGGCCGGCGGCGTGCTCGATGTGGTGCTCGCCCGTCTGGCCACCTTCATGGAGAAGGCGATCAAGACGAAAAAGAAGGTCAAGTCCGCGATGGTTTACCCGATCGTGGTGGTCGGCGTCGCGGTCGCCATCGTCGCCCTGCTCATGGTCGTGGTGGTACCGAGGTTCCAGACCATCTTCGACGACATGCTCGGAGGCGCCGCGCTTCCGGCCCCCACCCAGCTGGTCATCGGTGTCAGTAACTTCCTCCGGGAAAATATCATCATCTCCATCGTTCTTTTGGTCCTCGTCATCTTCGGCGGAAAGTTCCTGCTCAACACCTCTTTCGGCTCCCGCATCTTCAACTGGTGCGCGATCAACCTTCCCAAGGTGGGCGATCTCGCCCGCAAAGTGAACATCGCCCGCATCACCCGGACCTTCGGGACCCTGCTTTCGAGCGGCGTGCCTATCCTGCAGTCGATCAACATCACCAAGGATATCACCGGCAACGTGTACTATTCGAACGCCCTTAGCCGCATCCACGACAGCGTGCGGGACGGCGAGTCCTTGGCCGCCCCGATGGAACGGGAGGACGTCTTTCCCAACATGGTCACCAGTATGGTCGACGTGGGTGAGGAAACCGGCCAGCTCGACGAGATGCTCAACCGCATCGCCGACAATTACGACGAAGACGTGGACAACGCCGTGGCCGGCATCACTTCGATCATCGAGCCGGTCATGATCGTCTTCCTCGCGCTCGCGGTCGGCTTCATCGTCATCGCGCTCTTCCTGCCCATCGTCGAGATCATCCGCCAACTGACGGGTTGACCCTCGGGCAAGGCCCTTCCGAAACCCGCGGGAGAATCGAAAGGGAGAATCGAAAGATGTCATTTCGTAAAAATAAAATTGCGTGAGCCTGATGTTTCCCCCTTGGGCAAGGCGAAGGGGCCCGAGTTTTCATGCGTTTTATCCTGCATCGACTCCTTCATGGCAGCCCGACAGCCTGAACGCACCGGAGCGGCGGCGGGCCGCCCCGTAGCGCGCAGCTTCAGCAAGCGGGCGGTGGACGAGCTGCGGTGGGTACGCCCGCTTGCTGAAGCTGCGCGCTACGACGGGCCAGGAGCAGCTGCCAGGCCTTGGTCTTTCCAGACTCGGTAGGGCCGGTATCGGGCGGGATCGCCGTGGCGGTGGAGCGACTGCCGGCGGATTCGAAGCTCCCGCCCGTCGTCGCCCCGCGTTCCCGGCGAGCGGGCTTTTCGGCTTGTTTCAGGTGCCCGAGCTGTTTTCATCGCGCGTTTCTTATGAAGCGCACGCACCACTGCTCCCAACTCCGCAAGTCCGACGCCGGGTCTACCGTCACCCTCAGTGGCTGGGTCGACTCGGTGCGCGACCACGGCGGCATCCTTTTCGTCGACCTTCGCGACCGCGAGGGCCTGACCCAAATCGTCCTCGACCCCGCCAACGCGGAGCTGGAGAAGCAGTTCGGCTCGATCAAGACCGAGTCCGTGATCTCCGTCAGCGGCAGGGTCGAGGAGCGGATCGGCGACACCGTCAACCCCAACCTGGAGACCGGCGAGGTCGAGGTGCATGCGAGCGCGCTGAAGGTGCTCAACGTCTCGAAGACGCCTCCCTTCCCGATGGACGACTCGGCCGACAAGGTGGGCGAGGACCTGCGGATGACCTACCGCTACCTCGACCTGCGCCGGGGAACGAACTTGAAGCTCCTGCGCCTGCGCCACCGGACCTCCCGCGCGATCCGCGACTACATGGACGAGCAGGCCTTCATCGAGGTGGAGACCCCGATGCTGTTCAAGAGCACGCCGGAAGGGGCGCGGGAGTTCCTCGTGCCCAGCCGGATGAACCCGGGCGCCTTTTACGCCCTCCCGCAGTCGCCTCAGCAGTACAAGCAAATGTTGATGGTGGCCGGGGTGGAGCGCTACTACCAGCTGGCCCGCTGCTTCCGCGACGAGGACCTGCGGGCCGACCGCCAGCCCGAGTTCACCCAGCTCGACATCGAGCTCTCCTTCATCGACCGCGAAGACATGTATGCCCTGATCGAGGGGCTCATGAAGCGGATCTGGAAAGACGTGCTCGAGGTCGACCTGCCCACGCCTTTCCTGCGGATGAGCTACTTCGAGGCGATGAACCGCTTCGGCGTGGACAAGCCCGACATGCGTTTCGGCATGGAGCTGGTGGATTGCGGCGGGATCTTCAAAGACTCCGGGTTCAAGGTTTTCAAGGGCGCGCTGGAGTCGGGCGGCGCGGTCAAGGCCTTCAACGCGAAGGGCCTCGCCGATCTCACCCAGGGCGAGCTTCGCAAGCTCGAGGACGCCGCCAAGTCCCTGGGCGCGAAAGGCTTGGCCTTCATCAAGGCCGAGGCCGGCGAGTGGAAATCGCCGATTCTCAAGTTTTTCTCCGACCAGGAGAAGGCCGCCCTCAAGGAGCAGCTCCGGATCGAGGACGGCGACATCGTCTTCTTCGCCGCGACCGACTGGGAGCGCGCCTGCACCATTCTCGGCCGCGTCCGTCTCGACTCGGCCCAGCTCCTGGTCAAGCGGGGCAAGCTGACGATCGATCCGGCCGATTGGAAATTCCTCTGGGTGATCGAGTTTCCGCTGATGCTTCTGGACGAGGACGCCGGGCACTACGTGGCCGCGCACCACCCCTTCACGGCTCCGGTCGAGGAGGACGTCCCTCTGCTCGACAGCGATCCGAAGAAAGTCCGCGGGCAGCACTACGACCTGGTCTTGAACGGCGTCGAGCTCGGCGGCGGCTCCATTCGTATCCACCAGCCGACGCTGCAGAAAAAGGTCTTCGAGGAAATCCTCAAGATTGCTCCGGAAGTGGTCCAAGACCGTTTCGGCTATATGCTCCGGGCCTTCGAATACGGCGCGCCGCCGCACGGGGGCATCGCCTTCGGACTCGACCGCCTTGTCACCATCCTGGCCAAGCGCACGAGCATCCGCGACGTCATCGCCTTCCCCAAGAACCAGAAGGGCCAGGAAATGATGACCGCCAGCCCCGGCGTCGCCACGGAAAAGCAGCTCCGCGACCTGCACATCCGGGCGGTTCTTCCCAAGAAGGACGACCAAGGGTCTATCGGGTAAGTCTTTTCCGATACCAGCCTTTTTGAGGCCCAGCCGACCGGACCGCCCCCCCGGCCGGGAGCCGGGCCAGTCGTCAGAATTTCAAGAGCGCCTGCCTTGGCTGCGCTCGGGGAAGAAGCTCCTCCTCGGGGCGCGAGCCTCGGACTCAGCCGTTCGGAACAAAGCCGCCTCGGCCGAGCCACTCGCCCTGTTCGGACCTCGCCCGGAAACGCAGCGTGGTGAACTGTCGGTGGAAGTCTTGGCGCGTCCGTTCGACCATCGCTTCGGCATGGCGCCGCGCTCCCGGCCCCTCGCCGCGGCCATGGACCATTGCCGTCATCGCTTGTTGGGACTTCCAGATTGAAAAGGTGCTGAAGGTGCGGGGCGGGCGAAAAGCGGCCAGCGCCAACGTCGTCTCCGGATGATCCCGCACCTGCTCCTCGACGGGACGGCCCCATCGGGTGAAACGGAGCACTTGCGGCAGCTTCAAGCGTGCGACGGTCACCGCGACCACGGGATGGGAGGCGTCGAGTTCGTCGGGCTCCGCGGGAGGATCGTCGAACTCGGGAAAACGCCCCCAGCGGCGAAGCAGTTCGAGCCGCAGGTGCCAGCCCGTCGAAAGGATCCGGCCCAGCTCGCTGTTTTCGAGAAACTCGTCCAAGGCGGACTCCTCTTCCCAACAGGCGAAGACCGCGAGTTTCCGCAATTGCAGCCGCGCAGGCGAGAGGATGGGAGCGCCGAGTTTCATGGCCGACATGCACTCGGCGTGGTGAAGCCCGGCAATGCGGCCGCCGCAGGGAGGACGGGCGAAAACACGCAAGCTGGTCGCAGGGGTGGTGGTGGCCAAATGGTAGCTGAAGATGCGCATGGTTTTGAATCGTTTCGTCTTCAGAGCCGGGCGCTTGCGGGTGGCGCGGAACCGATCTGCGGCGCCGGACGCCCGTAGGCGAAGGCCGCGAGCCCCAGTCCGACATGGCCGACCGCCAGCCATGTCCAGGGAGCGCCGAAGCCCAGTAGGGTCGAGCCGCTGAGAAAAGCTCCGAGCCAAACCAAGCTTCCCACCACGAAGACCCAGGCCGCCGCAAAGGCGAACTCTTCGGGGAGGCGCTCCGGTCGCCCGAGCGCCCGTTTCAAAAGCAGGCAGCCGGTCGCGATCGCGATGAGCGTGGGAACTGCGAGCAGGATGACGACGGCGCTCAGTGGCATGGCGGGAGGGCTCTCGGAGGCGAAGGCAATCGAACGGAGGGCGGTCGGTCGAGTGCGAAGCATTTCCGGCTTCGGCGAAGCGCCGCATCGGTGATGCCGAGATCCGCTGCGCCTCAAGACGCAAGGGCGCCTTGAAAAATGGACCGGCATTCGGGAGAGCCTCGCCGGATGCCGGTTTTGGCTGGAACCTTGGACTGGGGCGTCGTTTCATAAGGCTTTATGCGCCGCCTTTTTCTGATCGCCGGGTTCATCGCCCTTCCCGCTGGGGCGGGCTTGTGGGCCCAGATGGCCCCGAGCGCGCCGGTCAAGGACTTCCGGGTGCCGCGCTTCGGAGACGAAGGCTTCACCCAGTGGGTGCTCCAAGGGGGCGAGGGGATCTACGACGGGCCCGAGCAGGTGCGGGTCAAGGACATGGCGCTGCGGGTCTACTCGGGAGACGAGCGGCTCGCGCTCGAGCTCAGCCTCGACAGCCCGGCCGCGACCATCCGCCTGCGGGAAAGCCGGGCCTTTTCGGAGGCGCCGATCAAGATCGTGGGCGCGAACTTCACCATCTCGGGAAGCGGGTGGACTTGGGAGGGCGAGGAGAAGGTCATCCAAGTGAAGTCCGACACGCGGGTCGAGTTTTCCCAGGCGCTCTCGGATTCCCTGGACCAAGCCTCCGCCTCGCGGGATGCGGCGGAACGGACCGTGATCACCAGCACGGGCCTGCGGCTGACGACTACGGAGGAGACTTATACCTTCGAGTTTACCCGGGACGTGAGCGTTCGGTCCGACCAGATGACCCTCCAAAGCAACGCCCTGATGGCGGTGGCGGATGCGCCTCGAGGCGAAGACGATGGCGTCGCGCCGGTGGCGCCGGAGGAGTTGGACTCGGTCCGGGTGGTCTACGCGCAGGACGAAGTCGTCATCCGGCAGAGCGGTCGCGAGATCCGGGCGGGCCACGCCGAGTTCTATCCGAGGGAAGACCGGGTGATCCTGAAGGAAGGCCCCGAAGTGCTCACGCCCGGCGCCTTCCTCAGCGGATCCGAGATGCGCAGCAGTGCGGGACTCATCGAGATCGAAGGCAAGGCGGGAGAAGGCCGCGCGCAGATGATCCTGACCGAGACCGGCGGGCTCGGCATCGCCGGGGGCGGCGCCCTGGCGGCCGAGACCATCGTGCTGGCCGACCGCATCCGGATGCGCGCGCTTCCGGAGGAGAACGAGTTCGCTTTCGAAGGTTCGGTCGAGGTGCTTTCCGGCGCCCTGCAAGTGAACTCGGAGCGCATGGTGATCCGTTCCGTCCGTGCGGCGGAAGACGGGGCGGAAACGGGCGGAGCCGACGGAGAGAGCCTGCGGGTCGGGGAGGTGCGGGAGATCCGTGCGACCGGATCGGTGGTGATCGACCAGTCCGGCCAGACCGCCCGGGCGGACGAAGTGGTCTTTTACCCGGGCCGGGAGCGGGCGGAGCTGAGCGGCAAGCCGCAGCTGACCAACGGCGAGGCCGTCCTCAAGGGCGAGCGGATCGATTTGAAGCCCGGTTCGGTCCTGGTTAGCGGAACGGCGGAGAATCCGGTGCTGGTCTCGCTGCCGGACCTGCCCGACCTGGGTTACCGTCCCGGCGCCGGGCCTTCCGCAGAGGCCGCAGTCGGCGAGGGGGAGGCGGCGCGCAAGGCCCTTCCCACCCGGGTGACGAGTCGGCGTCTGGAGATGATCGAAAATAAGGACCTGACGGTGTTCCGCTTCACCGACGATGTCACCGTCACGGGCACCAATCTGGAGGCGACGGCGCGCCG
>Ga0008833_1000492_pt1 | contig 37332 bp, 45 predicted proteins | sample HotLakConsoUCCLE_FD_62216 | JGI IMG/M metagenome (GOLD analysis project Ga0008833, IMG submission 62216) | Hypersaline microbial mat communities from Hot Lake, Washington, USA - Hot Lake Consortium UCC-LE | ecosystem: Environmental > Aquatic > Non-marine Saline and Alkaline > Hypersaline >... | reverse complement strand
CTTTTCAAGACGCGGATCGGTGACGACTTCATTGGGATCAGACATATTTCCACTCCGTTAGCGCCCTGAATGTTACAGATAAAACCGATCAAGGACTGTTGGACTGGATGTTGACACACAGGGTTTCGGGTCTTGAACCCGCTGAGGTCCTGCGCCTGGTGGATGAGGTGATCGTCGAGTTCGATGTGGGTTCGCATGGGACATTTCCCCCGAATAGTATGGGATCAAATGTCCGAAAGTTTAGCGCATGGGATGCTGAGGCGGGGCAGGGTCAGGGTGAAGGGCTTGAGATCGAGGGGACAAGAAGTCAAGGGGTCAAGGGGTCAAGAAGCGAAGGGCGAAGGGCGAAGGGCGCGAATCAAGTTTGGGGTGATGCTTTGCCCAGTTGTGTTTTACGACAGAGGATGCCTAGGCCAATCCAATGGCTAGTGCCAGGAGGCGGTTCAGTTCTACCAATTGAGGGTCGGTAAGGCGGCCGATTCGCGTGCCGACGCGTTTCGAGCGGATGGACATGATGCGATTGGACTGGATTTGCGATCTGGTTTGCAGGCCGTTCTCTGGCGTTGGATCAACTGTGAGCCGAAGCAGGGGTGCATCGCGAAGTGTGCTTGTTATGAGGGCAACAATCGTGCTTTCCGGCTGGCACTGGTTGATAGCGTTCCCCTGGATGACAACGGCAGGTCTCGGCTTGCCGAAATCACCGGGTGAGACGACCGTCACGATGTCGCCTCTTTCAATCATTCCTCCCATTCGCCGGCATGCTCGATTAGGTCCAGGGCCTCATTGTCTTCCGGCACGTTTTCGGTTTCCCGGACCTGGCGGGCTAGTTCCTGCTGAAAGCCCGGGCTATTGATATCGGGCACCCAAAGTTGGATTTGCCTCAATCCGCGAGCCCGAAGCCGGGCGCGATAGCGCTTGAACTTGTCGGTCGTCGGTGAAGATGGAGGCATGGCTCTCGATTTCCTGCTTGGGTGGGTAGCGATGATACCAGAATGGGGGAGGCGCGGAGGGGAGGGTGTGGGTTCAGGATCAAGGATCAAGGATCAAGGATCAAGGATCAAGGATCAAGGATCAAGGATCAAGGATCAAGGATCAAGGATCAGGGATCAGGGATCAGGGATCAGGGATCAGGGATCAGGGATCAGGGATCAGGGATCAAGGATCAAGGATCAAGGATCAAGGATCAAGGATCAAGGATCAAGGAGCAAGGAGCAAGGAGCAAGGAGCAAGGAGCAAGGAGCAAGGAGCAAGGAGCAAGGAGCAAGGAGCAAGGTGAGGGGAGAGGGATTAACACCAGGTCCCGGATCGGGGTCCGGGATGGCGCTTTGCGCCAGTTTCAGTCCTGGAGAGCCGGCGGAAGATCGGTCTGTCGGAAGTCTTCTCCCTTGAATAGCAGGGCCTCGCCAGTGGATTTCGCCAGGGCGTAGCTGAAAGAATCGCCGAAGTTAAGCTGGGCCGGGTGGCCGGTGCCCTTGCCGTAGGCCCGGTAGGCTTGACGCGCGATGCTGACTTGTTCGGAGGTGACTGGGCTGATAGCGATGTTGGCTTCGCGCACCAGGTCATCAAATGCACTGCTGGCGATGGCATTGCCTCCATGGTCGATCCGGATGGCGGTTTCGAGCCAGGTGGCGGCCGACATCTGGACAGAATCAGCCTGGGCCAGGGCCTTGGCGTAGCGTGCTGCATCGGGCTCGTTGAACAGAACGGCGAGTATGGCCGAGCTATCGACGATCATTTGGGTAGCCCGTGTTCGTCGTAAAGCAGATCGGCGTGGTCTTCGGAGCGCGGCGTTTCCGGGAGATGCTCGGCGCAGCGGCGGCCGATGTCGAGCAGGCGTTGGGGCAGATCCGCCCGTCGCCGCTGCGCGCGTTCGTGCTCAAGCCTGGCGCGCAGCGCCAGCTTGACGACATCGGTGATTTTCAGCCCGGTTTCTGCTGCCAGTTCACGGGCCAGACGGTCGGTTTCTTCATCCTTGATGCTGATTGCCATATTCCACCTTTATACCTTGTTGTGGCGTAAATCTAGAATATTGGTTGTTTGGTCAGGCTGTCAACTGCTCCGATAGATTTTTATGGGGGCTTGCTTGGGTGGGGATTTAGGTTGCGCTTTGAGGGCAAAAGGATCAAGGATCAAGGATCAAGGATCAAGGATCAAGGATCAAGGATCAAGGATCAAGGATCAAGGATCAGGGCTCAAGGATAGGGCTCAAGGATAGGGCTCAAGGATAGGGCTCGAGGATTGCGGAGAAACGTTTCTACTTGTGAAGAAGACTTGTGATTGACGATCTGATTGATCTGGTGCGCTCGATTTATGGCGAGGGGTTTGTGCCTTTGCACCGGCCGGTCTTTGCCGGGACAGAGCGTGAGGATCTGGTGGCGTGTATCGATTCGAACTTTGTCTCGTCGGTCGGGGCGCAGGTGGTCGAGATGGAGCAACGTGTCGCCGCGTTCGCCGGCGCGGCCCACGGTGTTGCCGTTGTCAACGGCACGAATGCGCTCCAGGTCGCGCTTCGGCTGGTCGGCGTGGAGCGTGATTGCGAGGTGATCACCCAGGCGTTGACCTTTGTCGCTACCTGCAACGCCATGGCTTATCTTGGCGCGCGACCGGTCTTCGTCGACGTGGATCGATCGACGCTCGGATTGAGTCCGGACGCACTGTCTCGTTTTCTCGAAGCGACTGGCGTGCGCCGGGATGGCCAGTGTTACAACCGTGAGAGCGGACGGCGGATCGCCGCCTGCCAGCCCATGCACACCTTTGGCCATCCAGCGCGCATCGATGAAATTTCGGAAATCTGCGGCGACTGGGGAATTCCGCTGGTCGAAGACGCGGCCGAGTCACTCGGGAGCTATTACAGGGGCCAGCACACCGGTACCTTCGGAAGGGTCGGGGTGTTCAGCTTCAACGGCAACAAGATCGTAACGACTGGTGGCGGCGGCATGATCGTGACCGATGACGCGGCGCTGGCCGCACAGGCCAAGCACCTGACGACCACGGCCAAGGTCGACCACCCCTATGAGTATGTCCACGACCAGCTCGGATACAACTTCCGCATGCCCAATCTCAACGCGACGCTGGGCTGTGCGCAAATGGAACAACTCCCCGGCTTCCTCGCAACCAAACGGGAAATCGCCGGGCGCTACGCGGAATTCTGCGCCGAACACGGCCTGGAATTCGTCCACGAGCCCGAACACGCGCGCTCCAACTACTGGCTGAACGCGATTGTTCTCGAAAACCGAAAAGCACGCGACGCCTTCCTCCAAGCAACCAACGACCAGGGAATCATGACCCGTCCGATCTGGCGACTGATGAACGAGCTGCCGATGTATGCGGATTGCCAGCGCGACGGACTGGAGGTTTCGAAGTGGTTGGAAGATAGGGTGGTGAATTTGCCGTCATCCGTTCCCTGAGGGAACAGGAACAAGGAACAAGGAACAAGGAACAAGGAACAAGGAACAAGGAAAACAAGGTCAAGGGGCTAAGAGGCTAAGGGGCAAAGGGGTGTGAACTTTCGCACATGGTGTAGTGCGAAAACTACACTCATGTTATGCTGACGATCAGGCAAACAGAGACGTTTCGACGGTGGGAGCGCAGGCTCCGTGACCAACGTGCCAAGGCGTTGATCGCGGCGCGGATTTTCCGGCTTGCTAATGGGCTGCCGGGTGACGTGAAGTCAGTTGGAAGCGGTGTCAGCGAGTTGCGAGTCCATTTAGGGCCGGGCTATCGAATCTACTTCAAAAAGGTTGGTAACGAAATTGTCGTCTTGCTATGTGGTGGTGACAATAGATCGCAGGCGCGAGATATCGAGGAGGCGAAGCAATTGGCATCTGATTTGGGTGGCTTATGACTGAGCAATTTCATGAATATGATCCAGCTAGTGCTCTCGAGAGTGAAGAAGCCATTGCTGTATTTCTGGCCGACGCTCTTGAAACCGGCGATTCAGGTTACGTGGCCAAGGCGTTAGGCGTCGTGGCTCGTGCCAAGGGAATGACTGAACTTGCTCGCCAGACTGGACTTTCTCGTGAGCAGCTGTATCGTTCCTTCAGCGAGCGCGGAAACCCGACTCTCAAAACACTTTTGGCCGTCACCCGCGCGCTTGGCGTTGATCTGACAGCGCGTCCACATGATGTAGTGGAGCGGTGAGGTCCAAGGAGCAAGGAGCAAGGAGCAAGGAGCAAGGAGCAAGGAGCAAGGAGCAAGGAGCAAGGAGCAAGGAGCAGGGGTGAAGGGCGAAGTTGGGTCTTGCGTTTCATGATATCGTGATATCATTTTGGGGCTTGGAAATTGGAGAAGCCTGTGGCCCAGTTTGTTGTTCGAAATCTTGATGACGATGTCAAAGCTGCGCTTAAGCGGCGTGCTCGTGCGCATGGTTGGAGTATGGAGGAAGAGGTGCGCCGGATTCTGCGCCGGGCTGTGAATGAGACGCCTGCAGAGTCAACGGGTCTCGGAACGAAAATTTCCGCACGGTTTTCCGATGTCGGACTGGATCAGCCGCTATCGGAGGTCCGTGGCCAGGAAATTGAACCGATGGCGCTGGACGATTGATCATCCTGGATACCAACGTCTTGTCCGAGCTGATGCAGCGGCGACCGAACCCGGCTGTGATCGAATGGTTGGATACGCAGGCATCAGAATCGGTTTTCATTACCAGCATCACTCTCTTCGAGTCGCGCTACGGGCTCGCTGTACTGCCCGATTGCAGTCGAAAGACCCGATTGACGCAGCGGCTTGACAGCGTGATCAACGAAGATTTCGAACGCCGCGTTCTGACATTCGACTTCCAGTCTGCTAGATGCACCGCCAACCTGGCCGCGGAACGCAAGCGCCAGGGCCAGCCAGTTGATATCCGAGATACCTTCATCGCCGGAATCGCGATCGCACACGGAGCCGCACTTGCCACTCGCAACACCCGTCACTTCGCCGATCTGCCAGTACCGGTGGTCGATCCGTGGGGATGAGGGAAGGGCGAAGACCAGGGGGGTGAACGGGAGAACGATTGAAGGGACAAGGGAGAAAGGGAGAAAGGGAAGGGGGCTTGAAGGTCGGATAAATGAAAAACTTGGGTGAGGTATAGTGTAGCCTCTTTTCTGGTGGAAATTTGCGGGGCGTGACTACAAATGCCTTCGGTTCGAGAGTTCAAGGCCCATTTATCGCGCTATCTTTCAGAGGTTCGGTCTGGTCGAATCTTGGAGATTACCCGGCATCGGCGGCCTATAGCGCGGGTCATTGGTATTCCGGATGATGCGGGCGACAGCTTGGCGGCAATGATTGCTGCCGGAGAAGCCGATTGGAAAGGGGGCAAGCCGTCCGGAAGTCAAGTTCGGTTGAGCGAGCAAGCAGGGCCGATCTCTGATTTGGTGCTGAAAGAACGGGAATGATCCTCTTTTGCGAAACCTCGGCACTTGTCAAGCTTTATGTGACCGAGGATGGCTACGAGGCAGTCAATTCTGCAACCGCTGAAGCGGAATGCGTCGCTGTATCTCGTCTGGCCTGGGCTGAACTGCATGCGGCTCTAGCCCGTCGAGGACGCGAGGCACCTCAGGATCAGTCGGCGCTAGAGCAAGTCAAACATTGTTTCGCCAAGGATTGGGCCCGGTTCTTTGTCGTTGAGGTCAATCAAAAAGTGGTCGAGACAGCTGGCGAATACTCTGACGCATTCAGTCTTCCCGCAGATGACTCAGTGCAGCTCGCAAGTGCTATCCGTCTGCGCGATCGAGTCGGAACATCAGTGGTTTTTGCCTGTTTTGACAGACGGCTGAATCAAGCGGCACGGTTGCTGGGGTTGGAGTGTCTGGAAGAGGTAGGGTGAAGGGGACAAGGGGTGAAGGGCTGAAGGGGCGAACGAGCTGGCGAAATGTTGGGGCTCAAGGTTATGGCGATGAGATTCGAGGATCTGGAGGTTTGGAAGGGACGAGTGATAGCAGGAGAAAGGAGAAAGGAGCAAGGTGCAAGGTGCAAGGAGCAAGGAGCAAGGAGCAAGGAGCAGGTGCAGGGCAAGGAGCATGGGTCAAGGGCGAAGGGCGAAGGGCGAAGGGCGAAGGGCGAAGGGCGAAGGGTAAAAGGTAAAACATGAGATTTGAAGATCTAGATGTTTGGCAGATGTCGGCGAGATTGGCGTCTCAAATCTACAAATCGACGGCTGCGCTCAAGGACTGGGGTTTTCGCGATCAGATCACCAGAGCAGCTCTGTCAATATCAAGCAATATCGCTGAGGGCTTCGAGCGCGGTTCCCATCGCGATTGCGCGAGGTTCCTGTCAATCGCGAAAGGTTCTTGCGGTGAGCTAAGGTCGCAACTCTATATCGGGCAGGAAATCGGGTATCTTCCGCAAGATCAAGTCAAAACGTGGATTTCTGCGTCGGAATCAATTTCTCGCATGCTGTCTGCGTTGATCAAGAAGCGCAGGGAATACGCTGACCAAATTTCAGACGATCAGGGCAGCTATGAGAGCGATAGCGTTTCCTGAGCCCTTCACCCTGAGCCCTTCGCCAGCTTTTCCATGAAAATAGCCCTTTTTGCCCCCTCCGATGCCTACCTGTTCAATTTTCGGGGTGCGCTGGCGGCGGCTTTGCATGAGGCGGGGCATGAGGTGTTGATGGTGGCGCCACCGGGGCCGTTCGGAGCAAGGTTCGAGGCGCTCGGGTATCGCTGGTGTCCAGCACCGATGGAGCGGGCCGGCATGAATCCGGTGAAGGAAGTCCGGTTGATCGCCTGGTTGTATCGGCTCTTTCGGCGCGAGCGCGTGGATCTGGTCCATGGTTTCATTATCAAGGGCGCGGTGTACGGGGCTCTGTCCGGCCGCCTGGCCGGCGTGTCGGGGCGGGTGGCATCGATTACCGGGATGGGTTACCTGTTCCTGCATGACAGCGTTCTCAATCGCTGTCTGCGGGCCGTCGTAAAGGGGCTTTTCAGACTGGCTTTCTCCGGACGATCCGTTCGGGTCGTCGTGCAGAATCGTGATGATCTGGCGCTGTTCCGGGATCAGGGCCTGGTCCGCCTGGAGAATCTGGAAATGGTGCCGGGTTCGGGCGTCGACTGCGAGCGGTTCGCTCCGGACACTGCCGCTGTTGACGACGAAGTAACTGGTGGCGTTGGCTCCGGTCGCGGTGACTCCTTTCGAGTCCTGCTTCCGGCCCGCCTCTTGTGGCACAAAGGGCTGGCGGAATATCTCGAAGCGTCGCGCTGTCTCAAGTCCGAGGGTCGGTCGGTCGACTGCCTCCTGGCCGGTGAGCCCGATGACAGTAACCCTACGTCGGTCCCGCAGGCGGAGGTCGAGCAGTGGTCCAGCGATGGCCTGATCCACTGGCTCGGTTTTGTCGAGGACATGCCGTCGCTCTACCGTAGCGTGGATGTCGTCGTCCTGCCATCCTATGGAGAAGGCCTGCCCAAGGTGCTGGTGGAAGGTGCCGCGGCCGCCTTGCCCCTCGTGACCACCAATGTGCCGGGCTGCCGGGAAGTCGTCACGGATGGAGAAGATGGCTTGCTCGTGCCCCCCAGGAATTCAAAGGCGCTTGCAGCGGCGATCGCCCGTCTGCAGGATGATCCGGCTCTCCGGCGCCGTTTGGGGAAGGCGGCGCGCGACAAGGCTCTGGCCAGGTTCGATGCGCGCATCGTGATTCAGGACTTTTTCAGGATTTACGCTGACCTGATTCCCGGGTTTGCCGCGGGCCCGGTGACAAGATCGCAGCCAGCGCAATGAATGTCCCCGGGGCGGACGATGGCGCCCGGTTGACCTGGCTGGCACGTCATCGGCTCTGGCCGGTCGTGGGTTTCCTGGCACAGCGCGGTGATCTCACGGAAAGACTGAGCACGCTTGCCGAGCCCCTGGCCCGGCGCCAGCGGGCTGCCATGCGAGCCCAGACGGACGAAGATCGACGGGTCGTGAACGATCTGGTGGCCTCGGGGGCGTCGATACTGGTGCTCAAGGGCGCGCTTCTGGCGCAGACGGTGTATCCGACGCCGGAGTGCCGTTTCCGAACCGATCTTGATCTGCTGGCCGATCCCGATCATGTTCCAGCGGTCGAGGGCCGGCTTCGCTGCCTGGGCTACTATCCGCCCGAGGGTGCCCAGAGCGCGATGCCGATGCGCCAGTCGCAGTGGACCCGGTCGGTCGAAGACCGGTTCTTTTCTGTTGATCTGCATTGGGATCTGCGCAATCACCCCGCGCTTCAGGGCCGTTTCGGTTTTTCCGAACTGCTGGCTTCCAGTCAGCCGCTGCCGGGGCTGTGTGAACAGGCGCTCGGTCTGGGCTTTCCGCACGCGCTACTGAATGCGAGCATGCATTATTTCAACGACTATGCCGACGAGCGGCCGCAGCAGTGGCTTCTGGACAAGGATCTGCTCTGGCGGGCGATGACGCCGGAACAGCGGCAGCAAACCTCCGAGCTTGCTTGCGAGAAGGGTCTGGCGGGCCTGCTTGCCGAAAGCCTGAACCTTGCCCGGGACGCATTCGGCACACCGGTCGACGAAGCGGCAATCAGCCGACTTCGGCAGGCCGGTCAGCACGAATGGACAACCGGTCTGGTCAAAGCGAACAGGAAGCGGGTGACTGCCTACTGGTTCGCGTTGCGAAGCGAGCCGGGACTGAGCAGGAAGTTCAAGCGGATCATGACGGGACTCTTCCCGCCATCGAGCTATGTCCGAAAGCTCTATCCGGAAGGCTCCCGGTTTGGTCTCGTCGGGCTCTACGTGCGCCGGATCGCGGGCAGTATGAAGCAAAGTCATCGATAAGCCAAATACGGCCCATTTCCATCACGGATATGTGTTTCATTTCAATGCCGCGAGTCTGAAACAATGCCTAACAAAGTAATGGTGATTTCTGTCCACCCCGACGATGAGACATTGGGCTGTGGCGGTACTCTATTGAGGCATCTGGCTGAGGGTGATGAGGTGCTGTGCTTGCACGTGACCGATGGCAATGCACATCAGCAGGAATTGATTCCTCAGATCGAAAGCCAATTCGGTTTTTCGAGTCTCTCGTTGGGGTTCCCGGAGATCGTCCTGGATGACGTCTCATTGAGTCAGATAATCCCTCCGCTAAGCAACGCATTGCGGGATTTCCAGCCAGGTATCGTTTACTTGCCGAATCGCAGTGATCCTCACTCTGATCATCGCAGGACATTCGATGCCTGCCAGACTTGCATCAAGAGTTTCAGATACCCGTTCCTCAGGAAAGTCCTTATGATGGAGGTTATATCGGAAACGGATTTTGCTCCACCGTTGCCCGAAAATGCATTCATACCCAATGTCTTCGTCGATATAACTGATTTCATGGAGCGGAAACTCGAGATCCTTCAGCTGTTTTCGGAAGAACTACTGGAATTCCCGCAAACAAGGAGCGTCGATACCATGAGGGCCTACAATCGTTACCGTGGCAGTCAGATCAATACTGCCTATGCGGAGTCCTTCATGCTCCTCAAGGAGACGATTGTCTGACCATGGAAAGAACCCGAATTGTGTTTATCGGTGGAATGACCGACGGGAAGGTCATCTACGACTATCTGAATACAAATCGACACGTCGAAGTCGGTCTCGTTGTCACCTATCCAGATGGAAGCGAGAAACCCCGGCACGTGGACTTCCCAAGCGAGGACAAGGTCATCAAGAGTGGGACTGCGAATGGTGCGCTCGAAGCGATCAGCCGGTATTCCCCCGACCTGATTTTCGTGGCCGGGTGGTCGGAATTGCTGAATGAGGAACTACTGGATTGCGCTCGCAACGGCGTCATCGGATTTCATCCGTCGAAGTTGCCGATGGATAGAGGCAGATCAGTCCTGGCCTGGCAGATAGAGGAAGGCTATACCGAAACCGCGGTTTCGATGTTCTACTACACGGATATCCCGGATGGCGGTGACATAATTGCTCAGGAGCGCATCTCGATTGAAGAAAACGACTATGTGAATGACGTTCTCGATAAAGTCGATGAGGCTTGCTTCAGTCTGATGCGCGCCTATTTCCCGCTCATCAGAGCCGGAAAGGCTCCACGCAGACCGCAGCATATCAACGAAGGGAATTTCAGGCGACTGAGAACAAACAGGGATTCGCAAATTGACTGGGGGCGAAACAAGGAATTCATCTTCAACAAGATCAGAGCGATTTCAAAGCCATATCCGGCAGCCGAGGCGTGGATCGGTGAGAAGAAATTCAGGATTTTCAAGGCAGAGATGGTAGAGACCTTTCCTTACTGTCAGGACGCCGAAAACGGTTCAATTGTGGCAAGCTTCCACGACGGGACTTTTCTGGTCAAGTGCCGAAACGGATTTATCCGGGTTCTGGACTTCGAGTTGAACGAATCAGGCCTCCAATCGAATTCTTGATCACTGCGGCTCATGCCTGGTCTTTGGCGTTATCTGTGTAGCCGCCTGCGCCACGCAGCGACAGGTCCTTGCCGCCTCCCGGCCCCATTGAGCTGGCGGATGCTGGTCGCCGACGGGCCAACCAGGATTCAGCGAGCGATTCTCAAGGAGTATCTGACGACCGGCAATACGTTCGCGCGTCTGTTCGATCTGGCGGTGGTGCTTGTATTCTGGCCCTGGCGATCAACCCTTTCGGCCTGGCGACTTACGCGAAGCGTTGGCCGCCAGATAACAGACGTCCGTTTGCTGTCGGTCCAGTTCTTTCAGCAGATCGGGCTCGCCTGGTTCCACGGTATCAGTCCGACCATGTACTACCAGATGGGAATCGCCACGAGTCAGTCTCGCCATCGGCCAATCAGTTGGCTACAGGACGGGCACGCCGGGCTGCTGTCGCGCGTGTTCCGTGCCGACAAGCGATTGATCGAGATCAACGACAAAGCGCTTTTCGGTCGAATCATGGCATCTGCCGGAATCCCGTACCCCAAGACTGAAGCCCTTGATTCGGGCGAAAGCAACGCCGATAAAGTTCGCCAACTACTGAGTGAAAATAATGAGCTCTTCCTGAAGCCGAGAATCGGGGACCGCGGGCAGGATGCTTTCGCGCTGGTCAAATCAACCAACGAAGGATGGTCTATCCTTTCGTGCGTTCCGCCGCCGGATAGTTCTGCTCCTGTTGTTGATGAGGAAACGCTCATTGCGCACATCCAGAGCAAATCCGCTGAAGGTGGGTGGTTGGCGCAGCAACGATTGCAGAATGCCCCTCTATTGGCCGATATTTTCGGGACTGGAGTTGTGAGTGTCCGAATCGTTTCGGGTCGCAGCACTCGGAGATTTTCGATTCTGGGAGTCTTTGTGTTTTTCCCGGCAGCTGGACAGCTGGTGTCGCAGCGCGGCCTGAATGCCGGTGTTGATCGCTGTTCAGGGATTATGGGGAAAGTCTTCAGTTATGGCGTGAGCCAGGCTACGTATAGTCGCAACCCTTATACCGGCAAGCAGGTAGAGGGCGTTCGTTTGCCCCATTGGGAGGAGTGTCTCAGTATGGTGAAGAAGGCGCATGACTACATGCCGAGTTTTCCATTTATTGGCTGGGATATAGCAATTTGCCCAACTGGACCAATGATGCTCGAGGCCAATGGGAATTTTGCGGTTGCTGGCCTGCAAAGGGCACTATGCCGGCCTCTGATTGACTGCGAATTTCTCGCAATTTTCAACGACTGGAGACAACAGCATCGGAGTGTCCAGACATGAGCATGCTCAGTCTGATCGGCCGGTCGGAGCCCCTGTTCACGCCCGACATCGCTGCTCACGAACCGGAATTGTCCGAGCAAGTGGCCTCCTCACGCTTTCTGGTCATCGGAGGGGCCGGATCGATCGGGCAGGCCGTTGCGCGCGAGATCTTCAAGCGAAATCCCCGCACGCTGCATGTGGTGGATATCTCGGAAAACAACATGGTCGAGCTGGTTCGCGACCTGCGCTCGACGCTGGGCTACATCGACGGTGATTTCAGGACTTTCGCAATCGATTGCGGCAGTCGAGAGTTCGCGGCTTTGTTGTCCGCAGAAAAGCATTATGACTACGTTCTCAATCTGTCGGCCCTCAAGCACGTCCGGTCGGAAAAGGACCCGTTCACGCTGATGCGGATGATCGAGGTCAACATTCTCAATACGATTTCTACAATTGAACAGAGTCGCGAGGCCGGCGCGCAGAAGTACTTCTGCGTGTCCACCGACAAGGCGGCCAATCCGGTCAACATGATGGGCGCGAGCAAACGCATCATGGAGATGTTCCTGATGCGCGAGAGCGAGTCGATTCCGATTTCGACGGCTCGATTCGCCAACGTCGCGTTTTCCGACGGGTCGCTGCTGCACGGCTTCAATCAGCGCTTCGCCAAGCGCCAGCCGATTTCCGCGCCCAACGACGTGAGGCGCTATTTCGTGACGCCGCAGGAATCCGGTGAGCTGTGTCTGAGCTCCTGTCTACTCGGTGGCAATCGGGACATCTTCTTCCCGAAGCTCTCCGATGCGCTGCATCTGACGCGGTTCTCCGACATCGCGGTACGCTATCTCGAGGGTCTGGGTTACGAGCCCTACGAGTGCGACAGTGAGGAAGAAGCCCGCGGCCGAGCCTCCGAGTTGATCTTGCAGCAGAAGTGGCCGGTCTATTTCTTCACGAGCGACACGACCGGCGAGAAGGATTTCGAGGAATTCTTCATTCCCGGGCAGGATCTCGACCTCGACCGTTTCGAGACCATCGGCGTGATCCGTAATCCGGCCGACTACGACATCGAAGTGATGGAGTTCTTCCTGTCCGAGATGGCACGTCTGCGTTCTCAGGGCCGCTGGGACAAACCCGAGATCGTGGCGCTTTTCAATCGCACGCTCCCCGAGTTTCGCCACAAGGAAACCGGCAAGTACCTCGATGCTCGCATGTGATGCCCCTTTGATCCGAGTCAAGTGAAATTTCTTCTCCACATCGGTAGCCCGAAAGCCGGCAGCTCGTTTCTGCAGACTCTCTGCGCTCGCTCGAGGGCAGAGCTTGCAGCGCAGGGAATCCACTTTCCGCCTGGGACACCCTATGATGAAGGCTGCATGCAGGAAGGGCGCATTTCGGCCGGCAACGCGCTGCATCTGGCAAGGTTTCTGGGCGACGGCCAATGGACCGAAGCCGAGCGCTGGTTGGGTGCGGCGGCCAGCGCGGCGCGCGAGCGGCAGTGCAACCGCGTGCTGCTGTCGAGCGAGTGGCTTCTCTCTGCCCTGGCTCGCGAAGACGGACTGACCCACCTGTCGGCCTGTCTTGAGCGACTGGGTGGCCACGAACTCGAGCTGCTCCTGGTTCTCCGCGATCCCGCCGGGCAGTTGATTTCCCTGTACAAGCACCGAGCAAAGGCCGGCACATGCGGGCCGATTGATCTGTGGGTGGAAGATGGCTATGACCTTCCGGAGCGTTTGGAGGGTCTTCGGCGTCAGGTCGAATCCAGCAATGTCCCACTGGTGGTGCGGGCCTATGGCAAAGAGAGAGGGTCTCTCGCGAAACTGTTCTTCGAGGACTGGCTGGATGTAGCGGTGCCGGAGGCCTCGAACGGCCTGGTGGTCAATCCGTCCTTGAGTCTCTCGGAACTCGTTCTTCTGCGACGGCTCCAGGCCCTGCATCCCGGGCTGGTTCCGTATCTGTATGAGCGACTTGTTGCCGTCGAGCCGTCCATGAAGCGCGAGGGGCAGTCGATGCAGGATCATGCGCGACGGGTGGCGGCGCATGCGGTGTCGAGCCACTTTGACGAGTGGCGGTACTGGAACAGGTCACTACCGGAAGACGAGCGCTTCACGCTTCCGGAACCCGTCGAGCGCCCCGGGCCCGAGCCGGCTCAGCTTGAATTGTCGGCAACCCAGCTGTGGGTCGTCATGGAACTGTTGGCCGATGCCGTGAGATGGCCGTTTCGGATGCAGTTATTCTGGAGCTGGCGCCTGCGGCCCCTCCTTGCCCGCATGAAGCGGCTCCTTTTGCCCTGGCATACAAGAAGATGACGCCGCATGGCCCGAACCCCGGCACCCCGATCAGCGAAAACGGACTGTCAACGCACCCGGTTCCGCTGCCGGAGACGATAACCGAGGAGCAGCTTGCGAGAGCGGCCCAGCGTCCGCTTCCGGTCATCGGTACGGTATCGCGCGTCCTGCTGATGTGTGCCAGAGAGTCGTTGACCGAAGATCAGGCCCGGCATCTGCGCGATCTGTGTTGCAGTATCGAGGACTGGTCCGGTTTCGTCTCACAGGCCGAGTTTCGGCTGATCGTGGCGCTGGTCTACCGCCATTTTTCGCGCCTACCGGCCGGGACCGCTCCCGCAGAGGTGATGAGCCAGCTCAAAATTAGAGCTCGGCGCGTAACCTTCCGGAATCTGGGGATGGTCGCGGTCCACCACCGGCTGGTTCGCGATGTGCTGGATCCAATGGGCGTCCCGCACGTGTTCTTCAAGGGGCCCAGTCTTGCCTATCGATACTACAACGAGCCGGGCGCCCGCCAATTTCGAGACATCGACTTGTTGATCCCGCGGCGTCATATGGTGGTCGTGGGCCAGCGTCTGCGTGAGGCTGGGTTCGAAAGCTATCCGTCGCCGCAATGGGCGAGCGACGACGCGTTGGCTTTCCTGCAGCGATTCGTGGGGATGATGGACTGGGTTGCACCGGAGGGGGTGCTGGTCGAGATGCCGAGTTCGCTGGACGGAGAATGGGATCGTTTGCCGACCGATGAGGTCATCGCGCAGGCAGAAACCGCTACGATCGGTGATTTGACTGTCCCGGTGATACGTGACGACGATTTCCTCTGTTACCTGTGCAAGCACCACACCCGCCACCATTGGGCTCGCCTGCATTGGATTTCAGACCTCAACGCCATCGTGTCGCGTCCAGGCTTTGACCTTGCGGCCGCACGTGCCAGGGCGCGAGAAAGAGGGCTTGAGCGCACGGTCGAGGCCGCCCTGGCCATTCAGAGGGCCACGGCGGAGTCCGAACCCTGGACAGCCGAGTTCACCGATCCGTTCGCGCACGAACTGTTCCGCCACTGTCTGACGAATCTTGAAGGCGACTTCGAGCAGGAGTTGGCGTTGCGCGCGGCCTTCCCGGCCACCAGTATCGGTGTCGATCCATCGCGACGTCGTCGGCACCACTGGATACAACGCAACCTGCATCGATTCCGACCCGACCGGGAGGACTTCGAACATCTTCCCCTCCCGCGTCGCTGGCACTGGCTCTACTACCTGCTTCGGCCATTTCTCTGGGGGATGAGGAAGCTGCGAAAGGGAACCTACTCAGACGGCGATGAGCGATGTAAAGGGGGCGCGCGGTGAATCCTCGGCCCTTGAAGCGGAAATTGCTTGAGCCAATGCAGACGGTTCGGCGGGTCTTCCCGATTCTCTGGGCCAGTGCGCCCGGATGGACAGTGGTGGCTCTGGTGCTGCTGGTGCTGGAAATTTTCTTCGGTCTCCTGACCCTCTATCTCATCAAGAGCCTGGTCGACGCGATCACCACGATGCTTGGAACCGATGTCCAGGCGGTGGACTTGCGTGGGGTGCTGTTCCAGGTGGCGTGGTTCGGCGGGGCGACTCTGGCCTACCTGGTCACTCGAGCGGCATCCGGTCTGGCCCGGGAAGCGCAGGGGATGTGGGTTGCCGATTACGTCGATCGAATGATTCATAGCCGGGCGGTCACGGCCGATCTGGCTTTCTACGAAAGTCCGGCCTACTTCGACACCCTGCAGCGTGCCAAGCAGGCTGGCAATCAGCGCCCTGCGCAGGTGACCGCCAACATCCTGATGTTGGGCAAGAATCTGATCATGCTGGCCGCGATCACGGTGCTGCTCGCGTCGATCAACTGGCTGTTGCTGCCGATTCTGCTGATCGCGATCCTGCCCGCATTGCTCGTGCGGGTGTACTTCACCCGGAAACTCTACGACTGGCGGCGCCGCCGCACACCTATGGAACGTCGTGCCGGATACCTGGACTGGCTGATGACGACGGACATCAACGCCAAGGAATTGCGCATGAACCTGCTTGGGGGGTTCCTGCGCAACCAGTACTCGGAGCTCCGAAGCACTATCCGTCGCGAGAATCTCAGGATCAGCAAGCAGCGGACTACTGTCGAATTGATCGTTTCGACGGTCGCCACCCTGGTATTTTTCGTTGCGCTGGGCTATCTGGCCATTGAGACGGCACAGGGCCGGAACAGCGTAGGCGACCTCGTCCTTTTCCTCCTGGTTTTCCAGCGCGCACAGGCCACGGGCCAGGAAGTCGTTGGACAGATTTCCCGGTTCTACGAGGATCACCTCTACATCGGGCTTCTGTTCGAATTCCTGGAGGTCAGGCCGACCGTCGCCAGCCCCTCGGAACCCGAACCAGTGCCCGAGAAGCTTGGTGACGGGGTTCGGATCGAAAACGTGTCGTTTACTTATCCGGGCTGCTCGGATACCGTTCTGAGCGAGGTCGATCTGCACATTCCCCCGGGAAAGGTCGTCGCGCTTGTCGGTGCCAATGGGTCGGGGAAGACATCGCTGATCAAGCTTCTGGTACGTCTGTATGACCCGACGGTCGGTCGCGTTCTGGTCGATGGTCGCGACGCAAGGGAATTCGATCTTGAGGAGTACCGACGCCTTTACAGCGTGATTTTCCAGGATTTCAGCCGCTACGCCGCCAGCGTCCGGGAAAATATCCGGTTCGGTGATATCCGGCTTCCTGCGGACACGCCCGAAGTCGCCGATGCGGCCCGTCGAGCTGGCGCTGAAGACTTTGTCGAACGGCTTCCGAGAGGTTACGATACGTTGCTGGGCCGGATGTTCGAGGGCGGGCAGGAGTTGAGTGTGGGACAATGGCAGAAGATTGCCCTGGCGCGATCTTTCATGAATCGCTCGCAGGTCATCATTCTCGATGAGCCGACCAGCGCGATCGATCCGAACGCGGAATTCGAATTGTTCGAGAACTTCCGGGAGAGAATCGGGGGGCGATCGGCCCTCGTGATCAGCCATCGGCTCTCCACGATCAGGATGGCCGATTATATCTACGTCCTGGAACGGGGGCGAATCACGGAAAGTGGAACCCACGAAGAATTGATGGATCGTCAAGGCACCTATTGGACGTCGTTCTCGCGGCAAGGGAAGTACTACTTGCGTTCTCGGTCCGAGAGCCTTGGCTGAAAAGGGGAATTACCTGATATGGCTTTTTTCTATCAAGTTTATGGACTGAAACTGAAGTCCGACCTCGAACTGCCCGAGCTCGTCCCGATTGCTGATCAGGCGGTCGACTTCTCCATTTCTTTGGGGCCTGTTCCTGAAGCGCTTTCGGATTCTCGGGCCTTTGGTTCCTGGGCAGACTACCTCGATACGAGCTGCTTGTTCCGGATCGACAATATCGGTCGATATCTGATCGAAGATGGACGGTCGATTACCGTTGAACCCTGCGGGCCCTCGGAAACAGATCACGGCGCCGCAGCGGCTCTTTCCGACGTCCGGCTCTACCTGCTTGGAAGTGCCCTGGCTGCTCTGCTGCATCAGCGCGGCCTTCTTCCTCTGCACGTCAGCGCGGTGTTGGCCGATAGCGGGGTCTGGGCGTTCACCGGGCCTTCGGGAGCTGGAAAGTCCACGGTCGCTGGATGGCTGTCCCAGGATGCAGGATTGCCCCTGATCTCGGACGATGTGTCCGTCGTCAGCGCCCAGAACAATTCGATTCGGCTTTTCCCGGGTCCGAGAAAGCTGAAACTCTGGGACGATGCGGTCGATTTTCTCAAGCTTGAAAAGCGTCGTCTGGTTCAGGATCTCAGCAATACACCGAAGTTCCAGCTTTACCTTCCTGATGACACGCCCGGCCATCAATTCGGAATGACCGGACTGATCATGCTCGAGCGGGCTGAACCGGGCGAACGCGCCGAATTGATTCCCGTTACCGGTATCGACCGTTTCAGATGCTGTTGCCAAGCGGTCTATCGGCACTACATGGCGCGATGGTTTCGAACGAAGGCGGATTACGTCAGGGACGTATTTCAGCTATCCGAGGCGATACAGGTCTACCGGCTTCGGCGGCCCTGGTCGCTTGAGCAGCTCGGCCACGAGGGGAATCCCCTTGTGGATCTCCTGTTGACGGACAAAGAGGAAGCGGTGTCGCGATGAGGCAAGCGCCGGATCAATCGAGTGATCCAACGCTCGAAGTCCTGGATTGCGAAGCCGTGTTCGACTTTGACGCTCCCTGGCCGGTCCAGCGCTTCAACAAGCCTGACGACCACGTTCCGGAAGTAGATGAGAGCTTTCGCTTCGTCGAAAAGGTGGCACGACCGATCCTCGCCGGCTTCATGCACAACCGTCGAGTCTACGTCCACGGCCCGCACGGGAGCGGAAAATCGTCCCATATCGAGCAGATCGCGGCGAGGCTGAACTGGGGCTGCGTCCGCGTCAATCTTGATGGCCACGTGACGCGAGCCGACCTGGTCGGTCGCGACATGATCGTGCTCCGTGACGGTCAGCAAGTCACTGAATTCGTTCCCGGCATCCTGGTCTGGGCGCTGGAACGGCCGGTGGCCGTTATTTTCGACGAATTCGATGCCGGCCGACCGGATGTGATGTTCGTGATCCAGCGTGTTCTCGAGTCCGACGGCAAGCTGACCCTGCTCGATCAGAATCGAGTGATTACACCCCACCCGTATTTTCGCCTCTTCGCGACGGCCAACACGGCCGGCCAGGGCGATTCCAGCGGTTTGTACGCCGGCACCCAGGCCTTGAACCAGGCTCAGATGGATCGCTGGCAGATGATCGTCGAGCTGGGGTATCTTCCGGAAAGCCAGGAACTGGAGATTCTCCGTAGCCGGGTGCCGGCGATGGATGCCGAATTGGGTCGTCGCATGGTGCGCCTGGCGGGACTCAGCCGGGCGGCATTCAAGCAGGGTGATCTGTCTTCGTTTCTGTCGCTTCGAACACTGATCATCTGGGCCGAGAACACAATCCTGGGCGAGAGCCCGGCTGATGCTTTCCGATTATCCTTTCTGAACCGATCCGATCCGGTCGAGCGTCAGCTCCTGGCCGAGTTCTACCAGCGATGCTTCGACCAGGAATTGCCGCTTGAGGATGATGGTGTCGCGCTCTATTAGTTCTGACGAGGCGCCAGTCGACCCGGAGATTCTGCACAGCTGGGTTCGAGCCTACGCTGCAAGCGGCGACGACAAGGAAGACGTTCGGGATTGCGAGGACGGACCGGGAACGACGCGACCCGCATCGGACGCGAGCGCCGCCTGGCGAAAATGGCATCGGGGTATTTGCAAGTCGCGTTTCAGTGATGAGCAGTTGCCGTGGTACCGGGCGTTGGAGCGAGCTCGGGTCGAGGTGCTGGCAGCGCAGGAACTGCCTGGTGTCGAGAGCAATCTGAGAGCGCTCTCGGTCGATGGATTGCCCCTGCCCACGGATGTCAGGGCGCTCTACCGACGGGCGAGGTCGTCCTGGGGTCTGGGCTTCGAGGACTCAGCGGAGGAATTGGCGGCCGGCGGGTCGAGTGGACTCTCGACAGGGTCGGCCCTGGCCGGCAGCATACGAAGGCTGCTCGCGCGTAGGTTGCGGGCTCGGCAGCCGGGGTCCGACCGGGTGAATGAAGTGTTGACTGCTGCCGGTCGGTGCCTGAAGGATGAAGCGCTGTTTGCGCAGATGGTTCTGCCGCTGGTCGTCGAACTCGCGGAAGGCGCAAAGGTCGGGAAGCAGAACCTGGAGCCGGATGAAAGCCACGACGCTGAGCGCGGAGAATCAGAACCAGAATCAGAAACCGAAACGGAAGTGGGTTTCGGCGGCGAGGATCAGCCGGGTTCCCGCTCTCGTATCGGGAATTACACGATCTTCCGAACGACCTGGGATGAGTGCGAACCAGCCCGAAAGTGGTACCGGCCAGAGGATGCCGAAACGCTTCGGCAGCTGAATGCGCTCGATCGACGCCACATCCAGAAACTGGCGCACGACTTGCAGCGTCGTCTGCTCGTACAGCGCCTGCGACACTGGGATTTCGAGCTCGAGGACGGTATGCTCGACAGCCGCAAGCTGGCGGCGCTGGTCGGCGAGCGGCCGGACCACCGCGTCTTCAAGTTCGAGCGTGAGTCAAGGGTTCCTGAAGCCTGCGTAACGCTGCTGGTTGACCAGTCCGGTTCGATGCGCGGGACGGCGCATCTGCTGGCTGCTCAGGCGATCGACGTGGCCGTCCACACCCTTGAGGTCTGCGGGATTGCGGTCGAAGTTCTGGGCTACACGACGCGCTACGGGGCCGACAACCCGGTCGTTGATGAATGGAGCCGAGTGGGTTCGCCCGAGCATCCCGGCCGTCTGAATGCCCTCCGGCACGTCATACTTAAATCGGCCGGGCAGCCCTGGCGGGTTGCGAGGCGTTCTCTTGGGCTGCTGCTCAGGCCGGACTTCGGCTACGAAAACATCGACGGTGAAAGCCTCTACTGGGCCGGCCGACGACTGCTGGCACGGGCGGAGGTTCGCAAGATTCTGGTCGTGATTTCCGATGGAAGTCCTTACGATGAGGCTAGCGTCCAGTGCAATCCGCCCCAGTTCCTGATGGCGCACCTCGGCAAGGTCATTCAGGCGATCGAAACGGCGCCCGTCCATCTGGTCGGAATCGGTACGGGCCGGGATGTCGGGCGATACTATCGAAACTCGGCGACGGTACGTCGCGATGATCAGATCGGGAGTCTGTTGTTCCGGGCCCTGGCGGAGTCGCTCGACCCGAGTGTTTGATGAAATAATGAGACGCCTGCGCGTTCATCCTTTCGGGGACCAAGCAGTACACATCAAGAATTATCAAGCGGTTTTAGGAGGTAGATAACAATGAGCAAGGAGTTGAACCCCGAGTCCACCGTGCAGCGCAGTAGCGAGCCGTTGCAGGCAGGGCTCGATGACGAGGTGGTCATGATGTCTGTCGAGAAGGGCAGTTACTACGGGCTCGATCCCGTAGGGGCCAGAATTTGGGAGCTGCTGGAAACGCCCAGAACGGTCAATGAGGTGGTCGATGCGCTTCTTGAGGCTTACGAGGTGGAGCGTGAGGTCTGTGAGCGCGAAACAATTGCATTTCTGCAGTCGCTGATCGATGAGGATCTGGCCGCCATTGTCGAATAATCGGCTCGCGCTCTGCTTGGGCAGCGACGGAGCCTCGGCATGACCCATATCGCTGGCATCGTCCATCTTGATGGCCGCCCTGTATCGCGCGATGATGTCGAGCGCATGGCACGAGTGTTCGCTGGGACGGGTGCCCAAATCCAGCAGAAGCGAATCACCGACTCTGCGGGCTTGCTGTTTGCCGGCTATCATTTCTTGCCCGAAGACCGCTTCCAAAGCCAGCCCATCAGGCTTCCAGATGGCCGCTTATTCCTTTCCGGCGGACGGCTGGATAATCGCATGGAGCTGATTGAACAGCTGGAGATCGAAAAAGAAACTTCTCGCGAAATGGCCGACAGCGACATAGCGGCCAAGGCTTGGGAGAAATGGGGGGTTGATGGCCTGATACGCTGGATTGGTCCGCACGCCAGTGCTTGCTGGGACCCGAAACAACGAGAGTTGACCCTGGCTAGAGGCGCTCCGAGCGGGCGCACACTAATGGTCCATCGCCGCGGCGATGCAATCTATTTCTCGACCCTTCTCGATGCGTTGTTCTGCCTGCCGACCGTCCCGCGCGAAATGAATGAGGCGGTTCTTGCCGACATCTTGCTGGGTGCGCCAAGAGGCAGTCAATTTCTGTATAAGGGGATCGAAGCGGTTGCGAACGCTCATTGGTCGATCTATCGCCCGGGCGGAACAATGCGCACAGAAAAGTACTGGGCACTTGATCCGGGAAGGAAGCTGAAGTTTGCCAAGGAGTCGGATTGCTGGGAGGCATTCGCGGAACTATTCAGGGATTGCGTATCGAGCTCTCTGCGCGCGACCGGCCCGATTGGCATTCGCTTGAGCGGCGGGCTGGACTCATCGGCAGTTGCTGCACAAGCGGCCCAGATTCTGGCGGAACGTGGAGAGGAGCTGTATACCTATACGCGCGTCCCTCAACCCGGTGCGGTGCTACCCAGGTCAGGGGTGATGCGTTATGACGACGAATCAGAAAAAGTGAAACTGCTTGCCAAGCAATACCCGAATATGAGGATCAACTTTGTGCCGCCAGACTGTGGCGGAATAATGGACGGTATCGAAGACTGGTATGCCGCCAACTACACGCCCTGGATAGTGCCGCCGAGCTTCGTCAGCGGATATCGTCCGATGCTTAATAAAGCCAAGGAAGATGGAGTCAGGCTCTTGTTGAATGGTGGCAATGGGAATGTGACATTTTCCCATAGTGGCGTCGGACGGTTCCGAGAGTTGTTTCGGTCTGGGCGTTGGATTCGATTGAGCAAGGAATTGGGGGCTTACAAAGAGCGCAAAGTCAGGCTCCAGCCGCTGATCCGCGACGAGATCGTCAAGCCTTTGATTCCTACGGCGCTCTACAAGATGCGAAAGCGGTTTCAGAAGTCCGATTCGCGGCAGTGGGACTGGTTCAGCGTCATCAATCCGGCATTTGCCGAGGAAACGGGTGCGCTGGATCGGATGGTGGAGCAGGAGAATCTCCGATTGTATTTCCATAAGTGGACCGCTTGGCAGCGCCGCGCGTACTTCATCCAAACGCCGGGCCAGGTCGCCCAAGGGGGCGGCGGAGAAAGTGTCTATGGTTTTGATCAGCGCGATCCAACCGGAGATCGAAGGATGATCGAATTCTGCATGGCCTTGCCTGAAAAGTACTATCTGATTGACGGCATAGATCGTCGGCTTGCGCGTCTGGGCACCAAACACCTCCTCCCTGAAGGCATAAGGATGGATAGAAGGCTAGGCCTGCAAGACGTGGACTGGGCCCACCGTGCAATGCAGGATAAAGAATCAATCCGATCAATGTACAAAAAATTTCATACTGACCCTGATGTCCGACGTTACTTCAACGTCGAGCAGATCGAAAGACTCTGGAAAGAATTCGAGGAAAGCGATTGGACTAAAATGAACAGGCGTCAAGCGATGAAATACCAATTGGCGATGTTAGGCTCTCTCCACGCTGGCAATTTTATCCGTTGGTTCCATGGGCGCAATGACTGACAAGTTGGTAGCGGGTAAGAAACAGTAAGGGAGAGATCTAGTGGGAGGGTTTACGGAGCCAGGAAACCCGGAGGCGAAGATGAATTCGTCACTGCAGATTGGATAAAGCAGGCAAACGGGAGCGGTTTGTATCTCATGACGGTTAGCGTGTCAATGGTATGTTGGTCTGCCCCAAAGGCGTTAGAGAATTAGAAGGACCGTGCAATGATAGACACACCAGAAGCACTGCATTCCCTTGGTGCAGACCTCATGGGCCGCATTCTGCCAAGAATAAGGCGCGGAAATTTTTCTGAGGAGTGCATTCAAGAGGTGGCCTGTGACGAGCTTCAAGCATTGGATTGTGACCTTGCTTTCGATCCACAGCTTTGGCTAAGGTTCATCAAGTCAACGAATGTACCTCAAAAGAAGCATTGGTTCAGTGACGTTCCTGTCATTCTCGCACACAATCGTAACCTTCAGATTCAATTGCTGGTTTGGACAGAGGGCACGACGGCAATTCATTCTCATGCATTTTGCGGTGCCTTCCGAGTGCTCCAAGGGGCAAGCGTTCACACCAGATATCGCTTTGATCCGCAGGAGAAGGTCTCGGAATCTCTTCAGGTAGGAAGGCTTGTTGGGTTAGGTTCAGAATTGTTGATTCAAGGTTCGATCAGGCAGATTTCTTCGGGGGGGGAGGGCCTGGTGCATGCGCTGTTTCATTTGGATTCGCCATCGTTGACGATGGTGGTTCGTACTCACCCGACGACCTCGTCTATGCCGCAATTTACATACTACCGTCCTGGTCTTGCCCTCGATAAATTCAGTATGGCCCACGATGAGGAAGTTGTGCATATGATCCGTTTGCTTCAGTTGGAGGCGGCAAGAGGGCCTGATGCCTTTGAAGCTCTTCTATTTGAAGCTTTCATCAGTCTTGATGCTCCGCGCTTGGTTTACCTATGCCTTCAATATTCAAGAATCTGGGGTTCTGAGAAGTGTCGTGAGCGTCTTAGGGCGTTTTTGATTGAGCACCACAGTGAGCCTTTTGCGCAGCAGATGGACGAGATGCTCAAGATACTTGGGATCCAGACTCAAATCAAAGAGCTGCGGCGCACGGTTGAATGTTCTGAGCTGCGTTATTTCCTTGCTCTTCTCCTTAATGTGCCGAACCGCGCGACGCTTCTAGAAATGGTCGCGTTGCGTTTCCCAGAGCGCGATCCGATAACCGCCTGCGCCCAGTGGCTACTGGATCTGTCGGAGCTTCGCGTTGGTGCCCAGGCCTTCATGCAAGAAGCTGCCGCTCGGTCGCAAGCTGCTGGTTATCGGCTGGGCTCTCGCATAGCAAACAGGCTTCCCCGCGATGATAAGTTGCTAGCTCTACAAGAGTGGTTGAGTCTTCGCGCAGAGCCGGCTGAGCATGAATCGGCATACAACCCATTAATGGATCTAGCCGAACTGAGCCCCCTATTCATAAGAGATTGAGTTGGCCTAGAGGTCGAGATGTCGCTCCCCTCAAAGCCACTTTTTGCCTCCTTTGGCTTGGGGCCAAACAGAAAAACGAGCCAGGTCGTGCTCGATGTGAAGTCTTAGAGTTTCACCAGCAGCCAGGCTTATAGGGGTTGGGAAAACATGGAGGTATCGACTCCAGGTGCTCTTGCTGGTTTCGTCGGACTCCATGACGTTGCCTGGACTTATCTCCAGTTTCAACCACTGCATGAACCCGGTTACTAATCCATCGGCTGGGGACTTGATCTGAATGGTTCTTTCGCTGGGCTGAAAGCCTTCAAGAGTATTGAAATTGAAATGGAAGCAGTCGATTACTGGTGAAAACGATTGATATTGAAGCGTCTCGAACCGTTCAGGCTGAATTGGGATTACAGGTGGTGAAAACAGATCAAAGCGCGACATGTCAAGGCCCGCCACGATTTGGGTTCTACAGAGCCGTTCGATATCCTTTCCGCCCACTAGCCTGCCTCGCAGGGTGGCTGCAGCCGGGATGACCTGACATGCAGGGCTTGTGAGTCTCTGCTTCGCTTCACGAAGTAGGTGCAGGCCCCCTGCCTCAAGCAACGCACCTGTAAACATGTCACTTACCAGGACATCGGCGCGATCCGGGAGATCCGTTCCAATTTGCAACTCGTCAAGAGACTTCGAAACAACGGTGACTATGCGGGCCAGCTGGTTGTCTTCAGCAATCGCTTGGGCGACTCTGGCCATTAAGGGCTGGCGCTCACATGTGATGACTTGGGCAGCGCCGGCCTTCGCCGCGAGCATGGCGAGGATGCCCGATCCGGTCCCGATTTCAAGAACCAGGTCTCCCGGAGAAACCAGGTCGGAAAAAGCTCGTTGGAACGCAGAAGTGCGCTCTGCGTTGTTGAGCAGAAGGAATTGATTGGCCGGGGCTCTCCGCGCCTGCAGCATTCGCCAACGATGACTGGTTTCGGGGTCATCGAGTGCAAGTGCCTGCAGCTCAACGAAGGAGGCAAGTTGACTTCGGCCCTGGTTAGCAAGCGCGGTTGCGAGGTCCAGCAGTTTGGAGCCCGCATCTGGCCGCTGGCGGAGTTCCGACAATAGCGGCATGAGAATGGCTTCTTGCTCAGATATCGGCTGCGTTGGCAACTCCGGTGTCCTCCTTCTCTGATTCGGGTAGGGTAACCCCATTTGCTGGGTCCACTCCGATTTTCGCGGTTGGGTATTCCTCGGGGAGATGACGATATCCATGATTAACGACGATTTCAACAATCGACTATGGAGCGATGAAACCTGGGACCGGTTTGTCGACCGGCATTGGGAAAAGGTGCCCGCTAAACTGGTTGGACCTGAATGGGCCGACTTCTGCGATATGTCAGAGCTGTTCGAGGTGTTTATCAAGTCTCGCGGCTCCAGGCGCTTGAAGTCGGACCGATTCTGGGTCTCACGCGAGGCAATGCCACGGTCGTCACAAGACTTCATTCTCGTCGATCTTGATCTGCTCGGCCCGCAGCGTTCGGATGGAGACCTGAACGGGTTTTTTTCAAGAATGACGGGCCGCTGCTTCGGAATCAACCTGCATCGACTCGATGAATGGGCCCCTGAATTCCGTCAGCGCCTGGCAGAGCCGATCGAGCGGCTGACAATGGCCAGGAACAGCCAATCGGTAAAGCGTTGGGACCTGGACTGCTTTCTGGGTACTTACCGAATGACCCCGTTTGGCGTGCATCAGGATGAAGCCAGTGTGTTTTCCTGGTGTCTGCGCGGTGAACGAACCTATCTGACCTGGCCTCCCGACTATCCGTGGCCAGAAGAGGATCTCTTCGTGCCCGATGAGTCGCGTCTGGGGCGCCACCTGGAGGCCGCGGAGCGTTTCCGGGTCGGTCCCGGAGAGCTTTTCTATTGGCCGTCTAATCGTTGGCACGTTGTCTGCTCTGACGGCGATCCCTCCGTTGTGGCCCAGTTCAGTGCATATTTCGGGTAGTGGATCAGCGTCGAGCTTGTTGGAGCCATCGCGCAGGACGGAGACCCCTGATGGCTAATGCATTGAAAACAATAGCTTTTTATACTAAGGATTCGCTTCGTTGGGTTTTCGGTAGCAAGTTGATTCGGGAAACCTCGGAAATGATCACGATGGGCTTGACACGACGAGACCAAAAGGCTAGCATTTGAGTCGACATTTCAGTACCAGAAAGGGGCTGGAATTCGGTATTTGTAATTCCAACGGAGATTATAGTCATGCGCAAGACTACATGGGCAACACCAAAACTTGAAGTTCTGAGCACTCGGAAGACGGCTGCTGGAGGTCAAGGTGATCCTGACGTTTTCCACAGTGCTCCAAGTGGTACGGATGCCCAGCCATCCGGCAAATTGCCCGGAGTGTCGTGATAAAGGCGGAAGAAATATCGACAGCCAGGCTTCGGCCTGGCTTTTTTTTTGCTCAGACGGAGGGCCTTCAATCAAAAAAATGCTGCGGCGCTGGCTTCAAACTGCAGTGTTTGGCGACCGCGAGACACCACTGAAAGTGTTTGACGGATTGGCCGGCTGGCTCGATCCACAGCCGTCCGGCCGTCATCAATGCTAGCCTCCGAAAACGACGCCGGAAAGGGGTCAAGTCACTTTCTTCAAAGGCCGGGCTGATCGCATGATTAAGTGGGTGGGGGTTGCGCCAGTAGATTTGATCAACGGCTTGAGGAAACATGGTAGAGGCGAGCTTCACCCTTCTGATCGTGCTTTCCTTTCTCTCGGGTCGGCAAAGGACGTTGGGGATGCCAAGACGAGCAATGCTTTCAGGCCACAGCAATGTTCCGCTTCCTTGGGGGATAATCTGGGAGCCTGCCTCTCCGTTTTCGATGCGCGCCAGACTGTCGGCGATAATCTCGCCACCGTTGAGCGCTAACCTGGCTGACGCAGATGAACGGCCGCTGCCCGACGCGCCACTGAAGATGATGGTCCTGCCGCTTGCATAGACTGCAGCCGCATTCAGGCAAAAATGGCCTCTGAAGATCATCGCCATGACCATTGGCGCTTCGAGAAGCAGCGCGTGCACCAGAGAATTCTCGGTATCGACTGTGTCTACATCGATTCTGTCAGATCGAACACGAAAACAGACTTTATCCTGAAGCCACCACCAGGCTTCGTCCTTTCCGACTGCCCAATTCGGGCCCGTAGTAAGGCTGTTGTCGGCTGGTGGTTTCAAACGTGTAAATCGAATGAAAATCTCGGGCGCTTCATTCCTTTCACAAAAATCCAGTGCATCGATCGGTTGTTCGAAGTCCAGGACCAGACCGCAATAGCGGTATCGATAACTCATCCGGCGACCTGAAGGCGTTCACGCAAGAGTCGACTTACCCTCTGGTGCTGATCATCGAGCCGCCTCCTATCAGCTGCGGATAGATGATCACGGCCTGTGCCAACTTTGCCGCTCCGGAAAAACCGGCGTCCTGCCGGTGCTTCACGGAAGCCCTGTTTGTCTTCGAGACGCTTCAAGCGTGCGAAGCTGCTTGCATGAATCGCGTTCTCGATTTCGGATTCACTAGGCTCAAGTCCGAGAAATCGAACTGCACGTTGAAAGGTCTCTAGCGGATTGGAGTGCATTTCTTCATATCGCAGCAAACACAGTTCCAAAGGCGCGTTCAGCCAGCTCGCCGCGTGCTCAGACCAGGATAGCAGACGTTGTCGAAGCTGAGTGGTGATTCTGTCATTGCTATAGTCCAGCATAAAATCGCTACGACACATTTTCTCAACGGCCTCCTCTGTAGATATACCCCAGTGATTGGCTGCCGAAACCGCAACATCCCAGGGATTGCGGAGAATGTAGATGGCCGCAAAATCCGGACCCTCACCCATCAGGGGCCGTCCGCCCGGCAGGTAAGTATAGGCGTCGTGGGCCTTTCTCAAGCAGGGAGGCTTGCTGGACCAGTCTCGTCCGATAATGCGATCGACTGCGGGCCTGAGATTGTCATACTCGTCGGCCACCAACAGTGATGGTGGCACTCCGACGATTTCCTGAAACGGCGACCGAGCTGATGCGATGAGATGGCTCATCGGTAAGTGATTCGGATCAACGGGCGATTGCTCAGGGTGTAGTAGGTTGGAAATGAAGACCCTAAACCAAGTATTTCCAGACTTCGGGTAAGAAGCCAGCCAGAATGTTTTCACTCCTGTCCTCCGAACACGCTGGCTTCAATCAGGGGGCTAACTCGTACCGATCACTGAAAATGCGGTCAACAACCATAAACAGAGCTTCGACACTGCAGTCGGCTAGCACAGGATCGGTGGTAAACACAAGCTCATCCAGTGTGCCACTGCAGGAGCCTGTGACTTCTATAAGGCTAGAGCCAGAATCCGGTATGAGTGTGAATTCCAATTCCTCACCGCTCTCGACGACGATCAGAGTATCTGGAGTGATAATCCCCGTTCCAGTTGCGCTAGGACTGACCTCATAAGTGAGAATATCGAATTCCGCAAACTGACTAGAAAGCAGGTTGGCAGCCAGGCTGAAGGAGCCGCCAGCTGAAAGTCGATCTTCGGTCGAAGCCAGCGCCGAAATCGGCCCATTGACCCCCTGCGGGAGCTGATCTCCCAATGCGCGCCAGCCACTACCAGTCCAGCGGGCGACGTTTGGGGCAGAAGTACTGCCTGCGTTAGAGAAGGCTCCGCCGACATACAGCCCCCTGCTACTCGAGGCCAAGGCTTGGACCGGCCCGTCGACTCCCTTACCTAAGGCCTGCCATTCCACTCCGTCCCAGCGGCTTATAAAGGGACTATCCGAACCGCCCGCCTCGAGGAACAAGCCGCCCGCATATAGCGATCCGTCATGTGCTTCAAGTGTCATTACGTCATCGCTCAAGCCACTGCCAAGTGGGTTCCAATTCATACCATTCCAGCGTGCGATTTTTGCCGCCGGATGACCGCCAGCTTGCGTAAACTGTCCTCCAGCATAGAGAAAGTCCGCAGTGGCGGCGAGGGCAAGAACATCACCGTCAAATCCAGCCCCAAGCGCCGTCCACTGGACACCATCCCAGGCTGCAATGCGGCTGGCGGGCTGGCCGTCCGCTTCACTGAATTGACCGCCGGCAAAGAGAATGCCGTCTTCAAAGGCCAGCGCCTCTATCCTCCCATTGACGCCGTTGCCGACAGAGTGCCATTCGCTTCCATCCCAGCGCGCTATGCGATTGCTGGGGATTCCTCCGGCGAACGTGAAACCGCCGCCGACGTACAAACTGCCGTTGCCGACAACCAATGAGGTGACTCGCGTCGTAGTGCCGGTCCCCAAAGGTTGCCACTTTTGTCCGTCCCATCGGGCGATGAAATTTGCTTCAACGGCCCCGACCTGACCGAACGTCCCGCCAACGTGTAGCTCACCATTGAAATAGGTTGCCGCGAGTATTCGCCCGTTGAAGCCAGACTGATCGTCCGGGCCAATTCGGTCCCATGTGACTTCGTCGCGCCACCGGGCAATGCGGCTGACTCGTTCCTCTCCAGCCTGGAAGAAGATGCCTCCCATATACAGGTCCTGCCCGACTACTGTGCTCGAAGCGGCAGCGCCCGTCAGAGAGCCATCCAGATCATGCCATTGTGCACCGTCCCAACGCGCGGCGCCCGGGCTGACCTGACCGCCTGCGAACACGAAATTACCACCAGCATAGAGGTTCCCGCCGAGCACCGAAAGAGTCAGTGGTTCTCTCGAAAGCCCCGACCCAAGGGTATTCCACTCCGTGTCGTTCCAACGAGCGATATAGCTGGCGGGGTTCAAGCCTGCTTCGGTAAAGATGCCCCCAACGATCAATTCCGTATTCAGGACGGCTAGAGCAAGAACGTCCCCATTGACACCGTCTGCCAGCGCCAACCATTGGCTGCCGTTCCATTGCGCGATTCTATTTGCAGCAGCGCCACCGGCGAGTCCGAATTCGCCTCCAGCAAATAAATTCGGGCCCTGCAGGGCCAATGCGAAGACTGCGCCGTCCATCCCGGCGTCAAGGCCGCTCCATTGCGCTCCGTTCCAGCGGGCGACGTAGTTGACCAGGGTGTTGTCGATGGTGGTGAATTCGCCCCCGGCGATCAATTCGGTGCCGGTGTTCAGCAAAGCAAACACCGCGCCGTCCGCGTCTCCGATCGATTCCCATTGTGCTCCGTCCCACCGAGCAATGTTTCCGGCAGGGATGGCGCCAGCCATTGAAAAATCGCCGCCTACGAAGAGATCCGTACCATCGGTCGCAAGTGACAGGACGGGTCCGTTGGTTCCATCGCCAACATTCAGGAATTGATTGGTTGCGGGATCGTAGGCCACGATATGCTGGCTCGAGGCGGTGCCGCAGGCGGTGAAATCACCCCCGAGATAAATCAAACCCGAGTCTGCGACGGTCATCGCGAGTACGCGATCATTGCAGCCCGCGTTCACTCCGCCGACGCCCTCCCAATCGCCGGCAATCGGGGGCAGTTCAAGTCCCTCCCGCTGCTTGATGTCGGCGATATCGAAGTTTATAAAACCGCGTTGATCGGTCGGGGGCCAATCCTCGATCAACTGAAACTTCATGTGGTCCGACGAATACTCATCGGAATTAGCCTTTGCGGAGGGCCAATAAGGAACCATTCCAGCAATAATGACGAAACCCAGCAGTTGGGCTGAGAAAATCAGGAAACTTTGCAAAACCAGCGGTGCCCATACAGAAATTCAAGCCGTCGACTTTACATCAATCCCCGCGTCTGCTCAACAGGGAAATAGCCCGCTTATCGGTTTTGAAATTCCGAGTCGCAACGGCGCGGCCGGGCTCCTGCAAACTGAGCCTGGCAACCTATCGACTACCCGATATAATCCGTCGGCTGTGGTCCTTTCAAATCAAAATATCGAGCAAGGCATTCGGGCACCCCGCCGATTAGTCGGTCCCTGGGTCTCGTAAGATCGACAATTGGGATCTGAGTGAGGGTGCTCATGAGGATTGTGCTGACAAAGTTTGCCCGTTTCGCCCGCCACCAAGGCTTTGTACAAGCTTGGGCAATACCCGTCTGGTGTCTGCTTGGCTTGGCCAAAATTGCGATCTTCACAGTGTCCTATCGTCGTCTGCAACCTTTTCTGGGCACCTCGGTTGGTGTTGTGCCGTGGGTTCCGGTACTGTCGGAAGTGGCTGAGGAACGGGCGCGTCAGGTTGGTGCAGTAGTCCGCCTCGTTTCGCGTTACACGCTCTGGGAGTCCAACTGCTTTCCTCAAGCGATCGTTTCTCGACTCCTGCTGGGGTTATACGGCATTGACTACTGCCTTTTCTTCGGCGTGCGTCGAGGAAATGGCCCCGACTCTTTCGATGCGCATGCCTGGATTGCTGCCGGGCATGTTCGAGTCATTGGTGGATGGAGTTTTCACGAATACACTGTCGTGGGCGTCATCGCTTCGCCGGCGCTCGCCGCGGACGTCATGCCTGACTCTAGACGTTGACCGGGAACACCATGCAGCGCTCGTTCGATATCGTTTTTTCCCTCGGGGCCCTGGTCCTGCTGGCTGTATTCCTGGTACCGGTCGCGATCATTCTGCGTTTCACCGGCGAAGGTGAAGTGTTCTTTCGCCAGGCGCGGGTGGGCAAAGAGGGCCGGTCCTTCGGCTTGCTCAAGTTTGCGACCATGCTCAAGGACAGTCCTAATCTGGGGACCGGGACGATCACGGTGACCGATGACCCTAGGGTGCTGCCTTTTGGCAGATTCCTTCGGGCCACCAAAATCAATGAGTTACCGCAACTGGTCAACATTCTGAAAGGGGATATGAGCATCATCGGGCCTCGGCCCCAGACTCAACGCTGCTTCGATGCGTTCCCGGCAAGGTCGCAGCGGGAGATCGTTAAAGTCCGGCCCGGTTTATCCGGAGTGGGCTCGGTGGCTTTTCGGGCGGAAGAGCAGGTGATGGGGGATGCGGAGAACGCCGATCGTCTGTACGACGAGGTGATCATGCCTTACAAGGGCCAGCTCGAGGAGTGGTACGTTGCTAATCAGGGGCTCCGGAACTACTTTTTGTTGATTTTTGTGACTGCGTGGGTGGTGGTTTTTCCGAATAGTCGGATGCTTTGGCGGGTTTTCAAGGATCTTCCGGAGCCTCCGGAGGAGTTGAGGGGGTATTTTTAGGGCTAGGTTCAAGGAGCAAGGAGCAAGGTAAAAAAGGAAATGGGTGAAGGGGTGAAGGGGAAAATCACGGTTTCCGGTTTCCGGTTTCCGGTTTCCGGGTTCAGGGTTCAGGTAACAGGAGAAACAAGCAAGTCTTGGAGCGGGGACCGGGGTGGCATTTTGCGCCAGTTTTCGGGTCATCGGCTCTCAATCTGCCCAGTGGGTGTTCAGGTCGAAGGTGATGGCATCGAAGGGGGGTTGGGTGACGGGCCGTTGACGCCACCGTCGAATGGTCCTCCCAGCGAGAAGCCCAACGCTGAATAGGCTCGGGGGTGTCGGGGTGCCGGGCGTGGTTGGGAGTACAGGCTTCCACTGAGGATTTCACAGACCTGATGCTCTGGCAGCGCCAGGAGGTCATCATAGGTGGCATCGCGGTGGCCGGGTCGGTCATGTTGGGATCGCTTTGAGCATGGGAGTGGTGGGGAGGGGCAGAGGTCAGGGTTCAGAGGGGGGGGCGGAAACTTGCGATTTTCGGGTTCCGGCTTTTTGGCCCGCGGGGCTTGGGTGGCTGTGATGCTGGTGTTTTGGTGTTATGCTGTAAAAACATTTTTGAATGCACAGCTTGCCGATGGGCCGACTGACGATTACTTTGAATGATGAGCTTCACCGCGCACTCAAGGAAGCATCTGCGCGACAAGGCCGATCTATTGGCAATCTGATCGAAGAGAGTCTTCGGCTGCGCGGCATTAAGTCGACCGAGGATGCAAAGGCGCTTGTCGAGCGGTCGCGTTCGCGCGCAGGGCTCAGTGAAGCAGAGGCTGTGGAAGTCGCGGAAAACGAGGTTCGTCAAGCGCGTCAGGCTCGATGAGACTCGTGGTTGTCGACACTAATGTGTTGGTGGCGGGTCTGATTACGGGCGATTCGCAGAGCCCAACGGCTGGCGTCTTGAACGAGATGCTCAACGGCCGACTTCTGTTTTTGCTTTCACCGGCGCTGCTTGCGGAATATAGGTCCGTGTTGATGCGCCCGAAGCTTCTAGCGCTCCATGCCTTGACCGAGAGCGAAATTGATCGGCTGCTGACCGAAATAACCCTTAATGCGCTCTGGCGTGAGCCGGCGTCGGTCGCCAAAGCTCCTGATCCAGGTGATGATCACTTATGGGCCTTGCTCGACCACGAACCTAACGCGATTCTGATTACCGGTGATCAACGCCTGCTGAACGAGCCCCATGATCAGGCCAAGGTCATGACGCCCGCCGCTTTCGCAGATGTGGCTCCAGGTGCTGATTAGAAACCCGGCACGAATGTAGGCCGCCGTGATGACAGGAAGTTGATTTCGGGCCTGGTCTGATCGAAGCGACTCTTCGGTCGCGAACAAAGTTCGGGTAATCGCGGCCGGCGGGCTGCGCCCCGTGCGCCAACGGCTCAATGCTCAAACTTGCTTCTAGTTTGCCCAGAGGGTGTTCAGGTCGAAGGTGATGGCGTCGAAGGGGGGTTGGGTGACGGGGTCGTTGTCTTTCAGGGTGGTGAGGAGGAGCCAGCGGCCGTCGTCTTGCAGGCGGTAGTTTTCGAGAGTGCGGGCATCGGGGTCGACGAGCCACAGGTGCTCGACTGCTTCGCGCGCGTAGATCGGCATCTTGATGGCGCGGTCGGTGTTGGCGGTTGACGGGGAAAGGATTTCGCAGACCCAGTCCGGTGCCAGTTCGAACCAGGCTGTGTCGGGCAGGGATGGCATTCGCTCACGTCGCCAACCGGCGATATCCGGCACGATCACGTCCTCGCCCAGATGCAACTCCGGTTCGTCGATGATCCACCAGCCACCGGGGCCGTTGACGCCACCGTCGAATGGTCCTCCCAGCGAGAAGCCCAACGCGGAATAGGCTCGGGCGTGTCTGGGTGCCGGGCGTGGATGGGAGTACAGACTGCCACTCAGAATTTCACCGACCTGGTGCTCTGGCAGCGCCAGGAGATCTTCGTAGGTGGCATCGCGGGTGGCCGTGTCGGTCATGTAGTCATCTCATTGAACTGGCTGAGATTCTAGCATTCGGTAAAGCGTCAAGGGGTGGTGCGGCTAGTGGGCCACGCGGTAAATCAGCTATCACTCAGAGCCACTGTGCCGGTGCGAATCAAGGCGCGTTTCGCAGGGAATGGCTGTTCCCTTTCCAGGAAACGCAACGCCGAGTCGCGCCGGCACAGTGGCTCCCGAAGGGCCGCCGCACAAGCGCCGTGGGCTGCGTTGCACTCGCTTGAATTGGCTGCGCCAGTCCTGCTCTCGCGCGTCTTGCCCACGACGCTTGTGCGACGGCTGAGTGTTACCTGGTTTGCCGCGTGGCCCACTAGGGGGCGGGAGCAGGATTCAGGTTGGTGGGAGCGTCGAGAGGTCTTTCCAGGACACGATTCTGGTGTTTTCCCGCTGGTAGGAGTCGGCACCGCCGTAGATGATTTGGGGTGCGAGCGTGAATTCTTTGGTGATGGCCTGCCATTTTTTGACGGGTTTTAGCCATTCGCGCACGAAGGTGGCGCCGGACTTGATTTCGATGGCTTGAAGATGTCCTGCCTGTTCCTGGATGAGGTCAATTTCATGCCCCATGTTGTCGCGCCAGAAGTATAGATCGGCGGGCTGGGCCTTGTTGAAGCACGCCTTGATGAACTCGGAAATGATCAGCGTCTCGAACAGGGCGCCGCGCTGGGCATGGGTATTGAGGGTTTTGGGGTCACGGATGCCCATCAGCCAGGCGGCCAGGCCCGCGTCAAGAAAATAGAGTTTGGGGCGCTTGACGAGACGTTTGCCGAAATTGCGGAAGTAGGGTGCTATTCGGGTCACCAGGTAGCTGGCTTCGAGTACGTTGAGCCAGTGGCCCGCAGTCACGTGGGAAATCCCGCAATCGTTGGCCAGCGAGGATAGATTGAGTATCTGGCCGGTTCGTGCGGCACAGAGCTTGACGAACCTCTGGAATTGATCGAGGTTGCGGACCTCGATCATCTGACGAACATCGCGTTCCAGGTAGGTGGCGACATAATTCGGGAACCATAGTGCCGGATCCAGTTCTCGATCGAAAATGGGCGGATAGCCACCATTGAGTAGCATGTGATCCAGGGTCTCGGGCAGCCGATGATCGTTCTGGACTTCGGCAATCGACAGAGGTAACAAGTTGATCAAACCAACCCGGCCTGCCAGTGACTGGCTGATTCCGGAAAGCAGGCCGAACTGCTGCGACCCGGTCAGGATGAACTCGCCCATTCGCCGATTTTCATCGACGATGCCCTGCAGGTATGAGAACAGGTCTGGACAGCGTTGAGCTTCGTCAATGATGACGCGGTTGGAATAGCGCGCCAGGAAGCTGCGCGGATCTTGAGTGGCGAATTCGCGATTCTCCGGGTCTTCAAGTGAGACGTACTCGTGCTCGCTGAACAAAGCTCTGGCCAAAGTGGTTTTCCCGGACTGCCGCGGCCCGGTCAATGCGACGATCGGAAATCCAGCGGCGAGGTTTTTGGCTGTCGTGGCTGCGCTGCGGGGAATCATGCGAGAATCTTACAGTTTGTAAGTTCTGGTTTCAAGTTGTAGGGATATCGGTTTGTGCCTGCTTACGGGGCAGGGTGAAGGGGTGAAGGGGAAAAATCACGGTTTCCGGTTTCCGGGTTCCGGTTTCCGGTTTCAGGGTTCAGCTATGAGAAGACGCAAGTAGGTCTTGGAGCGGGGACCGGGGTGGCATTTTGCGCCAGTTTTCGGGTCTTCGGCTCTCAATCGGCCCAGAGGGTGTTCAGGTCGAAGGTGATGGCGTCGAAGGGGGGTTGGGTGACGGGGTCGTTGTCTTTCAGGGTGGTGAGGAGGAGCCAGCGGCCGTGGTCTTGCAGGCGGTAGTTCTCTAGGGTGCGGGCATCGGGGTCGACGAGCCACAGGTGCTCGACTGCTTCGCGCGCGTAGATCGGCATCTTGATGGCGCGGTCGGTGTTGGCGGTTGACGGGGAGAGGATTTCGCAGGCCCAGTCCGGCGCCTGTTCGAACCAGGCTGTGTCGGGCAGGGATGGCATTCGCTCACGCCGCCAGCCGGCGATATCCGGCACGATCACGTCCGCACCCAGATGCAATTCCGGTTCGTCGATGATCCACCAGCCGCCGGGGCCTCCGCGACCGTGGTCAAAAGGCCCCCACAAGGTACCGGTAATCGAGGAATGGGCGCGCGCGTGTCTGGGTGCCGGGCGTGGATGGGAGTACAGATTGCCACTGAGAATTTCACCGACCTGGTGCTCTGGCAGTGCCAGGAGGTCTTCGTAGGTGGCGTCGCGGGTGGCCGGGTCGGTCATGTTGGCGGCGCTTTGGACTGAAAGAAAGTCTAGCATGGGGGTAGTTGGGAGGGCGAAGGGGTGAAGGGGTGAAGGGGTGAAGGGGTGAAGGGGTGAAGGGGTGAAGGGGTGAAGGGGTGAAGGGGTGAAGGGGTGAAGGGGAGGGCTGGAGCTTGGTCATGGGGGATTTGATCCGGGATCCTGGATGTGTGGCGAGGTCGATAGGGCTCGGTGCCGATTTAGGGTTGGAGATCCCGGCTCTCCGCTTTGCTCCGGCCGGGATGACAAGGGTCGTGTGGGGAGATGACCGCTGATACGGTCGATAGGGCTCGGTGCCGATTGAGGGTCGGAGATCCCGGCTCTCCGCTTTGCTCCGGCCGGGATGACAAGGGTCGTGTGGGGAGATGACCGCTGGGGCGGCCGATGGGGCTCGGTGTCGATTTAGGGTTGGGGATCCCGGCTCTCCGCTTCGCTTCGGCCGGGATGACAAAGGTGAGGCGGCGGGATGACAGTGGTGGGGCGGCGGGATGACAGTGGTGGGGCGGCGGGATG
>Ga0008833_1000475_pt1 | contig 39105 bp, 39 predicted proteins | sample HotLakConsoUCCLE_FD_62216 | JGI IMG/M metagenome (GOLD analysis project Ga0008833, IMG submission 62216) | Hypersaline microbial mat communities from Hot Lake, Washington, USA - Hot Lake Consortium UCC-LE | ecosystem: Environmental > Aquatic > Non-marine Saline and Alkaline > Hypersaline >... | reverse complement strand
AAAGGTGTCGAGGTCGAACCCGCGGGCGACGGCGCGGATGGCTTCGCGCGGTTCCGGATCGCGCTTTGAGCCTCCCCCGCGGAGCCTTGAGACGCGCGTGCAAAGGCGCAACCGCCACGCATCCTGCAGGCAGCGGAAACAGACCTTGTCGCCCAAGAATCAGGCAGGGGTTTGACGGCTTGCCAATACAGGAGGCATGGACAAGGATAGGTCGCATTTCGCCTCCCGTTCCATGGACGGCACCGGGCGATCACTTCAAATGACGACGATCAACGTCGCATGAAACGACATGGAGGATTACACGTGTTCCACCGCATGCTCGCTGCTGCCGCCCTCGTAACGTCGGCCGGTCTCGCCCAGGCGCAGACCGAAGTTCCCTTTACCCTGGACTGGAAGTTCGAGGGTCCCGCCGCGCCCTATTTCGTGGCCATCGACAACGGCCATTTTGCCGATGCGGGCCTCGAGGTCGAGATCGCCGCGGGCGACGGATCGGTCAACACGATCCCGAAAATCGCAACGGGCGCCTTCCCGGTCGGTTTCGGCGACATAAACTCGGTCATCAAGTTCCTCGATCAGAACCCCGGCGCTCCGGTCACTGCGGTTATGATGATCTACGACAAGCCCGCTTTCGCCATCGTCGGCCGAAAGTCCCTCGGTGTCGAGGAACCGAAGGACCTCGAGGGCCGCGTGCTCGGCGCGCCGCCCCCCGATGGCGCCTGGGCGCAGTTTCCCGCATTCGCATCGGCCAACGACCTCGACGTCTCTGCGATCACCGTCGAACCCGTCGGGTTTCCCACCCGCGAGCCGATGCTTGCAGAAGGTAATGTCGACGCCGTCACCGGCTTCTCGTTTTCGAGCGTGCTGAACCTCAAGCGTCTCGGGGTGCCGGAAGATGACATCTCGAACATCCTGATGGCCGATTACGGGCTCGACCTCTACGGCAACGCCATTCTCGTCAACACCGACTGGGCGGCGGACAATGCCGAAACGCTCGAAGCCTTCCTCGGCGCGGTCGCAAAGGGCTGGGTCGACGCCGCTGCCGACCCAACTGCTGCGATCGAAAGCCTCGCAGAGCGCAACCCTGCCATCGACCTCGAACTCGAGACCGAGCGGTTGCAGATGTCGGTCGACCAGAACGTGATCACCGACTGGGTAAAGGCGAACGGCATGGGCGACATCGACGACGCGCGCATGGAACGTTCGCTGGCGCAGATCGGCGAGACCTACGAGTACCAGAACGAGCCGGACGCGGCACTCTACTTCACCGACGCCTACCTGCCCGAGGGCGGGTTCGCAGTCGAGTAACGACAATCGCCGCGGGCCCGTCGTGGCCCGCGGCCCGCACCCGGACGGCCCATGAGCGACAACCTCATCGACATCAGGGGCGTACGCCACGCCTACCAGACCGACAGCGGCCCCCTTCCGGTTCTCGACGGGCTCGACATAGCCGTCCCCGAGGGCGGCTTCACCGCCGTCGTCGGTCCCTCGGGCTGTGGCAAGTCCACGCTGACGAAGCTCATCGCAGGGCTGATGAAGCCCGACACCGGCGAAGTCTGGCTTCACGGCGAGAAGGTGAAGTCGCCGCGCGCGACAGTCGGCATGGCGTTCCAGAACCCGGTCCTCCTCGAATGGCGCACGATCCTCAAGAACGTCATGCTGCCCCTCGAGATCGTACCGACGAAGATGACGAGGGCCGAGCAGGAAGAGCGCGCGCGCAGGCTTCTCGCTCTCGTGGGCCTCGAGGGGTTCGAGGACAAGCGGCCCTCGGAACTGTCGGGCGGGATGCGCCAGCGCGCCTCGCTCTGCCGCAGCCTCGTCCACAAGCCCGAGGTGCTCATCCTCGACGAGCCGTTCGGCGCGCTCGACGCCTTCACCCGCGAAGACCTCTGGCAGACGATGCACCGGTTGAAGAAGGAAGAGCCCTTCACCGGCGTTCTCATCACCCACGATCTTCGCGAGTCGATCTTTCTGGCCGACGAGGTGGTGGTGCTTTCGGGACGCCCGGCGCGCACACAGTTCGTCCTCGACGTGAACCTCAAGGGCGCCCGCGACATCGAGCATCTCTACACGCCCGAAGCCGCCGAGATGCTCAACATCCTCCGCCACCAGATCGAAATCGCCCAGGGCCGCGCGCCGGCCGACGCCGCCTGAGGAGCCCATGGCCTACGTTCCGACCTCCCTCACCGCGCCCGACAGCGACACCGGCATGAAGAAACGGACAGCGAACCGTTTCCTCAGCCGGTCGGTGTTGGCTCCCAGTGCTGCTCTGATCGTTTTCCTCGCGCTCTGGGAAGCCGTGGTCTGGATAAACGACTGGCCGACCTATCTCATGGCCGCGCCGTCCGACCTGCCCGCGGCCTACATCCGGTTCTGGGACCTGTTCCTGATCATGGGCTGGCAGACGCTCTGGCGCACGGTGGTCGGTCTCGTCCTCGCGGTGGTGGTCGGTGTCCTGATCGGCATGGCGATGGGCTTTTCCAAGACCATGCGCGACGCGCTCTACCCGCTTCTCGTGGGCTTCAACGCCATCCCGAAGGCTACCGTGGTGCCCATCGTGGCCCTCCTTTTCGTCGGTGCGCACGATTTCAACACGATCCTCATCGCCTTCATGATCTCGTTCTTCCCCATCGCCGTCTCGGTATCCATCGGTCTTTCGACGCTGGAACCCGAATACCGCGACATCCTCCGTTCGCTCGGGGCCTCGAAATCGACGATCTTCTGGAAGATCGCCCTGCCGAAGACGCTGCCGGAATTCTTCGGCGCGCTGAAGGTCGCGGTCACGCTCGCGTTCATCGGCACCAACCTCATGGAGATCGTCAGCCCCCACGGCCGTGGCCTCGGCGCCCTCTTCGATTCCGGCAAGACGAATTCGGACTACCCGCTGATGTTCGCCGTTCTCATCGCCCTCGCCTTCCTCGGCATCGTTCTCTACTACATCGTCGTCGCGCTGGAGAGAACCTTCGCGGGCTGGGCCGAGCGCCGGGAAACCTAGGACCGGGGAAAGCCATCTTTCGGGATGGTCGGCACGCGCCGCTTGCCGGGATCGCGGTCGTGGCCGGCAGCCGTATTGTCGAGCACCCTGCCGCGCCGCAGTGGCCGACGGCCCAGCGTTCCGGGCAGGCGCGGGCCTCCCCTGGAACCGGTTGAATCCCCCGCAAGGTGCCTCTATCTTCCATTGTCGAGAGGTTGGCGCGGGCAGGCGCCTCGCCAACCCGGTCAGGTCCGGAAGGAAGCAGCCGTAACGAGCCCCGCTTGGGTCGTTGTCCAGCCTCTCACCTGCGCCTTTGGAATGGAGGTCTCATGGCAGAGCTTGCCGCCCGCCTCCGGGCCAGCGTCTGATACAGCGACGCTCGACCCGATGAACCACCCCCGGCCCAGCCGGATCTTCAGGTGTTTCCAGAGGGCAAAACCTTGACCACATTCTCACTTGCCGACCTCGGATGGTCGGCCGCATTCCAGTCGCAACTCGCGCTGGAGGAACTCGAGACATTACGCCCGGCACGCATCGCCGAGGTGCAGCGCCACAGGGCGGTCGCACTCACGTCGGACGGCACGGAGAACGTGACCTTTCCCGGCGACATTCCCGCGGGCGACATCGCCGTCGGCGACTGGGTGCTCCTTGAAACGGGCGCTCCCCGCATCTCCCGCTGTCTCGACCGGACAAGCGAGATTGCCCGGCGTGCCGCTGGCCCCGGGGCCGAACGCCAACTCATCGCGGCCAATGTCGACACGCTCGGCATCGTGACCGCCGCGACCGCGGAATTCTCCCTCCCGCGCCTCGAGCGATATCTCGTGCTGGCCGCGGGTTCCGGCGCACAGCCCCTTGTCATTTTGACGAAGGCCGACCTCGCGGATACGGCTCCCTTCCTCGAAATGGTGCGCGGGGCCGCGCGTGACTGCCCGGTCGTCGCCGTAGACGCCCATGCACCCGAAACGGCCCAAGAAATCGCGGCGTGGACGGGGCGCGGACACACCCTCGCCCTCGTCGGCTCGTCCGGCGTCGGCAAGACGACGCTGACGAACGCGCTCACCGGCCGGTCGGATGCGACGGCCGGATTGCGCGAGGATGACCAGAAGGGCCGGCACACGACGACGTTCCGCGCCCTCCGCCCCATCCTCGGAGGCGGCTGGATCGTCGATACGCCGGGCATGCGAGAGGTCGGCCTCGTCGACGCGAGCGAGGGGATCGGCGCGGTCTTCTCCGACATCGACGACCTCGCCCATGCCTGCCGGTTCCGCGACTGTGCCCACGACGGCGAGCCGGGCTGCGCGGTGGCGGCGGCCGTGGAGACGGGCGCGCTCGACGCCGAGAGGCTGGAGCGCTGGCGGCGACTGGTCGCCGAGGACGTCCGGGCGAGCGAGACCCGTGCTGCGGCCCGGGCGCGAGACAAGCGGTTCGGGAAGGTTGTCCGCGAGGCGATGACCGAGCGCCGGCGGAAGGGCGACCCGGAGGCCTAGGCGGAAAACCGCGCCCAGCCGCTCCACGAGGCGACGGCCGCGAGCAGAGCCAGTGCCAGCCAGAAGGGCACCGCCGACACCCGGCGGATGCCCGACCCTTTCGGCCAGCCCCGCCCCACCGCAAAGGCCGCGAGCGCGATCAGGCCCGCCACCGCCTGCCAGCCGAGAAACAGCTCGAGCCGGCTCAGCCCGGAGTTGAAGCCGTCCTGCGTCTGGCGGGCGGAGGCGGCGACGATGCCCGACCAGCCGAACGCGAAGACCCAGGCCGTGAGAAGAACGGCGAGAAGCCAGAGCGGTCGCTGCGGTTCTGCCAGTGCCTCGTTCCTTCCCCGCTTCGCGCGCCGCGGTGCGCACCCTCGACACCGGGGCGCTATGATCGGCGCGGAAGCCTCCGGCGGCAAGCCGCCATTCACCTACCGGTCCGACCTTCGTCGCGGTGCTTTCGGTTGAGGCCCGTCCTCCGCCGCCCTAGTCTCTGCGCATGACCGAATCCGGCGCCTATCAGGTCCTCGCCCGCAAATACCGCCCCGCCACCTTCGCCGACCTCATCGGCCAGGATGCGATGGTGCGCACCCTGAAGAACGCCTTCCTCGCCGACCGGATCGCCCAGGCCTTCATCATGACCGGCATCCGCGGCACCGGGAAGACGACGACCGCCCGGATCATCGCGAAGGGGCTGAACTGCATCGGGCCGGACGGGACCGGCGGACCGACGACCGACCCCTGCGGCACCTGCGAGCATTGCACGGCCATCGCCCAGGACCGGCATGTCGATGTCTACGAGATGGACGCCGCCTCGCGCACCGGCATCGACGACATTCGCGAGATCATCGACAGCGTGGCGTACCGGGCGACATCGGCGCGCTACAAGGTCTACATCGTCGACGAAGTCCACATGCTCTCGCGGAATGCCTTCAACGCGCTTCTGAAGACGCTCGAAGAGCCGCCCGCGCATGTGAAGTTCATCTTCGCGACGACCGAGATCCGCAAGGTGCCGGTCACCGTTCTGTCGCGCTGCCAGCGCTTCGACCTCCGCCGCATCGAGCCCGAGGTGATGATCGCGCATCTGCGCGCCATTGCCGCGAAGGAAAGCGCGAAGGTCGCCGACGATGCCCTCGCCCTCATCGCCCGGGCCGCCGAAGGCTCGGTGCGCGACGCGATGAGCCTTCTCGACCAGGCGATCGCACAGGGCACGGGCGAGACGACGGCGGCAGAAGTGCGCGCCATGCTCGGGCTCGCCGACCGGGGCCGCATCCTCGACCTCTTCGACCTCGTGATGAAGGGCGACGCCGCCGGGGCGCTGGCCGAACTTTCGGCGCAATACGCCGACGGCGCGGACCCGGTCGCGGTTCTGCGCGACCTCGCCGAAGTCACGCACTGGATCTCGGTCACCCAGATCACCCCCGAGGCCGCCGACGACCCCACCGTGTCGCCCGACGAGCGCGAGCGGGGCCGGGCGATGGCGGAGGCCCTGCCGATGCGGGTTCTGAGCCGGGCCTGGGCGATGCTGGTGAAGTCGCTCGACGAGGTGGGCCGTGCACCGAACGCCATGATGGCCGCCGAGATGGCGGTGATCCGTCTCACCCATGTCGCCGACCTTCCCACGCCCGAGGACCTTGTGCGCCGGCTGCGCGATGCGCCGGTCGATGGGCCCTCCGCCGGGCCCGGCGGCGGAGGCCGGAGAAACGCTCCGGCTCCTCCGGACATGCCGCCGCAGACCCCGCCCCGGGGCCGGACGGGAGACCCGGTGATGCTCGCCCGCGGCCAGGCTCAAGCCGCTGTGGCACCGAGACCGGCACCCGCCGACGCGCTTGCCCGCTACCAGAGCTTCGAGCAGGTCGTCGCGCTGATCCGCACCCACCGCGACATGCAGCTCCTGCTCGCCGTGCAGGACCACGTCCGCCTCGTCTCCTATGCGCCGGGCCGGATCGAGTTCGAGCCGGGTCCCGACGCACCCGCGAACCTCGCGCAGCGCCTCGGGGAGCGGCTCCAGGTCTGGACCGGTGTGCGATGGGCCGTCTCGGTCGTTACCGAAGGCGGACAGCCGACGATTTCCGAGGTCCGCTACGCCGAGGAAGACGCGCTTCGGGCGCAGGCGATGGACGACCCCCTGGTGCGGGCTGTCTTCGATGCCTTTCCCAAGGCGCGGATCGGCGATATCAGAACCCCTCGGGCCCTCGAAGCCGAAGCCGCCACGGAGGCGCTCGCCGAGGTCGAGGACGAATGGGACCCCTTCGAAGAGGATTGATCGATGTTCAAGGGAATGGGCGGACTTGGCGACATGGCCAAGATGATGGGCCAGGCCAAGGAAATGCAGGAGCGGATGTCCGAGCTCCAGAAGGAACTGGCGACGACCGAGATCGGCGGCGAGTCCGGCGCGGGACTGGTGAAGGCCCGGGCGACGGCGAAGGGCGTTCTCACCGGCCTCGACATCGACCCCTCGATCTTCAACGCCGAGGAGAAGGAAGTGGTCGAGGACCTGATCCTGGCCGCGATCAAGGATGCCCAGGACAAGGCCATGGCCCACCAGTCGGCGGAGCTGCAGAAGCTCAGCCAGGAGTTCGGCTTTCCCGCCGACATGAAGCTGCCGTTTTAGTCCCGTGAGCGAGGCGCCGGTCGAAATCGAGGCGCTCATCGAGATGATGGCGAAGCTGCCGGGGCTCGGGCCGCGTTCGGCCAGGCGCGCCGTTCTGCATCTCATCGGCAGGCGCGGACAGCTCATGGCGCCGCTCGCCGAGGCCATGGCCACGGTCGCCTCCTCCGCGCGCGAGTGCCTCAACTGCGGCAACATCTCCTCGAACGACATCTGTGCGATCTGCGAGAGCGAGAAGCGCGCGACCGGCGAAATCTGCGTTGTCGCCGACGTTGCCGACCTATGGGCGATGGAGCGTGCGGGGGCCTTCCGGGGTCGCTATCACATTCTCGGAGGCACGCTGTCGGCGCTCGACGCCGTCGGCCCTGACGAGTTGCGTATCCCCCGGCTCGTCGACCGTGTCGCAACGGAAGGAATCGACGAGGTAATCCTCGCCCTCGATGCCAACGTCGACGGCCAGACCACGGCCCATTACATCGCCGATGCGCTCGAGGGCCGCTGCCGGGTCACCTCCCTCGCCCAGGGCGTGCCGGTGGGCGGAGAACTCGACTACCTCGACGATGGCACGATCTCGGCAGCACTCAGAGCGAGGAAAACCGTCTAGGCCTCAACGCATTTCACCTGTCCCGAGCCTCGGAACCGGGCCGGGCGGAGAAGCCGCTCGACCTCACTTGTCTTCGTCGTCGTCCTCGTCGTCATCCTCAGGCAGGTTGAAGAAGCTCTCGGCGTCCGGCACCCTGTCGTCCTTTTTCTCGGACCTGTCGCTCAGGGTGAAGGTTTCGAGACCCGATATCGCGGTGGGGATCTTCGTTTCCGGATCCATCCCGAGGGATTGTTCGGTGGAGACGAGTTTGCGACGCTCGTCGTCGCTCATCACCTCGCCGTCGCGCGCCTTCTTGGCGTTGGCCTTCTGCACGGCTGCGTCAAGCTCGGTCTGCTTTGTCAGGCCGAGAGCGACCGGGTCGACGGGCTGGATGTTCGAGATGTTCCAGTGCGTCCGCTCGCGGATCGACTGGATCGTGGGCTTCGTCGTGCCGACGAGCTTCGAGATCTGCCCGTCGGTCAGTTCGGGGTGGAACTTCACCAGCCACAGAATCGCGGCCGGCCTGTCCTGGCGCTTCGACAGGGGCGTGTAGCGCGGTCCACGGCGCTTTTCCTCGCCGACCGCTGCGGCATTGTACTTCAGCTTCAGCGAATAGCTCGGGTCCTTCTCGCCCTTCTCGATCTCTTCCGGCTCGAGTTGGTTGTTCTGGATCGGGTCGAACCCCTTCACACCGGCGGCCACATCGCCATCGGCGATACCCTGCACCTCGAGCTCGTGAAGCCCGCAGAACTCGGCGATCTGCCGAAAGCTCAGGGTGGTATTGTCGACAAGCCAGACGGCGGTGGCCTTGGCCATGATCGGTTTGTTCATCACGTCTCTCCTTCGGACGGTCTTTCCCCGGCGCCTGACCCGGCTGGCCCCGGGGGCCTTTTCCACGATGTCGGGGAAGTCCCGGTTCATATAGGACGGCAGGCACGCGAACGAAAGACCGAATTTGGCTGCCCGAGGGTCAGGAACCGCTCACCGGCGGTCGCCATGAGCCGGGCAGATCCGGGCGCGGTCCGGATCTCGGCGCGCGAATCCGCGACAGCGCGCTTTCCGCGCCCCTGGCCAGCGGTCCGATGATCGGAGCCTTTCTGACCCTGCCTTTCACCTTCTCGATCTGCATCACGTCCTCGATCCGCCGGTCGATGAAGGCGCGCGTATTCTGGTGGCCGGGGCTCTCGTCTCCGAGCCAGTAGAGCACCGTGGCCGCCCAGACGCCCGCCAGCGTGGCGCGCTTGGTGTACCAGTTGTAGTCTTCGGAGGTGTCGCCGACCGCGGTCCAGATGGCATCTGCGGTCTGCCAGACGGCCTTCGCGCTGTCGCCGGCGTGGTTGGGCAGCGCAAAGAGCGTGGCCGCACGCCGCACGGCCTCCTTGTCATCGACCACCTCGAGCCGAAGCCAGAGCGCCTCGGCGATCTTGTCGCGAAACCTCAGATCGGCGAAATCGGCCGTCTTCAACCGCGCGCGCATCGCAGCGTCGCCCCGGTCGTGATAGGCGAGTGCGAGGTCCACCGCCCCGCGCGGACAGGCCGTATCGGCCAGCCCCTGGTCTATCCCGGCTTCCTCCACCGCAAGCCGGTAGGTCTTCGGCGACCAGCCGTCGAACGGTACATGCGGAAGTGCTGCATCGAGCAGCCTCTCCTTCAGGTTCGGGTCGTCCATGTCTGTTTCCGTCCTTTCTGCCGGGTCGGTAGACAACCTATGTCGGCTTTGCTATACGGCCACCTCCTGCAGTTTATGCAACTCGAACCAGAAAGGTGGTGACACCCACTATGCAGGTCAGTGTCCGCGACAACAACGTCGACCAGGCGCTCCGTGCGCTGAAAAAGAAACTCCAGCGCGAGGGCGTGTTTCGCGAGATGAAGCTCCGGCAGCATTTCGAGAAGCCTTCCGAGAAACGTGCGCGCGAGAAGGCCGAGGCGATCCGCCGGGCCCGGAAGCTCGCACGCAAGAAGGCGCAGCGCGAAGGTATGCTCTGATCGCCAGGTACACTGGGGCGGCGGTTGCCGCCCGAGAGACGACCCCCGAGGCAACGCCCGGGGGTTTGTCGTTTGCGGGGTGCTTCAATTCACCCCCGAGACCCACTATCGCTCCTCTGAAGCGAAGGGGACGAACATGAAATCACGCATCACCTGGGTCGCCGACAAGACCTTCACAGGCCAGACCGAGACGGGGCATTCCGTCGTCATCGGAACCGCCGAGGGCGACAGCCCCAAGCCCGGCCCCTCCGCGATGGAGCTGATGCTGATGGGCGCCGGAAGCTGCTCGGCCTGGGATGTCGTCGAAATCCTCCGGAAAGGCCGCCAGGCCATCGAGGACGTCATCGTCGAACTTTCCGCCGAACGGGCAACCGAGCCGCCCAAGGTCTTCACCCGTATCCATCTCCATTTCATCGTGAAAGGCAGGAACCTTTCCGAAGAGAGGGTGCGAAGGGCCATCGCGCTATCGGTCGACAAGTATTGCTCGGCCACGGCGATGCTCGAAAAGACCGCTGACGTCACACATGATTTCAAGATCGAGAGCGTTCACACCTGAAGGTTGCGAGGCCTCCCGCACGTCCAGCAGGAGCAGGATGACCGGGCACCCGTCACCCCACGGAACAAGCGTCCACAACCATTCCCCGGTCGGTGAATGCTCAGCCCGAAAACTTCACCGAAACGAGACGCACGGTCAGCCGGTGCGGCTCGGATTCCGGCGAGCGACAGCCCGGTGCCCGGCTTCTCCCCCCTGTCCCGGTTGCTCCCATCAGACCGGCAGTGCCGTCGTCCGCCGCACTGTGCGAAGCGCGAAAGAAGAATGCATCTGCGCCACCCCCGGCAGCCTCGCGAGGGAGCGGCGGTGGATCCGCGCGAAATCCTCGGTGTCCGCGGCGATCACCTTCAACTGGTAATCCGCGGTCCCGGCCATCAGGTGGCATTCGAGCACGTTCTCGATCAGCGCGACTTCCCGCTCGAAGGCCTCCAGAAGTTCGTCGGCCTGCCCCGACAGGGTGATCTCGACGAAGACGATGGTGGGCATCCCGAGCAGGCGCGCATCGACAAGCGCGACGTAACCACGGATGACGCCCGCCTTTTCGAGCCGCTGCACCCGCCGGTGACAGGAGGAAGGCGAGAGGTTCACCTGCTCGGCGAGGTCGGCATTCGAGATTCGGCCCGACCTCTGGAGCACCTGCAAGATGCGACGATCCGTGTTGTCGAGATGCGCGATCGCCGAATCTTCTTTCACTTGGTCAGCCTCATCCGGTGTCTTGTCCCGAAAACATACAGAAAACCGGGAAGAATGCGAAGACTGCCCGGTGCGCGTGTGAGACAATGCGGCAACAGGAGGATCGACCCATGCGCATCGGCTGCCCGAAAGAGATCAAGCCCCAGGAATTCCGTGTCGGGATGACGCCGAACGCCGTTCGCGAGGCCGTCGCCCACGGTCACGAGGTCATCGTCGAGACCGCGGCCGGTGTCGGAAGCGGCTTTGCGGATGCCGACTACGCCGAGGCCGGCGCGCGCATCGCGGACACCGCCGAAGCGGTCTTCGCGACCTCGGAGATGATCGTGAAGGTGAAGGAGCCGCAAGCCGTCGAACGGGCGCGCCTGCGCGAAGGCCAGCTTCTCTTCACCTATCTCCACCTCGCTCCCGACCCCGCGCAGACCCGCGATCTCCTTGCGAGCGGCGTGACCGCCATCGCCTACGAAACCGTCACCGACCGCTCGGGCGGCCTGCCGCTTCTCGCACCGATGTCGGAAGTCGCCGGCCGGCTCGCGCCGCAGATGGGTGCCTGGACGCTGCAGAAGGCCAACGGCGGGCGCGGCGTGCTCATGGGCGGCGTCCCCGGCGTGGGCCCTGCGAAGGTCACCGTCATCGGCGGCGGCGTCGTGGGCACCCATGCCGCGCGCATAGCCGCCGGCATGGGCGCGGAGGTGACCGTGCTCGACCGGTCGTTGCCACGCCTGCGCTATCTCGACGACGGGTTCTCCGGCATGTTCCGCACGCGTTATGCCAGCGCCGGCAACACCGCCGAACTCGTCGCGGAGGCCGACATGGTCATCGGCGCGGTGCTTATTCCCGGCGCCGCCGCGCCGAAGCTCGTCACGCGGGAGGGGCTCTCGACGATGAAACCAGGAGCGGCCATTGTCGATGTCGCCATCGACCAGGGCGGCTGTTTCGAAACCTCGCGCCCGACGACGCACGACGACCCGATCTACGAGGTCGACGGCATCATGCATTACTGCGTGGCGAACATGCCCGGCGCGGTCGCCCGGACGGCGACGATCGCACTGACCAACGCGACGATGCCCTATCTCGTCGCGCTGGCCGACCGGGGCTGGCGCGCGGCCTGTCTCGCCGACCCGCATCTCGCCGCCGGTCTCAACGTTCATGCAGGACGCCTGACGAACGCGGCGGTCGCCGAGGCGTTGGCGCTCGACGCCATCGCCCCGGAAACGGTTCTGGCTGCCTAGGCGGCGCGCGACTTCAGCGCGTCACGTATCTCCGCCAGCAGTTCTTCCTGGGTCGGACCCTTGGGCTCTTCGGCTTCGGGCGTGGGCGGTGCCGCCTGCGCCTTGATCCGGTTGACCATCTTCACCAGCAGGAACACGACCCAGGCGACGATCAGGAAGTTGATCACTGCCATGACGAAACGGCCGACCGCGAAGACGGGCGCCCCGGCTTCTTCGGCGGCTGCGAGCGAACCGTATTCGGTGCCGTCGAGAGCGTAGAACCAGCCTGTAAAGTCGATCCCGCCCGTGAAGAGGGCAATGATCGGGTTGATGAGGTCACCGACCAGCGACGTCACGATCGCGGTGAACGCCGCGCCGATAATAATGCCGACGGCCATGTCCATGACATTGCCCTTGGCGATAAATTCCTGAAATTCCTTGATCATATGCAGTATCCTTACCCTTTCAGCACCGCTTGCCCGAACACGGGCGCTCTTCTGCTAGCAGGAAATGGCACAGGCTCAAGAGTTTACGTTCCCACCCGCTGGAATAGCTTCGGGCGGTCGCACAGGAACAACGACATGACCGCCATGACGCGCTTTCCCATCACGTCCCGCTGGCCGGCGAAACACCCCGACCGCATCCAGTTCTATTCGCTTCCGGCTCCGAACGGCATCAAGGTCTCGACCCCGCTCGGAGCGACCACCGGCGCACCGACGCCTATCTCGACCGGTTCCTCGCGCGCCCGGCCTTGCAGCGCGCCCTCGACATCCCCTTGCAGGACGGCTGTATCACTCCGCCGCCGCGGCCGCCTGCGCCGGCAGCTTCCCGGTCAGCACGTAGCGGAGGATTTCGACGACCTGGCGCGGTTCCTCGGCAACCGCGAGGGCGGCCGCGTCGACTTCCTTCAGGGCATGCTGGTGCTCGGGCGGGTGCAGAACGATGAGCGACTTTCCCTTCGCGGCGGCGTAGCCCGCATCAAAGGCCGCGTTCCACTGCTTGTACTTGTCGCCGAAGCGGACGACGACCACGTCCGCCTCCTCTATGCCGCGCCGGGTGCGGATCGCGTTGACCATCGCGCCCTTGTGATCGTGCCAGTACTTCGAACTCTCCGGCCCGAGGATCGCGACGCCGCAATCGTCGGAAGCTGAATGGTCGGTCACCGGCGCCTCGAAGGCGACATCGAGGCCCTTCGCGCCGGCGATGATCTGCTCCCGCCAGTCGGTGTGGATCTCTCCCGAGAGATAAACCTTGAGTGTCATGTGGGCGCCTCCTTACTGTTTCCCCAAGCATAAGGCCAAGGCGCCGAGGGGCAAGCCAGGCACCAGACGAGGCGAGCAGCTTGGGACGGGACGGACCGCGGGAGACGGACCTTTATCCGCCGGTGAAGGGCTATCTCGAAGCGATGGGCTTCGAGGTGAAGGGCGAGGTCGCGAGCGCCGACGTGGTCGCGATGCGGCCCGGCGAAGACCCGGTCGTCGTCGAGCTGAAGACGGGCTTCTCGCTCGCTCTCTTTCACCAGGGCGTCGAGCGCCAGGCGGTCACCGAGCGGGTCTATCTGGCCGTCCCACGCCTGTCCGGCCGGCGCTTCCAGTCAGCGCTGAAATCCAACCTCGGGCTCTGCCGCCGGCTCGGGTTGGGGCTGATGACGGTTCGGCTTTCGGACGGTCTCTGCGAGGTCCATCTCGATCCCGGCCCCTACCGGCCGCGAAAGAGTCCCGCCGGGAAGGGGCGGCTGCTGCGCGAATTCGCCCGTCGCGTGGGCGACCCCAATGCGGGCGGAACCCGGGGGCAGGTGATGACCGCCTACCGGCAGGATGCGTTGCGTTGTCTCGCGGTGGCCGCACGCGGGCCCGTGAAGGCAAGCGCCGTCGCCACCGAAACCGGGGTCCCAACCGCCCGCCGCATCATGGCCGATGACCATTACGGCTGGTTCGAGCGCACCGCACGCGGGGTCTACGCCGCTACGCCGAAGGGCGTCGAGGCCCTGACGGCCCTCGCCGAGGCACTGGAACGCTTGTCCCCGCACCAGACCTGCTCCAGGTCCACGGACGGAAAGGCGTGAGGAGCGAACCCGGGGGCCTCACCCCCTGAGCACGCCGCCCGTGGCCTTGCCCACCTTCTCCACGATCTTCGCGGCCACCGCCTCGATCTCGTCCTCGGTCAGCGTCCTGTCGGTGGGCTGCAAGCGCACCGAGATCGCCAGCGACTTCCTGCCCTCGCCGAGCGCGCCGCCGACGAATTCGTCGAAGACCGTCACGCTGTCGATCAGCCCCTTGTCGGCCCCCTGCGCGGCGTTGACGACGCTCAGCGCCTCGACATCCGAGCCCACCAGGAAGGCGAAGTCGCGCTCCACCGCCTGCAGGTCCGAAAGCGCGAGGGCGGCCCGGCCCGGCCCCTTGGCGCGCGGCTCGGGTACCTCGTCGGGCCAGATGACGAGGGCCATCGCCGGCCCCTTGACGTCCATCTCCCGCAGCACCTTCGGATGCAATTCGCCGAACACGCCGAGCTTCTTCGGACCGAGGCTGATGACCCCGTGGCGACCCGGGTGCCACCAGTCGGGACCGTTCCGCTGGATTTGCACCTTTGCAGGCGCGCCGATGGCCGCGAGCACCGCCTCGGCGTCGGCCTTCACGTCGAACACATCGACCGGGCGGCGGCTTGCATGGGGGTCGCGCGGGCCGGTGTGGCCAACGAGCAGACCCGTCACATGGGTGTGCTGCTCGCCGGGCTCCGCGCCCCAGAACGCCGCCCCCACCTCGAAGAGCGCGAGGTCGGCGAACCCGCGCGCCTGGTTCCTCCGCGCGGCCTGCAACAGCCCCGGCAGGAGCGCGGGGCGCATGTGGCTCATCTCCGACGAAATCGGGTTTTCCAGCCGGTGCGCTTCGTCGCCGCCGCCGAAAAGCTTCGCCGACGCCTCGTCGATGAAGCTGTAGGTCACGCATTCGTTGTAGCCGAGGCTCGCCATCGTCCGCCGCGCGGCGCGCTCGCGCTGCTGGTGAAGCGTCAGGACCGGCCGCGCGATGCCCTGGGTGGGCCGGGTCATCGGCTTCGGCGCAAGCTTCGTCAGCGAGGCGATCCGGGCGATCTCTTCGACAAGGTCGGCCTCTCCCCGCACGTCCGGCCGCCAGGACGGCGGGTGCGCCATGTCGCCCTCCATCTCGAAGCCGAGGGCCTCGAGCGTCGCGCGCTGCTCGGCCTCGGGCAGGCTCATGCCAACGAGCCGCTCGATGCGTTTCGCGTCGTGACGGTAGGCGCGTTCGTCCTTCGGCACCTCGCCGGCGACGACGACCTCGGAGGCCTCCCCGCCGCAAAGCTCCAGCACCATGCGGGTGGCAAGCTCCAGTCCCGGCAGGGTGAACTCCGGGTCCACCCCGCGCTCGAAGCGGTAGCGCGCGTCGGAGTTGATCTTGAGGTCGCGGCCGGTGAGCGCGGTCGTCACCGGGTTCCAGTAGGCGCTTTCGAGGAACACAGCGGTCGTCTCCTCCGTCACCCCCGATGCCTCGCCGCCCATGATCCCCGCGATGCTCTCCACCGCCCGGTCGTCGGAAATCAGCACATGACCCGGCGCGAAGCGATAGGTCTTCTCGTCTAGCGCCAGAAGCTCTTCGCCGCCTTCCGCTAGATGCACCCGGAGGTCGCCCGTGACCTTGCCGGCGTCGAAAACATGCAGCGGCCGGTTCCGGTCGAAGGTGAAGAAGTTGGTGATGTCGACGAGGGTCGAGATGGGCCGAAGCCCGATGGCCTTCAGCCGCGCCTGAAGCCACGCGGGGCTCGGCCCGTTCGTCACGCCGCGAATGACACGGCCCGCGAAGAGGGGCGCATGGGGCAACGCATCGGTGTCGATGGTCACGCCGATGGGGCAGGGATAGGCCCCCGGCACCGGCTCGACGGGTTCCTCGATGAGCCGCCCCAGCCCCCGCGCGGCGAGATCGCGGGCGATGCCGTGAATGCCCAGCGCATCGCCCCGGTTCGGGGTGATGGCGATCTCGATGACCGGGTCGACCTTCGCGGGGTCGTTCCGCTGGAGCCAGTCCGCGAAGCTTTCCCCCACCTCGCCCGAGGGCAGTTCGATGATGCCGTCATGCTCGTCGGAGAGTTCCAGTTCGCGCTCGGAGGCCATCATCCCGTGGCTCTCGACGCCCCGGATCTTGCCGACGCTCAGGGTGGTGTCGATGCCCGGCACATAGTCGCCGGGCTTGCAGACGACCACGGTGATGCCTTCGCGGGCATTGGGCGCGCCGCAGATGATCTGCTTCTCGCCCTCGTCGGTCTCGACCATGCAGACCCGCAGCCGGTCCGCGTCGGGGTGGGGTTCGGCCCTGGATATTTTTCCCAGGGTGAAGCCCCTGAGGGTGTCGAGCGGGTCGACGACCTCCTCCACCTCGAGCCCGAGGTCGGTGAGGGTCTCGGCGATCTCGGCGACGGTGGCGTCGGTGTCGAGATGCTCACGGAGCCAGGAGAGGGTGAATTTCATCGTCTTCCCACCTAGGGTATGTCCGGGCGGCTTATATCAAGGCCCGATAGGCTGTCCACACGACGTCCGCAAACACGAAGCCCCGCACGGGGCGGGGCTTCGGGACGTTGACAATATTTAGGCTGCTCCGACCTTGTCATCGGTCATTGAGCAACCTGCCCAGTGCTCTGGGTCTTAAGCCCGACGAGCGGGATACGATGAAGATATAAGCGGTGTTGTGCCCACCTTCAATTCACTTGAACCCCAAACCGGCAAGAACGGCGGCCCGGATGGCTTTCAGATCATCTCCAGACACTTGCGGTGTCAGAAATTTCCGTCTGTCGATCTTGAACCCGGACAACCGCGCAAGGCCGATGTTCATCACAAGGTCACATTTTGCCCAGGTCTCATCTTCCGGCTGACCCCAAGGCGTGTAGTTCCGCGATAGCCGGCAGACGTATGGAACTGGTTTCACGGGTGCTGTCGTGCTGAGCGGGACGACCGCGACTAGACTGCTCCGAAAGGGCAGCCTTGGCGAGATCACCACAACGGGGCGGACTTTGCAGATCTCGGGTGGCTCGAAACCGGAAAAGTCGCAGACCAGAACCTGACCAGCACGCGGATGGAAGGGCAGCGGCTTTCTAGCCACGCAACCCCCCATGCAACGTCGGCACCGCCAACGCCCCGAACCCGTAATGCCGGAGCCACCGCAAGTCGCTCTCGAAGAACGCCCGCAAATCCGGAATCCCGTATTTCAGCATCGCCAGCCGGTCGATCCCGAGGCCGAAGGCGAAGCCCTGCCATTCGTCGGGGTCGACCCCGGCGGCACGCAATACGTTGGGGTGCACCATCCCCGAACCGCCCGCCTCGAGCCAGTCGTCGCCCTCGCCGAGCGTCAGCTTGCCGCCCTCCCAGGAACAGCGGAAGTCGATCTCCGCCGACGGTTCGGTGAACGGGAAATGCGAGGCTCGGAAGCGCACCTCGATCTTCTCGACCTCGAAGAACGCGGCGGCGAATTCCTCCAGGCACCACTTCAAGTTCGCCATCGAGATATCGCGGTCGATGGCGAGGCCCTCGATCTGGTGGAACATGGGCGTATGCGTCTGGTCGTAGTCCGCGCGAAACACCCGGCCCGGGGCGATGATGCGGATGGGCGCACCGTGCTTTTCCATCGACCTGATCTGCACCGGCGAGGTGTGGGTGCGCAGCACATGGGGCGGGCGGTCGTCGCCCTCTTCGCGCGCCATGTAGAACGTGTCCATCTCAGCACGCGCCGAGTGGTGGGCGGGCATGTTGAGCGCGTCGAAATTGTAGAGATCGGTCTCGATCTGGGGGCCCTCGGCGACCGAGAAGCCGAGGTCGGCGAAGATCGCCGTGACCTCCTCCATCACCTGGGAGACAGGGTGGACCGTGCCCTCGCGTCGCGGCCGGGCAGGCAGCGTCACGTCGAGCCATTCGCCCGCCAGCCGCGCGTCGAGGGCGGCATCGGCAAGGGCGGCCTTCTTCGCGGCAAGGGCGGCGTTCACCTCGTCCTTCAGCGCGTTGAGCGCGGGGCCGGCGACCTGCCGCTCCTCCGGGCTCATCTTGCCCAGTTCGCGCATCTTCAGGCTGATCTCGCCCTTCTTGCCGACGGCCTGAAGGCGCAGCGCCTCGAGCGCGGCCTCGTCCGCCGCCGCCTTGATCAGGCCGAGATACTTCTCCCTCAGATCGTCCATGCCGGACCCCCTCGTCTCTGCCCCGCCCTGCTAGCCAGCGGGGCCTGTAAGCGCAAGAAGCCGCGAGACCTCGAAAGGTCCGCGGCTTCTTCGAAAGTCTCTCCCGTTCGAGGGGAGGTTTACGCGAGCGCGGCCTTCGCCTTGTCGACAATGGCCCCGAACGCATCGGGTTCATGCACGGCGAGGTCGGCGAGCACCTTGCGGTCAACCTCGATGCCGGCGAGCGACAGCCCGTTGATGAAGCGCGAGTAGGTCAGCGCCTCGTCGCGTTCCCGCACCGCCGCGTTGATCCGCTGGATCCACAGCGCGCGGAAGTTGCGCTTGCGGTTCTTGCGGTCGCGGGTGGCGTACTGGTTGGCCTTGTCGACCGCCTGGCGCGCGACCTTGAAGGTGCTCTTGCGGCGGCCGTAGTAGCCTTTCGCGGCGTCGAGGACCTTCTTGTGGCGTGCGTGGGTGACGGTTCCGCCTTTGGTTCTGGGCATGTCTCGTCCTCCTCAGCGGTCGTAGGGCATGTAGGATTTCGCGAGCTTCTGGTCGGGCTCCGAAAGCACCGCCGTGCCACGCGCGTCGCGGATGAACTTGTTCGACCGCTTGATCATGCCGTGACGCTTGCCGGCCTGTGCGGCCATGACCTTGCCGGTCCCCGTCACCTTGAAGCGCTTCTTGGCGCTCGATTTCGTCTTCATCTTGGGCATTTCCGTCTCCATCGTCTCTGGGTCGGTCGGAACGCGCGACTCGGCATGCCACATGGGCCGGACGCGCGGGCGAAGCATGGCGTATAGGCGCGCGGCGCGCGGCACGCAAGCCCCCGCCGGTCGACCAAAGTCAGTTGAAGGCGTCGCGCACCACACGGACCATGAGACCCGGAATTTCCTCGAATTCGTAGCCCCCCGGCGTCATCGCGATGGCCACGACGATGAGGCAACCACCGATGAAGCCGAAGATGATCGCCGCCCGCGGACTCTGGCCGGCGGAAAAGGAGCCTATGAGCGTCGGAAACGCGAAGGCACCGATCACGATGCCGAGGAAGAGAAGAAGATCGGCATCCATGACCCGTTCCTCCTGCCCCCCTCATGGAGAGGCATCTAGTCGGGATCGGTCGCGAAAATCAACCTTTCCTCGCAGGGAGCCACCCGAAGGATGTTCGTGGTGCCCGCCTTGTTGAAGGGAACCCCGGCCGTCACGACGATCTGGTCGGTTTCGTCGGCAAAGCCCCCCTCGCGAGCGGCGCGCACGGCGTTGACGACCGCCTGCTTGAAGCGGTGAAGCTCGGAGGTGATCTCGCAATGGGCGCCCCATGTCAGTGCGAGGCGCCGCGCGGTCCCGATCAGCGGCGTGAGTGCGATGATCGGCACGTGCGGCCTTTCGCGGGCCACGAGAAGGGCGGTGTTGCCCGATTGCGTCGCGCAGCAGATCGCCTTGATGTCCGTCGTCTCGGCGATTTCGCGGGCCGCGGAGACGATCGCATCCGCCACCGAATGCTTGATCCCGCCACGGCTGGCGTTGATGACGTCGCGGTAGGTCGGGTCGCTCTCGACCTCCATCGCCACCGCGTCCATCGTCGAAACCGCCTCGACCGGGTAGGAGCCCGCGGCACTCTCGGCCGACAGCATCACCGCGTCCGCGCCCTCGTAGATCGCCGCGGCCACGTCCGAGACCTCGGCCCGGGTCGGCATCGGGCTGTCGATCATCGACTCGAGCATCTGCGTCGCCACGATGACGGGTTTCGCCGCGGCCCGGCACTTCCGCACGAGCCGCTTCTGGATCGGCGGCACGTTCTGAACGGGCAGTTCCACCCCGAGGTCGCCGCGCGCCACCATGATGCCGTCCGACGCCGCGAGGATCTCGTTGAAGGCGCGAACCCCGGCGGGTTTCTCGATCTTCGACAGGATCGCCGCGCGACCCGAGGCGAGCTTTCGCGCCTCGGTCACGTCCTCGGCACGCTGCACGAACGACAGCGCCAGCCAGTCCACCCCCAGCGAGCAGACGAATTCGAGGTCCACGCGGTCCTTCTTCGACAAGGCCGCGAGCGGAAGCACGACGTCCGGCACGTTGACCCCCTTGCGGTCGGAGATCGTGCCGGCCACCGTGACGGTGCAATCGGCGAAGTCCGAACCGCAGGCGTCGACGCGCAGGCGGATCTTGCCGTCGTTCACGAGCAGCGACGCGCCAGGCTCGAGGGCCGCGAAGATCTCCTTGTGGGGCAGGCAGACGCGGCTCGCGTCCCCCGGTGCCGGATCGAGGTCGAGCCTGAAACGGTCGCCCTCGGCGATCTCCTCCGCGCCCCGCGCGAATTCGCCGACCCGCAGCTTCGGTCCCTGGAGGTCGGCGAGAATCGCGATCGGGCGGCCGGTTTCCTTCTCGATCTGACGAATGATCCTGTGGCGGTCCGCGATGTCCTCGTGGCTTCCGTGGGACATGTTCAGCCGGAACACGTCCGCACCGGCCTCGAACAGCGCCTTGATGGTCTCGTAGTCGCTCGACGCGGGACCCAGCGTCGCCACGATCTTGACCTTCCTCAGCCGTCGCATCGGTGAACTTCTCCGGGGTCCGTTAGCGCTAGACTTCTATGAAGCATCCCGCCGGGAGTGACAACTGGCGCTTGTGGCCGATCTCGCATAAAGACCATCCGGCGCTGACATCACCGGACTATGACAGACGAGCCCTTTCATATTTTCGGCGCCGACCGAGCGGCGCGCTGGGTGGTGACCTGCGACCATGCCACGAACCGCGTGCCCGAGGAGATCTGCGGCGGAAGCCTCGGGATCGATGCGGCGGACATGGCCCGCCACATCGCCTACGACGTCGGCGCCGCCGGTGTCGCCCTGGGGCTCGCCGAACGGCTGAGAGCACCGGCGGTCCTGTCCAACTTCTCGCGTCTGGTGATCGATCCCAACCGCGGCGAGGACGACCCGACGCTGGTGATGAAGCTCTACGACGGCACGATCATCCCGGCGAACCGGGCTGTCGACGCCGCGGAGACCGAGCGCCGGCTCGACGCCTATCACCGCCCCTACCACCGGGCCGTGGCCGGGCTTCTGGCCGGGCGACCGGCACCGATTCTCGTAGCAGTCCATTCCTTCACCCCGCAGTTCCGCGGCCGGCCGCCCCGGCCCTGGCACGTCTCGGTGCTGCACACCGCGGACAGGCGCCTCGCCGACCCGCTGCTGGCCCGGCTGCGGCGGGAGCACGGTCTCGTGGTCGGCGCGAACGAGCCCTACACGGGCGCGCTCGCAGGCGACAGCATCGACCGCCACGCCACCGCCCACGGCCGCCCCAACGCGCTTGTGGAGGTCCGCAACGACCTCATTTCCGACGACACCGGGCAGGACGAATGGGCCGAACGGCTGGCCCGCTGCCTTGACGAGGCGCTCGCCGACGCCGATCTCTGATGGAAAGGGAGTATGCACATGGATGACAAGACCCGCACCGAGCTCGAAGCCGCCGCGTTCCGCCGCCTGCGTGCGCATCTCATGACCGACCGCACCGACGTTCAGAACATCGACCTGATGAACCTCGCCGGCTTCTGCCGCAATTGTCTCGCCCGCTGGTACCAGGAAGCGGCCAACGAGCGCGGCATCGAGATGACGAAGGAAGAGGGCCGCGAGGCGTTCTACGGAATGCCCTACGAGAAATGGAAGGCCGAGTTCCAGACCGACGCGTCGGGCGAACAGACCGATGCCTTCGAGGAAGCCCACAAGAACATGCCGGTCTGAGCCGAGGCGGACCCCGCGGGATCCAAACCGCGCGCGGCGCGGCGCCTCCCTCCGGCGGGAGTATTTGGGGAACAGAGAAGGGGTCCGGCCCCCGCCTCCGGCATCAGCCTCGAGCGGGGACCTTCTCCGTTCACGGCCATCGGCTCTCCAGCCTGTTCCGCACCCCAGCATTGGCGTGGCAGGGTAAACGAAAGGTTATCGGAGGCTTCTTCGTTCCCGAAATACTCAAGAACCGGCTGCTCTCAGAGAGCCGCCTTGCGGCTTTCCTCGATGTAGATCTCCCTGAGCCGCATGGCGATCGGACCCGGCGCGCCCGTTCCGACGGACGCGCCGTCGATTTCCACGACCGGCATCACGAAGGCCGAGGCGGACGTCACGAAAGCCTCGTCCGCATCCTGCGCCTCCGCGACGGTGAACGGCCGCTCGTCGACCTGCATCTGCGCCTCGGCGGCGAAGCGCAGCACCGCCGCGCGGGTGATGCCGTGGAGGATCTCGTTGCCGAGGTGCCGGGTCACGATCTTGCCGTCCTTCACGATATAGGCGTTGTTCGACGTGCCCTCGGTCACCGCGCCCTCCGCGACCATCCAGGCGTCGTCCACGCCCGCGGCCTTCGCCGCCATCTTCCCCATCGATGGGTAGAGCAGTTGCACCGTCTTGATGTCGCGGCGGCCCCAGCGAAGGTCATCCACCGTGATCACCCGCCAGCCCCGTTCGGCAATTTCCGGACCCGCGAGCTTTTTTGCCTGGGTGAAGAGAACGATTGTTCCCGGCACGTCAGCCGGTGGATAGGCGAAGTCGCGGTCCCCGGCCGAACCCCGGGTGATCTGGAGATAGACCATCCCCTCCTCGAGGCCGTTCCTCTCCACCAACTCGCGGTGGACCGCGAGCAAGGCGTCGCGCCCGATGGGCGGGGTCATCGCGAGTTCACCAAGCGAGCGCTCGAGCCGCCGGGCGTGCCCATCGAAGTCGATGAGCTTGCCGCCGAGGACGCTGGTGACCTCATAGACGCCGTCGGCGAACAGAAAACCGCGGTCGAAGATCGAGACGCTGGCCTCGGTTTCGGGCAGATATGCGCCGTTGACGTAGACGATGCGGGTCATGGCCTCTCCTAGCCCCAGAGTTCGGGTGCCGGCGGATGAACGGTGGAGCTTTCGTAGCGAAGCGCGTGGGCGCGGTCTTCGGCCAGAAGCAGCGGGCCGTCAAGATCGACGACGTCGGCCCCCTGGGCCACGAGCAGCGCCGGCGCCATCGCCAGCGACGAGCCGACCATCGAACCCACCATGATGCCGAAGCCCGCCGCCCGGGCCGCGTCGCGCAGGGCGACCGCCTCGGTCAGCCCGCCGGTCTTGTCGAGCTTTATGTTCACCATGTCATACCTGCCCCCGAGTTCCGCGAGGCTCGCCCGGTCATGGCAGCTTTCGTCCGCGCAGACCGGCACCGGGCGCTCGATCTCGCCGAGCATGTCGTCCCCTCCGGCCGGCAGGGGCTGTTCCACGAGCGTCACGCCGAGGCGGGCGAGATGGGGCGCAAGCTCGGCGTAGACCGCCGCCGTCCAGCCCTCGTTGGCATCGACGATGATGCGGGCCTCGGGCGCGCCCCGCCGCACCGCCTCGAGGCGGGGCATGTCGCTCTCGGTGCCGAGCTTCACCTTCAGGAGCGGGCGGAACGCGTTCTTTCGCGCGGCCGCCTCCATCGTCGCGGGGGCCCCGAGCGACAGGGTGAATGCGGTCGTCACCGGGCGCGGCCTGGCAAGTCCCGCCAGTTGCCAGACCGGCGCGCCGGTGATCTTCGCCTGGAGATCCCAGAGGGCGCAGTCGGCCGCATTCCGCGCAGCACCCGCCGGAAGCGCGTCCTGCAGGTCGTGCCGGCCGATTCCGTCGGGCAGCCCTTCGATCTCGGCGGCCACGCTGTCGAGGCTCTCGCCGTAGCGCGCGTAGGGCACGCATTCGCCTGCCCCGGCGCAGCCGCGGTCGAAGGCGCGGACCGTCAGCACCTCGGCCTCGGACTTCGAGCCCCGCGAGATGGAGAAGACTTCAGCGAGCGCGAAACGCTCGGTCGTGACACTGAACGGCATGGTCTCTCCCTGGAATCCCGGGAGACCCTAGAGTGACAGAAGCGGGTCCACCAGCCGTCCCGCCCCGAAACGGTAGGGGTCCGTCGCGGGCAGTCCGATCCGCGCCTCGATCTCGGCGCAGCAAGCCCGTGCGGCGGCATCGTCCAGCGCCTTCGTGTTCACCGAAACACCCGTCACGACACAGGCGGGGTTCACCAGCCGCGCCAGCGGCAAGGCGGTGTCGCGCAACGCTTCGAGAGAGGGGAGCCCGTAGTGCGGCAGCCCCCGCATGTGAGTGCGCGTCGGCTCGTGGGCGAGGATCAGCGCGTCGGGCTGGCCACCGTGAATGAGCGCGAGGGTCACGCCCGAGAACGAGGGGTGAAAGAGGCTCCCCTGCCCCTCGATATGGTCCCAGTGGTCGGGGTCGTTGTCCGGCGTCAGCCACTCGACCGACCCGGCCATGAAATCCGCGATCACCGCGTCGAGGGGCACGCCGCCGCCGGTGACGAGGATACCCGTCTGCCCGGTGGCCCGGAAGGTCGACTTCAGGCCCCGCGCGTTCATCTCCCGGTCCATCGCGAGGGCGGTGTACATCTTGCCCGCCGAACAATCAGTGCCGACCGCGAGCACCCGCTTGCCGGTGCGCTTCTTTCCGTCGGCGATCGGGTAGTCGATCCCGGGCACGCGCACATCGTGCAACTCGCGCCCCGATCCCATGGCCGCGCGCACGAGTTCGGGCTGGTCGCGCAGGAGCGTGTGCAGGCCGCTGGCGAGGTCGTAGCCCATCTCGAGCGCCTCGGTGAGAACCTCGCGCCAGGCGTCGCTGAACCTGCCGCCCCGGTTCGCAACGCCGATCACGAGCGTCTTCGCCCCGGCCGCCCGCGCCTCGGCGAGCCCCATGTCGGGCGCACCGACATCCGCCCCGCAACCCGGCAGCCGGAACTGGCCGACGACATGCCCGGGCCGCCAGTCGGCGATGCCCTGGGCGACCTTGGCGGCAAGCTGGTCCGGCGCGTCGCCGAGAAAGAGAAGGTAGGGGGTACGAATCATGACGGCTCTCCCGAATTTCGGGCAGTCTGCCCGGAAGCGGCGCGGAATTGCCAGAAAGGCCGGGCGGCTCCTGGACCAAATGAATGAAATTTCATCGGTATTTCCTCGGGCGGCCTAGCCGCCGGCAGACCGTCCGATCCTCGCCGTGCTTTCTGCGCCTGCAAAACCGCTTGCGCAGCGCAGCGCAATTTCCTACCGCTTCACCGACCCGAAACGAAATAAACTTGCGAGTGCTCATGTCATTCCGCGTCCAGCCCCAGCCGCCGGCCCGTCCGAACCGCTGTCAGCTTTTCGGCCCGGGCTCGCGGCCGGCGATCTTTCCGAAGATGGCGGCATCGGAGGCCGACGTTATCAACCTCGATCTTGAAGATTCGGTTGCTCCTGCGGACAAGGCCGGAGCGCGCAGGAACATCATCGCCGCGATCGACGACATCGACTGGGGCAACAAGACGCTCTCGGTCCGCATCAACGGGCTCGACACGCCCTACTGGTATCGCGACGTGGTCGACCTGCTCGAAGAGGCCGGCGACCGGCTCGACCAGATCATGATCCCGAAGGTCGGCAACGCCGCCGACATCTACGCCGTCGATGCCCTCGTCACCGCCGTCGAGGCGGCCGCGGGGCGCAGGAAGCCCATCACCCTTGAGGTCATCATCGAGACGGCCGCCGGCATCGCCCATGTCGAGGAGATCGCTGCCGCCTCGCCGCGCCTCGCCGCCATGAGCCTCGGGGCGGCCGATTTCGCGGCCTCCATGGGCATGCAGACCACCGGCATCGGCGGGACGCAGGAGAATTACTACATGGTTCGCGACGGCCGGAAATACTGGGCCGACCCCTGGCACTGGGCGCAGGCGGCCATCGTCGCGGCCTGCCGGACCCACGGCGTGCTGCCCGTCGACGGCCCTTTCGGCGACTTCTCCGACGAAGACGGCTTCCGCGCCCAGGCCCTGCGCTCGGCGACCCTCGGGATGGTCGGCAAATGGGCGATCCACCCGAGCCAGGTGGCCCTCGCGAACGAGGTCTTCACCCCCTCGGAAGAGGCCGTCACCGAGGCCCGGGAGATTCTCGCGGCCATGGCAGAAGCGGAGAAAACCGGCGCCGGGGCCGCCGTCTACAAGGGCCGCCTCGTCGATCTGGCGAGCGTCCGTCAGGCCGAGGTGATCGTGCGGCAGGCAGAGCTCATCAAGGCGGGTTGAGCCGGTCTGCAAAACGTATGGCAAAGTGTATGGCAGGCGTATGGCACGACGTGCCGACCGATGTGCCGCCCGGCGTGTTGCGCCCGGCCGGTTCGCCGCGCCCGCGAAGGCTCAGAGCTTCCGCGCGACGATGAAGCGGGCGCGGCGCGGCGCGGGCTTCCAGTCCTCGACGATCTCGAAGCCCGCCCCCCGGATCATTGCGCGAAGTTCGTCACCGGTGAACGGCGTGAAGCGCGGCAGAAGCCCGAGCGCGGACGCCGGCAGCAACAGAAGGCGCATGAGCGGCAGCCCGTCCTCGCCGAGCGCCATCGTCGAGCTGACGAACCAGCCTCCGGGCTTGAGGAGCGAGGCCGCCTTGTCCACCGCCGCGCGGGGGTCGTCGAGCAGATGCAGGAGCGAGTGCATCATCACCATGTCGTAGCTCTCCGCCGACGCTTCGAACCCCTCCACCGTCGCTTCGTGAAAAGCGATGTTCCCGACCCCGGCCTCGGCGGCACGGCTCCGGGCGATGGCGATCATCTCCGGCGCGAAGTCCACCGCGTCGACATGGCCCGCATGGGGTGCGTGGCGGGTGGCGGTGGTGCCGGTTCCGCAGCCGAACTCGAGCACGCGGCTTTCCGGGGTGAGCCGCGCCCGGGTCGCCTCGAGCTTCCGGTCATAGGAAGCCTTGTCGGGCACCGGCATGCGCGCGTAGCGGCGGGCGATGGCGTTCCAGAACCAGTCGCGGGCGGGCATGTCAGGCGCCGCGGCCCCGAGGCGCGAAGACGCGGCCCTTGCGCGCGCGCAATTCGCACCGCCCCGAGGCGTTCGCGCCCTCCCGGACGGGCAGGAAGGCGGTTCTCGATGTCCGGGCCATGCATCCTCCGGGAGCGGGAGCGCTTCGGACGACGGTAGCAGAGCCGGGGCACGGGCCGAAAGGCTTTCCGTCATCTCGACGCCGCCTCGCCGCCTTCCGTTCCGAAACCCGGCAAGTGCCTGCGGCACGAGCGTTGCATCGGTCCCGGGGCACGGGCATACAGCGGCGAACCGTCGCGGAGGCAGCCGATGCATTATCTCGAGTTCGAAAAGCCCTTGGCCGAGATCGAGGGCAAGGCCGAGGAACTGCGCGCCATGGCGCGGGCGAACCCCGAGACCAATGTCGAGAAGGAGGCCCAGGGACTCGACCGAAAGGCCGCCGACATGCTCGGCAACCTCTACAAGTCCCTCACCCCCTGGCAGAAGTGCCAGGTCGCCCGGCACCCCGACCGGCCGCATTGCAGGGACTACATCGAGGCGCTCTTCACCGACTGGACCCCGCTCGCAGGCGACCGCAACTTCGCCGACGACCTCGCGGTGATGGGCGGGATCGGCCGGCTCGACGACCGTCCCGTGGTGGTGATCGGCCAAGAAAAGGGCAACGACACCCAGAGCCGCATCGAACGCAATTTCGGCATGGCCCGGCCCGAGGGCTACCGCAAGGCGATCCGGCTGATGGAAATGGCCGACCGGTTCGGAATGCCGGTGATCACGCTCGTCGACACGCCGGGCGCCTACCCCGGCAAGGGCGCCGAGGAGCGGGGCCAGTCGGAGGCCATCGCGCGCTCGACCGAGATGTGCCTGAAGATCGGCGTGCCGCTCGTGTCGGTCATCATCGGCGAGGGTGGCTCCGGCGGGGCCGTCGCCTTCGCGACGGCCAACCGCGTGGCGATGCTCGAACACTCGGTCTACTCCGTGATTTCCCCCGAGGGCTGCGCCTCGATCCTCTGGAAGGACGCCGAAAAGATGCGCGAGGCGGCCGAGGCGCTGCGTCTCACCGCGGACGACCTCAAGCAGCTCGGCGTCATCGACCGGATCGTGAAGGAGCCGAGAGGCGGCGCCCAGCGCGACCGGAAAGCCACGATAGACGCGGTCGGGCGCGAGTTGAGGGACATGGTCGAAAAGCTCGCGGGGCTTTCGCGGGAAGAGGTCGTGCGCGAACGCCGCAAGAAGTTCCTCAACATCGGCTCGAAGGGGCTCGCCGCCTGACAGCGGGCACCTTCGAGGAGGCGACGGATACGAAGGAGCCCCTTCTGGCCTTCTTCGTTCCTGAAATACTCGAATCTGGTCCGTCCGCCCCCGCGCCCCGGTCTCAGCGCAGCCAGAGCCGCGCATATGGCGGCAGGGCGATATCGCCTCGGGAAAGCGCCACGGGGGCGTCCGACAAGGCGTCGTGAAGGGCACTCACCCCCAGACCGATGACCCAGTCGCCCGGCACGCCCGTCCATCCTTCGGTGAAGTTGTAGAGGCACAGCATCGGCCCCGAGGGGGCATCGCGCAGAAACGCGAAGAGCCCCCGACCGGGCGCCTCCACCACCCGGATCGGCACCCCCGCGTGCAGTTCCGGCGCCGCCCGCCGCCGCGCGAGGATATGCTTCGTGCCTTCGTAGACCAGCCCCTCGGGGCCTTCGCCGCGCCGGGCGCGCTCGACACGTTCCCAGTCCATCCGCGGCCGGTGCACCCATCGGCTGTCATGGGCGATGTCGGTGTCTTCGGCGAAGGACCAGTCGTTCAGCATGGCCACCTCGTCGCCCATCCAGATCAGCGGGACACCGCCCCAGGAGGCGATGAGCGCATGGCCGAGCAGAACGCGCTCGACGGCGAGCCGGGCCCCGGTCTCGTCCCCGGCCTCCAGCGCCCGCCCCAGCCCCGCGAGGGAGGCCGCCGCCCCCGAGATGCGCCGGTCGCCGGTCGCCGCGTTGACCTGGAAGAGCGCGCCGCGCGAGAAGCTGCCGGGGAAGGCGCCCTCGTAGAACTCCGACAGGAAGGCCCGGTGGGCGAAACCCGAAAGCCCCACCGCGGCGGCGTCCTCGTCGCTGACCGCCCAGCCGATGTCGTCGTGGCAGCGGATGTAGGTCGCGTAGGTCGCGTTGGTCAGCCGGTCGGGAAAATGCGTGCCGAGCACATGGGTCATCAGCGCGGTGTCGCGTGACGCCAGCGCCGACCAGAACTGCACCATCAGCGAGTTGTGGTAGGCGAGGTTGCCCTCGCGGCCATCGTGCTCGCCCCGGCCGAGATAGGGCAGCATCTCCTCGGGCCCGACGATCGCCTCCTCGAGGTGGATCACGGCGGGCGCGGCGATGCGGCAGGCCGCGCGGAGCGCGCGCAGGAGCATGTGCACCTCGGGCTCGGACTGGCACTTCGTGCCCATCCGCTTCCACATGAAGGCCACCGCGTCGAGGCGCAGGACGTCGACACCGCGGTTCGCGAGAAAGAGCATGATCCGCGTCATCTCGAGAAAGACCCGCGGGTTCGACCAGTCGAGGTCCCACTGGTGCTCGTTGAAGGTCGTCCAGACCCAGCGGCCCCAGTCGGGGTAATGGGTGAAACTGCCCGGCGCGTTCTCGGGAAAGACCTCGAGCAGGCTCTCCTCGTATCGCCGGGGCAGCTCGTCGGTCTCGAAGGTGAGGTAGAAATCCTCGTATTCGCGCACCCCCGCCCGCGCCGCCTCGGCCCAGGCGTGCTCCTTGGCGGTGTGGTTCAGCACCATGTCGATGCAGACCGACATGCCGCGCGCCCGGGCCTCCGCGCAGAGCCTCTCGAAATCGGCCATCGTGCCGAGCCGGGGGTCGATCCGGGTGTAGTCCATCACCGAGTAGCCGCCGTCGCTGTCGCCGGGGCGCGGCGTCAGGCAGGGCATGACGTGGATGTAGGTGATCCCGAGGTCGGCGAGGTAGTCGAGCCGCTGCCGCGCCCCCTCGAGGTCGCCGGCGAAGCGGTCGGCGTAGAACACATATCCCGCCATGTCGGGGCGCTGGAACCAGTCGGGGTTGAGGTCGCGCGCGAGATCGAGCCATTTCAGCTCGTCGGACCGCTCCGTCCAGGCCTCCCGCAGCACCGCCTCGAGATCGCGCCGGAAGGCGGGGTAGCCCGGCCGCTGACCGTAGAGCCTCTCGAGCATGCTCCAGAGGTCCTCCGCGCTCCGGGCGAGGCGGAGTTCGAAGAGCCGGTCGTCCGGGGGGGTGGTGGTCGGAGTCGTGCGCTTTGCCATCGGCACTTGATGATGTGCGAACACCCACCCATGCAAGACCCTATCCCGGAACCGCCCTTCATCTTCCCTGAAATACTTCGGGGGAGCGCCCGGCACGGGCGCCGGGGGCGGCGCCCCCGTCCGTCAGGGACGCCGGGCGATGCAGTCGATCTCGACGAGAGCCCCGACGGCGAGGGCCGTCACGCCCACGGTCGTGCGGGCCGGGCGGCGGTCTTCGGGGAAGTAGCTCCGGTAGGTCTCGTTGAACGACGCGTAGTCGCGGTCGAACTCGGTCAGGAAGCAGCGGCACTGCACGACGTGGGACAGGTCGAGCCCGACGCCCTTCAGCACGATCTCGAGGTTCTGCATCACCTGGTGGGTCTGGGCGACGATGCCATGCGGAAGCGGCGCATCGGGCGCGGCGGGGTCGGTCGGCATCTGCCCGGTGAGAATGACCCAGCCATCGGCCTCGACGGCATGGGAAAACGGCGCGACGGGGCGCGGACCGCCGGAAATCATGTGAAACTCAGGCAATGGACTTCTCCTTCGGGGGCGTGAATCCCGCCTCTGACATCAGCGCGTCCGACCGCGCCTCGACGAGTTCCTCCAGCCGCGCGGTGAAGGCCTCGCGGCCGAGCCCCGGGGGGATCGGGTCGAGAAACTCCACCACCGCCAGCCCCGGTTTGCGCCAGATGCCCTTGCGGGGCCAGAACAGGCCGACATTCGTCGCCACCGGCACGCAGGGCTGGCCGAGTTGCTCGTAGAGCGCGCCGGAGCCCGCCTTGTAGGGCAGGTATGCGCCCGGTGCGACCCGCGTGCCCTGGGGATAGATGATGAGCTGTCCCGCCAGAAGCCGGTCCCGGGCGACGTCCTGCAGCATCTTCCGGATCGCCTCGCGCCGCTTGCCGCGGTCGACGGGCACGCAGCCGATCCGGAGCGCGTACTGCCCGATTACCGGCGCCCACATGAGTTCGCGCTTCATGATGAACTTGCCGCGCGGCGCCGCGCCGAAGATCAGGATGATGTCGAGAAAAGACTGGTGCTTGGCCGCGATGATCACCTCGTCTTTCGGAGGCGTGCCGCGCACCTCCGTGCGCAGCCCGACTATCCAGGCCGCGGCCCATCGCACGAAGCGGCAATAGGTGTGGCAGGCGCGGAAGGCCCAGTCGCGGGACAGGAGCGCGGGGAGAAAGAACGCGAGGCCCAGCACGGCCATCGCGGCGTAAATCGTCACCACGAAGGCGAGCGAGCGCAGCCATTGCAGGGGCCCCACCCTCACGTCAGCTTGCCGAGGCGCGAAAGGGCGGCGAAGCGCGTCGCCCAGAAGGCCACGACCGCGGCGCAGAGCGGCACGAGAAGCGGCCACAACCACTCGGTCCGCTCGAAGCCGAGGCCGGTGAGAAAGCTCGTCTCCCCGCCCGCCGGCGGCAAAAGGACGATCGCCAGCATCGCGAGCGCGGTGCCCCCCGCCGCGCCGAGCGCGGCGCGCAGGGTGAAGCGGCGGACGAAGGCGCGGGCGATGAAGACGTCCCGCGCGCCCACGAGCCTGAGCGTGCCGATGATCTGCGCATTGGCCGAGAGCGCAGCACCCGCGGCGAGCGTGATCATCGCCGCCATCGCTCCGCCGATCAGCGCAAGCGAGACGAACCCGAGGGCGCGGATCCGCCCGGCCGCCTCGACGAGGGGCCTGCGCCAGCGGGAATGATCGTCGAGCACCGCGCCGGGCGCTTCCCCGGCGAGGCGGAACCTCAGGCCCTCGGCGTCGAAACCCTCGTCGGTCTCGGTGATCTCGATGAGCCGCGGCACCGGGAGAAGATCGAGCGGCAGGTCCGGCCCGAACCACGGCGCGAGGAGTTCCGCCTGCTCGCCGGGGGTCATCACCCGCGCCGAGGCGACGCCCGGGGTCTGCCCGAGTATCCGGAGGGCCGCGGCGATCTGGGTCTCGACCTCGCCTTCCGGGGCCGACAGGCGGATCGTGGCGCTCTGGGCCAGTGCGCCCTCCCAGCGGTCCGCGAGCCGTCCCGTGGCGAAGGACAGCGCGAGGGCGAAGACGGCGAGAAAGGCCATCGCGCCCGAGGCGAAGACCGTGAGCGTCGCGGTGAAGCCCGTGGGCGGCACTACCCGGTCGGCACGCGCGTCGCCGAGAACGAGGTCGCGAAGGTCGCCCGACAGGCTCACAGCTCCGCCCCCGCGGTTTCCACCCGGCGGTCGCGGATGCGCAGGACGCGCGCGGCGACCTTCGTCTTGGCCTGGCGGATCAGGGTGAGGTCATGGGTGGCCACGAGGATGCTCTTGCCCATCCGGTTGAGTTCCAGAAGCAGCGACAGGAGCCGCTGCGACATGTCCCAGTCGACGTTGCCGGTGGGCTCGTCGGCGATGACGATCTCGGGCGACATGATGACGGCGCGGGCAAGGGCCGCCCGCTGGCGCTCGCCGCCCGACAGTTCCGGCGGCAGCGCATCGGCGCGGTGGGTGAGCCCGGTCCAGGCGAGAAGCTCGGCGATGTTGTCCGCCTCGCCTTCGGGGTCACGCCCGGCGACGATGAGCGGCAGCGCGATGTTCTCCGAGATCGGCAGGTGGTCGAGGAACTTGCAATCCTGGTGGACGATGCCGATGCGGCGTCGGGCCTTGGCGACGCCGTCGCGGTCGAGTCGCGCCGCGTGCTGCCCGAAGATCTCGACGGCACCCGTCGTCGGCTGAAGCTCCATATAGCAGAGTTTGAGGAGCGTGGTCTTGCCGGCACCCGAGGGGCCTGTGAGAAAGTGGAACGAGCCTTGCGGCAACGCCACCGAGACCCCGTCGAGAAGGGTGCCGCCGCCGTAATTCATCCCAACGTCTCTGAGCTCGATCACGGGGCCTCTGCCTTGCCGGGTGCGACCGTTTTGCCCCAGCGCGCGGCGGGGTTCAACGGGCCGCGGGCGAGCGCTTTGAGATTGCGCGGCTTGGTGGTATCGAAGTCGAAAGCCTGACCGAGCAGAGACCGGTGCGAACCGCCGGCAAAGGGGCGAGACACATGCGGATCACCTGTCCGAATTGCCATGCGCAATACGACGTCGACCCGGCGATGATACCGGAGGCGGGGCGCGACGTGCAGTGTTCGAGCTGTGCGCATACCTGGTTCCAGACGCGCGCTGTCGAGGTCGAAGCCGACGACATGCAGGACGACGCGGCGGCGCAGATCGCGGAAACCGCCGAAGAACACGCGGGCGCGGATGACGACCGCCTGCCCGAGGAGATCGAAGCCGAGGCCGCCGCGGGAGCGGCCGAAGACGAAGGCGAGACGTGGGACGAGGTCGCACCGGAGCCCGAGGCCGGCGACGAAGAGCCATGGGCGGAAGAGCCCGAAGCCCGTGACACCGGAGACTTCGCCGATGCAGGGGCGCCCGAAGAGGGGGCCGAAGACAAGGTCGCAGACGGGGCCGCAGACGGGGACCCCCTCGATGACGACGCGGCCGAACCCGCCGACGACGCCCCGGGGCCGACCGGCGAAGCCTCGCCGCCGGCCGAGGCGGAGGAGGTCCGGGAGGACCCCAACGACCACCTTCGCGCCGCCATGGATAGGCCCCCGGACGACGTTCTCGAGCGGGAACCGGTCGAGAGCGAGGCCTACCGCGCGACCATGCGCGACGCGGTGAGCCAACCCGGCACGGCGCCGGAGACGTCCTCCCCCCCCGATGCCGATGACGGTGACGGGGAGACCGGGACCACCGACGCCCCCGGACCGGTTCTCGACCGGGAAGTCGCCGATATTCTCCGCGAGGAAGCGGAGTTCGAGGCGAACCGCCGACGGGTGGACGACGCGCCCCCCGCTTTCGACCTGCAGGGCGATCTCGCCCTCGACGAAGGCAGCCCTTCGAAAGCGCTGCGCGAGCGGCTCGACAGGATGCGCGGCGACGGCGTGCCCGATGCGACCGTTGGCGCGGGCGCAGTCGCGGCAGGCGTGGATTATCCCGGGGCCGGCCGGCGGGACCGGCTGCCGGATATCGAGGAAATCAATTCGACCCTCCGTCCCGGTTCGGGTGAGCGGGAGCCGGAAGCGCCGGTGTCGCCGGCCGAAATCGCCGCCACCCGGCGGTCGGGCTTCCGGACCGGCTTCGCCACGATCGTGCTGCTGACGGCACTTCTGGTCGGCGCCTATGTCTATGCGCCGCAGATCGTCCGGGCGGTCCCGGCCTCGGAGGGTGCGATGATCTCCTTCGTCGAAAGCGCGAACACTGTCCGCGACCGGATCGACGGGCTGATGGCCAGGGCGATTTCGGGGATCAACGACGTCGTCGGCGACGGCCCGAACGGGGCCTGAGCGCTCGGCGGACAGGGCGACTTCCGGTCGGCCGGGAAACCGGGGCGGGCGCCCCTTAGGGCGCATCGCGCCCATGCCCATGCATACGATCCGCTCCATCCCGTTCGATTGAATGACAAGGAGAGCCGGACCTGCTCCCCCTCCTGAAAGACATGCTCTGGACCATGTCGCTCAGAAGCGGGAACCGGTCTTGAGCTTCCCCGACGTGCGAAACCGACGGGATGGAGCATATCGCAGGACTTCGAACGAAGGCGACACGCTCTAGAACCGGTCGAGCAGGCGCCTGAGGTAATCCAGTTCCTCGTCGGGCCGCGCCTGTTCGCCCGACCGGCGGCGGATCTCCTCGAGGATTTCCCGCGCGCGGCGGTAGACATCCTCGCTCTGGGTGAGTTCCTCGTCGGTGCCGACCCGTCCGTTCCGGCCCGCTTCGCGGCCGAGGGGATCGCGGTTGCCGTCGGGGTTCGCCTCGCCGAGGGCCTGACCCTCCTGGCCGGGCTGCTGCTGGCCTTCCTGTGCCATCTGGTCGGCGAGATCGCGCATGCCCTCGCGCAGCGCCTCGATGGCTTCCGACTGCCGGTCGAGCGCGCCGGCGTAATCGTCCCCGCGCAGAGCCTCCTCCGCACCGTCCATCGCGTCGCCCGCCCGTCCGAGATTCTCGCGCGCCGCGTCGCCTTCCGGCGTGCCGGCGCCGGGCAGGTTCTCGGTCTGGCGGCGCAGTTCCTGGCGCAGCGAGCGCTGGCGGTCGGCGAGTTCCTCCTCCAGACCCTGCTGCTGACCCTGACCCTGACCCTGTTGGCCAGGTTCCTGTCCCTGGCCCTGTTGACCGGGTTGCTGTCCCTGTCCCTCGCCGAACTGTTGTTCGCCGTTCTGGCCCTGACCTTCGCCGGGCTGCTGGCCCTCGCCCTGCTGACCCTGGCCCTGCTGCTGGCCCTGCTGGCCTTCCTGGCCCGGGTTGAATTGTTCCTGAAGGTCGCGGAACGCCTCGTCCGACAGCTCCTGCTGCTCGCGAAGCGTCTCCGCCAGCCCCTCCATGGCCTGCTGGCCGGGGCTCTGCTGGCCCTGACCGGGACCTTGCGTGACCTGCATGTTCTCCATCATCTGGCGAAGCTGTTCGAGAAGGCGCTGGGCCTCTTCCATCCGGCCCTGCTCCATCAGGTCCTGAAGCTCCTGGAGCATGTCCTCGAGCTGGCCCTGCGACATCTCCTGCATGTCGCCCTGGGCCTGCTGGTCCGGGTCCTGCTGCGATTGCTCGGCGAGCTGGCGCATGTAGTCGTTCATCGCCTCGCGCAGCTCCTGCATCAGCTCCGCGATCTCCTCGTCGGTCGCGCCGTTCTCCATCGCCTCGGCGAGGCGCTCCTGGGCGCGGCGAAGCCGTTCGAGCGCATCGGAAAGGTCGCCCTCCTCGACGAGAAGCGCGATGTCCCAGAGCACCGCCGCCATCTCGTCGCGGGTCTCTTCGTCGAGCGTGCCGTATTCCGTCGCCGCCTCGAGCCGGCGGATCAGGAAGCGCAACTTCAGATAGGCGGTTTCCTGGGTGAACACCTCGTCCGGCCGGTAGGAGACCGCGCGCAGCATCGAGGCCACCCGGGGCGCGTTGTCGCGCGACCAGAGCAGGTCGCGGCGCTGCTCGACGATGGATTGCGCCAGCGGGTCGAAGAAACGCCGCCCCGGCATCTCCTGCTGGACGGCACCCGTGGAGCCGGTCTGCTCAAGGGCGTCCTCGGCGACGAGTTCGATGGTCACTGGCAGACCGGCCCAGGGATGCTGCGCGAGATCCTCGGTCAGAACCTCCGAGAACTCGGCCCGGTCGCCGGCGATGGGCATCGGCAGGTCGAGTTCGATCGGGTCCCGCGGCTCGGGGTCGGCGGCGAGGCCATGGCGGCGGTCGACCGCCTCGAGATCGAGCGCGATCCGGGCGGTGCCGGTCTCGACGCCGTAATCGTCCCGCGCCGAGAACGGCTGGCGCAATTCGCCGGTGGCCGTGCGCTCGAGCGGCCCGTCGGCGGTGATCTCGGGCGGGTTGTCCGGAATGACGCGGATATTCCAGGCGCGTCCCCCGGGGCCCGCGACCTCGAGTGTGCCGGCCTGCTCGATGGTGAAGTTCTGGTCGGGCTCGGACGCGGGGGGCAATTCGCCCGTGCGCGCCGAAACGGTCTCGGCGACCGAAAGCGCGCCGACTTCGCCGTAGAGCCGGATCGTGACCCGGCTGCCATCGGGCACCGAGAAGGCCGCCTGTTCGATGTCGTTGAGATAGAGGCTCGGCCGGCCAGTGTGGAGCGGCGGCTCGACCCAGCCTTCCCACGCCGGCCCGGCGGCCAGTGCTTCGCCGCCCCCGGCGCCGATTCCGGTGACCGTTGAGGCCCGGAACACCGAGCCGAATATGAGCGCCATCACCAGGGCGACCGCGGCGACATAGCGCAGGGCGTAGGGGTCGCGGGAGGCCAGGCGAAGGTCGGGCGGAGCCGCCTTCACCGCGGCGAGCCGCTCTTCCATCCGCTTCAGATGCGCCCGCCAGACGGCTTCGGAGGCCGCGTCGCCCGCCCCGACCGCCTGGATGTCGCCCACCGCCGTAATCGGTCGGCCGGGCAGCGTCGCATCGAGCCGGGCGAAGGCCTCGTCGCGCGTCGGCCAGGCGAACCGCGTCACCCCGTTCCAGAGCGCCGCTCCCGTGCCTAGAAGAGCCAGCACGCCAAGGCCCCAGACGGCTTCGAGCGGCAGGCCCTCGTGCAGACCGAGCATCAGTGCGGCGACGACGGCGAAGACGATCGACCACAGCGGCCAGAACGCGCGGGTGGCGCGTTCGGCGGCCATGCCGAGGCGGGTCAGTCGAAGCGGGCGCTTCAGCCGCGCGGCCGCTTCCCGGGGAAGGTCAGGACGTGCCATGAACCTCTGCTCGTTCGGGCTCGTGCCGGGATGGGACTAGAGCCACTCTGGGATGGTATCGCGATTGATGATCTCGTCAAAGGTCGGGCGCCGGCGAATGACGGCATATTGATCGTCCCGCACCAGAACTTCGGGGACGAGGGGCCGCGTGTTGTACTCCGACGCCATCACCGCACCATAGGCGCCGGTCGACCGGAAGGCCACCAGATCGCCCTCGGAAACCGGCGGCATGGGACGGGCCTTCGCGAAGGTGTCCCCGGTCTCGCAGACCGGTCCGACGATATCGAAGTCGTGGTGTTCGGCGCCCGGGACGGGTTCCGTGACGGGGACGATATCATGCCAGGCGCCATACATCGCCGGCCGGACGAGGTCGTTCATCGCGCTGTCGAGAATGAGAAAATCGCGCCCCTCGCCGGATTTGACGTAGAGAACGGAGGACACGAGCACCCCCGCGTTGCCTGCGATGAGCCGGCCCGGCTCGATCTCGATCTCGCAGCCGAGATCGCCCACGGTCTCGCGGATGACGCGCCCGTAGTCGGCGGGCAGCGGCGGGGCGAGGTTCGAGCGTTCGTAGGGAATGCCGAGGCCGCCGCCGAGGTCGAGCCGGCGGATGTCGTGGCCGTCGGCACGAAGTCGCCGGGTCAGGTCGGCGATTTTCGAATAGGCAAGCCGGAACGGCTCGAGATCGGTGAGTTGCGACCCGATGTGGACGTCGACGCCGACGACCTCGATTCCCGGCAGGCCCGCGGCTTCGGCATAGACCTCCCGCGCGCGGGAGATGGGAATGCCGAACTTGTTCTCCGCCTTGCCGGTGGCGATCTTCTCGTGGGTCCTGGCGTCGACGTCGGGGTTGACGCGCACGGTGATCGGCGCGGTCGCACCCATCGAGGACGCGACGGCCGAAAGCCGCAGAAGCTCGGGCTCGCTCTCGACGTTGAACTGCCGGATGCCGCCGGTCAGCGCCGCCCGCATCTCGCCTTCGGTCTTGCCGACGCCGGAAAAGACGATCCGCTCCCCTGGAAAGCCCGCGGCCTTCGCGCGGGCGTATTCCCCGCCCGAGACCACGTCGACCCCGGCGCCGAGCGACGCCATCAGGGCCAGCACCGCCTGGTTCGAATTGGCCTTCATCGCGTAGCAGACGAGGTGGTCGAGACCCGCCAGCGCCTCGTCGAGCAGCCGGTAGTGGCGCGTCAGCGTAGCGGTGGAATAGACGTAGAACGGCGTGCCCACCGCCGCCGCGATATCGGGCAGGGGCACGTCCTCGGCATGAAGAATGCCGTCGCGGTAGAGAAAATGGTCCATCGAGAAGCCGTTCCTGGTCAGCGGGCCTCTTAACAGAACCCTTGACCGATGCAATTGACGGCGCTGGCCCGGGGGGCGAGCATTCGGCACGATGTGCATCGAATTGAAACGACAGGAGACGACATGGCCGACCGCCTGACCGGCAGATACCCGGCGCTCGGAGAGAAGCTCCGGTCGATGGGGCTCGAGGAGCTTCGCGCACTTGCCCAGGACGTGATCGACGAATGCCATGCCCGGCTTGCGCCCGAGGCGCGCGACATCCTGTCCGACGAGGGCGTGACCCCGGACCATGCCACCGGCAGCCACGACCCCGACATTCTCGACGCCGCCTATCTCGACGCCATGGAGGAAAGCGGCGGGGGAGCGGCCCCCGAC
>Ga0008833_1000453_pt1 | contig 40815 bp, 30 predicted proteins | sample HotLakConsoUCCLE_FD_62216 | JGI IMG/M metagenome (GOLD analysis project Ga0008833, IMG submission 62216) | Hypersaline microbial mat communities from Hot Lake, Washington, USA - Hot Lake Consortium UCC-LE | ecosystem: Environmental > Aquatic > Non-marine Saline and Alkaline > Hypersaline >... | reverse complement strand
TCAGGGATCCCCGGCCCCGTCCGCCGAGAAATCGAAGGAAACCAGACCAAACACCGGGAGCTATCAAATAATCAGAAAGCTGATTTTTCAAAAAGCCCGCTTCTGGGACAGGCTCTAGATGCGGCCCTTGTAGGGGGCGAGCATCTCCACCAGCAGGCGGACGACGCAGGAGGGCGTGTAGAATTGCCCGCCGTTCTTACCCTCGGCGCTGGCGAACTGGGTGAGGAAGTATTCGAAGACGCGGCCGAGGAGGTCTTTCGATTTCCCCGCCTCCTCCTTCAGCTCGATCGAGCCGATGAGATCGATCAGCTCGCCGAGACGGTGCTTGTCGAGGTCAGGGCGGCCGTAGTTCTTGTTGAGCGCGCCCTTGAGCCGCGGATTGTCCCGCTCGATGGCGTCCATGGCGTCGTCCACGTCCTTGCCGATGGAGGGCAGCTTGGCGCGGCCCTGGAGGTGGGACCAGCGGGCCTCCGGCGGCACCCAGAAGATGTTCTCCGCCTTGTATTCGTCGGCATCCTCCGGATCGGCCCCGGCGTAGTCGCCCTCTCCGGCGGCCAGCTTGGCATGGTGTGCTTCAAACGAGTCGGAAATGTATTTGAGGAAGATCAGGCCCAGGACCACGTGCTTGTATTCCGCCGCATCCATGTTGTTGCGGAGCTTGTCGGCGGCCAGCCAAAGCTTGGCCTCGAACCCGAGCTGAGCGGTGGAATCCTTCTTGCGGACGGTCTTGGCGGTCTTCTTGCGCGGAGGCATGTCTTCGGGAAACGAGGGAGGCGGGCGGGCGGAGGGACGGCGGTCTTGAAGTGTTGGCGCGACTGCCGCTTTCCGTTATGCCACGGCACGCTAGGAGGCTGGAAATCCGCAGGCAAGCGGGAAAGCGGGCGGGGAGGCGGGCCGGCAAGATGATTTCCGGCAGGATGATTGGGTCCAAAAGCTGGGGATCGGCGCGTGTTCGCATCCGTCAGCGCTAGCGCAGCGGATTTACCCAACGGAGTCCCGGGAAACGTTCAAAATCGGGATCGTTGCTGTGCACGACGGCGGAATGCTCGAGGGCGATCACGGCGATCAGGGCGTCGGTGGAAAGATTGCCGCCACTGCCTGCCGAATCGAGGAGATCGAAAAAGACCGGGCGGGCGCGCGCCCCTGGATTGAGGAGAAAGACGTGGGCGGGCTCGAACCATTGGTCGACCAGCTTCCTGACCTCTTCGATGGAGAGGGGATTCCGGCAGATCTGCGGATGCGTCATCAAGCGGGTGAAGGCGAGCAGCACGATCCAGGGCACGCCGACGGGCGCCGTCCCGGACAACAAGCCCTCCCACCAGAGGCGGCTTTTGGTGTGCTCCCTCGCCGTTTCGTCGTAGGCGTAGATCAGCAGATTGGTGTCGGGAACGATCATTCCTCCGCCGCCTTGAAATGGTCCTCCGCTTCGAGCTGGTCGTAGAGCTGATTCAGACTCAATCCCCGATAGGCCGGTTTGAGGCCCACTTTGTAGGTCCGGATCTTCACGGCCTGGCCCCGTCCCGTAGGCTCGGCCAAGCCGCGGCGGAGCACCTCGTCGAGCACCTTGGTCAGCGGCCGGCGGGTGCGCAGCGATCGTTCCTTCAACTCGTCCAGCAAGGCATCGTTGATGTTGATCGTAGTCCGCATAAAAGGCATCATGATGCGTTTTTGGACTTTGTAAAGTGCTCCTTGGCGATTTCAGCCTTTCGAGGCGGAGCGCCTGTTTTACAGGATGATTTTCGACAGGATGATTCTTCCAAATCCCTTAGCGGCGACGCTTTGGACGGATGCAGGAGCCGGGTCCGATTGCTCACGAAAGCAGGCGGTCGGTCCGCAGCCTTGGATCGGCCGCGGGTCTGCGGGTTTGGAACCGGAACGGGATCAGATCTCCTCGACCTGCACCTCGTGGGGCTCGCCGTCGATCGTCAGCTTGTAGTGCTTGCCGGGCCCTTTTGGGGCGGCCGGTGCGGCGGCGGCCGGGGTGGCGGCGGGCTTGGTCACGGTCTTCGGCTTGTTCGTGCCTTTGAGGTGCGCTTCCAGCTGGGGCGGGAACATGGCGTAGATCACGCAGTGCTCGGGGTCGGAGGGCAGGCCCTTCGAATCGAGCTCCTTCTTCAGGTCGTCCATGTGCTTGTGCTTCGCATTCGGCGCTTCGACGGGGCGGCAGCTGATCGGCTCCTTCTCCATCTGTTTGGCGGCGAGCTTCTGCACTTCCGGATCGATCTCCGCCGGGCAGCGGCCGTAGTAGCCGAGCGCGATGTCGGCGGCTTGGGGGGAGAGCTGCTTCCAGCGGCCGAACTTCACGTTGAGGAAGGCTTGCATGCCGACGATCTGGGAGGTCGGCGTGACCAGCGGAATCCAGCCGAGCGCCTCGCGCACCACCGGGATCTCGCGGAAGACTTCTTCGAACTTGTCCTCCATCTTCTGCTCCTTGAGCTGCGTGCGGAAGTTGGAGAGCATGCCGCCGGGCACCTGGTATTCGAGGGTATCGACGTCGATGATCTCGTTCTTGTGGCCGGTGAATTCGCTCAGCTCGGCGTAGGCTTTTTCCAGCTGCGTCCGCATGTCCTGCAGGTCCTGTAGTTGCTGGTCGGATACGGAAGGGCAGCGGGAGTGGTCCTTGAGCAGGGCCAGCATGCGGGTGGTGTCGGGCTGGCCGGTGCCGTTGGCGAAGGGGGAGATCGAGAGGTCGATCGCGTCGACCCCGGCGTCGACGGCGTAGAGGTAGGTGCTCGCGCCGAGGCCGGCGGTGTCGTGGGTGTGGATCCAGACCGGAATTTTCAAGCGGTCCTTGAGGCCCTTGACGATCTTGTAGGCGTCCATCGGTGGAATCAGGCCCGCCATGTCCTTCAGGACGATCGCGTCGCTGCCCATCTTCTCCAGCTCCACGCCCATCTCGATGAACTTCTCCACCGTGTGGACCGGACTGTTGGTGTAACAGATGGTCCCGTGGGCCTGGGCGCCGGCCTTCTTCGTCGCGTCGATGGCGCACTTCATGTTCCGGGTGTCGTTGAGCGCGTCGAAGATCCGGAAGATGTTCATCCCGTGGTCCGCGCTGGTCTTGATGAAGGCCTCGACCACGTCGTCGGGAAAGTGGGCGTATTGGACGATGTTCTGCCCCCGCAGCAGCATCATGTGCGGCGTCTTCGGGCAGGCCTTCTTGAGCGCGTCAAGGCGGTCGAAGGGGAATTCGTCGAGGAAGCGCAGGCCCGAGTCGATGGTCGCGCCGCCCCAGGTCTCCAACGCGCCGAAGCCCCAGTTGTCGAGTTTCTCGCAGACCGGCAGCATCTGCTCGGTGCGCATGCGGGTGGAGGCGAGGCTTTGGTGGCCGTCGCGCAGGACGTTGTTGTTCAGTTGGACAGGTTTCATCGCGAGGTTGGATTTCTAATTAGGAATTCTTTTGACAGATATACGCATTATCAGATCAACTAATCTCTAGTTTTTTTGAGAGTCAATAATTTCCGAAATCAAGCCACTGTAATCGATGAGCTCCACGATGCCCAGAGCGAAAGCGCCTTTTCACATCATGACGAAGCCGGCCGGCCCGCTTTGCAATTTGGACTGCCGCTACTGTTTTTACCTCGAGAAGGTGAAACTCTTTCCGGAGAACCACCTTTTCCGGATGAGCGACGAGGTCCTCGAGGCTTTCGTCAAGGGCTACATCGAGGCCCAACCGACGGGCGACGTGGTCTTCGCCTGGCAGGGCGGCGAGCCGACCCTGGCGGGCCTGCGTTTTTTCCAGAAGGTGGTCGAGCTCCAGGCCCGCTATGGGGCGGGGCGGCGTATCGAGAACGCCTTCCAGACCAACGGCACGACCCTGAACGACGAATGGTGCGAGTTCCTCAAGGCCTTCGATTTCCTGGTGGGCATCAGTATCGACGGGCCGGAGGAACTGCACGACGCCTACCGCGTCGACCGCCGGGGCGAGCCGACCTACCGGAGAGTTGTCCGCGGGATCAAGCTCTGCCAGAAGCACGGCGTGGATTTCAACACGCTGACGGTGGTCAACCGCCGCAACGTCGAGAAGCCGCTCGAAGTGTACCGTTTCCTCCGCGAAATCGGCTCCGGCTACCTACAGTTCATTCCCCTCGTCGAGCGCAATGCGGACGCGGCCTCGAACCGGGTGGGACTGGGCCTTTCCCATCCCCCGGACCTCGCCGCCGCCTCCTTCGAAGCCGACCCTCCCGTGACCGAGTGGTCCGTGCCGCCCGCCGCGCTGGGCGAGTTCTATTGCAAGATCTTCGACCGCTGGGTGAGCCGTGACGTGGGGAAGGTCTTCGTCCAGCTCTTCGATGCGACCCTCGCCAAATGGGTCGGCGCGCCCGGGGGCACCTGCGTCCATTCCGAGACCTGCGGCCGGGCGCTCGCAATGGAGCACAACGGCGACGTCTATGCCTGCGACCACTATGTGTATCCGCGCTACAAGCTGGGCAACGTCCTGACGCATCCGCTCGCCGAGCTGGCCGACGGAGAGACCATGCGGGAATTCGGCGAACAGAAACGCAGCCGCTTGACCCGCCAGTGCCGCGAATGCGAGGTCCGCTTCGCCTGCCACGGCGACTGCCCGAAGCACCGCTTCGCCCGGAGCCAAGACGGCGAGCCGGGGCACAGCTACCTCTGCGAAGGGCTCTACCGGTTCTTCACTCATTCCGCGCCCGCGATGCGGCAGATGGCGGAGCTCTACCGGATGGGCCGCCCGCCTGCGGACATCATGCGGACGAAGTGAAATCCCGGAGCCGAAGGGCTCACGCGTCTGACGCGGGAGATGCGTTCGCGGCTTGATCGCTATCGATGCCCAGCTCGCGGGCCCGTTTCCGCCAGACCCGCCGGGCGTAGGCGCGCATGTCGCGCACATCGTCCGTCTCGTCCATGATCTCCTTGCCGACGAGCGTCTCGAGCAGGTCCTCCAGGGTGATCAAGCCCTTCGTCCCACCGAACTCGTCGACCACGATGGCGATGTGATTATGGCTTTCGATAAAGGTTTCCAGCAAGGCGGGCAGGGGGCTGGAATCGAGCACTTCGGGGATGGGGCGGGCGATCGAGCGGAGAGGCTGGGTTTCCTCCGAGCCGGTGTTGCCGCCGAGAATTTCGTCCCGCAGGGCGAAGCCGGTGATCTGGTCGAGGTCCTCCCGGTAAAGGGGAATGCGGGAGAAGCGCCGCTCGTTGACGGCCCCGAGGACTTCCGAGAGCCGTGCGTCCTCCGGAAGGGCGAAGACGACGGTGCGCGGGGTCATCACGTCGCTCGCGCTGAGCGAACTGAAGCGGAAGAGGTTTTTGATAATCCGGGACTCCGTGCCGCGTAGCTGCCCCGCTTCCTCGCCCATCCGGGCCATCGAGAGGAACTCCTCCCGGCTGAAAGCATGGATCTTCGAGTCTTTCGCGATCAGCCGGGTCAGCCGCTCGGAAATCCAGACCAGTGGATAAAGCAGGACCACAAGAACCTGCACGAACCAAACGGTTGGACCGACGAGTCGGGTCCAGTAGACCGCGCCGAAGGTCTTCGGCACGATCTCCGAGAGAAAGAGGATCATCAGGGTCATCACCGCCGAGAAAACCCCGAACCAGGCACTGCCAAACACCACGGTGGCCTTCGCCCCGGCCAGGATCGCGCCGGCGGTGTGGGCGATCGTATTCAGGGTGAGGATGGCGGCCAGCGACTGGTCGATCTTATCCTGCTTCAAGATCCGCAGCCGCTCGGCCTGGCGCGGTTTGGTCTGGGCGAGGGCGCCGATGTAGGAAGGCGGGATCGAGAGCAGGACGGCTTCCGCCACCGAGCAGAGGAAGGAACAAGCCAGGGCGAGCACCACGTAAATCAGGAGCATAACCACATCGCTCTGTTCGGGGGGCCCCCCGTCGGTGGCGGAAACCATTCCTCCGGCCGCCGAAGCGATGAGCGGGAAAAGGAGTCCGCCCGCTAGCAGAAGGACCGCCCTTAGACCAATGGGGGTGGCGCGGACGCCGGGACGGCCGATTTTTGCGCAGGATGGATGCATTCTCGAAGCGGGAGTCAGTCTTCTCTCGGCTAAAGCCTCAAGTCAAAAAGGGAGTGAAGGGGGGAGGGCTGGCTGTCCGGCGAGTTTAAAAGACGAGCGGATCGTGGGGATAATGCCTAAAACATGCGGAAGGCCGGGCGGCGGCGGATGGATGTCGGTGGCGGCTTTTCGAATCGCACCTTGGCGCGGAGTTGATTCCCCGGCGGCTTCATCCATGCTGGTCAGTCATGTCGGACGAACGCATCGAATTGGAGAACCGCATCGCCTTTCTCGAACGCCACTTGGAGGGGCAGGACGCCGAGATCTGGCGCCTCAGCCAGCGCGTCGACGCCTTGACGGCGCGCTTGCGCGAGCAGGACGAGCGGCTCAAGTCGCTCGCCGGGCAGGGCGGCGGGACGGGCGAAGCGGGGGAGGGAAAGCCGCCGCACTATTGATTTAGTTCGACCAGCTGCGGCAGGTCGGTGAAGACGAGGAAGAGGCCGATCCGGTCCTCGCCGAGGCCGGTGATGCGGGAAAGCGCGCGGCGGTAGGCCTCCAGCTGGGGACGGTGGCGCGCGGCGGCTTCTTCGGCGGTAGTGGATTCCCGGATACGGTCGGTCTTGAAGTCGATGATGGCCGCGCGCTCCGGCTTTCCGGTGGCGTCTTCGTAGATCTGGACGCGGTCGAAGACGCCGCTGATGTAGCGGCCGTCTTCGACATCGCTGAACGCGCGCTCGCGCCAGAGCCGGCAGGCCCCGGCGGGCGGCGCGAAGAGGCGGCGGATGGGCTCGTGCTCGAGGCAGCGACGAATCGATTCCCGGACCGCCTCCGAGGGGCCGTCGGGCGGCGCGGTCTCCGGGGTCCACCACTCGATCTGCTCGAAGGCCTCGTGGACGGCGGTGCCGAAGTCGGCCGATCGCTCGTCCGGATCGAAGAGCCAGGCGGCCCGGATCGGGCCGGCCTTGCCCTCGGAGGGCCGGGCCAGCTGGAGCCGGGGGTGGGCGGGCGGAAAGCGTGGCGCGCGGTCCGCGGCCTCCGGTTCCGGGGCGGGCGGCGGCGCGATCGGGCCGAACCAGTCCGGGTCCCCGGTCTGCCAGACCAAGCCGTCTGCATCGGCCTCGCCGCCCAGCCGCTCGCCGAGGAACTTGACGAGGCTGCCGCGGTGGGCGCTTTTCGGATCGCTGATCATGTAGAGGGCGCGTTTTGCGCGGGTCATGGCGACGTAGAGCCGGCAGAGCGCTTCGAAACCGCCCTCGCTTTCCGCCTGCGCGTGGAGCCGGGCCAGCGCGGGGTCGGCTTGCATCAGGTCCTTTTTGAGCGGTTCGAGGATCCATTCGGCTTCGCCCGCCGCATCGCGATAGGCGCTGATCCGGCGGTCGCCGCCGAGGCTGCTGGTTTTTTCCTCTTCGACCAGCAGAACGAGATCGTATTCGAGGCCTTTCGATTTGTGGATGGTCTCGATGATGACGGCGTCGCCGGCGTCGAACTCCCCGCCCCGGCTGTCCTCGAGGAAGCGGTGGAGGCTGTCGAGGTCCCGCTGCTCCTCCCGGTCGAAGCGGCGGGCCGCGGCGACCAAGCGGTCGAGCCGCTCCCGGTGGCGAAGGTCCTCCTTCGGAAGGTGGGCGGCCACTTGGGCGGCGGCCCAGCGGAGGCCCGCCTCCGCGCCGTGCTCCAGCAGCCGTGTCCGCAGGCGCGGCGCGGCTTCGAGGAGGGAGGGGCCGTCGGTCGATTGGTCGACCAGGCGAAGGTGGCCGCGCGCGAAATCGTCGCCCGGGTGCGCCGCCAGGCGGACCATCGCGAGCAGGGCGACGCCGGCCGCGTTGTCGCTGGCGGGTCGGACGGCGGAGCCGGTGTGGACGGGTATCCGCGAGTGGGCGCGGAGGTAGTCGGCGATCTCGTTGGCGTCGTCGTTTTTGCGGACGAGGATGCCCGCGCTCAGGCCGCGCCGGATGGGGTCGATCCGTTCCAGCAGGCTCAGCAGGCGTTCGTTGCGGGTCGGCCCTTCGGCCTCGTCGGCGTGGAGCCAGCAGGCGTAGCCCCTTTGGGCGCGGTTGGGCTCGGCCGCCTCGTGACGCTGCCAGGCGCGTTGCCAGCGGGCGGCGACCTCCGGCGTGAAGCATTCGGCGATCACCGCCTCGTCGTCGAAGACCGCGTTGACCGCGTCGAGTACGGCCGGGGCCGATCGCCAGGAGGTGGCGAGGGAGCGGGAGCGAACGGCCCCCCGGTACTGCGCGAGGATGTCGTGGAAGAGGCGGTCGTCGCTGTTGCGCCAGAGGTAGAGGCACTGCTTGGTGTCGCCGACGTAAAAGAGCGAGCGCTGCCCGGAATCGTCCTGCACGACCTCGTCGATCAGGTTGGCGACGACCTGCCATTGCGGGCGGCTGGTGTCCTGGAATTCGTCGAAGAGCCAGTGGTCGTATTGGCCGTCGAGCCGGTAGTCCATCAGTTCCCGCGCGGCCGGATCGACGCGGCGGAGCGGGCAGCCGGGGCCGGCGGGGGAGAGCAGGTGGGTGAGGTCGGCGAAGCTGAGGCGACCGGGGCGGCGGACGAGTTGGTCGTAGCTCTCGTTGTAGGCCTGGAGGATGCGGTGGACGCCGCGGGTGTTCTGGAGCGCCCGGTGGAGGTGGTGCCAGAGGACGGCTCGAAGGATGTCGGCGAGGGCCGCGCAGAGTGCCCCGCTCAAGTCGAGCGCCTTGCGCACCTTGATGGTGGCGCGGCCGACGAGGACGTCGGGAGCGGCGGCGAGGGCGTTGGTCAGGAGGGTGTTGAGGGATTCGTCCGCGGGATAGTTCCGGACCTTGAGGGCGGCGTTGGCGAAATCGTTTTTCTGGGCCTGGCCGAGATCTTCGGGCAGGGCCGCGAGGAGGGCGTCGGCCAGCGCGTCCCAATCCGGGCTGCCGACGGGCCGCCACGGGCAACCTGCGGGCCAGATCCGGTCTTCCCGGCCCCAGCGGCTCTCCTCGGGGACTTCCAAGTAGAGCGCGAACAAGCCGTCGATAAAATCTTCGATGATTTTTCCCACGCTGCGCTGTTCGCGACCGTAGGTGGCTTGACGGAAGGCCTGCCAGAACTCGGTCAGGGCGGCGTCGAGCTCGGTCGGCCGGTGGACGATACGGTCGCGGACCTCCGCCCGGACCCGCGGTTCGGCGGTCTCGTCGAGCAGGTTGAGGCTGCCGGAAAGGCCCAGCTCCAGCGCGAAGGCCGCGACCACGCGGTAGAAGAAGCTGTCCAAGGTTTGGAGGTTGAGCCGGTGCATCCCCTGGATCAGCCGGGCGAGGAGCTTGTGGTAGCGTTGCCGGTCGGCGGCGATCCCGAGTTCGCGGGAGAGCGAAGCGGCGGCGGCCTCGTCCCCCGCGGCGGCCGCCAGCTTGCCGATGATCTTGCGGAAGAACTCGCCCGAAGCGCTGCGGGTAAAGGTCAGCGCGACGATCCGCTCCGGGCTCTCGGTCAGGTGGAGCAGGTAGATGAAGCGATTCGTCAACTGGTAGGTCTTGCCCGACCCGGCCGAAGCGGAAATGGCGATGTGGTCTAGAGCGGGCATTTCGGGAGGGTATTACAGGACGATTTTTAATCGGACAGTTAGTTGATCCGGTGAGGGTTTATTTTGAGATGGTTTCTGAACGATCCAAGACTGCTACCTGACCGGGAGCGTCAATGCCCGGAAGACTCAAGATGGCTTCGCGGTAGAGTTTGAAATCGAGATGGGTGCCCCATTCCTGAAGAATCGCCGAGACAATTTCCGGGATGTTTTGGAAGGGCCGCGAAATTTTTTCGAAATTCTCGTGGATGATGGCCTCTGGTTGCCTCTCGGCTCGATTCAGCGAAGTGCTTACGATGCGGCTTCGAACCGAATCTGTTCGGAAATTGACCGGCTCGCCGAAATTTAGATCGAGTAAGAAAAGGTAGTCGAGCAACTGAGCGTCATGACTCGGATGGAAAGTCTTGTCCGCTTTGAGTTCGTAAACGACAGCATCTTCACGAATCAGATCGACGAAGAAGGATTCCGAGAACGATGCGACGGAGACGACAATCCGGAATTCCGCATCAACTCGAATGCCCATCTCCGCGCAACGCTCCTTGAGTGCGTTGCGATAGACCCTTTCATCCAGCAGTCGACCGAGATCGTTATGGGTTTGAAAAGCGCGGCCCATTACAGCGTAGTCCGTCTCCAGAAAACGCTCCCTTGGAGTGGGCCGAACCGCTTTCTCTAGTTGGATTGGCATTTATCCGGAATAATCGTCCTGTCGAAAATCGTACTGTCTATTTATCGTTTGGACCGAAGCGATAATGAGCGAATTTTTCCGCGTCCACGCTGTTTTCCAGGCCGTCGGGGAAGAGGGGGGCGAAGTCGTCGTATTTGGGTCTTTCGAGCGGGGGCCAGAAGGCGCCGGCCTTGATTTGGCGGACGAGGGCGGCGGCGCAGGCGCGGGCGCCGTCGAGGTGGCTTTCGCTGAAGTCCTCCCAGCGGGCGAAGCCGGAATGCTCGAGGGTCTTGGGCAGGTTGACGTAGGCCAGGCCCGGTCGTGCTTCGCCCGCTTCGCGGGTGGCGAGGACGTAGAGGGGCAATTGCAGGTCGATCCAGCGGTATGGCTTGCCCTCGTGTTCGAAGAAGGCCTCCTCCGGCAGATGGGCGGGCGGCGCCTTCCGCGCGACCACGGCGAGGTGCGCCTTGGCCGGGTCGGCGGGTTGGTCGGCGGTCTTGTAGTCGATCAATTCGAGCCGGCCGTCGCGGCGGTCGATGCGGTCGATCCGGCCGCGGATCTCGACGCCCTCGATCTCGATCGTGAACTCCCGCTCCGTATCCAGAATTTCGCTACAACCGTTGAGCGCGATGTCTTCGACCTGGCGCTGGGCGAAGGCCTCGATCCGCGCCATCAGGGCCTCCCGCTGGAGCCGGAGGGCGAAGGACAGGCGGCCGCCGTAGCGCTGGCCGATCAGGCGGTCGGCTTGGGCGGAGAGGCGGGCGGCCAGGGTGGCGGCGTCGAGCGCGCCGTCGAGCCGGAGCCCGGCCAGCTCGGCCGCGCTGTCGTGGAAAAGGTTGCCGAAGGCGGCGGGGGTGAGCTCGCGGCTCTCCACGTCGAGCGGACGCATCTTGAGGATGTGCCGGAGAAAGAAACGGAAGGGGCAGTCGAGGTAGCTTTTCAGCTGGCTGACGCTGAGGTGTTCCGGGAAAGGCAGGCCCTCGGGCGGGCGCAGGCGCCAGGGGCGCAGGTGCGGGATGGCGGGGCGGGTGGTTTCGGGCTCGCGGAAAAGCGCGCGGACGCGCGGGAGGAGGCTCGCCTCCGCGCCTTGAAAGAGCAGGCGCGAGGGTTTGAGGGGAGAGCCGTCGGCGGCGGCCTGCGGAACGAGCAGGTCGATCCGTCCGTCGGCCGCCCTCCGGCGGCAGAGGGCTTCCAGCAGGTAGGCGTCGCGGGCGAAGCGCCGGGCGTTGGTCCTCAGGCCGAGCGCCTCGCGGAGCGTCTCCGGGAGGAAGGCGTCGCCGACCACGCTCTCCGGCACGAGCCCTTCGTTCAGGCCTGCGATGAGCGCGTGCGGGGCGTCGTTCCAGAGCAGTTCCAGCCAACCCAGTAGGTCGTGGGCTTCCCGCGGCCGGTCGGCGTGGACCTTCGCCCGCTGGATCAAGTGGCGGAGCAGGGAGCGGGAGGCGGCGGGGTCCAGCTCGGGAAATTTGTCGGCCATGGAGGCGGCCTCGTCGAGGCAGCGGCGCAGGGCCTTCGCGCGCTCGATCCAAGGGCGCTGGGCGGCTTCGACCTGCTTGTCGGCGTAAATCGAGCGCAGCGTGGCGGCGAGCGCGTGCCCGAGCCGGGTGTTTCCGGCGAGTCCGGCGCGGAGCTCGGCGAGGCGGTCGAGGGCGGAGCGGAGGTCGGAATCGCCGGTCACGCGGCGGAAGGCGTCGAGGTCGGCGCAGAGGTGATCCTGGAAGACGCGGTCGAAACGCCGGAGGAGGGCTTGCGGCGAGGACTCCAGCCGCAACCAGGCCGCGGTGTCGGGGTGCTGGAGCAGGCTGCGGACGACGGTGGCGGGGGCGTCCTCGGCCAGGTCGATGAGGATCTCGGCCAGCCGGGCGGGACCGCCGAGGGCGAGCGCCTCGCCTTCCGGATCGTAGCTGGCGACGGATGCCTTCGCGAGGCATTCCGCGACCACCGGATTGAGCGAGGGATCGGCCAAGCCGAGCAGAACGGATTCCGGCTCGGCCGCGCCGACCAGCCGGTGGATTTCCTCCGCCGTGCTTTCCGGGTCGGCCAGGCAGTGCAAGCGGCAGGACCAGCCCTCCAGATCGAGCGGGCGGGCGGTCCAGGTATCGGTCCGCGGCCGGCCCCAGGCGTCGAAGAGCGAAGGGTCGTCGCCGTAGATCCAGACCTCCACCGGGATTCGGTGCTCGGCCCGGGCGAGCGCCCGCAGGGGGAGCGGCTGCGGATCGGGCGTGGCGGCGAGGATGATCCTGCGGAGCGAGGGAGGCGGCGCATAGGCCTCGGCGGCGGCGCGGCGGGCGGCGACCGGATGTTCGAGGCCGGAGGCTTGGAGCGCCCGTTGGAAGGCTTGCTCCAGTTGCGCCAGCTGTCGCCAGCGTTCGACCTCGAAGCCCGAGGCGGCGGCACTCTCCGCGACCTCGGCGAACCCCAGGCCCTCCTCGCCGAGCTCGGACTGCAGCTGCGCGAAACGGCGGGCCATGCCGAGCCGCCAGCCGGGCGAGGCGACGGGCTCGACGGGGAAGACGGCGGCGTAGCGGGACGGATCGATGCGCGAAAGGACGGTGATCCAGCCGGCGAGGACGCAGGCCTCGTCGGCGACGGGCCGCCGCCGCAGGGCCGCGCCGAGGAATTGGTCGGGGGTGACGATCTCCGGCGGAAGCAGGCCGCGGGAGCGTTCGGCGGCGGCCATCGCGAGGGACTCCCGCAGGCGGCGGCCGGACTGGACGGTCGGGACGATGACGACGGTGTCGCCGAGGTCGACGAGGCCCTCGCCGACTGTGCGGAGGAGCGCCCCGGTGAAGGCGGGGAGGAGCGGGCGGTTCCAGTCGAAGAATTTGAGTTCGGGCATTCCCGTTGGCTGGGATTCGGGGTTTGGCTGGGGCTCGATGCCGGTTCCGCAAAGGCGGGGGATGGCCGCGTGCTTGTGGTTTGAAATAGATCAGAGCTCGGCGAGGATCGACCGCAATTCCTCGGCGGGATCGTCGTGTTGCTGTTCGATGGCGAGGGCGAGGGCGCGCTCGAGGACCGGGAGGGCTTCTTCCGGATTTCCCTCTTGGAGCAGCGCCTTGCCGAGGAGGATGCGCGGGAGCATCCAGTCGTCGCGGGAATCGGCGCAGTGTCGGAAGTGGGGGATCGACTCGGCCACCGCGCCTTCCTCGTAAAGGGCTTGGCCGAGGCTAAAGCGGAAGAGGGGGTTGTCGGGCTTGGCCTCGACCTTGGCGCGGAACCGTTCGGATTTCTTCATCGGCGGGGGGCTCAATCGAAAAAGACGAGAATGACGGTGATGTTGTCGGGTCCGGATTCCGCATTGGCGGCGTCGATCAGCTCTTGGCAAAGCGCTTCGGGCGAGCCGGCGCGGGCGAGGCGGCGCTCGAGCTGGCTGGAGCCGAGGACCTTGTTCAAGCCGTCGGTGCAGAACATCAGCCGGTCGCCGGGACGGAGCGGGACGCAGGACCGGTCTACCCGGAGTTCGTCCTCCTGCCCGACGCAGCGCGTGAGGGTGTGCGGGTATTCGGGCGGCATGTCGGCGCGGCCGGCCTCGCCGGTCCGGCGAATCCATTCCTCCTCCATCGTGTGGTCGACGGTGAGCTTGCGGAGGCGGCCGTCTCGGAAGAGGTAGGCGGCGGAGTCGCCGACATGGGCGAGCCAGAGCAGGTCGTGGTCCACTTGGCCGACGGTGAGCGTGCTGCCGGCACCGGTAAAGGGGTGGGCGTCCTGCCCTTCGCGGGCGACGATGCGGTGGATGCCGATCATCAGCTCGGCCAGATCGACCCGCTCGGCCGCCGCGTCGACCCGCCGCAGGGTCTGGTCGAGCAGCTCGACGATGCGGCGGCTGGCGTCGGCCCCGCCGGGAAGTCCGCCGAGCCCGTCGGCGACGGCATAGACCTGATGCACCCGGTCGATGAAGAAAGCGTCTTCATTGATCTGGCGGACCTGGCCTCGGTCGGTTTGTCCTGCGGAACGGATCTGCATGAGTTTCCGGCAGGTTGTAAGCATGAATGCGGCCGCCTCAACTCTGATTTGGCGATCGCCCGCGGGCGCGCCCGTTTTCCTGCGGCCATGCGGTCCGCGCGAGGCCGGCCTGATCCGCTTCCGGACGGCTCTCTCAACGCGACTCAGCGCCAGGCGATCGCGTCGGCGAGGTCGCGGCGCGATTCGCGGTCGAAGCGCCGGTAGTCGCGTTTCGGCAGGGCGTCGAGGAAGCGCCTGCCGTAGGGCTTGCGAAGGATGCGGGAGTCGAGCAGGACGAGGTTGCCGCAGTCGTCTTGGCGGCGGATGAGGCGGCCGAGGCCTTGGCGGAATTTGACCAGTGCTTCGGGCACGACCAGCTCGGAGAAAGGGTTGCCGCCGCGGGCGCGGACGTATTCGGAGCGGGCCTCGCTCACGGGGTGCCCGGGATTTTCGAAAGGAAGCCGGGTGAGGATGACTTGGGAGAGGGCGGGGCCCGGGACGTCGACGCCCGTCCAGAAGCTGTCGGTGCCTAAGAGGACGCCGTTGCCCGCCTCGGCGAATCGGCGGGTCAGCTCGCTGCGCGCGATCCCGTGGCCTTGGCTGAAGAGCGGGCGGCCCTGCTTGCGGAGGTAGGGCTCGCAGCGCTCGCGGACTTGGCGGAGGTCGAAATGGCTGGTGAAGAGGACGAGGCTGCCGCCCTCGATGCGGGTGGACCACCAACTGATCATGTTGGCGAGGTAGTCGAGGTCGAGGCGTCCCTGGCCCGGTTCGGGCTCGGGGGCATCCGTGGCGATGTAGATCCGGCAGTTCGATTCGTAGTCGAAAGGCGAACTCTCCATGCGGGCTTCCGCCGCCTCGCCGCCCACCCGTTCCTGGAACGCCTGCATGTCGGACCCGTCCGAGAGGGTGGCGCTGGTCAGGATGGCGGAGGTGCCGCGGTTGAAGATGGTCTCGCGCAGGTAGGGCGCGACGTCGAGCGGCGCGCTGCGGAGGGTGACGATCTGGCCCTTCTTGCCGCCGCGCTCGATCCACTGGACATGGTCTTCCTCGGCATAGCGGATGAAGCCGCCGATCGCGTCCTGATAGCCGAGGATGCGGCGGCGGTGGTCGCGGAGTTCGTCCTGCTGGGCTTCGTGGTCGATTTTCTTGATCAGCGCGCCGATCCGTTCCGCCACTTCCTTGAGGGGGCCGCCGACGATGTTTTCGCAAAAGTCCGGCTCGTGGATGCGGAGGATGGGGCGCTTGCGCAGGAAGGTGTCGCCGAGGTAGGCGAAGAACTCGCCCGCCGCGCCGATGGCCTGCTCGACTGCGGCGAGGTCCCAGTGGTCGCCGAGCTTTTTAAGCAGGCCGCGGTTCTTGCGCGGGTTGAAGAGGCGTTTGAGCGCGCGGTCGACCGCATAGGAGCTGACGTGCAGCCCGAAGTGGTCGGTCGCGATGGCGGGGATGCGGTGGGCCTCGTCGAGCACCACGAAGTCCTCCGGCAGCAGGATGCCCGCGCTCTCCCCCTTGGGCGGCATGCCGGCGTTGATCAGGGAAAAGAGCAGGCTGTGATTGAGGATCACGCAGTTCGCCGTCATCAGCTGCTTGCGGGCGCGCTGGTAGAAACAGACGGCGGGGTCGCAGTTGCGGCGGGAGCAGGTGGAGCTCTCCGCATTGATCGCGTCCCAGACTTCAGGCATGGGCGCCGGGGTAAGTTCCTGCAGGGTGCCGTTTTTGCTGGCGGCCGCCCATTGGGCGAGGCGGATCAATTCCTTGCGCTCCTCGCTCGGGAAGATCTCGGTTTGTCCGGATTTGGCCTCTTTGAGGGCGTTGTTGAGGCGGGTGGTGCAGCAGTAGTTGCCCCGGCCGACCATCAGCGCGGTCTTGAAGGCGGCGTAGCGCCGGAGCTCCGGCACCGCGTCGAAAAGCCGTCGGCAGAGCTCGAGGTCCTTGTTGCGGATCTGTTCCTGCAGGCTGATCGTATGGCTGGAGACGAGAAAGGGCCGCTCCGTCTCGACCGCGTGGATGAGCCCGGGGATAAGGTAGGCCAGGCTCTTGCCGACCCCCGTGCCGGCCTCGAAAAGCAGCGGCTGCCGCGACTCCAGCGCGGTGGCCACTCCCAGCGCCATCTCGAACTGCTGCGGCCGGTGGTCGAGGCCGAGCTCCCGCTGGAGGCTGCCTCCCTGCCGGAAGATCGACTCCGTCAAGGCCGGCAGGTAGCCCGACTTCGGGGCGGTCCCGGTGTTTTCAATCAGTCCGATCATGGCTCAGGGGAGGCGGATTCCATCGCAAGGATGGAAGAGTGAACAGGGATTCGGACGAAAGGAAAGAACGGAACGCGAGCGCGTCGAACTCCGGACCTTGCGCGTTGGAAATAGAGGGCGGAGACTTCGCTCCGCTGCGTATCCCGCGCGGGACCACCCCTGTCCGGGCCTGCTGGACGCAGCCCCGGGCGGTCCCCTCCTATTCTTCGAACAGGAGGGGAGTCGCGTTCGGCCGATAAAGGCGGGCGGCCGCTTTCCGAATCGTCCGCGGGCGTTTTACCGGAGGGGCGGCGCCTCGGTCGCTAGGCGGGGTCTTCGAGGTGGAGGAGGCGCTCCGAGGCGTCGTTGAGGGCGCCGCGGAGCTGGCTGAACCGCGCGGCGATGCGCAGGAAGAGCGCGTCGTCCTCGAGCGTGCCGCGGGCGCTGCGGGCGGCGGACTCGAAGGAGAAACGGCCGAAGTCCTCGTAGAACTCGAGCCCGGGCGCGCCGCGCCGCCGGCGGCGTTCGCGGATGCGGTTCGGAAAGATTCCGGTCAGGAAGAGCAGGGTGTTTCCGGCCATCACGTAGAGCTGGAAGTGCTTATCCCGCGGCTGGCGTTCGAGATCCTTCAGCCAGTCCACCAAGTAGAAGAGCGAGGCGCCCGCCCCGCCGCCCCTCGGCCGGTGCAGCTGGCTGTCGAGCACGCCGGAGACGTAGTCCGCCAGCTCGGGATCGTCGAGACCCGCGCGCTTCAGGCTGTGGCGGGTGATCAGGTAGAAGTAGAGCCGCGAACTGATCGGCAGGTGGTCCGGCCGGTCGAGGAGCGCATCGAGGAGGCGCGGCTGGTCGAGGATCGCGTCGACCGTCTGCGGGTCGGTCAGGAGCTTGAAGAGCGCTTCGCTCTGCCCGGGACCGTCCGACAGCAGGCCGGCGATGAAATCGAGGTCGCCGACCGGAAGGTGCTTTCGAAAATCGCGCCGAAAGGTAAGCATAATCTAAGAATGTAGCTTAATGAATGCCAAGTTTTTGGCAAGCATGCGCTGAGTTCGGGATGCGGGATGCGGGATGCGGGATGCGGGGAACTGGGTGCGGGACGAAGTGCTGCGTAGCTCGTAGAGCGCGGCAGTTCGGTCGACCGCGCCAAGCTTCTTGAGGATTGGCACAATCATGGCTTGCCGCAGGCGGGGCTCCGGCCTATCCAACTGCCCGTCACCTCCTTCTCGCCTCCATGTCCAAAAACATCGGATTCATCTCCACCCGTTTCGCAGGTTCGGACGGGGTCTCGCTGGAAAGCGCGAAGTGGGCGGAGGTGCTCTGGGACGACAAGCACGTGAGCTTCTGGTACAGCGGACGCAGCGACCGCGAGCCGGGGCTCAGCTACTGCGTGCCGGAGGCCTACTTCGGACACCCGGAGAACGAATGGATCAACCGTCGCATCTGGGGCCGCCTCCGCCGCGATCCGAAGGTGACGGCGCGCATCCGCGAGCTGACGGACTACCTGAAGGGCACGCTCTACGACTTCGTCGATTACCACAACATCGATATTCTGATCCCCCAGAACGTGCTCGCGATTCCCATGCACGTTCCCCTCGGCCTCGCGCTGACCGAGTTCCTGGCCGAGACCCGGATGCCGGCCATCGCGCACCAGCATGATTTCTACTGGGAACGCACCCGCTTTTCCGTCGGCGCGGTCAAGGACTACCTCGACATGGCCTTCCCGCCCAGCCTGCCGCACCTCCACCACATCGGCATCAATCAAGCCGCGATCGAGCAGCTGGCCCTGCGCAAGGGCATCACCGCCACGCTCATGCCGAACGTCTTCGACTTCGACAATCCGCCGCCCGAGCCCGACGGCTACAGCGCGGACATCCGCAAGGAGATCGGCATCGCGGAGGACGACGTGCTGATCCTGCAGCCCACCCGGATCGTGCCGCGCAAAGGCATCGAGCACTCGATCAAGCTGGTCGGCATGCTGGGCGACCCGCGCTACAAGCTGGTCATCTCCCACGACGCCGGCGACGAAGGCCTCGACTACAAGCAACGCCTGCAGGAGATGGCCGAGGACGAGGGCGTGGACCTGCGTTTCTTCGCCGCGCGCATCGGGGAGGTCCGCCAGGTCGACCACGAGGGCAACAAGATCTACACGCTTTGGGACATCTACCGGCACGCCGACCTGATGACCTATCCGAGCACTTACGAGGGCTTCGGCAACGCGCTGCTCGAGGCGATCTATTTCCGCGTGCCGGTGGTCATCAACCGCTACGCCATCTACGTGCAGGACATCGAGCCGAAGGGCTTCAAACTGCTCGAGATGGACGGCTTCATCACCCCCGCGCTGGTCGAGCAGGTGCGCCGCGTGATCGAGGACAAGGCGCACCGCCGTTCCCTCGTCGACCACAACTACAAGGTCGCCCGCCGCTACTACAGCTACACCGTGCTCCGCCGGGTGCTCCGCCATCACATCGGGCAGCTGACCGGCGACGCTCCCGCCGCCGGCCGCCGCCGCAGCCTCACCCGCCATGATGAAGTCAGTATCTAGGGAACAGCTCCGCTCGGTGCGCCGCCGCCTCAGCCTCCTTTACGGGGGCCGGGCGGACAAGTTGGTCGAGCGGTTCTTCATGACGATCGGCCGCTACGGGGTGGGGGAGCTGGAGACCCTGACCGACCGCCCGACCTGGGACGAGCGGGACAGCGTGTTGATCACTTACGCCGACAGCCTGAGCGACCCGGAGGGAGGCAGTCCGCTGCAGGCGCTCGACCGCTTCGCCCGCAACCACCTGAAAGGCGCGATCCGGACCATCCACCTGCTGCCCTTTTACCCTTGGTCGTCGGACGACGGCTTTTCCGTGATCGACTACCGGGCGGTCGACCCGAAGAACGGCAGTTGGGAGGACGTCGAGCGCCTCGGCGCGGAGTTCGACCTGATGTTCGACCTCGTATTGAACCACTGCTCCGCGCGAAGCAGCTGGTTCAAAGACTTCGTGGCCGGGATCGAGCCCGCGCGCCATTACTTTATCGAGCTGGATCCCGCGGTCGACTGCTCAGCGGTGGTCCGCCCGAGGACCTCGCCGCTGCTCACGAAGACCCGCACGCGCGACGGGGAGGCCTATGTCTGGACCACCTTTTCGGCCGACCAGGTCGACCTGAACTGGCAAAACCCCGAAGTGCTATTCGAGTTCATCGATATCCTCTATCTGTATATTTCCAAGGGCATGCGGATCGCGCGGCTCGACGCCGTCGCCTTCCTCTGGAAAACCCTCGGCACGCCCTGCGTCCACCTGCCCGAAACGCACGAGGTGGTGAAGCTCTTCCGCGACATTCTCGAAATCGTCGCGCCCCGGACCATCCTCCTGACGGAGACGAACGTGCCTCACCTGGAAAACGTGAACTATTTCGGCCAAGGCGACGAGGCCCGGATGGTTTACAACTTCAGCCTGCCGCCCCTCCTGCTGCACGCGCTGGTCACCGGCAACGGCCGCTACCTCACGGACTGGGCCCGCGGGCTCGAACCGCCGCCCGCCGGCTGCACCTTCTTCAACTTCACAGCCAGCCACGACGGGGTCGGGGTGCGTCCGGTCGAGGGCCTGATTCCCGACGAGGAGAAGGAGCGGCTCATCCGTCATGTCGAGTCGGTCGGCGGAAAGGTCAGCTGGCGCGCCATGCCGGACGGGTCGCGGCAGCCCTACGAGCTGAACGTCACCTACTATTCCGCCCTGGCCGACGCCGCGCGCCCCGAGCTCGGTGTCGCGCGCTTCCTCTGCTCGCAGGCGCTGATGCTCTCCCTGCGCGGGATCCCGGGGATTTACATCCACAGCCTGCTGGGCAGCGAAAACGATCTCGAAGGGGCCGAGCGCAGCGGCATCCACCGCCGGATCAACCGCCACAAGTATGTGCTGCCCGAGTTGGAGGCGCACCTGGCCGACGGCAGCGGGCGGGAGATCTTCCAGCGCCTGCTCAAGATGCTCCGCCGCCGGGCCAGCCACCCGGCGTTTCATCCGGAGGCGGCCCAGCATGTCTTCGACCTCGGGCCCGAGCTCTTCGCCCACAGCCGCATCTCGCTGAACCGCGACGAAGTCGTCTTCTGCATCTACAACCTGACGCCCCGCGAACAGTCCGTCCGCAACCCCGCCGATACCGAGCTGTTGAAGAAGACCCGCCAGTTCTACGACATCCTCGGCGGCAAGACCCACGGCTCCGCCAAGAAGGGCCTCAAGCTTGGGCCTTATCAGGCGGTCTGGCTGGTGCCGCGCACCTGACGGGACGCGGGGCGGGCGTCGCGGAGGCCGTAGCGCTGGGTGTCGTGGCGCGCCGCTTCAGCAAGCGGGCGGTGGCGCGGTGGCGGTGCGTACGGGCGTTTGCTGAAGCTGCGCGCTACGGGTGGTGCCGGGGGTCGTGGCGCGCCGCTTTAGCAAGCGGGCGGTGGCGCGGTGGCGGTGCGTACGGACGCTTGCTGAAGCTGCGCGCTACGGGTGGCGCAGGGCGGCGTGGAGGATCTCGGCGGGGTGGAGGGCTTGGCGGCCGGTGCCGTCGTGGATTTGGTGGCGGCAGGAGGTGCCGGCGGCGGCGATGATGACCTCCGGGGGCTGGCGGCGAACGGTGGGGAAGAGCACGAGCTCGCCGATTTTCATGGAGAGTTCGTAGTGCTCCCGCTCGTAGCCGAAGGAGCCGGCCATGCCGCAGCAGCCGCTGGGGATGAGGTGCACCTTGTAGCCGGCCGGGAGCTGGAGCGCTTTGACGGTCGGGACGAGGGAGGCGAGGGCCTTCTGGAAGCAATGCCCGTGAAGTTTGACCAGGCGCTCTTCGCGGCGGAAGCGCGAGGCGTCGATCCGGCCGGCTTCGTGTTCGCGGGTGACGAACTCCTCGAAGAGCAGGCTGTGGGCGGCCAGCTCGCGGGCCTGCGGCCGGAGTTCCGCATCGGCGAGGTCGAGGTATTCGTCGCGGAAGCCGAGGATGGCGGACGGTTCGATCCCGACGAGGGGGACCTCCGCGGACACGAGTGGCGCGAGGCGGCGGATGTTTTCGTTGGCGATCGACTTGGCCTTGCGGACGAGTCCTTTGGAAAGCCAGGTCCGGGCGCTTTCCAGATGGTCGGGGAAATGGACCTCGTAGCCGAGGGCTTCAAGCAGTTCGACGACCTTGATGCCGAGCGGCACGTCGTTGTAGTTGCTGAACTCGTCGACGAAGAGGTAAACGCGGCGGCGGGGTTCGGGTTGCGGGATGCGGGCTTCGGGGCGCCGCTCGAACCATTGGCGGAGGGTCTGGGGATGGAGTTTCGGGATGCTGCGGTCCGGGTGGAAGCCGGAGAGCCGGTTGAGCAAGCGGCGGAGCGGCTCGTTGCCGAAAAGCCCGTTCCAAGCCCAGGGGGCGAACGAAGCGAGGCGGCTGAGGCGGGTGAAGTTGGCGATCATGCGGGCGCGCAGGGGGGTGCCGTGGAGGTCGTAGTACTGCTGGAGGAACTCGGCCTTGAGCTTCGCCATGTCGACGTTGGACGGGCACTCCGACTTGCAGCCCTTGCAGGAGAGGCAGAGGTCGAGCACCTCCTTGGCGGCGGCGCTGTCGAAGGGCCGGGCCGGATCGGACGGATGGGTGAGGGCCTCCCGGAGGATGTTCGCGCGGGCGCGGGTGCTGTCCTTTTCGTCCCGCGTGGCCATGAAGCTCGGGCACATGGTGCCGCCGGCGAGGGGACCCTTGCGGCAGTCGCCGGAGCCGTTGCAGTTCTCGGCGGCGCGGAGGATGCCGCGGGTCTCACTGAAGTCGAAGACCGTCGCATACTCCGGGCTGGGGCTGTCCGGCCCGTAGCGGAGGTTCCGGTCCATGGGCGGGCTGTCGATGATCTTGCCGGGGTTGAAGCGGTTCTCCGGGTCGAAGGCGCGCTTGATCCGCCGCATCAGTTCGTAGCACTCCGGGCCGACCATCCGGGGGATGAACTCGCCGCGGAGGCGCCCGTCGCCGTGCTCGCCGCTGAGCGAGCCGCGGTACTTCGCGACGAGCTCGGCCACGTCCTCCGCGACGGCGCGGAAGGTGCGGAGGCCCTCGGCCGTCTTGAGGTTGAAAAGAGGCCGCGTATGCAGCTCGCCGGAGCCGGCGTGGGCGTAGTAGACGCAGTCCTTGCCGTGCCGCTCGCGGAGCATGGCGTCGAACTCGGCGATGTAGTCGGCCAAGTCGGCGACGTCGACCGCGGTGTCCTCGCAGACCTCGCGGGGCTTTTCGTCGCCCGGGAGGTTGCTGACCAGTCCCTGGCCGGCCCGCCGGAGCTCCCATACCTTGGCCTCGTCCTCGCCCTTGAGCACCGGGAAGTGACTGCCGTAGCCGCCCGCGCGGATATCCGCGGCGAGCTCGGCGACGACCGCGTCCACCTCCTCGGCCGTCTCGCGCCGGATATCGACGACGAGGATGGCAGCCGGATCGCCTTGGACGAAAAAGCGGTTCTTCTGCTGCTCGCGGTTGCGCCGGGTGGCTTCGAGGATGTGGCGGTCGAGCAGCTCGACGCCAAAGGGGCGGTGCCGGAGCGCCGGCAGGACCGAGCGCAGGGCTTGGTCGACGGTTTCGAAGTGGGCGCAGAGCAGGGCGCTGTGGGGCGGAGGGAGCGGATCGCAGAGCAGCTCGAACTCGGTGCCGAAGAAGAGGGTGCCCTCGGAGCCGGCGATCAGTTTGCAGAGGTTGAAGGGCTGGTCCGACTCCGGGTCGAAGACCCCGGCCTCCATCAGTAGGTCGAGCGCGTAGCCGGTATTGCGGCGGGGGATGCTTCGCTTGGGAAAGCGTTCGCGGATGAGCGCGCGATCGGCGGGATCGCCGAGGATTTCGCGGCAGGTCCGGTAGATCCGAGCCTCCAGGCCGTCGCCCTCGCACTTGGCGGCGAACTCCGCGGCGTCGAGTGGGCCGAAGCTCGCGGCCGAGCCGTCGCTCAGGTAACCCTTGCAGGAGATCAGGTGCTCGCGGGTGGAGCCGTAAACGAGGGAATTCGAGCCGCAGGAGTTGTTGCCCACCATGCCCCCGATCATCGCCCGGTTGGCGGTGGAGGTCTCCGGTCCGAAAATGAGCCCCTGCGGACGGAGGGCGGCGTTCAGCTCGTTGCGCACCACTCCGGGCTCGACCCGGACCGTCCGCCGGGCCGTATCGATTTCAAGGATACGGTTGAGGTGACGCCCGGCGTCGACCACGATACCGTCGCCCACGACCTGTCCGGCCAGCGAGGTGCCGGCTCCGCGCGGGATCAGGCCCTGGCCGGTCCCGACGGCATGAAGAATCAGCTCGCGAATGTGCTCCGGCCGTTCGGGGAAGGCCACGGCGGCCGGCAGTTCGCGGTACTCGGAGGCGTCCGTGGCGTAGAGCGTGCGAAGCGTCGCGCCCGTATGGAAAGCGAAGTCGAAGGAATGGTCGGACATGAGGCCGGGTGGGGCCGGAGGAGGGGCGGAATCAGGTTGGATTGAGCTCCAGCTCCAGGGTTTCGGGGCTGGCTTCGAAGGCGGGGTTCGGGGCCAGCAGGTTGAGTCGGCCGATGGACGCTCCGTTGAGTCGGCCGTTCTCGAGGACGAAGTGCTTCAGGCGGAGGGTGGGGGTGGAGGGCGCTTGATCCGCCTCCAAGGCGCGTCGGAAACCGCGGATGCGGAAATTCTTCACGCGTTCCTGCAGATCGACCAGCGCCGTTTTGGCGTCGCGGGTCTTGTGGACGGCGATGTCCTCGGCGAGGATGTCCTCCAGCAGGCCGACGCCATCGGGGAAGGGGGGATCGGCTTCGTCGAAGACCGGCACGCGGCAGCCGCGGGCGCCGTCGGCGTTGAAGGCAGCGACTTGGCAACCTCCGCGTATTCCGCGGATGGTAACGCGGCGGATCGAAGAGCGGACGCAGAGCAGGCGGACGAAGCTGTGGCAGCTGTGGGCCTCCAGATCCTCGATCAAGAGGTCCTGGATGTCGCCGTCGGTCATGCCGCGGACCTCGTTCCGTTCGAGCGCGTCGTCCGCATTGACGGCCACGAGGTCGTCGTTGGGCACGCCGGGGCGGAGGGCGCGGAGCTTCCGGATGACGCCGTTCGAGCAGTTGCCGCCCAGGTGGATGCCGTCGTTGTTGTTCCGCACGAGGTCGGAGTCGAAGCCGATGTCTTCGATATGGAAATCGTGCACGTGGGTGTAGCGGGAGTAGTAGGCCTCGGCGTTGCGGAAGACGGCCTTACTCAGGCGAAGTCCGCGGACGTTGCGGAAGTGGAGCATCGCCCCGGTGTAGCCGACGGTCATGAGGCCCTCCGGTCGCGGATTCCCCTTCTGGTTGCCGTCGAAGACGCCGCCCTCGATCTCGATGTCACGGTCGCCGCCGATCGGGTCGGCATTGGTCAGGAGGTAGTCGTCCTTGGTTTTGGCGGCACCGTCGGCCAGGCGGAGGCAGGCGTCGGGAGCGAGCCGAAGGCGGGTGCCGGAGGGGAGCCGGAGCGTCTCCTCGACCAAGTACTCGCCCGAGGGCAGGTACCATTCCCGCCGGGAGCCGTTGAAAAGCGCGTTGAGAGCCGCTCCGACCGGTTTTCCTGCGTTCGGATCGATACCTTGGTCCGTCAGGTTGATGCAAGACATGAGTGGCCTTCTCTCCGCTTTGGGGAGCGCTGACAACCGGATTTTCGAATTTCATGCGTTGGCGGCGACGCCGACGAACACCTGGGACGGGGCGCCCGAGTGCGGGCGCCGCCGCAGGAAGGGCCGGGGCGCGCGAAGCCTCAGGCGCCCGGATCGCCGACCAGCTCGCGGAAGGCGCTTTCGTCCAGAACGGGGATGCCGAGTTTTCCGGCTTTCGCGTACTTCGATCCGGCGGCCTCGCCGGCCAGCAGGTAATCGGTCTTCTTGCTGACGCTGGAGCTGGTGCGGCCGCCGGCTTTTTCAATCAGCGCGGTGGCTTCGTCCCGGGTCAGGTTCGGCAGGCTGCCGGTGAGGACGAAGGTCTTGCCCGAGAGCGGTCCTTGGCCGGAGCCTCCGGCTCGGGAAGATTTGAAGTTCAGGCCGTGCTCCCGGAGGCGGTCGAGCAGGGCGCGGTTATCCTCGTCCTCGAACCAGGCATGGATGGCTTGGGCCATGATGGCCCCGACGCCCTCGACTTCCATGAGCGATTCTTCCGAGGCATCGGCGATGGCGTCGAGCGATTCGAAATGCGCCTCGAGGTCTTTGGCGGATTGCTTGCCCACATGCGGGATGCCGAGGCCGTGAATGAGTTGCCAGAGCCGGCGGTCTTTGCTGGCTTGGATCGCTTCGAGGAGATTTCGCGCGGACCGCTCGGCGAACTTGTCGAGCTCGAGGACTTGCTCGGGCTTGAGGGAATAGAGGTCCGCGGGATCGGCGGCGAGGCCGCGCCGGACGAGTTGTTCGACCACGGCGGCACCGAGGTTTTCGATATCCATGCAGGCCCGGCTGGCGAAGTGTTCGAGCGCGCGCCGGCGGCGGACCGGATCGTCCTTGCCGACGATCCGCCAGACCGCCGCTTCCGGGTCCCGTTCGGCCTCGATGCCGAGTTTTTTCAAGTGGGCTCCGAAGTCGAAAGGCCGGCTGCCGGCGGGGCGCTTGTCGAGGTTGACCGAGAGCACCTGGGGGATGATCTCGCCCGCCTTCTGGACGAGCACGGTGTCCCCCGGGCGGATGTCCTTGCGGCGGATCTCGTCTTCGTTGTGGAGGGTGGCTCGGGAAACGGTGGTTCCGGCGAGCTGGACGGGCTCGAGCATCGCGACCGGGGTGACCGCGCCGGTGCGGCCGATTTGCAGGGTGATCTCCTTGAGGAGGGTCTCGGCCCGCTCCGCTTCGAACTTGTAGGCGATGGCCCAGCGGGGGGCCTTGGAGGTCGAGCCGGCCTCGTCCTGGAGTTTGAAGTCGTCCAGCTTCACGACCGCGCCGTCGGTCGGATAGCTGAAGCGCCGGCGGATGCGGTCGAGCTCCTCGATGCAGTCCCAGGCCGCCTCGATCCCCTTGGCGAGCCAGAACTTTTCCAGCACGGGGAATCCCCAGTCCTTCAAGCGCTCTTGGATGCCCGCCTGGTGGGTGAAGAAGCCGCCCGGCTCGCAGGCACCGATTCCGTAGAGGACGATATCGAGTCGGCGGGAGCGGGCTTCCACCGGGTCGAGCAACTTGACGGTGCCGGCGGCGAGGTTCCGGGGGTTGGCGAATCGGGGCTTGCCCCCGCGCTCCCGCGCCGCGTTGATGCGCTCGAATTCCTCGTGCAGCATATAGATCTCGCCGCGGACTTCGAGCAGTTCGGGGGCGTCTTCGATGCGCTCGGGCAGCCCCGGGACGTGCCCGAGGTTCGCGGTGATGACATCGCCCTCGCTGCCGTTGCCGCGGGTGACGGCGCGAACGAAGCGGCCGTTTTCATAGCTCAGGCTGACGGCCACGCCGTCGATCTTCGGCTCGATCATGAAGGCGAGCTCGCGCTCCGGAAAGCGTCGCTCCAAGCGTCGGCCGAATTCGATGAGTTCCTCGCGGCTGTAGGTGTTGTCGAGGCTCAGCATCGGCTTCCGATGGGTGTAGCTCTCGAAGGCTTCCAGCCGGTCGTCCCCGACCGAGCGGGTGGGGGACTCGGCGAGGGCGAGCTCCGGATAGGCGGCTTCGAGTTCCGCCAGGCGGGCTTTCATCCGGTCGTAGGTTTGGTCGCCGATTCGCGGCGCGGCCTCCTTGTAGTAGAGGCGGTCGTGCTCGGCGATTTCGGCCCGGAGGCGGGCGATTTCTTGATCGGGGGAAGACATCGGACGATGAGTGAAAGCGCGAAGCCGTGATCGCGCAAGGGATTCGGTGGCGGCTCCGCCGAATCTTTTTGGAGGGGATCCGCCCTGCGAATTAGGCCTGCGCGGCTTGCTAGAAAATTGTAAAAGGCCGTCGGCTAACGTCTTTACGCTCGTCGTTGACCCTGAAAGGTGAGATCAAGACCCTATGAAAAAGTCGACTCTTCGATCCATGCTCCGGCGCCTGCTTCCCCGTATGAGCGGCCGCGGCGGCGGGGATTTCGCCCGCGAAAACCCCGTAGAGGGGCGCGGACGGAGGTCGATCCTGCTGGAAACGGCACGGGCGGGCGAGCGCCCCCTGCACATCGACGAGGCTTTTCAGTCGCTGCTTCTAAAGCGCTAGTCGCCTTTCCGGGCCGGATTCGGGAGTGAACCGGTCGCCGAAGTGCCGCGCGGACCGCCATCGTCCGTTTCCCGTCCGCTCTGTCTCGGCGGGCCTGCGGCGAAAAATGGTGGGAGCTACTGGAGTCGAACCAGCGACCTCATCCATGTCAAGGATGCGCTCTAACCAGCTGAGCTAAGCCCCCGTTTCCCGTCGGGAAAGGCGGGAATAAAGGTCAGCGGCGGAGACGGGGCAAGAAAAAATTTGCTGGAAAAGCGATCTTGGCAAAGGTGGGGGCTCATGGAGATCGTACGCGTGGAAATGGCCGACGGCAGCAACTGCTACGGCTGCGAAGTCGTCAACCGGGTTTATCGTCTGGAGGGGGATCCCTTCGGCGAGTTCGAAGCGTCGGACGAAGTCCTTCGCCCGGTCCGGCGTCTCGCTCCGGTCCTTCCGCCCTCGATCTACTGCATCGGGCTGAACTACCGCGAGCATGCGGCGGAGATGAAGGTCGAAATCCCCGAGTACCCCGTCGTCTTCATGAAAAGCCCGACCTCGGTGGTCGGGCCGGACGAGCCGATCGTTCTTCCGCGCCACCTGCACAGCGACCGGGTGGACTACGAGGCCGAGCTGGCGGTCGTCATCGGCAAGCCCTGCAAAAACGTGACCGTGGAGGACGCCCTCGATTACGTCTTGGGCTACACCTGTGCGAACGATGTGAGCGCGCGGGACTGGCAGAAGGAGCACGGCGGCGGCCAGTGGGTGCGGGGCAAGACCTTCGACAGCTTCTGCCCGCTCGGTCCGGTGCTGGTTACGGCGGACCAGATCCCGAACCCCCAGATTCTTCCCGTCCGGGGCATCCTCAACAGTCAAGTCCGCCAGGAATCCTGGACCGGGGACATGATTTTCACGGTCGCCGAGATCGTGGCCTTCCTCAGCGGCAGCACCACGCTGATGCCGGGAACGGTGATCCTGACCGGAACGCCGCCCGGCGTGGGGATGGCGGCCGAGCCGCCGCGCTTTCTCAAGACCGGCGACGAAGTGCGGATCGAGATCACGGGGATCGGCGTCCTGCACAATCCGGTCGTGGCGGAAGACGGCTAGACCCGGGTCCCGCAGGCGGCCCCCGCCTTCGTCACCGGGGCGCGCGGTGCTCGCCGAGCCAAGCCCGGGGCGACCGTCCGAAATGCCGGCGGAAGGCCCTGGAAAAGTAGAAGACCGAGTTGAAGCCGAGGGCCGCCGCTGTCTCTGAAACCGAAAAACCTTCGTAGAGGAGAAGGTCCTTGGCGCGGTTCAGCTTGAGCCGGTTTTCGAATTCGCGGGGCGCGTAGCCGGTCTGTCGGCGGAAAACGAGTCGGAACCGAGAGTAGCTGCAGCCCAGCTCGCGCGCCATCTGTTCCAGATCGGTCCGGCGATCGAGCTGTTGCAGGAAGCGGGCCTTCGCCCGCCCGACCAGATTGCGCTCGTTGGGACGCTCGCTTGCTTGAGCGGAGCCGGCCTTCAAAAAAGCTAAAATAAGGGGCAGGAAGCTGGCCGAAATCAAATCCGCCCCCGGCCCGGATGCTTGGAGGCGTGCGCAGAGTTGGGAGAATACCGCGGCCAGCTCGGCCGGGGATTCGACCGTGCTGACAGGACGCTTCGGGTTGAAGAAGGCCTCGATAATCCGTTCCGCCTCGCCTCCGCCGAATCCGACCCAGTACTCGGTCCACCCGCTCTCGCGGGCGGGCCGGTAGCGGTGCCACTCGCCGGGGAAAATGAGGAAGGCCTGACCGCTTTCGACGGGGGTCTCGGGCTGTGAAGCGGATTCGAAACTGCCCCGACCGGATCCGATGAAGACGATCTGGAACTCATCCAGCGTGCGCCGTCCGGAGGCGTCGAAGAGGTAAGCGAGCGGATGCCGGCCGCCGGGATAAGGCGCTTCCGGGGCGATCACCTGACGGCCCGCACCGTTCAGCCGCCAGCCCCAGCCGGTCAGGACCGGGCCGGGCGGAAAATAGCGGCTGAAGGCGGACGAAGGAGACTGCATGGCGGATGGCAGGAAGCTGGAGGCGTCTGTCAAAAAATGCAAAAACTAAATCATCGCGTGCATTCCTCCCGCGGACCAGAAGTGTTATGTTCTTCGATTTCAACTCGCACCCGAAACTTCCCATGGCCCTGTTCGATCAAGCCAAAGAACTCTACGCCTCCCTGGAAATCGACGTTGAGGAAGCGCTCTCCGTCCTCGGGTCGACGCCTATCTCCCTCCATTGTTGGCAGGGCGACGACGTCGGCGGCTTCGAGGGCACGAGCGGAACGCTCGGCGGCGGGCTCGCGGTGACGGGGAACTATCCCGGCAAGGCGCGGACGGTGGCCGAGCTGAGGCAGGATCTGGAGCAAGTCCTTTCCCTGCTGCCGGGGCGGCACCGCTTGAACCTGCACGCCATTTACGGTGAGTTCGGACGCAAGGCGGTCGAACGCGACGCCATCACGGCCGAGCACTTCCGGGGCTGGATCGACTGGTGCAAGGAGCGGGGGATGGGGATGGACTTCAATCCTTCCTGTTTCTCGCACGCGAAGGCGGCGGACGGCTTCACCCTCAGTCATCCGGACGCGGGGATTCGCGAATTCTGGATCGAGCACTGCCGGCGCAGCCGAGCGATCGGAGCGGCGGCGGGCCGCGAGCTGGGCGGCGCCTGCGTGACCAACGTCTGGATTCCCGACGGGATGAAGGACCGACCGGCCGACCGTCTGGGGTATCGGCGCCGCCTGGAGGCGAGTCTCGATGCGATCTTTTCGGAGCGTCTGGAGCCGGCCCACCATATCGATGCGGTCGAGTGCAAGCTCTTCGGCATCGGATCGGAGAGCTATGTGGTCGGCTCGCACGAGTTTTATTTCGGATACGCGGTTAAGAACCAGACCGCGCTCTGCCTGGATGCGGGGCATTTCCATCCCACCGAAAGCATCGCGGACAAGATCTCCTCGGTCTTGATGTACGTGCCCGAGTTGTTGTTGCACGTCTCCCGGGGCGTTCGCTGGGACAGCGATCATGTCGTGGTTCTGGACGACGCGACCCGCGCGATCATGCAGGAGCTGGTGCGCTGCGGGGGGCTCTCCCGGACTCACATCGGCTTGGATTTCTTCGACGCTTCGATCAACCGGATCGCGGCTTGGGCGATCGGCACCCGTGCCGCCCAGAAGGCCCTCTTGATGGCCTTGTTGGAGCCCTCGAAGCGCCTGAAAGAGGCCGAAAGGGAGGGCGACTACACCACCCGTCTGGTCCTGTTCGAACAGGCCTTGGCGCTGCCCTGGCAGGCGGTTTGGGAGGAATTCTGTCGGCGCGAAGAGGTGCCGGGAGAAACCGGCTTGTTGCAAGCGGTCAAGGACTACGAGGCGGGCGTGCTGGCGAAGCGCGACTGAGCCTCCGGCCCGCTCAGCTCGCGGGAAAATAGAACCAGCCGCCGAGTCCGATCGTAAAGACGAAATTTCCGTAGAGGCTGTGCTCCAGCCAGAGCAGGCGGAAGGGGCGACTGTGCTCGTAGGTCTGGGTGAGGAAGACGTCGAGGATCAGGCTCAGGAAGATCGAAGGCGGCGTGGGGAAGAACAGATGCAGCCAGCCGAAGAGCAGGACGTTCGCGAGACTTGGGAGAGTTCGTCCGCCCCGTGGCCGATGTCGCAGGACTTTGGAAGCATCGGCGGGGCCGGCAGGCCTTCGAAACCTCCACGAACGAGGATGGTCGGCAAAGCCTCGGACCGGCTAGAGCGGCGCTGGTAGTGGAGCGGACGAATTTTATTGTAGCCCCGCTAGATCGGGCGACGGATGCGGTGGCGGTATTTTTGGGCGAGGCGCTCGTTGTGCTCGGCACCGCCGTCGCTGTTCTGGCTGACATAAGTCGGCGGGACGAGGCCTTTGGCGAGGAGGCCTTCGATGATTTCCATCGAGAGCAGATTGAGGAGGAGCGCGCCGGTCAGGGTGGAGGTCGGGCCGACTTTGTGGGGAAAGCCCGGCGGCTCGAGCGCGGCGTCGCCGGGCAGGCCTCCGTTGTCCAGCACGTAGTCGGCGATCTCGTAGAGCTTCTTGCCCGAGGGGTGGCGCGAGCTGGTGGCCTCCGACATCGCGAGCGAGGTCAGCGCGACGACCGGCATGCCGGCGGCCTTGGCCTCCAGCGCGACCTCGATCGGACTCGCATTGCGCCCGGAGTTTGAAATGACCAGGACGACATCCTCGGCACGGGCGGCGAACTGGTAGGCGTAGCGTTGAAAGAGCCGCCGGCCGTAGCCGGGGATCTGCTCGGGCCAGCCGTCGGCCGGATCGTGGATGCTGCTGACCGGGACCAAGCCGCCCGCCCGGCGTTCGAGTTCCGCCGCGAGGATCTGGGAGTGGCCGCTGCCGAAGCTGTGAAGGACGCCGTCGGCCGCGATCGAGTCCGCGATCCGCGCGCCTGCCTTCCGGAGGGCTTCGGCATTGGCGGCGTAGACGGAGGCCTGGAGGGAGATCGAGAAATCGTAGAAATCTTTTGCGAGGGACATAGGCGGAGATGCTGCCGCTTTGGAGGGCCTAGGCAATCACCGGCTTTCGCAAAGAAGCAGGGTAGGCGTCGGCGGCGACTTGCCGAATCCCGAACGTCGGAGGTAGGACGTTGAAAATCGAAGATCGCCTCGGGCCTTCCGTCTGATGGCGGTCGACAGGTTCGCTTATAATTGGCCGGTCCGGGGGCTATTGGTATGGTTGTTTCGGAGCGGATGCGTTCTTCTTGACCGCTTATGACAAAGGAGACAGCAGCCGACGGGCGGCCCTGGCCGCGGATCATCCAAGGGGGCATGGGCATTGCCGTGTCCAACTGGAGGCTGGCGCGTGCGGTGGCGGAGCATGGGGAAATGGGTGTGGTTTCGGGGACGGCCCTGGACACGGTGCTGATCCGCCGCCTTCAGGACGGCGATCCCGGGGGCGATATGCGGCGGGCGCTGGCGGCGCTGCCGATTCCGGGCCTCGCCGCGACGGTCTTGAAGCGCTGGTTCCAGCCGGAAGGGCGGGCCCCGGGCGAAGCCTACCGGCTCAAGCGTATGCCCTCGCTCGGGATGCGGCGCGAGGATGTCGAGCTCTTGATCGCGGCCGGCTTCGTCGAGGTCTTCCTGGCCAAGGAGGGCCACGACGGTTGGGTCGGAATCAATCTGTTGGAAAAGATCCAGTTGACCACTTTGCCCATCCTATTGGGGGCCATGCTGGCGGAGGTGGACGCCGTCCTGATGGGCGGCGGCATACCCCTGGCGATTCCCGGGGCGCTCGACGCCTTCGCGGAGCTGCGTGCCGCGGACTTGAAGGTGCAGGCGGTCGGCCTGCCCGCCGACGAGGCCTACCGGGCGGCCCTCGATCCCCGGGACTTTCTGCCGGCGTCCCTCTCGCGGCTGAACCGTCCGCTGTTTTTCCCGGTCGTTTCTTCCGAAGTGCTGGCCAAGACCTTGTTGAAGAAGGCGAACGGCCGGGTCGACGGCTTTGTGGTCGAACATCACCGCGCGGGCGGCCACAACGCTCCGCCGCGGCGGGACGGGTGTTACGGTCCGCGGGACGAATGCTCGATCGAACGGATGCGGGACTTGGACCGTCCTTTCTGGTTGGCCGGCGGGCGGGCCTCGCCGGAGGGCCTGCGGGAAGCGCTCGAGCTGGGGGCCGCCGGCGTCCAGCTCGGCACCGCCTTTGCGGGTTCCGAAGAATCGGGCATCCTGCCGGAGATCAAGGCGGAGCTGATCGAGCTCCACCTGCGCGGCGAGCTGAAGGTGGAGACCGATTTTCAGGCCTCGCCGACGGGCTATCCTTTCAAACGCGTCGATCTTGCGGCCAACGCCGCCCCCGAACCCTGCCGCACTTGTGATCTGGGCTACCTGAGGCAGGTCTACCGGCAGCCCTCCGGCGAGCCCGGCTACCGTTGCCCGGCCGCGCCTGTGGAGGCCTTTCTCGCCAAGGGCGGCAGCGAAGCCGAGACGGAGGGAAAGCGCTGCCTTTGCAACGGCCTGCTCGCGACGATCGGTCTCGGCCAAACGAAGGACGGGATCACGCTTCCGCCGCTTCTGACTTGGGGCGAGGACTGTTCCTTTTTCGACGCCTTGCTCGCCGGGGGACGGCGGAGCTACCGGGCGGCCGAGGTGATCGACTACCTGCTGGGCGGCCTGGTCGGGCGGGAGTCGGTCGCGAACGCTTGAGTCTTCGCAGGCCCGGCCTACGGGAGGCCGAGCACCCGCATCCCGAAGGCGATCCAGAGCGGGATGGTGAGGAAGCTGAGAACCGTCGTGCTCAAGACGAGGCGGAAGGCGATCTCGGGCGAGCCGTCGAAATGCCGGGCCAGCACGATGGGGAAAAGGCCGCAGGGCATGGCCGCCTGCACGCAGACGACGGCCTTGAGCTCGTCCGAAAGCGGGAAGAGCCAGGCGAGGAAGAGGAAGCAGGCCGGAAAGATTCCGATCCGCAGCAGGCAGCCCACGAGCGGGATCTTGAGCCGCTCGCCGAGACGCACGCCGGGCGCGAGGTCCGCGAAGGTGGCGCCGGTCAACAAAATGCCGATCGGGATGGCGCAGGCGCCGAGCATTTCAATGGTTTTGAAGGCGAAGACCGGAACGTGGTGGTCCCAGCGCAAGAGGTTGACGGTGGTGGCGAGGAGGATCGCGATGACCGGGGCGGAAAACACGCGTTGCCAGACGGGCTTCGGATCGTTGGCGGAGAGGATGAAGCCGACGCCAAGGGACCACATCGCGATCTCGACGCCGAGATTGTGCACCAGCAGCACCCCGGCGGTTTCGCGGTCGAAGAGCACGGCGACGATGGGGATCGGCAGGTAGCCGTAGTTGTAGATCCCGGAGGTGAAGGCGAAGGTGCGGCACTCGCGGGCGTCCCCGACGGACAGCTTCCGCGCCACCAGCATGGCCGCGCCGAAGCCGCCCACCACCGTCAACAGGCCGATCAGCGGCGGCAGGACCACGTTGCCGGGTTGGCGCAGGGCTTCGTTGCCGAGGATGAAGCTGAAGATCAGGCAGGGATAGAGCAGGTTGACGACCACGCGCATGAGGCTGCGGTCGGCTTCCTCGTCGAGCCAGCCGATGCGCCGCACGGCGAAGCCCGCGGCGATGATCAGGAAGATCGGGGTGACGGCGGAGAAGATGAGGGAGGTCATGGGAAAAGGGTGTTCCGGAGCGGGTGCCATCGGTGATGGATGCGCGCTCGCCTCCGGCAAGTCCTAGCCGAGGATGCGGGCGAGGACCTCGTCCGTGACCGGATCGTAGTTGCGGTAGGCCCCTTGGGCGGAATCCAGCACGGAGGGAAAGGCCGCGCGCCCGGCGGCGGTTTCGAACTCGAAGCCCAGCAGCGCCCGGCCGACGCGCTCGCCGGAGTAGCTGTAGTTGAAATAGCAGAGATTGGAATGCGGGCTGACCGCTCGGAGGAAGTCGGCCAGCGCGCCGGGCCGTTCGTGAAATTCAAGCGTGATGAAATAGGGGTGGCGCAGCAGCTTGGACTCGTAATGGATGAGCCGGAAGCCGACGTCCGTCTCCGAGGTCACCTCGACGAAGGCGAAGCCGCCGTCGTCGAGGGCGCTCTTCAGGGCTTGGTATTCCATGGCCGAGACCTCGAAGCCGATGACCGGCGCGGCCTGCGCGGCGTCGGTCTTGCCATACTGGAAATCGACGATGTTGACCGAATCGGGGAGCGCCTCCAGCAGGCCGTACATGGCGCCGGCGCGCTCGGGAATGGCGATCCGGAGAAAGCGCCGGCGGGCGGCTCCCACGGCGGCGCGCCGGGCGATGGTGGCGAGCTGCTCGAAATCCATGTTGGCCCCGCAGAGGACCGCGAGCAGACGCTGGCCGGAAAGTTTGCCGCGGCGCTTGAGGATGCCGGCCAGGCCCATCGCGCCGGAGGGCTCGGGGATGCAGCGCAGCTGTTCCCAGAAGAATTGCACGGCGGCGGCGACCTCGTCGTTGCTCACCGTCATCCATTCGTCGACCACTTCGCGGCAGACGGCATAGGTCAAGTCGCCGACCTTCCTCACGGCGGTGCCGTCGCAAAAGATGTCGACGCGGTCGAGGGCCACGGGTCCGCCCGCGCGCATGGCGGCGGCCATGGAGGCCTGGTGTTCGCCCTCGACGCCGACGATCCGAATCTCGGGATAGTTGAGCTTCAGCCAAGTGGCGGTGGCCGCCGCCATCCCGCCGCCTCCGACCTGGAGGAAGGCGCCGTCGAACGGACCCTTGCCGGAGAGGACGATCTCATCCGCCAGCGTGCCCTGCCCGGCCATCACCGCGAGGTCGTCGTAGGCGTGGATGTAGCTGCGCCCTTCCTCCTGCGCGAGGCGGAGGGCGGCCGCGCAGGAGGCGTCGTAGGTGTCGCCCGCCAGTCGTATCTCGACCTGGTCGCCGCCGTGGCGGCGGACGGCGACCTGCTTCATCCGGGGCGTGGCCAGCGGCATGAAGATCGTGGCCCGCGTGCCGAGGGAGCGGGCGGCGAGGGCGACGCCCTGGGCGTGGTTTCCGGCCGAGGCGGTGACGACCCCCCGCTCCAGTTCGTCGGGGCCCAGTTGCGCCATCCGGTTGTAGGCCCCGCGCCACTTGTAGGCGTGGATGGGGGAAAGGTCCTCGCGTTTGACGTGGATGGAGAGGTCCCCGAGCTCGATCGTTTGGAGCGGAGTCGGCTCTCCGACCGCGTAGATACGCCGCCTCGCCTGGAGGATCTCCTGGCGGAGGGAACGGATGAGCGTCTCGGTCGGCATGCGGCGATTGCAAGCCCTGCGTCGGCCGAAGGCAAGTGAAGGTTGCGAAAGCGGGGCGATGCGCGCATTGCTGCGCCATGTCACGAAACTGGGAGCAGGCTTATGCGAAGGGGGACACGCCTTGGGATAAGGGGCGGGCCGCGCCGCCGATCGAGGAGTTCCTCGCGCGGCGGACGGTCACGGGCGAGGTCCTCGTCCCGGGCTGCGGAAGCGGCCACGATGTCCGACTGCTGGCCGGTCGCGGCGCGGACGTGATCGGTCTCGACCTGGCTCCGGGGGCTTTGGAAAAAGCGCGGCGTTTTCCCCCGGTCGGGACGGAGCGCTACGCGCTGGGCGATTTCCTCGCCCTCGACGAAGCCTTTGTCGGGCGCTTCGACTGGGTGGTCGAGCACACCTGCCTCTGCGCCATCGATCCGGCCGCGCGCCCGGCCTATGCCCGCAGCGTCCGGCGGGCGCTGAAGCCGGAAGGCAATTACCTCGCGGTCTTTTTTCGCGAGGTGCCCGACTTCGACGGGGAGGGCCCGCCCTGGCCGATCTCGGGAGCGGAGATCGAAGGACGTTTCGGCGCGGATTTCGAGCTCGTCGAACGTTTCGTCCCGCGCCGGACTTACCCGAGCCGCCCGGTCGGCTGCGAGGAGCTCTGCTGGATGCGGCTGCGGGCTTGAATCAGAGCAGGCTCTCGAAGGACTGCAGGTAGCCGCCGTAGATTATGAAAATATTGTAGATCAGGAAGAGTCCGACGGCGACGAGGATCAGTCCCGGGTAGAGGATGGCGGCGAAGGTCATGGACTGGTTGGCGCGGGTTTGCGACTGGGCGGCGAAGCGGGCGAGCATCTCGTCGAGTTTTCCGCTCCGGGCGCCGTTGCGGTAGAAGGCGACGAAGTCGGAGGGGAAGCAGGGCTGCTCGGCCAGGCGTGCGGCGGGGTCGCGGCCGGCCGCGAACTCGGGCTCCAGGGCTTGGATCGCGCGCTCCACGGGCGGATCGTTGAGCAGGCGGCGGGCGGCGCGCCAGGCTTGGGGAACCGGGATGCCGGCGGCGACGAAGAGGGAGAGCGCGTGGGCGAGATCGGCGAGGGACTGGGCGCGGCGGTAGGCGCGGAGGAAGGGAAGGGCCCGGAGAATCCGCGGTAGGACCGGGCTTTCGATTTTCGCCATCAGGATAAAGAGTCCGATCAGGGCCCAGAGGGGAACGAGCAGGGCGGCCGTCCCGAGAAGGTGGCCGGAGAGCTCCCAGCCGAAGCCGCGCTCGAAATCGATCATCCGGACGAGCGGCAGGATGAGCGCGGCGACGTGAAAGACGCCGAGCGGATAAATCAAGCCGAAGACGACCTTCCGCAGGTTCGCGCGAATCCGGTCGCGGCGTTCGGCCAGCCGCGAAAAGGTCTGCGGGAGGTGGCCCGTTTCGAGACCGGCGGCGATGAAGACGCGGTCGGCCTTCGGGAGCCAGGCGGGCGCGTCGCGCAGGATATCGGGGACGCTTTGACCGGCTTCGACGGCGCGGGCCATCGCTTCCCGGTCCCGGCTGCCGGGGCCGCCGGAGAGACGAAGGCAGTCCGCCAGGGGAATTCCGGCATCGAGCTGGTGGGCGAGCTGCGCATACCAGTTGGCGAGCTGTCTGTGGGAGGGCATGGGCGGGGCGGATTTCGGGCGGATGAAAGGCGCCGGCGGATGATCAACGCGCTTGTTTTTGTTGGCGGCTGAGCGGGGGGAGGGATTCGAAGGGCAGGCCGGGGCGGCGGTTTTCGACCAGCCGGAGGCAAGCCGCCTTCAGCGCCTGCCAGCGGTCCCAGTCGTAGTCGGGCGCGTGGGCGACCTGGCCGAGCAGGCTGCGCCATTCGACCACCGCCCGTTCGATATCTCCCAGGCTCAGTTCTTCGTCGAGGTAATTTTCCGGACGTCCGCTTCCTTCCTGGAGCTTGAGGATGATCTCGCCCGCCCCGTCGCCGTAGTCCTCCGGCAGGCCGCGGTTCAGGTAGCCGGGAATGCTGCGGAGGCCGTAGCGCTCGTGGCAGAGGGCGGCGAGGGGGCGGCCGGCGAGGGAGAGCGCGTTGAACCGGTGGCCGGCGCGGATGTTGGCGAGGTCGTAGACGATCTCCTCGATCGGGTATTCCGCGCTCTCGAGGGCGGCGGCGACGGCGAGCCCCTCGCCGTGGTTGAAGAAGGAGAAGATCACGCCGCGCCGGGTGGGGCGGGCGCGCTCGTCGATCAGCCCGAGCGCATACCAGTGCTCGGCAGGCGTCCGCGGCGAGCCGGTGCCGGGACGTTCGGGGTCCTCGGCCGCTTCGCTCCCGGCGACGGCGCGCTTGCGGACCTTCGGGTTGAGCAGGCCTTTGCCCTGGAGGTCGCGGTAGGCGTGGATTTCGGCGTCTCCGTAATCGAGGCGGACGTAGAGCGTGCCCTTCCGCTCGACGATTTCCGTGGCCCGTCCGCCGCGGGTCAGTCGGGGGAGGATCGGCAGGATGGCTTCTTCGATCTTCTCCAGCGTCCAGAGCTTCGGAACGTTGGGTTTTTGTTCCTTCGCGCGCTGGTCGTCGCGGAGGGCTTTGCGCAGCCATTTGCTGATCTGGAGGCGCGAGTCTTCGTCGTCGGTGGGAAAGAGGGCGAGGGGCGCTTCGATTCCGTATCGGCGGGTGTGCCCGCTGCCGGTCTTGTGCAGGGCGCCGATGCGGATGCTTTGCAGCAGGCCGGGATGACTGAGCCCGGGCCGCCACTCGTCGTCTTCGAGGTAGAGCGTGTCCTCGAGCCGGAAGAGGACCGGAGCGCGCCGACGCTCCCAGATGCCCGCGCTGTTCTGAAACTCGACCACGGTGCCGCCGCGAACGGGCTGCTCCCGTCGGGCTTCGGTGGCGGGGGAAGTCTTTGAAGGGCGGCGGCGAAGGAAGTCTTCGAGGCCGAGAGGAATGCGTTCGCGGCTGAAGAGGCGGCTCAGCAGCTTGCGCGAGGCCTCCAAGGGAGGCGTGCCTTCGGCCTCGGCCTGCCGCAGGACGGTGATGAGGGAAGGCCAGTCGAGGCTGCCGCCGCGCCTCAGCTTGAGCGGACGGGCGTCGGTCAGGCGCGGCTTGCCCTCGAGGTAGAGCACGGAGCCGCGTTCGTCGAGGCCTCGGCGGCCCGCCCGGCCGAACATCTGCAGGAGCTCGTCGGGTCGGAGCGAGCGGTGGGCGTCGAAGACCCGGTAGTCGCGGTCCATCACGAGGACCGAACGCATGGAAAAGTTGATGCCTGCGGCGAGTCCGGTGGTGGCGACGATGACCTTGAGCTGGTTGTGCTTGGCCAACGGTTCGACCAGACCCGCGCGCTGCTGGTAGGGCATGCCGCTGTGGTGGTAGGCGACGCGGCTTTTCAGGCAGCGCGTGAGGTCCTTGTCCGCCACCCGCTTCTGCTCGGGGCTCAGCACGATCGGATCCCTTTCCTCGAGGCTCGCGGCGAGGGAAAGCGCCAAGCGCTCGGCCGTGCGCCGCCGGGGGGCGAAGATGAGCAGCGGGCCGAGCCCCGCATCGAGCACGCGGGCGACGTAGCGGGGCCAGCTGCCGCGCAGCTCGCGGCCGACGCGGTCGGGCAGGGCGTCCAGGTGGATTTCGTCGAGCGGGACGGGCCGCTCCGCGTGTTCGACCGAGACCGCATCGCGCCCGCAGCGGCGCAGCCACTGGACGACATCGCCGGGATTCGCGACGCTCCCGCTCAAGAGCAGGAGCTGGGTCTCCGGCGGGCTCAGGGCGACGGCGAGCTCGTAGTTCACCCCGCGGGAAGGATCTCCGATCATCTGGTACTCGTCGATCACCAGCAGTCGCGGCCCGCGCCCGGAGACGAGTTTGCGCTTCTGGGCCTCGAGCGTGCCGACGACGACCGGGGCGGAGGCGTTGTAGCTGAGGTCGCCGGTCTCGATCCCGACATTCCAGCCGAGCCGCATCCATTCGTGCAGCTTGTCGTTGGCGAGCGCGCGGGTCGGCACGGTAAAAACCGCCTTGCCGGAAAAACCCGCTTGGAGGAGCAGTTCGAAAATCAGCGTTTTACCGGCGCCAGTCGGGGCATGGACGACCACGTCGTGCTCCGCGCGGAGCAGGCGCACGGCCTTCTGTTGCCAGAGGTCCGGCACCGCCATTGGGCTGACGAGGCTTTCCATGTCGGCTAAGTTCGGTCCAATTCCCTCCGCTGTAAAGGGGAAGGCGGCGAAGCGGGTGAAAGTTCGCATGCCCTGCGGAGGGTGCGGAGGGGTGCGGGGGGTCGTGCTGCCTGTCGCCGTCGTGCTGCGGTGTTTTTGGTAGGGTGCCGGCGGGAGCCGGCGCCTGTGCGGCGTGTGGGGCAGGTGCTTGGCTTGCGGGCGGGTCTCACAACGGCTGTCGCCGTCGTGCTACCTTTCGTGGGGCTGCCTGCCGCAGGCTTGTTGCGGTGGGTAGGGTGCCGGCGGGAGCCGGCGCCTGTGCGGCGGGTAGGGGAGTGTGCTTGGCTTGCGGGGCGGGTCTCACAACGGCTGTCGCCGTCGTGCTACCTTTCGTGGTGCTGCCTGCTGCAGGCTTGTTGCGGTGGGTAGGGTGCCGGCGGGAGCCGGTGCCTTTTCGGCGGGTAGGGGAGTGTGCTTGGCTTGCGGGCGGGTCTCACAACGGCTGTCGCCGTCGTGCTACCTTTCGTGGTGCTGCCTGCTGCAGGCTTGTTGCGGTGGGTAGGGTGCGGCGGGAGCCGGTGCCTG
>Ga0008833_1000441_pt1 | contig 42348 bp, 38 predicted proteins | sample HotLakConsoUCCLE_FD_62216 | JGI IMG/M metagenome (GOLD analysis project Ga0008833, IMG submission 62216) | Hypersaline microbial mat communities from Hot Lake, Washington, USA - Hot Lake Consortium UCC-LE | ecosystem: Environmental > Aquatic > Non-marine Saline and Alkaline > Hypersaline >... | reverse complement strand
CGCGACGCCCACCGGCACCCGCGCCACCGTGGTCATGTAACCCGGCGCCTGATCGTAGCGCTGCCCGGCGGTCTGGCTGATATAGTCGGCGAAGAAACGGAAATTGTAGGCCGCGCGCTGCATGTGCATCGCGCGCAACTCGCGCATCAGAAGGCCGGTGGCCACGCATTCCAGCCGCGCCAGTTCATCCACATGGGCGAGGATCGCGGCACGGCAGCGTTCCAGCACGTCGATCCGCTCCGGCGTGGACAGCCTGGGCCAGGGGCCGTGATCGAAAGCACGGCGCGCGGCCTCCACCGCGGCGGCCACCGCCTCTGGCCCGTCCTCCACCAGCACGGATACCTGCGCCCCGGTGCCCGGGTAGTAGACCGGCAGGTCCGGTCCGCCCCCGGGCGAGGCCCGCCCCGCGACAAGCCCGCCCACGCGGGCGACAGGCGTGATCGGCAGATCGAACATGCGCCGCGCTCCTCAGTGATGCTCGAAGAGCGGGCCATGACCCGGAAACTGGTCCATGATCCCGTTGGCGCGCAGCGCGTGCCAGTAGGTCGCCGCGTTGATCGGGATCATCGGCTTGCCCAGTTCCACCGCCATGTCGTTGCACAGCTTCACCATGGAGAGGTTGGTGCCGACCTGGACGAAGGCGTCGATGCTGTCGTCGTCGAGCTCCAGCACGACCTCGCGCAGCTCCTCGGGCTGGACATGGGCGATGGCCACCGGAGAGGGGCATTTCAGCCCGCGGAACTTGGCCACGTCGAAGCCGCAATCCTGGAAGAAGCGGGTGACGTTCTTGTCCGAGATCGGGAAATACGGAGAGATCACCGCGATCCGCTTTGCCCCGAAAAGGTTCAGCGCCGCCTCGCAGGCGAAGCTGCCGGCCGAGACACCCACGCCGCAATGGGCGGAAAGCTCGTGCATCCGCTTTTCGCTGGCGTCGCGCCCGTCCCAGAACATCAGCGCCGACATGCCCATGATCAGGTAGTCCGGCTCGCAGGTCATGCAGCGGTCCACCGCCTCGTAGAGGGTGGCGCCGATCGCTTCCACCAGCGCGACGAAGCTTTCGTCGTCGGTGACCTTCATGTTGGGCACGTATATGCGACCGTAATGGTTGGTCACCCCCTCGACCCGCAGGTCGTCCATGTCGGGCTGCACGATGGTGTTGGTGGAGGGCGCGACCACCGCGAACTTGCGGCGCCAGCCCAGCGCGTCCTTGGACATCTCTTCATCTCCCCTGCGCCTCGCGATATCGAGCGAAGTAGGGCGGCAGATCCGGGCTTTGTCAAGACTTGTCCGGACATCTCCGGACCTCTTGACGAAGGGGGCTGCCGCCGGTAGTTGTCTGGACAACCCCCAAAGCGAAAGAGATCCCGATGGCCGATCCGGCACTGCGCAAAGTCTTCGGAGAGGGCGGCTTCGTGCTGGCTCCCGGCGTGTATGACATGATCTCGGCCCTCATCGCCGACCGGGCCGGTTTCGACGCGCTCTACGTCACGGGATACGGGCTGTCGGCCTCGCATCTGGGACTGCCCGATGCCGGGCTTGCGACCTACAGCGACATGCTCTCGCGCGTGGCGCGCATCGCCGAGGGCACGAAAACGCCGGTGATCGCGGATGCGGATACCGGCTATGGCGGCCTTCTGAACGTGCGCCACACGGTGCGCGGCTACGAGAAGGCGGGGGTCACCGCGATCCAGATCGAGGACCAGGAATTCCCCAAGAAATGCGGCCATACGGATGGCCGCCGGGTGATCCCGGCCGGGGAGATGGTGCGCAAGATCGCCGTCGCGCTGGAGGCCCGCCAGTCCGAGGATTTCCTGGTGATCGCCCGCACCGACAGCCGCACGGCGCTGGGCCTCGACGAGGCGCTGCGCCGCGCGGCCGCCTATGCCGAGGCGGGCGCCGACCTGATCTTCGTGGAAAGCCCGGAGAACGAGGACGAGCTGCGCCGCATCGCCGCCGAGATCGACACGCCGCTGGTGGCCAACATGGTCTCGGGCGGCAGGACCCCGGTGCTGCCCGCCGCGGACCTGCGGGAGATCGGCTATGCGCTTGCGATCCATCCCGGGCTGGGCTTCCTCGCCGCCGGCGAAGCGCTGCGCCGTGGCTATGCGGAGCTGCGCGAAAGCGGCATCGTCACCGAACAGCCGCTGCACGATTTCGACGCCTTCTGCCGCACCGTCGGCTTCGAGGATGTCTGGGACTTCGACCGCCGCTGGGCCGATGCGCCCGAAAAGGCGGCGGAATAGGAGGCGGAATAGGAGGCGCGCCATGCACTACGAATTCGTTCCCCTGCCCCATCGCAAGACGCTGCGCTGGCCCGACGGCAAGCGCCTTGCGGTGATCCTGACGATCAATTTCGAATACTGGGATCCGGTGAAGGACACCGACCGCGTGATCTATCCCGGCGGGCCGGGAATCGTGGGCGGCACGCTGACCGGCCGGACCTATGACAACCCCAACTGGACCTGGCGCGAATACGGCCACCGCATCGGGGTGTGGCGCATGTTCGACGCGTTCGAGGCGGCGGGCATCGCGCCCTCCTGCACCATGAACGCCAAGATGGGGCTGGAGCGCCGCGCGGTGATCGACCACGCGGTGGCCAAAGGCTACGAGATCGTGCCCCACAACTGGGAACAGAACGAGCTGCTCACCGACTACCAGGACGATCCCGAGGCCGAGCGCGCCGTGATCCGCGAGACGCTGCGGGTCTACCGCGAGGTGACGGGGCGCGAGCCGAAGGGCTGGCTGTCGTCGTCGCTGCGCTGCACGCCGGACACGGTGGACCTGATCGCCGAGGAGGGTCTGCTCTTCACCTGCGACCTGCTCAACGACGACCAGCCCTATCTGGTGCAGACCCGCTCCGGCAAGCCGGTGGTCTCGATCCCCTACACCTCCGAGGTGAACGATTTTACGGTGTTCATGCGGCAGGGCAAGGATGCCGATGGCGGCTTCGCGGTGTTCCGCGAGCAGTTCGACTGGCTCTACAAGGAGGCGGCAACCAGCGCGCGGCACATGTGCATCGGCCTGCACCCGCATGTGATCGGCCAGCCCTTCCGGATGCGGGCGCTGACCCGGTTCCTCGACTATGCCCGCCAGTTCGACGATGTCTGGTGGTGCACCCGCGAGGAACTGGCCGAGTGGTATCTCGCGCATCACGCGGAACATATCTGAGCGGTCGGCAAGACGGAGGAGGCGGCACCGCCGCCTATCCCCCGTCAGTCCTGCGGCGGCCCGGCCTGGGTGAGCCGGGTGCGGTAGATGAAGCGGTCGCCGCCCGGGTGCCAGTTGAAGGACGCGATCAGTGTGCGTTGCGGTGTCATGTAGCGGCGCAGGATGCAGAGCGAGATCGCGCCTGGTTGCAGGCCCAGCGCCTCGCGGACACGGGTCGGCATCTCGTCGGCCTGCACCTCCTGAAGCATCTCGGTGACCCGCTCGCCGGAGATTTCTTCGAGCATCGCGTAGAACGGCGGCCGAAGACGGCTCAGCCGCTCGACATGACCGGCGAAGGTCGGCGGGATGTAGCTTTCGATCAGCGCCAGCGGCTCCTCCGAGCCCGGTTCGAGCCGCAGCCCGCACAGGCAGGTCCAGGTCTCGCCCTCGGCGCCGCCGAGCCTGCGGGCGAGGTCCGCGTCGAGGCGTTCCCCGGTGACCGAGATCAGCCGGTAATCCGTGTCCCGGGCGAATTGCAGGATCTGGTCGATCGTGCCGTAGCTCTGCACAAAGACGCCCTTCGCGCTGCGGCGGATCACCATGCTGCCCACGCCCTGCCGGCGCGACACGAGCCCCTCGTTCTGCAACCGGCGGAGCGCCTCGCGGACGGTGAACCGGCTGGCCCCGAACTCGCGGCAGAACTCGGCCTCGCTGGGCAGGCTCTCGCCCACGGGGTAGAGGCCCTCGCCGATGCGCGCGCGCACGGTGTCCAGGATTTCCTGGTAGCGCGCGGTCCTGCGGTCCGGCCTGGCAGTCACCGGGTCAGACTTGCGCGCCGCGTCTGGATCGGTCGTGCCGGATCGCCGGGTCATGCCGCGCGCCCCCGGCTCAGGCGACGTCTTCCAGGTCGCGCAGCGACTGGATCATCGACGACCGCATGACATAATCCTTGTGCCGGGCCGGATCCGCCACCGTGGCGCGCAGGTCGTCGTAATAGGCGCGCCGCTCGTCCGGGTCGGTGGAGTTGAGGATCTTGCGGTTGCGCAGAGCCTGCGCCTGCACGGTCTCCAGCGCCACCTTGCGCCGCTGGCGTTCGTAGCGGCCCATCAGCGACAGGTCCGCGCCGTGCCAGACCTCGGCCAGCTTGCCCGTGAGGTTCATCGCGTCGTGGATGCCGCCGTTCATGCCCATCCCGCCCAGCGGGTTGTTCAGATGCGCGGCGTCGCCCGCCAGGAAGGCACGGCCCCTGACATAGTGTTCGGCCACGCGCTCGTGCACGCGATACGCGGTCTTGTGGACCACGTCATAGGACGCGCCGGCGGGAAAGACCGCCTGCAGCCTGGCGTCGACATTGGCGGGGTCCAGGATGTCCTCCTCGCTCTGGTCGGGATCGGTGGGCAGCAGCACCCGCCAAAGGCTGGGCGTGCGCAGCAGCACCAGCCATTCCTCCGGGTCCGAGATATAGGCGATGTTCGCCAGGTCCGGTATCGCCTCCTCGTAGCGGAAATGCGTCGAGAGCGACAGGAAGATTTCGGGGATGGTCATCCCCTCGAAATTCACGCCCAGCACCTTGCGCACGACCGAGCGCGCCCCGTCCGCCCCGATCAGGAAACGGCCGCGGAACGTCTCGCGGCTGCCGTCGTCGCGGATGGCCTGCACCGTGACGCCATCCTCGTCCTGGATGAAATCCTCGGCGCGGATCTCGGTGATCAGTTCGGCATCGGGGTGGTCGTCGACCAGCGCGCGCAGGGCGCGGGTGAGCTTCCATTGCTCGCATTGCAGCCGGTAGGGGTGGTTCGTCTCGCCTTCCAGCAGGCCCAGGTCGAAGGTGGCGATCACCCCTTGCCTGCGGTCGCGGAACTGCCAGTGCGGACAGATCAGCCCCTTCTCCACCAGCCCCTCGGTGACACCGAACCTGTCCAGCATGTCGAGCGTGGGCGGGTGGAAAGTGGAGGCGCGCAGATCCTCGGCCAGGTCCGCCGTCGCCTCCAGCAGGGTGACCGGTATCCCCTGCGAAAGCAGCGATGCCGTCGCCACGAGCCCCACGGGGCCGGCCCCCACCACGATCACCCGTTCCGCCGCATCCGCCATCGCCCTGCCTCCACCTTGATCCTGTCCTTGTCGCGCCAATCGTATTTTGGCCGCGCGCACTGTCAAAGAAAAAATTGTCTGGACAAGTGCCCGTCCGGTCTGAACCATAGGGCAACGAAAGAGATCGGGGAACACCCCGCGAAGGGAGCGCCATGCAGACAGGGGCGGCAGCATGCTGATCGTGCAGCAGGTATTCAACGGGCTGATGCTGGGGGGGGTCTATGTCGCCGTCGCGGTGGCCTTCACCCTCACCATCGGGGTTCTCAACTTCCTGAACTTCACCATCCCGGTGCTGTTCATGCTGGCGGGGATGATCGGCTGGGCGGTGTCGTTCTACGGGCTGCCGTTCGGATTGACCGGTCCGCTGGGCTGGCTACCCTCGCTGGGGGTCGGCATCCTTGCCGCGGTGATCGCCTCGCTGATCGTGGAGCGGTTCACCTACCGCTACTTCAAGGCCAAGCATGGCGACGCGACCGAGCACGCGATTCCGCTGGTGTCGTCGCTGGGCTTCCTGCTGATCTTCGAATACGTGATTCTGATCGCCCACGGCTCCGACCCGCGGGGCTTTCACACGCCTTTCGCCGACCTCAACTGGCGGGTCGCGGGGCTGGTGATCTCGATTCCCCAGGCGCTGGGTCTGGTCGTGTCGCTGGCCATCGTCGCCGGACTGTCGGTGATGCTCAAGCGGTCCAAGCTGGGACGCGCGCTGCGCGCCACCGCCGAGAACCCGGACGCGGCGGTTCTGATGGGGGTCGAGGTCAACCGCATCGTGCCGGTGGTGTTCATCCTGACGGGGCTGCTCTGCGGGCTGGCAGGTGCGCTGTTCGCGGTGAATTACGGCGAGGTCTCCCCCTACATGGGCGACCAGGTGGGCACCAAGGCGATCGCGGGCATGGTGCTGGGCGGGCTGGGGTCCGTCTGGGGCGCGGTGGCGGGCGGGCTGATCGTGGGCCTGACGGAGACCTTCTCGATCTATTTCTTCGGCGCCACCTCGGCGCAGGTGACGATCTGGGGGCTGCTGCTGGTTATCCTGCTGGTGCGGCCCAAGGGGCTGTTCGGCCACAATTCGATCGGCAAGGGCAAGTTCTGATGTCGGGGTATCTGTCGGGCGTCATCGCGATCCTGGGCATCAACGTCATCTTCGCCTACGGCATCTACGTCACGGCCGCCGCGGGGCAGCTGAACCTGGGCGGCGCGGGCTTCCAGGCCATCGGGGCCTATGCCGCGGCCATCCTGTCGCTGGAATTCGGGCTGAACATCTGGCTGACCATCGTGGTGGCCACGCTGGTGGGCGGGCTGATCGGCTTCCTGATCGCGTTTCCCATCCTGCGCACCCGGGGCGTCTACATGGTGCTGGCCACCTTCGCCTTCGCGCAGGTGGTGGTGGGGATCGTGCTGAATTCCGAGTATCTCGGCGGGTCGATGGGCTTCATCATGTCCGACTATGTCGAGGTTGGCGTGGTGCTGCCGGTCACGCTGGGAGTGATCGTGTTCGTGTTCTACCTGATGTCCACGCCGGTGGGGCTGGCCATGCGGGCGGTGCATGACGACGAGCCGGTGGCCGACCTGATGGGCGTGAACAACCGCGCCATCCAGGTGGCGGCCTTCACGCTGGGCGGGGCGATCACCGGGCTTTCCGGGGCGCTCTACGCGTATTACTTCGGTTTCGTCGAAGTGCAGTATTTCAACGCGATCCTGTCGATCTTCGTGCTGCTCTACGTGCTGATCGGCGGCACCCAGACGGCCTGGGGCCCGCTGGTGGGCGCGTCCTTCTTTACCCTCATCCCCGAGGCGCTGCGGATGGGCGAGGACTGGCGCTTCCTGATCTTCGGGGTGCTGATCGTGCTGATGATGATCGTGCGCCCCGAGGGCATCGTGACCCGCGACGCGCTGGATCGCATCTGGCTGAAACTGTCCCCGCGAGGCCGCGATGCCTGATCCGATTCTCAGCCTGTCCGGTGTCGGCAAGCATTTCGGCGGGGTCGTGGTGCTGGAGGATGTCTCTTTCGACGTGGCGCGCGGCAGCCGCCATGCGCTGATCGGGCCGAACGGGGCCGGCAAGACCACGCTGTTCAACGTGATCTCGGGCGTCTTCGCGCCCGATGCGGGCAGTGTGAAGCTGAACGGCCATGACCTGGCGGGCATCCCTTCGCGCAAGCGCATCGCCATGGGCATGGCCCGCAGCTTCCAGAACATCCGCCTGATGCCGCACCTGTCCGTGGTGGAGAACGTGATGCTGGGCCAGCATGCGCGGCCGGGCTTGATGCGCCTGCTAAAGCCGGTGGGGCTGCTGCCCAACCCGCGGGAACGGCGCGAGGCGCTGGAGGTGCTGGATGCCTTCGGGCTCGATCCGCATCACGGGCAGGTGGTGGCCAACCTGCCCTATGGCATCCGCAAGAAGATCGAGGTGGTGCGCGCACTCATGGCCAAGCCCGAACTGCTGCTGCTGGACGAACCCGCCGCGGGGCTGAACTCGTCCGAGACCGCCGCGCTGCGCGACTTCCTGCTGGAGGTCGGCGAACGGGGCGTGACGCTGCTGGTGGTCGAGCACGACATGCCCTTCGTGAACAGCCTGTGCGAGCATGTGACGGTGATGAATTTCGGTCGCAGGATCTATGACGGGCCCACCTCGGGCGTGCGCGAGGACAAGGCGGTGCTGGAGGCCTACCTGGGCACCAAGGGCACGAAGGGGGCGTCGGATGCTGCTTGAGGTCGACGGGCTGGACGTGCGCTACGGCACCAACCACGCGGTGAAGGGCGTGAGCCTGACCGTGAAAGAGGGCGAGATCGTCACCGTGCTGGGCGCGAACGGCGCCGGCAAGTCCTCGCTGCTCAAGTCCATCGCGGGCGGGGTGAAGGCGGCCTCGGGCACGATCCGGTTCGGCGGGCGCGACATGACCGCCAAGGGCGCCTCGCAGCGGGTGCGCGACGGGGTGATCCTGGTGCCCGAGGGGCGGCAGATCTTCGTGTCGCTGACGGTGGAGGAAAACCTGCTGATGGGCGCCTATACCCGTTCCGACGGTGCGGTGGCGCAGGACACCGAAGAGATCTTCGAGCGGTTCCCCAACCTCAAGGCGCGGCGCCACGCGCCCGCCTCGGTGCTGTCGGGTGGCGAGCAGCAGATGCTGGCCGTGGGCCGGGCGCTGCTGTCGCGGCCCAGGCTGATGATGCTGGACGAGCCGTCGCTGGGCCTGTCGCCCATCGTGGTCGAACAACTGTTCGCGCTGATCGCGGAACTCAACGGCAAGGGCCTCTCGATCCTGCTGGTGGAGCAGAACACCCAGATGGCGCTGGACGTGGCAAGCCGTGGCTACGTCCTGGAACTGGGCGCGGTGCGCGCGCAGGGAACAGCGGCGGAACTGGCCGAGAATGCAAGCCTGGTGGAGGCCTATCTCGGTTCGGAGTCGGAAAACGCGGCATGAGAAAAACAACGAACAGTGGAGGTTGACCCATGAAGCTTACCAAGACACTCGTCGCCGCCTGTGCGGTGGCCGTGGCCTGGGCCGGCGTCGCCGCAGCCCAGGACACGCTCAAGCTCGGCCATATCGTGCCGCGCTCCGGTCCGCTGAAGGGACCCGGAGAGCCCTCTATCGCGGCGGTGGACATGGCGGTGGAGGAAATCAACGCCGCCGGTGGCGTGAACGGCAAGATGATCGAGATCGTCCGTTTCGACAGCGCCTCCGATCCCAAGCAGGCCTCGCTGGGCGCACGCAGCCTGGCACAGGACGAAGACGTCCTGGCGATCATCGGCCCCTTCTCCACCGGCGAGGCGGCGGTGGCCTTCAACGTGGCCGAGCGCGAGAAGCTGGTGATGATGTCCAACGCGTCCTCGGCGCCGGGGCTGACCGACGGCAAGGAATGGGCCTGGCGGATCACCGAGGACGAGGGCAAGCAGTTCACCCGCCTGCTCAAGACTCTGGAGCGGCTGGACGTGCCGCGCGCGAACGCGGAAATCGTCTATGTCGCCGACGAGCGGATCGCCAACGTGGTGGGCACCGCGCTCTATCCCGCGCTGCTCGAAGCCTATGGCATCCCCCATGGCGAGCCGGTGGCGATCACCTACAAGAGCTTCGATCTCGCCCCGCAGATCGCGCCGGTGGTGCAGGAGAACCCGGACCTGGTGGCCGTCGCCGGCCTGCCCGAGAACGCCGCCAAGACGATCCGCGAATTGAAGCGGCAGGGTTTCGAGGGGCGGATGATCGGCAGCCAGGTATTCTCGGACCCGAACATCCTGGAACTGTTCGGCGACCTGGCCGAGGGCACGACCTTCATGGCGGGCTTCCACAAGGACAGCTCGCCGGCTGCGGCAGAATTCGACGCGAAGTTCATCGAGGCCACCGCTGCGATGGGCATTCGCAAACTGGGCGCGCATCACTCGGACGCGCAGAGCTATGACGCGGTCCATCTCTTCGCCAAGGTGATGGAGGAACAGGGTATCACCGGCGATCCGGCCATGCTGGAGGAGGAACGCGCGAAGATCCGCGAAGGCCTGGGACAGGTCACCTTCTCGGGCGTGCTGGGCGAGAACCTGTGCTTCGCCGGCAATGACGCAGAGCTTCCCGGCTATGTCATCACGATCGAGAACGGCGCGTGGAAGCTGCTCGACAGCCACCCGGCCGACGCCTGCGACGGCTCGGCCAGCTGAAAGGACGGGGCCGCGGCGCAGGCCGTGGCCCCCTTGCCCCCATGACCGACAGCCCCCCGCTCATCGCCGCCGAGGCCTATCTTTCGGCCATGAAGGATTTCGGCGTGGATGCGATCTATGCCACGTCGGGCACCGATTTCCCCTCCATCGCAGAGGCCTATGGCCGGGCGCCCGCCCGGGGCCGCACGCTGCCGGAAGCGCTGGTCTGCCCGCACGAAAACCTGGCCGTGGCGATGGCGCATGGCCATGCGCTGGCGACAGGCCGCCCGCAGGCGGCGATGGTGCATGTCTCCGTCGGCACCTCCAACATGGTGGCGGGCGCGATGAACGCGCTGCGCGACCAGGTGCCAATGCTGCTGACCGCCGGTCGCACCCCGGTGAGCGAGGCGCCCGAGGTGTCGGGCAGCCGCTCGCGCTTCATCCATTGGGCGCAGGAGATGTTCGACCAGGCTGGACAGCTGCGCGAGGCGGTCAAATGGGATTACGAGCTGCGCCGCGGCGACCAGGCTGAAACAGCGCTGGCGCGCGCGCTGGAAGTGGCCTGCGCCCCGCCGCCCGGTCCGGTCTACCTGTCCCTGCCGCGCGAGGTGCTGGCCGAGGAGGTCGCGCCGGACAGGCCGCGCCGGCGCCCCACGCAAGTGGCCCCGCCCGCGCCCGATGCCAACGCGATCGACCGGCTGGCCCAAGCGCTGCGCCGGGCCGAGTTGCCGCTGCTCATCACCCAGAATATCGGGCGTGATCCGGCGGCGGTGGCCACGCTGGAGACGCTGGCGCTGGACTGGGCGATCGCCGTGGTCCCCTTCAACGCGCGCAGCATGTGCCTGCCGGACGATCACCCGATGCATCTCGGCCACGAGGCCGGCGAGTTGCTGGGCGCCGCCGACCTGATCCTGACGGTGGCCTGCGATGTGCCCTGGGTGCCGAAGGTGGCCGCCCCCGCGCCCGGCTGCGCGCATTGGGAGATCGGGCTGGACCCGCTCCACCTGGGCCATCCCATGCGCAGCTTTCCCGCCGACGGGGCGATCCAGGCGGCGCCTGCCGCGGTGCTGGGCGCATTGGCCGAGGCGCTGGGGCCGGTGACCGAGGCCGGGCCGCGCCTCGCCGCCCGGCGCGCAAGGCTGGCCGAGACGCGGGCACGGCGCCGTGCGGCGCTCGACGCGGCAGGGGCCGGGCCGGACCTGACGGCCGCTAGCGCCAGCCGCGCCCTTGCCGCCTGCCTTCCGGCGGACGCCACGGTGGTCAACGAATACTCGTTCCACATCCCGCAGGGCCGGTTCACCCGCCCCGGCTCCATCCATGGGCTCAGCCCGGCGGGAGGCCTTGGCTGGGGCTTCGGCGCGGCGCTGGGGATGAAGAAGGGCGGGGTTGCCGGACCGGTCGTCGTGATGCTGGGCGACGGGGCCTACATGTTCAACAACCCCTCCGCCTGCCACTGGGCGTCAGCCGCGCACGGGCTGCCGGTGCTGGCGGTGATCTTCAACAACCGCCGCTGGGGCGCCGTGCGCAACTCGACACTGGCGATGTATCCACAAGGCGCATCCGCGGCGGAGGACGGGATGTTCCTGGCCGACCTGTCGCCCTCGCTGGATCACGCCGCCATCGCGCGGGCGCATGGCGCCGACGCCTGGGACGTCACCGCGCTGGAGCAGATCCCGGCGGCGATGGACGACGCGCTGACTGCGCTGGCGGGCGGGCGACAGGCGCTCATCGCGCTGCAGCTGCCGGAATAGGCGGGCCTATTCGGCCGCCTCCGGTGACGTGCCGCGATGGGCCGCCACATGCGCCGCGATCAGCGCCGCACCCAGCACCGAGGCCGCGCCCGTCGCCATGGTCAGCACCATCGTCGTATGCGGCAGGATCGCCACCACCCCCAGCACCCCCGCAAGCGCGCGTTCGCCGGCCCCGAGGCGGCGGCGGCCATAGCCCAGGATCGCCGCCGTCACCAGCGGAATGGCGATCAGCGTGCTGGCGGTGATGAAGGCGATCTCGATCCAGCTGCCCTGCATCAAGAGCCCCGGGCTGTAGACGAAGACGAAGGGCAGGATGTAGGCCACCCAACCCAGCCGCATCGATTCCACCGCGGTGCGCATCGCCGGCCCCCCCGCCACCGAGGCCGCCGCGAACGAGGCCAGCGCCACGGGGGGCGAGATCATCGACAGCAGGCCGAAATAGAGCACGAAGAAATGCGCCTCCAGCCCGCCGATGCCCAGCTGCACCAGGGGCGGCGCGGCCAGCGTGGCAAGCAGCAGGTAGACGCCCGTGGTGGGCAGCCCCATGCCGAGCAGGATCGACACCGCCGCGGTGATCAGAAGCAGGAGCAGGAGCGAGCCCTTGCCCAGTTCCAGCAGCACGAAGGTCAGGCCGAAGGACAGCCCCGAGGAGGACAGCAGGCCGATGATCATGCCCGCCACCGCGCAAATCAGCAGGATCTGGGTGGAGGCGGCGCCGGTCTCCACCAGCGCGCGGCCCACGTCGCGCAGGCCGATGCGGCCGCGGCGGCCCAGGTCCAGCAGGCCGATCCCGATCAGCACGAAACTGGCCCAGACCACCGCCTTGCCGGCCGGCATGTTGAACACGAACAGCCCCGCCAGCAGCATCGCCATCGGTCCCAGAACGATCACCATGTGGGGCAGGATCGCGCCCCAGGGCAGGGCCTTGCTGTCGTCGCCCGCGCCCAGGTTGTCGCGCTCGGCCAGCAGGCTGATCTGCAGATAGATGGCATAGAAGTAGAGCGCGGAGGGAATCAGCGCGGCGAGGATGATCGCCTGGTAGGGCAGGCGCAGGAACTCTGCCATCAGGAAGGCCGCCGCGCCCATCACCGGCGGCATGATCTGCCCCCCGGTGGAGGCCACCGCCTCGATCGCACCGGCCTTCTGCGCGCTGAACCCCGCCCGCCGCATCGCCGGGATGGTGATGACGCCCGTGGACATCACGTTGGACACCGCCGAGCCCGAGATCGACCCCATGAAGCCCGAGGCGATCACCGCCATCTTGGCGGTGGCGCCGCGCCGCTCTCCGGCCAGCCGGCGGGCGGCATCGGTCAGCACCTCGGCACCGCCGGTGACCACCAGCAGACGGCCGAACAGGATGAACAGCACCACGATGAACGCCGCCACCTGCAAAGGCGCGCCGAGCGTGGAATTGGAATCGGTGCCCAGAAAACGCAGGATCTCGGTCGGCGGGATGGGCCGCCCCTCCAGCCGGCCCGGCGCGTGATCGGAGAACAGCGCGTAAAGCACCAGAAGGGCAAGGATGACGATCAGGCTCCAGCCCGCGGCGCGGCGCAGCGCCTCGATCCCCACCACCGCCACCGCGATCCCGAGCGCCAGCGATTCCTCCGGGTGGAAGAACGCACCCTCCGACAGCACCGGGAAGCGCACCCAGACATGCCCCGCCACCCAGAGGGCGGCGAGGACCAGCAGCGTGTCAAGCGCCCGGGCCGCGCCCGTGCGCCCGCCCAGGCCGTTCAGGAACACCCCCGCCGCGGCGAGGCCGAACAGCAGCCCGGCCACCTGCTCGGGATAGAGCAGCAGGCCCGCCATCTGCGGCAGGTCCAGCGCCCAGATCACCGGCAGCATGGCCAGCGCGACGCACAGCGCCGCGTGGCTGCCCCTGATGGCGGTGTTGCCCATCGGCGGGGGTCAGTTCGCGCCGACGGAAGCGTAATAGGACGCGGCCGCCGGGTGGTATTCCAGCCCGATATCCTTGCCCAGCTGGCCGGGGTCATATTCGGCCCAGAGCGGGCTGGTGGCCTTGAACGCTTCCTCGCTCTCGAACATCGCGCGCGCCACGGCGGTCACGATGTCGTCGGGCACGTCCTTGTGCGCGAAGAGCAGGTAGTCATAGGCGAAGACGCGCGTGGCCGCATCGAGCCCGGGCAGATCCTCGCTGGCCTCGATATCGCGCAGGTAGGTGCCCGGCAGAACCTCGGCGATCACCTCGGCAGAGTCCTCGGCGAACGGAATGAACTGGATGTCCCCCAGCGCCGCCTCCAGGTCGTAGGTGGGCTGCGAGCCGATCGTGGCGATGGAGATATCGGTCTGGCCCTGCTTGATCGCGTCATACATGCGCGGGAAATTGGCGATCGGCACCTCGCTCACGTCGGCATAGGTCAGCCCGCCCGCGGCCAGCGCCATGCGGATGATGTAATCGCCCAGCGAGCCGTCCGGGAAACGCGGCACCTTCTTGCCGGCGATATCGGAAAACGCTCCGATCTCCTGGCTTTCCGCGGCGACGATACCGGCCTGGAACGGGAACAGCGTGGCCACGATCCGCAGGTCGGGGTTGGGCTGGTCGGACATGCCCGAGCCGTCGAGCGCGTACCAGGTCTGGGGATAGTTGGCGATGCCGAACTCGAGCCGGCCCGCATTGACCAGCGGCATGTATTGCGAGGTGTTGGCCGAGACCTGCGGGCGCACCTGCACCTCGCCGACCGAGGAGACCACGTTGGCGATCGCGGTGCCGATCTGGCCCGTCGCCCCGCCCTGCGTGGTGCCCAGCGCCACGGTCTGCGCCGCCGCCGGGGCGGCAAGGGCCAGCGCCACGATCACCGCGACCGCGCCGCTCTTGAAGTGAAGCTTCATGTCTTGATCCTCTCTGCTGCATTGCACGGCGTGTTTCCGCCGCTTGTCATTCCAATCGTGCTGGTATCCTATACTGGCGAATTGTCCGGACAAGGGGAAAGGTGCATGAGTCCTGATCGCAGACGGATGGTCCTGCTGGGCGGGGCAGGCGGCATCGGGCGGGCATTGACGGCCCGGGCCCTGGCCGAGGGCTGGGAGGTCACGGTGCTGGACCTGCCCCGCTCGCTGGAACGCCACCCGGCGCCCGGCGACGTGCGGGCCCTGCCCGTGGACGTGGCCGACGCGTCGAGCGTCCGCGCCGCCTTCGCAGAACTGGGCCCGATCGAGGGCTTCGTGAATCTCGCCGGCTTCCAGACCGGGCTGCGCAAGCTGGAAGAGACCGACCCGGCCGAGTTCGACGAGGTGATGGCGGGCAATTTCCGCGGCGCCTACCTGGCCGCCCGCGCCGCCCTGCCCTGCCTGCGGGAGGGCAGCAATGGCGCGATGGTCAACATCGTCTCGGGGCTCGCGGCCTTCGTGCGGCCGGGATACGGGCTCTATGGGGCGAACAAGGCGGCGATGGCGCATCTGACCAAGACGCTAGCGCTGGAATGCGCCCCGGAGATCCGGGTCAACGCGGTGGGGCCCGCAGCGGTGGATACTGCTTTCCTGCGCGGCGGCACCGGGCGCTCGGACGAGGATGCGCCCGCGTCGCTCGACATCGACGCCTATGCAAGAATGACGCCGCTTGGCCGGCTGGCGCAGCCCGAGGACGTGGTGGGCCCGATCCTGTTCCTGCTGGGTCCGGACAGCGGGTTCATGACCGGGCAGGTGCTTTGGGTGAACGGCGGAGGATACATGCCATGAGCGACGCATCGCTGAAGGGCCGCGTGGTGCTGGTCACCGGCGGGTCGCGGGGGCTGGGCCGCGAGATGGCGCTGGCGCTGGCCGAGGCGGGCGCGCGGCTCTGCATCACCGGGGCCACCCCGACGCCCGAACTGGAACGCACCGCCGCCGAGCTTGCGGCGCTGACCGGGGCGGAGAACGTGCTGGCCCATGCCTTCGACGTGGCCAGCCCCGAGGCCGCCGTGGCGGCGGTGGCCGCCTGCGTCGGCAGGTTCGGCCGGATCGACATGCTGGTGAACAATGCGGGCCGGGGGATGCGCCTGATCTCGGAGACCTTCAACAAGGCGCCGGCGAAGTTCTGGGAGGCCGATGCCGATGCCTGGCGCGCGATCGTGGACATCAACGCCAACGGCCCCTTCCTGATGGCCAGGGCCGCGGTGCCGCACATGCTGGCGCAGGGATTCGGCAAGATCGTGAACATCTCGACCTCGGACCAGACGATGGTGCGACGGGGCTACGCGCCCTACGGGCCCTCCAAGGCGTTCCTGGAGGCGGCGAGCCGGGTCTGGGCGCAAGACCTGGAGGGCACGGGCGTGGACGTCAACGTGCTGCTGCCGGGCGGCGCCACGGATACCGACCTGCTGCCGCCCTCGCCCGACAAGAAGGGCGCCGACGGCAATTTGCTGTCGCCTGCGGTGATGCGCGCGGCGATCCTGTGGCTGGCCTCGGACGCCTCGAACGGCTGCACCGGCGGGCGCTATATCGGCAGGCTCTGGGACGGGCCGGAGGCCGCTCGCGACACCCCCATCGACAAACCCCGGATCATGTGAGACCGCAATGACGCAACGGCTTGTCCTCGGCGCGCTGGAAATCGCGGGCCTGACCGACCTGGAACGCTTCGACATCCCGCTGGCGCAGATCATGCCCGGCGCCGACCCCGCCGCGCTGGAGGAGATCGACTGGATCGGCCCCGAGATCCTGTCGGGCGGGATCCTGCACCTGGCGATGCGGTCCTGGCTGCTGCGCCTGGGCGGACGGGTGATCCTGGTGGACAGCTGCATCGGCGACGACAAGGAGCGCCCCGCCCGCCCCGACTGGCACCGCCGCCGCAGCGGCGCGCTGACCGCCGCGCTGGCGGCCGAGGGGCTGGGGCCAGAGGATGTGGACGTGGTCATGTGCACCCACCTGCACGCGGATCACGTGGGCTGGAACACGCGGCTGCTCGACGGGCGCTGGGTGCCCACCTTTCCAAGGGCGCGCTATGTCTCGGGCAGGACGGAATACGCTCATTGGGAGGCCGAGGCACGGGCCGGCCGGGACACGCATGGCAGCTTCGCCGACAGCGTTCTGCCGGTCATGGAGGCCGGGCGCATGGACCTCGTGGAGGATGGCTGGGAGCTTGGCCCGGGCCTGACCGTCGAGACCACGCCGGGCCACACGCCGGGGCACATGTGCGTGCATGCCGGTCATGGCGCGGGCGCGCTGCTGGCGGGCGATGCGATCCATTCGCCGGTCCAGCTTGCCCGGCCCGACTGGGTGAGCGCCTTCTGCTCCGACGCGGAGAGCGCGCGCACCACCCGGCTGCGCCTGCTCGAGGACCTGGCCGAGAGCGGCAAATGGCTTGTCCCCGCGCATTTTCCGGATCCCGGCTGGATTCGCGTGACCCGCGAGAACGGCGCCTTCCGCCCCGCGCCGTGACCGGGCCGCGCGGGGCTGGACAGGGCGCGTCCCTGCCCCATCTTCGCCCTATGCGCCTGTCTCTCGCCCTGTCGCTCTGGCTGCTGGCCGCCCCGGTCGCCGCGTGGGAATTCACGCCGGTGCCGGTCTGCACGCTGAGCCATTCCGCGGAGGGGGCCGCCCTGCGCGTCACCTACGATCCGCGCCTGGACCTGCCCTATGCGCTGACGCTGAGCGGGCCAGTACCGTGGCCCGAGGCCCCCAGCTTCGCGATCCGGTTCGAGGGCGGCCTGGCGCTGACCATCGTCACCCGCGAACACCGCCGATCGGAGGATGGCACCACGCTGACGGTGACCGATCGCGGCTTCGGCAACGTGCTGAACGGGCTGGAGTTCAACGCCACCGCGACCGCCCTGCTGGGCGAGCTTGCGGTGCCCTTCGGCCTGGCGGGCGCCGCCGGGCCGGTGCGCGAGTTCCGCGCCTGCGCGGTTCCGGCGGTGTCCTGACGCCACGACGCGCCTGCCCGCGGACGCCGCCACCCCAGCGCGCGCCCCGGCCCGGGAAGAGTGCTTACGGCGCACAGCTCTTGCCCCGGCCCATCGCCGCCATCGCGCTGCGGCGGCGATCGTGCATGAGACCTTCGGAATCCTCGTCGCCACCCACCGGTTTGACGCGGATAGCGACACGCGCCGGGGGTGGCCCGGGTAGGGTGGGTCTCGACCCACCCTACGAGGTGGCCCGACCAGGCGTCACGCGCCTCGGCGCCGGCCGGGTCAGCCCTTCACATAGGGCCGCGCCAGCGCAGCGGGCAGTTGCGCCGACCGCGCCGCCGCGACCAGCGCGACCAGTGCCAGCGCGTAGGGCAGGATCGTGAACAGCTGGTAGGGGATCTCGGGATAGAGGGCCTGGAACCGGATCTGCGCCGCCTCCGCCATCCCGAAGACAAGCGCCACCGCCAGCGCGCCCAGCGGGTTCCAGCGGGCGAAGACCACGCAGGCGATCGCGATGAACCCGCGCCCCGAGACCATGTTCTCCACGAACCCGGCAAGCTGCGCGGTGGAAAGGAACGCACCGCCGATGCCCGCCATCGCGCCCCCGAAAGTGGCGGTGGCCAGGCGCACCCGGTCCACGTTCACCCCGGCGCTGTCGGCGGCCTTGGGGCTTTCCCCCACGGCCCGGATGGTCAGCCCCAGACCGGTGCGCGCGAACATCCAGGCCAGCGCCAGCGCCGCGGCCACCCCGATATAGACCAGCGCGTGATGGGTGAAGAGCACCGGGCCCAGCACCGGGATATCCGAAAGCGGCCCCAGGTCCAGCCGCTGGAAGCCGGGCACCTGCATTGGCGTGCCCTGCCCGAACACCAGCCGGTAGCCATAGCCCGAAAGCCCCAGCCCCAGCAGGATCAGCCCGATCCCGGCCACGATCTGATCCACCTTCAGCCGCACCGCGAATATTCCGTGGACAAAGCCCATCGCCGCGCCGCCTGCAATCGCCCCGGCCAGCCCGCCCCAGGGCGAGCCGGTGAGCACCGCGCAGGCCACGGCCAGGAAAGCCCCCACCAGCATGATGCCCTCCAGCCCCACGTTCAGGACGCCGGCGCGCTGGTTCACCAGCTCGCCCAGCGCGGCGAACAGGATCGGCATGGCGAAGCGCACGCCCGAGGCCAGCAACCCGATCAGCAGTGCCTGGTCCATCAATGCGCCTCCCCCGTCGCACGGCCGGCGCCCGGCCGCAGCACCGTCGCCGCCAGAAAGGCCAGGATGATCACCGCCTCGATCACGTGGACCAGAGGGAACGGCACCCCGGTGGTTCGCGCCACGGTGGCCGAGCCCACGTAGAGCCCGGCGAAGCCGAAGGCCGAGAGCGGCACCAGAAGCGGATTGAGCCGCGCCATCAGCGCCACGGCGATCCCGGTGATGCCGAAGCCCGGGGCAAAGCCCTCCTGCAACCGCCCGTGCAGCCCCGAGACCTCGACGATGCCCGCAAGCCCCGCCAGCCCGCCGCCCAGCGCCATCACCGACACGGTGATCCAGCCCAGCCGCACGCCGCCATAGCGCGCGGCCTCGGGGTTCTGGCCGGTCAGGGTCAGCGCGTAGCCATAACGGAACCGCGCCACGACCAGCCAGATCGCGACCACCGCCGCCAGCGCGATCAGCAGCCCCAGCGAAATCCGCGTGCCATCGATCAGCGCGGGCAGGCGCAGCTCGGCCGCAAGGCGCTCGGACCTCGGGAAGATGCCCATCGGCTCCTGCAACGGGCCGCGCACCAGCCAGCCCAGCACCTGCACCGCGATGTAGTTGAGCATGATCGTTGCGATGATCTCGTTGGCGCCGAAGCGGGCCTTGAGCACCCCGGCCAGCCCGCCCCAGATCGCCCCGCCGACGATGCCGGCCAGCATCAGTGCCACGAGACCCAGCGGCGCGGGCCAGCCCGCGAGCAGCGGCACGCAGGCCACCGCCAGCGAGGCCCCGATCAGCAACTGCCCGTCGGCACCGATGTTGAACACGCCCGCCCGGAAGGCCAGCGCCACGCCCAGCCCGATCAGGCAAAGCGGTATCGCCCGCACCACCGTGTCGGCCAGCCCGTTCGCGGTGAGGAACCCGCCGCGCAGCATCGCCCAGCCGATCGCCAGCGGGTTCTCCCCGACCAGCAGGACCAGCGCCACCAGCAGCGCGGCCCCGGCGGCCAGCACCAGCATGGCCAGCCGCGCCTCGGGGCGTGCCCCGGCCGGGCCGCTCATGCGGCCCTCCCGGTCATCCAGCCGCCGATCCGGGCGGCGTCGGTCTCGGCCATGTCCACCGGGCCATGGCAGATGCCGCCGGCGAACACCATGACCCGATCCGCCAGCCGGAAGATCTCGCCCATGTCGGCCGAGACGAGCAGCACCGCCGCGCCGCGGACGCGCGCCGCGCGCAGCCGCTCCTGCACCGCGGCGATGGTCCGAACGTCGAGCCCCCGCGAGGGATGCGCCGCGAGCAAGACCCGCGGATCGTCCAGCAACTCACGCGCCAGCACGAGCTTTTGCTGGTTGCCGCCCGACAGGCTGCCGATGGGCTGATCCGGGCCTGTGGTCCGGATGCCGTATTCCGCGATGGCCTCCGCCGCCTCGGCCCGTGCGCGGGTGCGGTCGAGCAGCGGGCCGCGCCGGAACCGGGCGCCGGCGATGTGGCTCAGGATCAAGTTCTCGGCCGAGCTCAGCGCCTCGGCGATCCCCTGCCGGCGGCGATCATCCGGCACATGGGCGACGCCTGCCCTGCGCAGGGCCGCGGGTGTCCAGGACTTGGACTTGCGGCTGTCCAGCCCCACGGTCTCGATATGGCCGCCCGAGGGACGTTCCAGCCCGGCAAGACATTGCATCAACTCCGGCTGTCCGTTGCCGTCCACCCCGGCCACGGCAAGGATCTCGCCCGGCCGCAGGTCGAAGGACACGCCCTCGACCGCCACCGAGCCGTTCGCCCGCCGCAGCAGGAGGTCGCGGGCCGAGAGCACCGGCGCCGCCCCGGGCCGGGCCGGCGTCAGCGGTGCAGCCCGGCGCGCCGTGCCGCCGCCGAAATCGTCCGAGACCGCGCGCGCCACCTCCGCCGCTTCCTGCGAGCGCTCCTCGCCGGTGATGATGAGCGAGACCAGCCGCTCCTCGTCCAGCGCATCGACCGGCCGATCCGCGACCAGCCGCCCGCCATGCAACACGGCGGCCCGGTCACACACCCGGAACACGTCGGCCAGCTTGTGCGTGACCAGCAGCACGGCGATGCCGCGTTTCCGCAATCGTGCCACCATCGCGAAAAGCCGGGTCGCATCCTCCGGGGTCAGAACGGCGGTGGGCTCGTCCAGAACCAGGAGCCGCACATCGCGCGAGAGCGCGCGCAGGATCTCCACCCGCTGCTGGCCGGCCACGTCGAGCGAGCCGATCCGCGCGTCCGGGTCGATGGCCACGCCCAGGTCGTCGGCGATGCGCGCCACACGGGCCCGCAGCGCGGCGCGGTCGAGCCGGCCCGCCCCGCTTTCGCCCAGCGCCAGCGTCTCCGCCACGGTGAAGCCAGGCACCAGCGCGTAGTGCTGATGCACCACGCCGATGCCCGCCGCATGGGCGGCGCGTGGGCTTTCGAGCACCGTCTCGCGCCCGTCCAGCAGGATCACCCCGCCGGTGGGCCGCGTCATGCCGCCAACCATGTTCACGACGGTGCTCTTGCCCGCGCCGTTCTCGCCCACCAGTGCCAGCACCTCTCCCGGCGCCAGGTGCAGGTCGAGCGGCGCCACGGCGAGGGTCTCGCCGTAGCGCTTCGTCAGGCCCTTCAGGTGAAGAAGCGGCGCCGTCACCTCAATTGCCGACGGTGCCGGCCTTCAGATCGGCGATCACCGAGTCGATCACCGCCTGGTCCTCGGCCGAGATCATCTCGGCGAACTTGCCCCGGAAGGGCGCGAGGCCGATGCCGTTCTCCTCGAGCCCGAGCACGTAGGATTGCGGCTGGATCGTGCCGTCGATCACCCGGCCGATGGCGAGGTCGAGATTCACGCCCATGTTGATCAGCGCGGTGGTCACGATCGTGTCCGGCGCGGCATCGAAGCTGTCGAAGGCGGTGCCGATGGCCATCACGCCCGCCTGCCCCGCCGCCTGGATCGTGCCGATGACGTTCTCGTTGCCGGTGGAGGTGACCACGTCGGCGCCCTGCTCGATCAGCGAGGTGGTGATCTCGGCGCCCTTCGCGATGTCCGAGAACGAGCCGACATAGGCCGACAGCACCTCCGCCTGCGGGTTCACCCGCCTGGCGCCTTCGGCGAAGCCGGCGTTGTAATCCTCGATCACCGGCACCGGGATGCCGCCGATATGCCCCACCGTGCCGGTTTCCGAGACCAGCGCGGCCACGGCGCCCGCGATATAGCCCGCATGTCCCCATTCGTTGTCGAAGGACGCCACGTTGGGTTCGGCCGCCACCTGCGCGGTGTTCACGATGAACCAGGTATCGGGATAGTCGGCGTGGATCTCCAGCACGGGCTCGGCGAACTGGAAGCCGTGGCCGATCACCACGTCGAACCCGTCGCGGGCATAGGCCGTCAGTGCCTCGGTGATCTGCGCGAAATCGGTGTTCTCGCGGATCGACACCTCGATGTCGTGATTCTCCTGCGCCGCCTGGATCCCGTTATGGGCGGCCGAGTTGAACGTGCCGTCAGTGATCGAGCCCGGCAGCACCAGCGCCACGCGCAGCGTGTCTGCCAGCCCCGCCACCGGGGCCAGCGCGACGGGAAGCGCGAAAAGGATCGCGGAAAGTCTCTTGGTCATGTCGTTCACCCTGTTGCTGTTCTTCGGTTTGTTGTTCTTGTCGTCGGACGTGCATCGCGCCGGTCAGGACGCGGGCGCATCGAGCCGTTCGAGGATCTCGTCCACGGTCAGGACATCCCCGAATTGCTGGATGATGGTTTCGAGCGTCGCGCGATGCTCTTCGTCGGACAGGGCCGCCGTGCCGTCGGCGACCATGACGACATCGAAATCCAGCATCATCGCATCGCGCGCGGTGGATTCGCAGCAGACATTCGTCTTGGTGCCGGTGATCAGCAGCGTGTCGATGCCGTGACTGCGCAGCACCCGTTCCAGGCTGGACGAGCCGGGGATGAGCGCGCTGTAACGGTTCTTGAAGATGCGGATGTCGGAGGGCACCACCTCCAGTTCCTGCCAGATCTCCTGCCCCGAGCCGGCGGGCGACAGGCTTTCGATGGTGCGGCTGCGCACGTCGTCGGCCACGAAATTGTCGAAGAAGCCGCGCCAGTCGCTGCCCGCTTGCGTGCCGAGATTGGCATGCGTCACCCAGATCACGGTGCCGCCGCGCTGGCGCATTCCCGCGTTCAGCCGGTTGATCGGGTCGACGATGGCCCGCGACAGCGGCACCTCCGCCGGCGCGCCCGGCGCGCAGAACGTGTGCTGCATGTCGATGTTGACGACCGCCGTGCGCGCAGGATCGAAGCGGTCGAAGAGATGCAGGCGCCCGCGCCGCGCCATGACGCGGTCGATGATCTCCTGCCGGATTGTGACGTTGTGCATGGTGTCCTCCTCCTTGCCGCCTCAGAAGCTCAGGCCGTCCGAAAAGACCCAGAGCACGCGCGTCGGCCCTTCGGCAGCGTTTTCCCAGAAATGCGGCACGTCACAACGGAAATGGATCGTGTCGCCGGGCGCGAGGTCAAAGACCTCGCCGCCGATGTCGTATCGGATCGCACCCTCGAGCACGTGGCAGACCTCTTCGCCCGGGTGGGTCATCGGGTCTTCGCCCGAGCGGGCGCCGGGGGCGATCAGGCCCATCCGGGCCTCCAGCACGCCGGGTTCGAAATCGCCGTGCAGGTCCTGAAGCGTCAGCGACATCTCGGGCAGTTCGAGCCGCGCGCGCTGGCCGCTGCGCACAACGGTGAACTCCGACGAGCGCTGCGCGTCGCGGTCCACCAGGAAACCGAGGTTCTCGCCCAGTGCGCTGGCCAGGTTGATCGCATGCACGAGGCTGGGATTCATCAGCAGGTTCTCGATCTTGGAGATGGTCGAGGGCGGCACGCCAGAAGCCGCCGACAGCTCGCCCAGGCTCCAGCCCTTGGCCTGCCGCAGCTCCCTCAGCCGGTCGCCCAGCCCCGAAAGCGCTTCCTCGTCCACCGCGCGCCTGCCGCTCATCGCCCCTCCGCCAGCCGGTCGATGAGGACCGGATCGCGCTCCGTCGCCGTTTCGGTATCCAGCAGGGTGGCGCAGCCCGGGCAGTAGAACTGCCGCAGCACAACCCCCTCATACCCGGTGTCGTAGGCCGGGCCGCCCGCGGCGGCGAGCCCCGTCTCACGCCGCACAGCGTGGTCCTTCCAGGCCCCTGCGGCCGGGCCGAGGCCGTGGCCGCAGGCCGCGCAGGCGGCAACGGTCTCGGCACCGTCGCGCAGCAGCGCCACGCAGGGAGATAGATGTCCGATGATCACGCCGCTCATTCCGCCGCCTCCACCTGAAGCCGTGCCTTCCGGATTGCCGCGCGGCGTGCCTCGGTCGCCGCCCTGTCCACCGCATCCGCCGCGTCGAGATCCACCCCGTAGATCCGCGCGGCGCTCTCGCGGCTGACCAGCCCGGCCACCACGTCGCGCCGCACCCGCTCCGGGTCGCGGGCGATGGGATCGCCGTAGCCGCCGCCGCCGTTCCAGCGCACATAGAGCGCATCGCGCCCCTTGAGGGGATAGACGCCCCAGCTGACCCGCTCCTGCGTGCCGGGAATGCTGTCGAGCCCGCCCGACCCGTCGACGGGCGCGTTCGATCCGTCCTCGGGCGCCTTGACCCAGACATAGGAATTGGGCGCGCCGGGCCAGCCGCCCGCCAGCCCCTCGGACATGGGATGCCGCGCGCCCTTGCCCGAGATCACGTAGTCGATGCCGCCATCGGGAGCCTTGTGCGCCACCAGCGCCATCTCGCCGCCGGTGCCGCCGCGGAACATGCCGGGACCGCCGGAATCCGGCGCCCGGCGACGGAAGAGGTAGCGGACGGGAAACGCCGCCTCGACCGTCTCGACATTGGCCATGCGGCTGATCGGGTTCGGGATCTCGCCACCGATCTCCACGCCGTCCTCGAAGCTGCGCGCGCCGCCCGCGCCCGCGAAGGTCTCGGTCAGGATGCCGATGGAATAGCCGCCGCGCTGGTTGCGCCCAAACTTGAAGATGGCGAAATGATTGGCGTGCCAGACCGCCGTTGCCTCTTCGCGATATTTTTCGGAAGCCGCCAGCATCTTGCCGATCGTCGTGCAGGCGGCGTTGTTGACCGACTGGATCGCGCCCACGGTCGCGACCGACACCGGCGCGGGCCGGGTGCAGTTCACGATGCTGCCCTCGGGCGCGATCATCTCGACCGGGCGGATCACGCCCTCGTTCCAGGTGATGTCGTAGCACAGGAGCGGAAAGAGCGGCGCGAAGAGCCCTCCGAGCGAGGCCCATTTCGTGCAGTTGATCGAATAGGCGCTCTGCGGGTCCGAGCCGCTGAAATCGAAGATCAGCCGGTCGTCCTGTTTCGTCATGGTCAGCGCCACGCGCGCCGTCTCTCCGTTCACGTCGAGATACTGGCGCGACTGCCATTGCCCGTCCGGCAACTCGCGCAGCCGGGCGCGGAAAAGTGCCTCACTGTCCTCGATGAGCCGGGCATTGGCCGCGTCCACCGTCTCGGGGCCGTACTTGGCGAAGAGCGCCTGCATCCGGTCGCGCGCCACGTTGTTGCACGCGATCATCGAGCGCAGGTCGAGCGAGACCATCTCGGGCGAGCGCACCATGTTCAGGATCGTGTCAAGCACGTCCTGCCGCATCTCTCCCTTGTGGACAAGCCGCAGGCCGGGCGAGGAAAACCCCTCGGTGAAGATGTCCTGCGCTTGGGGCACGAAGCCGCCGGGGTTCTGCCCGCCGATGTCGGTGACATGCACGAAACAGGCCGACCACGCCACCAGCCGCCCCTCGTAGTGGATGGGCGCGACGAGGTAGATGTCGGAGGTGTGCAGCGCCGCCGTGTAGGGGTCGTTCAGCAGGAAGACATCGCCCTCGTGGATGTCCTCGCCGAAGCGGCGGATGATCGCCTTGCAGGCCTCGGCCGCGCTGGTCAGGTGGTGCAGGAACCCCACGCCCCCCATCAAGAGCGTGCCGTCCGCCCGGTAGAGCGAGACCATCAGGTCATGCCCCTCGTTCGTGATCGCGCTGCCAGAGACATGTTTCAGCGTGATCACCGCTTCGTCCACGATGCGGAACAGACGGTGGCGAATGATGGAGTAGGTCATCGGGTCCATGGCGGGCCTCCCTTCCTCGCGTTCAGGCATCGTAGCTCACCACGATGTTGCGCCAGCGGTCCATCCGCGCGCGGTGACCGGAATGCAGCGCGATGGTGGTGATGGGCGTGTGGATGACGGCGGGGCCGGTCATCTCGTTGCCGGGGCTCAGCTTGTCGAAGTCGTAGATCGTGCCCTCGGCGAAATCGCCGGTCGTGGCGTCGAAGATCCGCCGCGCGCCCATCAGCGCCGCCTCGGGGCTGGCGGGCCCCTCCTCCTCCTCGGGCAGCGAGGGGCGCGGCATCAGGCCCCGGGCGGTCAAGCGGAACATGGTCATCTCGATCCCCGCCTCGCGATAGGCCGAGCCCTTGCCGTATTTCCGCTCGTAGAGCGCCTCGAAATCGTCGATCAGCCGCGCAAGCCCTGCGCCGTCGAACGGCGTGGGCGCGCTGACCTGGGTCGTCACCTCGTGCACCTGGCGCGAGTAGCGCAGGTCCACGGACCATTCCATGCGCACCCGGTCGCCCTCCACCCCTTCGGCGGCGAGCTGCTTTCGGGCGCGCTCCTCCATCGGGGCGAACAGCGTGTTGACCGTTTCGGGCTCCGCGTCCGAGGGCAGGGTCTGCGTCACCGCGTATTCATGCGCGATATCCGCCGAGACAAGGCCGAAGGCGCAGTTGACCGAGGCGGTGTAGGGGATCACGACGCGCCGCACGGAAAGCTCCTCGCCGAAGGCCGCGGCCAGCATCCCGCAGGAGCCGCCGAAGGAATGCAGCACGAAATCGCGCGGGTCGAGCCCGCGCTCCACCGTGATCTCGCGGATCAGGTCGGTGATCTGGGCGCTGGCGATGCGGTAGATGCCCACCGCCGCCTCCTCGACCGAGAGGCCCAGGGGCTCCGCCACCTGCTCGCGGAAGGCGCGCTCGGCCCCTTCGCGGTCCAGCGTGATGGACCCGCCGAGGAACTGGCCCGGGTCCATGTAGCCGATCAGCAGCATGACGTCGGTCAGTGTGGGCTCGGTGCCGCCCTGCCCGTAGCAGACCGGGCCGGGCCGCGCGCCCGCGCTGCGCGGACCCACCAGCGGGATCTTAGTCCCGGGATCGACCGAGACGATGGAGCCCCCGCCCGCGCCGATCGAGACGACCTCGATCTTGGGTGCGACGTAGTGAAAGCGGTCCACCATCGGCTCGCGCGCATATTCAAGCGCGCCGTCCTGGATCACGCCCACCTTGAAGGTGGTGCCGCCCATGTCGGCGGCGATCACGTTGGCGTCGCCCATCGCATCGCCCAGGAACTTCGCACCGATCACCCCCGCGGCCGGGCCGCATTCGATCATGCCCACGGCGCGGTCCGCCGCCTCTGCGGCCGGAAGAAGCCCGCCATAGCCCTGCATGACCATTGTGGCCCCCGCATAGCCGCGTTCCGACAGCAGCGATTGCAGCGAGGTCAGGTAATCGCGGGTGATCTGGCCCGCATAGGCGTTGATCACGGCGGTGGAGGTGCGCTCGTATTCGCCGGGCACCGGGGCGATGTCGCTCGACAGGGTGACATAGGCCTCGGGCGCGACGCGCGCGGCGATCTCGCGCACCCGGCGTTCATGCGCGGGGTTGAGGAAGGACCAAAGGAACGACACGGCCAGCGCCTTCACGCCCTTCTCGGTCGTCAGGAAGCGGATCGCGCCTTCCAGCGCCGCCTCGTCCAGCGGCAGCACCACGTCGCCATCGCAATCGACCCGCTCGGCCACGCCGACCACCGCGTCGCGCGCCGCCAGCGCCGGGGCGCGGTCGGTCTTCACGGGATGCTTGATGCGGTCTTCCGTCAGGCCGGACCAGCGCCCGTAGGCGCCCCGCGTCACGTGCAGCGTGTCCTCGAACCCCGCCGTGGTGATCAGCCCCGTGGGCGCCCCGTCGCGGGTCAGAACTGTGTTGTCCACGACCGTGGAGCCGTGGATGAACAGATGCGTCCGGGCCAGCAGCCCGTCCAGCGTCAGCCCCATGGGCCCGGCGGCCGACTCGATCGAGTTGAGCACCCCGTCGGCGAAATCGGGCGGCGTGGACAGCGCCTTGCCGATATGGATCGCCCCGTCCGTGCCGAAGACGATGGTATCCGTGCAGGTTCCACCCACATCGGTCGCCACAAGGTAGCCGACCCCGCCGTCATCCATCATCTGCCCTCCCCGGTTTCTTTCCGTCGGTCTGTCATGTCGTCCGGCTCCGCCGAGCGCCGCGTGTCCACCACGTGCAGCACGCGGGCCGGGCGCGGCCCCGTCGAGGCCAGGCCCTGCACGATGCCGGGTTGCGCGTGGAAGACATCGCCCGCTTCCAGCCGATGGCGGGCGCCGTTGCGCAGCGCGACCAGAACCGGCCCGGCGACCACGAGGCCCGTTGCGGGATGACGCTCGGCAGGCGTCAGGGCCGGCCCCACGCTCTTGGCGGGCAGCTCCGAGACCGCGAGGCGCAAGGCAGCGCCCGGCAGCGCCCCGGCGAGCGTCTCACCTTGGCGATGCATGACGGCCGTGTCACGCCCCCTGCGCCCCGCGGCGACCGCCTTGTCGAGATCGAGACCAAGCGCCTCCACCACCGCCAGAACGGTGGCGAGGCCCGGATTGGCCTGCCCGCTTTCCAGCGTGCGGATCGCCCCCACGCTCAGCCCGCTCATCTCCGCCAGCGCGCGAAGCGAGAGGGCGCGGGCCTGCCGCTCGTCGCGCAGGAACTGCCCCATCCGCGCGAGATCGGGCTTTCCGAAACGTCCCTGCTGCGGTGCCGGTCGGCGTTGATCCATGCGGAGGCCCCTTTCTTATCATGCAGGCTGATGCAGGATTTGAAACCTTGCAAGAACAATTTCGAGCCATAGCAAGGGGGCTGGCCCCCAGGCATTCCGTAGATTCCCGAGAAGAGATTGATTAAATTATTGTTCCTATGGAATTAAATTTTTCCAAGCCGGATTTTCTGCCGCCTGCACGATCCATCCCCCCGCCGCGTCCGGAGCCCGAATGTTCAAATAATGTGCACCGCGCCCGCCGACGCGACGGGTCTCAAAACACGCCGCGCGGATGCAGCCTGCCAGGCCAGGCCTCCGAGCGGATCAGGTCGGCGCAAGTTTCCGCGATCAACCGCCCCACCACCAGCGCCGCGCGGGGCCGGACCGAGTCCAGCCGGGTGGCAAGATGCAGCGTCCAGTTCAGATGCGGGCGTGACACCCGCAGCGCCCGCACCGCGCCGGACCGGATCGCATCGCCGACAAGAAAGGGTGGCAACAAGGTGGGAAACCCGTTGTGCACCGCTCCCACAAGGCCGAAGAAGGAGTCGAGATCCGCATAGACGTTCAGTCGAACCCCCTCTTTCGCCGCCGCGCGCTCGACCAGCTGGCGCAGCGAATGGGCCGGGCTCGGCAGCACCAGCTCGCGCCGGGCGATATCCTCCAGCGTGACCGAGGAATACCGGGCCAACGGGTCATCCGGCGTCACGAGCAATTCGATCTCTTCCAGCAGGACGGGCTCGCTGCGCAGCCCGGGCATCGGCTGGATGTCGAACAGCATCGCCATGTCCAACCGACCCAGCTGCAGCATCTCGGTCAGGTTGCCGCTCATCTGCTCGGAGACATTCAGCCGGATACGCGGATAGCGCGCACGGAGCCTGGGCAGCAATTCCGGCACCAGCCCCGACCCGACGGAGGTGGGTAGCCCGACCCGCACCTCGCCGACCGGCTCTTCGCCCAGTTCGCGCAGCGCCGATCGCGCCGCCGAAACATCGGCCAGGATCTGCCGGGCGCGCTCCAGCAGGAAACGGCCCTCCTCGGTGAACGCCACGCCGCGCGAGTGGCGTACGAGAAGCGGTGTGTCCAGCTCGTCCTCCAGCCGCCGGATCAGCGCGCTCATGGCCGGCTGCGTCAGGTTCAGCTTGCCGGCCGCGCCGGACAACGTTCCGGCATCCGCCACATGCACCAGCGCCTGAAGATCCCTGAGTTCCATGGCCCCTCCGATTCAGTCCTGCGCAATTTCATGGCAACCGCCCTGCCAGGCGTCGTCAAAGACAGCATTCATCGTTTGATATAAACTGAACTGATATCAAGCATATTTTTTTCTCAAGTTGTCGCAACCCCGCGAATCACGGACGATCATCGAACAATCAAGCGATCAAGGCTGAATCAGCTCTCTCGCATTGCGAGTGGCGTCCGGATCTCAATTGCCGGGCGACCGTGGCTCTTTGTCCAGCCGATAGGTCGCATAGCCAAGGGGAGGCTGAAATGAAGATGACACCTGTAGCGCGCCTGCTGATGTCGGGCGCCTGCACCGCCGTTCTGGCCGGAGCGGCAAGCGCAGAGACGATCTCTTTCCGGATGGGTTCGGGGCATCCGGTCGGGCTTCTGGCCTACACGGAAACGGCGCATGAATGGTTCGCGCCGGAACTCAAGCGCCGCATCGAGGAGCGCACCGACCACACCGTCAACATCCAGGAATTCCACGCCGGACAGGTGGCCAAGGTCACCGAGGTGCTGGAAGCCACGCGCGACGGGCTGCTGGATATCGGCTTCGTCAGCCTGATCTTCGAGCCGTCCAACGGTTTCATGCAGAACTTCACGCTGTTCCTTCCGTTCAACTCGCCCGATCCCAAGCTGGTGACCGAGGCGGCCCTGGCCACCTATGCCGAGTTTCCCGAGCTCTACACCGTGTTCGAGACAGAGCATGGCCAGAAGTGGCTGGGCGGCGCCTGCCTGGCGAATTACGGGCTGGGCACCGATTTCGACTGGACGGCCTTCGCCGATCTCGAAGGCCACAAGATCGCGGGAGCGGGAATCAATCTCGACTGGATCGCCGGTGCGACCCCGGTCGCTTCCAACCTCAACGAAGCCTACCAGTCGATCCAGTCCGGCGTCTACGAGGGCTACCTGGCGGCATCGTCCTGGTGGCACACCTTCAAGCTCAACGAGGTGGGCGGCTATTTCACCAGAACGGATTTCGGCGCGCAGTTCTTCAACGCGGTGACGATCAACAAGCGCAAGTGGGACACCCTGCCGCCCGAGGTGCAGGAAATTCTCGTGGAGATGGGGCAGGAATGGGCCACCGTCACCGCCGAGGTCTGCGCCCGCAACGACGCCGAGGGGCTGGACAGGCTGCGCGAGCTGGGCGTGGACGTGCGCGAGATCACCGAAGACGCCAAGAAGGACTGGGCCACCGCGCTCAAGGACTTCCCCGACCGCATGGCCAAGGAAGCCGACGGCCGCGGCCTGCCCGGCAGCCCGGTGCTGAAATTCTACATGAGCAAGGTCGAGGAAATGGGGCACGTCTGGCCCTACCGCTACGAGATCGAGTGACGCGACGCCCGGGCGGGTGCTTTGGCGCCCGCCCTCTCCTGTCCTGCTGACCGCTCACAAGGCACGCCATGATCCCTGTCATAGACCGCCTGCTGGATCGCCTCGGCGCGTTCCTGAAATACTTCGCCGCCGCGTTGCTGATCCTCGTGTCGCTGCTGATCGCGGTGGACGTGATCCTGCGCGGCGTCTTCAACCGGCCGATCATCGGCGTCGCCGAAATCGTGGCCAACGGCATCGTCATCATCGCCTTCCTGCAACTGGCCTATACCGTCCGGATCGGCGCGATGCTGCGGTCCGAGCTGCTGCTGAACCTTCTACCGCACAAGGGCCGCGCCGGGCTGGAGGCGATCGTGGGCGCGTTGGGGGCGCTGTTCTTCGGGCTGCTGTGCTGGGCGTCCTACGATCCGATGATGAACGCCATCGCCCGCGGCGAGTTCGAGGGCCACGCCACCTTCCAGGTGCCGACATGGCCGGTCAAGTCGATCATCGTGGTCTGCTCGGCCCTGGCCGTGCTCAGCTACCTGCTGACCGCCTGGCGCGCGCTGACCGGGCGCGGCCTGCCCTCGGACACGGCGCCCGCCTTGCCGGAAGGAGGGCGCTGACATGGCCGGCCCCGAATTCGCCATCGCGATCATCGTCATTCTGATCCTGTCGGTCCTCGCCAGCGTGCCGGTCGTTCTGTCGCTGGGCCTGACCAGCTTCTTCGGGCTGGCCTACCTGACCGGCAGCCTGGACATCGCCGGCTCGCTGCTGGCCAACACCACCTACGAGGCGATCCGCGATTACGTGTTCGCGGTGATCCCGCTCTTCGTGCTGATGGGCGAGTTCATCTCGCGCTCGGGCGCGGCGGCCGATCTCTACAAGCTGGTCAACCGCGGTTTCCGGCGCCTGCCCGGGCGGCTGGCGCTGGCCACGGTGGGCGGCAACGCGGTGTTCGGCGCGGTCACCGGCGTCTCGATCGCCTCGGCCGCCGCCTTCTCGCGGATCGCCTATCCCGAGATGGTGCAACACAACTACAACAAGTCGGTGGCGCTGGGCTCGATCGCGGGAAGTGCCTCGCTGGGAATGCTGATCCCGCCCAGCGTGCTGCTGATCGTCTGGGGCGTGATCTCGGAGCAGTCCATCGGCCAGCTTTTCGTGGCCGGCGTGATTCCCGGGCTGCTGCTGGCCGCAATGTTCTTCGTCTTCATCGTGGGGCTGGCAACGGTCCGCCCAGCGCTGTTCGGTAATGACAGCGACTTGACTGATGCCCCCGAGGCCGACCCGGCCGAGACCCGGCGCGAACTGATCGGCGGGCTGGGCGTGCTGGGGCTGATCGTGGCGGTGCTGGGCGGTATCTGGGTCGGGGCCTTCACCCCCACGGAAGCTGCCGGGATCGGTGCGCTGCTGGCGCTGGCGCTGGCGCTGCTCAAGGGCGTCAGCCTGCGCGGGCTGGGCGAGGCGGTGCTGGAGACCGGCCGCATCTCGGCCCCGCTGCTGTTCCTGCTCATCACCGCGCAGATGTATTCGCGCCTGCTGGCGCTGGGCGGCATCACCGATTTCATCCAGTCGCTCTTTACCCTGATGGGCGACAACCCCTCGCTGGTGCTGGCCGTCATGGTGCTGGTCTGGTTCGTGCTGGGCATGTTCATCGACTCGGTGTCGATCATCCTGCTGACAGTACCGATCTTCGCGCCGCTGGCCGGCACGCTGGGCTACGATCCGCTGGCCTTCGCCATCATCGGCATCGTGGCGATCGAGGCCGGGCTGCTGACGCCCCCGCTGGGCCTGTGCGTCTACACGGTAAAGGGCTGTGTCACCGATCCCGACGCCACGCTGGCGCGGATCTTTCTCGGCTCCATCCCCTACTGGATCATCCTGCTGATCCTCGTGCTGCTGGTCACGCTGATGCCCGGCATCGCCACCTGGCTACCCGCGCAGATGCTCTGACGCGGCGCTCACCCCAAGACCCGAACGAAGAAACGGAGGATTTCCAAATGGCCCAACGCATCATCGATCTCAGTCTCACGATCGAGGACAACATGCCGGCGCACAAGCTGTTCCAGAGCCCGGTCTACCTGCCCGCCCTGACCCATGAGAGCACCGCCTCCTTCGGACTGGGGGTGGAGGGCGACCCGATGACCTTCCAGACCAACTACATCGGGATGCTCGACCATGTCGGCACCCATGTGGATGCCTTCCTGCATGTGAACCCGGAGGGCGCGTCCATCGACAAGATGCCGCTCGACCTGTTCATGGGCAAGGCCGTGTGCTTCGACCTGCGCCAGATCGGCGACCTGGAAGATATCACCGCCGAGCACATGCAGGCCGCCGAAGAGGCCGCAGGCATCGAGGTGGACGGCCATATCGTGCTGCTCTGCACCGGGTTCCACGCCCGCAACTGGGGCGACCCCAAGCAGATCGTCTGGGGCAATCCGGGCCTTACGGTGGAGGCCACGAAATGGCTGCACGAGCGCGGCTCGCGGATGCACGGGGTGGAAGGGCCCTCAACCGACAAACCCTCGGACAACCTGTTCGCCCAGCACCGGCTGTGCCGCGACCTGGGCCTGTCGCATTTCGAATGGCTGGTGAACCTGGAAGAGCTGATCGGAAAGGGCGAGTTCCAGTTCATCGGATTGCCGATCAAGTTCAAGGACGGCTCGGGCTCGCCGGTGCGGGCCGTGGCGATCCTGGAGGAATAGACCCGCGCCCGGGCGCACAATCCGAGGGAGGCGAAGATGAACATACCGGCATTTGCCACGGTGGCAGAGTTGTCCGACCTGCTGGAACGGAGGGCGTTCACGCCGACGGACCTGCTGGAGGAAACGCTGGCGCGGATCGAGCGGCTGGAGCCGGTGCTGAACATGTTCGCCTTCCTCGACATACACGGCGCGCGCGCCTGTGCCGCGGCGGCGGATGACCGCCAGCGGCAAGGGGCGCGGCGCTCTCCGCTCGACGGGATTCCCACCTCGATCAAGGATCTCATCGCGCAGAAGGGGCTGCCACTGCGCTTCGGCTCGCGGGCCACGCCCGAGACCCCGGTGGCCGAGGATGCGCCCGCCGTGCGGCGCCTGCGCGAGGCGGGCGCGGTGCTGCTGGGGAAATCCACCACCAGCGAATTCGGCTGCAAGGCGGTGGGCGACAGCCCGCTGACCGGGATCACCCGCAATCCCTGGAACCCCGAGATGACCCCTGGCGGGTCCAGCTGCGGCGCCGCCGCGATGGTCGCCGCCGGGGTCGTGCCCTATGCCATCGGCACCGACGGGGGCGGCTCCATCCGCATTCCCGCCGCGCTGTCGGGGCTGTTCGGGATCAAGGCGCATTTCGGCCGGGTGCCGGTCTTTCCGGTCTCCGCCACGCCGACACTGGCACATGTGGGCCCCCTGACCCGCACGGTGGAGGACGCGGCGATGGTGCTGGGCGTGATCGCCGGCCATGACCGGCGCGACCCGTTCTCGGTGGCAGGCCCCGCGCCGGATTACCTGGAGGCCGCGCGCAGCAGGCGCAAGCTGCGGATCGGATGGAGCCCGGATTTCGGTTATGCCTGGGTGGAGCCCGAGGTGGCCGCCCTCACCGCCCGCGCGGTGGAACGGCTGGCGCGCCTCGGCCACGAGGTGGAGGAACTGCCCGCACTGATGGAAGACCCGGTCGCGCTCTGGAACGCGGAATTCTATGCCGGGGTCGGCACGAAACTGCGCGGCGTGATCGAGCAGACGCCCGATCTGCTCGACCCGGCGGTGCTTGAGGTGCTGCGCATCGCCATCGCGCAGGAGATGGGCGACTACTATGCCAGGGTCTTCGAGCGCTACGCCTTCCGCGAGACGATGCGCCGGCTGTTCGAGCGGTTCGACCTGCTGGTGAGCCCCACGATCCCGGTATCCTGCGTGCCGGCGGGGCGGAACGTGCCTGCCTCCCAGGAGGGGCGCAGCATCGTGTCCTGGGTCGCCTTCACCTACCCGTTCAACCTGACGGGCCAGCCCGCCGCCTCCATGCCGGTGGGCTTTACCGAGGCCGGGATGCCGGTGGGCCTGCAGGTGGTGGGCGCCATGCACGACGAGGCGGCGATCCTGTCGCTTTGCCACGGCTACGAGGCCGCGTTCGGCACGCTGGAGCACCGGCCGAGATTGTGCTGACCGCCCGAACGCGGCGTCAATTCGAAGGCGGCAAGAAGAACGGCAAGGCGCCCGCACCGTCCGGCAGGGTCATTGCGCCGGCAAACGGCCGTTGCTCCGTCGCGGCACGCCGCAAATACCGCGAACCCCGACACTTCAGCCAAGCAAAAGCCCGGCGCGTTTCGCCGACGGATGATTCTTTCCTGATGCAGTGGTGAGCCGTGCAGGACTGTGCGGGGTGAGGGAAATCAACGGCTTGCGCTGGCGAACCGGAAAACCCCGCCCCTTGAATTGATTGGGCTTTTCGGGCCTCTGGCGAACCGTTTCAGGGGTCCCAGAAACCGAAAGGCCGCTGACTGGGCTGGCACCCGCGTCAACGGCCAAATCGAAAAGTTTGCAAGAGATGGATACAAGATTGCAGGCGTGATCGCAATCGCGGGAGGGGCCGATGTCTGAGCTTCTGCCCTTCTGCAAGATCAAGCTGCAATACCTGCTGGAGATGGTCACCGACCACGACCTGGACGACAACGCCTTGCGCGTGGCCCTCTACCTCGCACTGGCGCATGCAGACCACGAGACTGGCGAGAGCCGCCCGTCTTTCGGGACCATCGGCGCGGCCATCGGTAAGCATGCAAAGTCGGTCAAACGCGCGCTGAACAAGGTCGAGGCGGCGGGCTACATGACCGTGGAGCGCGGGACCAATAAGGGGAAATCCTCGCGCTACCGCCCGACCGAAGCAGCCCTGAAACGAGCTACGGATCGCCGCCGGGAGGGGGACAAGGTTGTCCCGCTTAGCCGTGCCAAAGGGGGACAATCCTGTCCGCAAAGCGGGACAGACCTGTCCGGCAAAGGGGGACAGGATCGCCCCCCGAACAGAGAACAAGAACTTAGAAAAAAACATGGGCGCGCGTCCGCGCCGGATTTGCCCGATGAAGGGCAATCCGGCGGAACGCGCCCGGACCTGGTGTTTGTACCGAGGGGCATCTGCTTTGTCCGAGACTGGGATGCGCGGCTGGCCCGGGAAGGGATGACCACGCTGGAGCGCAGCCTGCCCCTGTCACCGCACGAACATCACCTGGGCTACTGGCTTCCAGCGCGGACACCGGCCCCGGTGGACAGCGCGGAATGGCAAGCGCAGTTGCGTCTTCTGCGGGATGTCATCCGTCAAGCGCAGGATGGCGCATGCGCCGCGCCTTCAGCTCCCCGCATCGCGCCCTTTGCACAGCGTCAGATGCAGCGCGCATCGCGTCTTCCGCAGGATGTTGCCCTGACCGTGGGGGAGAACCGCCATGCGATCTGAGGAAACAGCAAGGCGACCCATGTCATACGCTGGCGCTTCTGACACGGGACCTTGCGAGGGGCGGCAAGCCTCCCCTTCGAACCCCACCGGCGCGGGAAAAGCCCGCGCAAAGGAGCCGCTGACGGAGACTTTCGTCTTCCGTTGCACGGCCAGCGAGAAGGCCATGCTGCGCGCTAAGGCCGAGGCCGCTGGCGTGCCCGCCGCAACTCTCTTGCGTGAGGCTCTTGGCCTGACCGAGGCGCGCCGTCGCAAGCCTGTGCCGCGCGTCGATCCGGCGCTAGTGCTGGCCGTGGGGCGCATCGGCGGCAACCTCAACCAGATCGCGCGTTGGGTGAACCGCGCCATGCTGGTGGGCCGCACCGACCTCGACAGCCTGACCGTCGCGCGCCGCCTGTTGGTGATTGAACGCCAGCTTGCCCAACTCCTCGAAGAGGCGCGGCGGTGCTGATCAAGTTCTTCCCCAACGGCAAAGGCGCGGGCGCGGGGCCGGTCGGCTACCTCGTGGCCGAGCGCGTGCTGGCCTATGACGGCAACCGCGATCTGATCCGCGATGCGGACGGCCAGCCCTTGATGTTGACGCGCGATCCCTTGCCCGAAGTGCTGCGCGGCGACCCCAGCCGCACAGAGACGCTGATCGACGCCAGTCGCCACCAGTGGACTTACCGCGCGGGCGTGATCAGCTTCGCCGCCGAGGATGCGCCGAGCGAGGCACAGCAGGCCGAGGTCATGGATGCCTTCGAGCAGCTGGCCTTCGCCGGGCTGGACGGCGAGCAATATGACATGCTCTGGGTCCGTCACAGCCACGAGGACCGCGTCGAACTGCACTTCTGCACCCCGCGCCTGGAGCTGACCACCGGGCGCAGCCTCAACATCGCGCCACCGGGCTACCAAGACACTTTTGACAGCCTGCGCGACCTGATGAACCAACGCCACGGCTGGGCCGATCCGATGGAGCTAGAGCGCGCCCAGGAGGTGCGCGACACCATTGAGGCCCCAACCCGCGCCCATGGCCGCGACGAGCTGCATGCGTGGATCCTCGATCAAATTTCAATGGGTTTGATCGAGGATCGCGCCAGCATGATCGAAGCTCTGGCTGATGCAGGCTTCAATCTGCCCCGCGCGGGCAAAGCCTACCTGACCGCCCAAGACCCCGAGACCGGCGAACGCTGGCGCCTCAAAGGAGAGATTTTCCATGAAGACTGGCAAGCCGACCCGGCTGAGCGAGAAGCTGAACGCGGAGCTGGACACGATACGCCAGGACTACGCCGCCTCGATGGCATCCCAGCTGGAGAGCTTCAGGAGCGATTTGACAGCCATTGCGAACGACGCGCGGCGTACCATCGAGAACGATACGCGCCGCTTCCTGAACGAGAACAGGAGCTTGTTCGAGACACGGACCGAGCAGATCAGGCGCTGGCTGACGATCTCGCCTTGGACGATCTCGGGGCTGATCGTGACGGGGATCGCCTCGATGATGGCCGCGAGCTGGTTCTGGACGTCCATGCTGACACGCTCGGAGCTGACGGAACTGGGCCTGACACGGATCGACCAGGGGGAGCAGACCTGGCTGACACTAGACCCCGTCAGGACCGAGCTGAAGACCTGCACGCTCGCCGGGACGCCGGTTATCTGCATCAAGATCGAGGAGAAATGAATGACGACGCCCCTGACAGCCTTGGAGCGCGACTTGCTCGCCTGCGTCGAGCGGTTGGTGACGGCCTGCGAAACCTCAGCCGCGGAATTGAGCGGGTTAGAGGCGCGCTCGACGAAGAGGCTGCAAGTCCAGTTGGATGGTATCGCGGCCTGCGCGACGTTGCTCATACGCTCGCAGATCGCATCAATGCAGGCGTTGCGTGGCTTGCTGAGCGAAGAGGCCACCTACAACGCGCTGGACGCGAAGTTGAACGAGAGCTTGAGCTTAGCGAGGGACGCCGAAGAGAGGCTGAGACAGAGCTAGAGGTGCGGGATCGCGAAATGGACCGGGGGCTGACGCATTGATGGGACGACGGTCTCGGAACTTCGGTAGGTTGAATATGCAATATGAAATCCAGTTTTGTTGTATTTCCTACAAACCGATGGCCAGGTATTTTGTGTGCTTGCTTCTGAGAAATAGTGGCAACCATGGCATCGACAATTCCTTGGTTTCATCGGCAGAGAACCTCACAGAATTGGACACTACCCCCGGGCACCAAAACGCAGTGAGTGTCGTGGTAGGGACATTCAGGCTGTGTGCATAGGCGCTTTGAAGACCCGAATATCCCAAGGCGTGCGTTTCGGCCTCTGACATTGGATTGTCTTTGCCCTCGCGTTCAAACCTCTCAGCCAGAACTTGTCTCCCTACCTTGGAAAGGAAATCCTTCAGGCTAGGCGTCAGTTTCGAGCCAACGTTAGTATTTTCAAGAGCCTTTCCGAATTCTACGCGAACTAGATCTTGCTCTACCTTCTGCTCACCAACAAATCTTTTCAACTCGTTTACACCTTCTTGGTAAGCCGCCGCGAACGCAAACGCTATGCCATTCTCCCGAACAAACGCTATCTCTTCTGTGTTAAGTTTTTCGGAAAAGTAGTTCTTTTCATGTGGGGCTTCCTCCTTTCCAAACAGAATTGAAATCTGCTTTTTTGCCTGGGTTCCAGAAGCGATATTGTCGTCAATTAGTAGCACCTTTCCTTCCTCAGAAGCAGCGTGTTTAATGGCCTTCGAAGGACTCGAAACAAAGGTAACATTTTTCAGTTCGATGCTGTCGCGGATATTGGTTCGGAGCTGCATTCCGCTGCTTAATGACAGTGGCGACGCAAACCAAGTCCCATGAGTTGCAATTTTTTGGATTGCGTCTCTTGCGTCAGAAGTGATGTCCGCGCGTTCCATGAAGTAAAAATCATTCAGCAAGATGCCAGAGACCTGGCTGCGAAGTTCAACCGGGAACTGTTCAATGAAACGGCGAGTATGCCGCTCGTTGATCTTCCAACCATGTTCGCCTTGGAAAGTGGCGAACTTCTTGGTAATTTCTGAAACCTTTTGATCATCTTCATATGGCACTAGATGCTGCAGACCGTCGTAGAATCCTTTCTTCAGCAAGTGCTCTCGGTATTCCTTCAATCGCTCTCCATTTAGCTTGAACTGCCTGAGCATCATCGAAATGTCCAAGCGCGGCAAAACCAGGCCTTTGACCTCTAGAGGCGAAGTAGTTTTGGGGCTGGGCGCATCTTCAGTTTTTTTTGACAGAGTCAAGTCTGTCTCCAGGCAATTCAAGAACAAGGACTTCTCAAGCGCCAGCAACGCCGTCTCGCGAGCTCCATCCGGCGCCGTGACGATCCCCTTGTTCAGTCGCACTGCTCCGGCAAATAGCCTCGCACTTTCGTCTTCCCCAAAGCGAACAACGGCATCATTCATTAGAATGAGCGCGGGCTTTGGGTCTGCGTCGACCTGTTTTGGCGGCGGAATGAAACCGACCGGTGGTTTCGTCGGTAGGTAGCCGTTACCATCAACAGCACCCATTTCGCTCAAGAGGTTGGATGCATCCGAAAAGAACCCTGACGTTAGTATACTGGTTTGATTGCCGTCAGAAAACACAGAAGTCGATGAGCCAGGTCGGAAAATTTGTTCTATGATTTCATCGACCTGCGCTCCGCAGGATTCCTCAAATTCGCTGCAAGGTACAATTGGATCGACGACAAACTCTCTTGACAACATCGCTACACGTTTTGGCATGTTGCGCGACTTTATCCGTCGGCTACCGTTTTGGACTGCGACATCGGTTGATATGCACAGAGAATCCAATAGATAGTCTTCTGAAGTGGCCCAAGTGGATAGGAGACACTTGAAGCGTCCAATATTTGGATCGGCGGAGCTGGCGCACGACTGAAATACTTTTAGTAATTCGTGCTCCGCCTTTCTCGTGTACTGATGGTAATAAACTCGATCATAAAGAGACAATCTCGATGTTCCGAGCTCTCTAACGGCATCACTTCCAGATGGGTCGATTAGGAATAGTCTGACATTCTTTTTTTGGTCGATGCTTTCCAAGCCAAGAGCATTTCCAGTACTTGCATTGGCCTCATAGACGCCAGCACGAAGGAAGACCCTTGCTACATCGATACCAACATTGATACCGCAAGCTCTTGAATCGCGGACAAGGTAGTCGATCTTGTCAGCGTCAACTGGTCCGGATAGAACTTCGGGCAACGCAAAGTCGTTTTGCGAAATGCGATCGCCCAGTATTAGTGCACCCAAATCGTAAATGTCTGCGTCTTCGTTAAATGTGCGATCACTATAGCAAACAGCTTGATAAAATCTAGTAAACCTCTCGGACAGTAGGATCGCGACTGAGAGCAATTCTGAGAGCCCCTTGCTTCTGGGGCGGGCTTTAGCTTCATCTGAACCGCTGTCAAGATCAAGAGGCAATGAGTACTCAAGGCGAAAGCGGTCAGTGAAATCCTTTACGGAAATAGGCCCAATGTTAAGTATGCCATCAAGAGTCTTGAATACTTTCTCGCTGACATGAGAGAATGGCGCGTGCCCAACATCGTGAAGTAAGGCGGCATGCCTAATTAGTCGATACTCGCGGCTCGCTCTTGAATAGGAAACGGGTTGAAGGTTTTCATTTACCGTTACCCCACCATCCCGTTCGTTTTTGTAAGCTTCCGCTGTTAGAATTGCACTATCCAGAAGTCTCCCAACGACTTCAAAAACGCCAAGACTATGCTCGAACCTAGTATGGTTTGCATTTGGATAAGTAAGAAAGGTCAGACCATTCTGGCGTATTGAGCGCATGCGCTGCATGAGTGGAGAATCGATAATCTCACCGTCATCATGTGAGAATTCAATCATGCCCCAAATGTTGTCTTTGACAGCCTTTCTACGATTTGCCCAAAGCTTTTTTCTCGCATCAACGTTGGCAACGTATTCCTCGGTGAACCCTACGCGATCAAACGCATTGTTCAGAGCTTCATTCCACCCAGATGTGGAATTCAGTTTCTTTTGCCATGCCTTCAGCCGCTTAGAAAATTCAAACAATGCCAATGGAGATTGCTCACGTTAACTGGCGTGAGCGATTTTTTCAGCAGCTTGCCGAACAAGTGCGTCCCAAGGCGAGGGAATATCACGAGTAGTGCGCTCGGCAACATGAGGAATCATTTTTAATTCGAGCTCCCTGTACCGAGGGTTGGGAAACCGAGCACGCAGCGGTTGCTGTCTACGCATTGCGGACCAAAACCCACTCATAGAACCCGTATTGGGGTCGGGCCGAAGATCTTCCAACACGTCGAGGATTTGCAACGCTAGGTCGGTTTTTCCAGACCTCCTGCATTCAAGTGCCGCATGTTCGAGAACATTCACTGCCAACCTGAGCCTCTTGTCGACGTTTATGTCCTCGACGGTCAGCGACTGGGTTCCTTCGATCAGCAAAGCCGACAGGAGCCATTCCATGAACTTATCGGGCGACACCTGCGTAACTGCCGGCGGCGTGCGGTTTGTCTCAGCCAATGTAACTTCCTCAAGATGCGACTAGCACCCTACGAAAAGGCCTTGATAGCAGCCATTTCATTGGTTTCCTAGCTCTTATTGCCTCAAGTTAAGGGTAACTCGGTGGGTGTGCGAGCGTCAATCGTTTTGTACTCATGTTCGCCAAAGATACAACATATTGTGGTATGTTGCCGGTTTGGTATGATGCGATCTCCTTCAAGACCCTTGCACTAGCGGAAAATCGCCTGACGCTCTTCGTTCAGTTCAAGTCGATGCGCGCTACGCAAGCGCGCGCCGTTACAGTACGCCCGTTACCCCTTACCAACTGCGAAGCTTCGTGCGACCAGTACTCAGTAAGCGTCCGGTCAGGTCGCGTGGTTTGACCAGTTCCACGGCAGGAGATCATCCACGCGGGTGATCTTGTAGTCGGGAATGCGCGCGAGCGTATCGGCGAGCCATCCCTGCGGGTCC